>Ga0070669_100000105_pt1 | contig 80655 bp, 80 predicted proteins | sample KBSS53metaG_FD_64680 | JGI IMG/M metagenome (GOLD analysis project Ga0070669, IMG submission 64680) | Switchgrass rhizosphere microbial communities from Kellogg Biological Station, Michigan, USA - KBS S5-3 metaG | ecosystem: Host-associated > Plants > Roots > Rhizosphere > Soil ...
TTTCGTCATCCCGGGCTTGACCCGGGATCCCGCTTTTCGCCAGACCGTGCGCGAAAAGGAAGCGGGACCCCGGGTCAAGCCCGGGGTGACGGTAGTGAAACGAACTTCAATTCCACCATACTAGCGGTCCATTCTTTTTCGCGATTTCCGAGTCGCCAGATAATTCCCTCTGGCTCGAAATCCCTCTAGCTTTCCGTCATGCCCTCCTCCGCCCCATTCCTGGCCGATCTGATCGGCGAAGCCGACCGCCGCGCGGCGGGCAGGGATTTCCGCGGCGCGCGCGAGGCGCTCGAGCGCGCGGTTGCGGCCGCCGGCGATGATATCGAGCTGCGGCTCAAGCTTGCGGCGATGTGCCGGGCCGACGGCGACTCCGGCGCGGCGCTCGCGGCGCTGAGCGGCGCCCTGCGGATCGATCCGCTGCATTTCCTGGCGCTGATGATCCGCGCCAATATCCTCGAACAGATCGGTGACGCCGAAGCGGGCGAAGCCTATGGCCGCGCGCTGGCGCAGCGCCCGGAAGGCGCACTGCCCGCGCCGATCCAACATATGATCGAGCATGCGGAGGCGCGCCTCGCGGTGCATCAGGCGGCGCGCCTCGCCCGGCTCGAGACGGCGGCGCGCGGCGCTTCGGCCTCGCCCGAGGATGCCGCCAAGATCAACCGCTTCTGCCGCAACACCGCCCGGCTGAGCCGCGCCTATCATTCGGAACCCACCGATTATCACTATCCCGGGCTCGCGGAGCTCGAGTTTCACGATCGCAGCGCCTTTCCATGGCTCGCGCGGCTCGAGGCCGCCACCGACCTCATCGCCGCCGATTTCGCGCGCGTGATGGAGGCCGAACATGCGCAGCTCGTCCCCTATATCCAATATCCCGACGACGTGCCGTTGCGGCAATGGGCCGCGCTCAACCGCAGTTCGGACTGGAGCGCGATCCATCTCTGGCGCAACGGCATGCGGATCGAAGCCAATGCGCGCCACTGCGCGCCGACGATGGAGCTGCTCGGATCGCTTCCGATGCCGGATATCGCGGGCTGCTCGCCCAATGCGATGTTTTCGCTTCTCGCTCCCGGCGCGCATATCCCGCCGCATGTCGGCGTCGCCAACACCCGGCTGGTCTGTCACCTGCCGCTGATCGTCCCCGGCGATTGCTGGTTCCGCGTCGGCGCGGAGACCCGGCGCTGGCGCCGGGGCGAGGCCTGGATCTTCGACGATACGATCGAACATGAAGCGCGTAACGAGAGCAACGCGCTACGCGTCATCTTCATCATCGACATCTGGCATCCGGGCCTCAGCCCGGCGGCGCGCGACGCGGTCGCGGCGGTGATGGGCGCCGATGTGCGGCGCGCCGCCACCGAATGACGCTCCGGCCGCCGCGCACGCTCACCCCGCCACCAGCTCCAGCCGCCCCTCTCCCTCATCGATCCGCAGCGTCGATCCGTCGGGGACTTCGCCCTTGAGGATCGAGTCGGCGAGCGGGTCCTGCAGATATTTCTGCACCGCGCGTTTGAGCGGCCGCGCGCCGTAGACCGGATCATAGCCGACCCGGCCGAGCCAGGCGCGCGCGCCGTCGCTGAGCTCGAGCCGGATCTTGCGGTCCTTGAGCAGCTTGGCGACGCGGTCGACCTGGATATCGACGATCGGGCCCATATGCTCCTGGCCGAGCCGGTGGAACAGGATGATCTCGTCGAGCCGGTTGAGGAATTCGGGCCGGAAATGCGCGCGGACCACCTCCATCACCTGGTCCTCGACCGCCGAAACGTCCTGCCCTTCGCCAAGGTTCGACAGGAATTGGCTGCCAAGGTTCGAGGTGAGGATGATCAGCGTGTTTGAGAAATCGACCGTGCGCCCCTGCCCATCGGTCAGCCGCCCGTCGTCGAGCACCTGCAGCAGCACGTTGAACACGTCGCCATGCGCCTTCTCGACCTCGTCGAACAGCACCACCTGATAGGGCCTGCGCCGCACCGCCTCGGTCAGCGCGCCGCCCTCCTCATAGCCGACATAGCCCGGAGGCGCGCCGATCAGCCGCGCGACCGAGTGCTTCTCCATGAACTCGGACATGTCGATCCGCACCATCGCCGCCGGATCGTCGAACAGGAATTCGGCGAGCGCCTTGGTCAACTCGGTCTTGCCGACCCCGGTCGGCCCGAGGAACAGAAACGAACCGAGCGGCCGGTTCGGATCCTGCAGGCCCGCCCGGCTGCGGCGCACCGCGCGCGCGACCGCCTCGACCGCGTCCTTCTGGCCGATCACGCGCTTGCCGAGCTCGGCTTCCATGGCGAGCAGCTTCTCGCGCTCGCCCTCGAGCATCTTGTCGACGGGAATTCCGGTCCAGCGGCTGACGACGCCGGCGATGTCCTCGCCGGTCACCTCCTCGCGCAGCATCGCGCCGGCGGTGGCGCCCTGCGCTTCGGCCAGCGCGCGTTCGAGACCGGGGATCACGCCATAGCTCAGCTCGCCCGCGCGCGCGAGGTCGCCGCGCCGCTGCGCCTGGTCGAGCTCGAGCCGCGCGGCGTCGAGCTGCTCCTTGAGCTTGGCCTCGGCGTTGATCTTGTCCTTCTCGCCCTGCCAGCGCTGGGTCAGCGTCGCCGACTGCTCCTCGAGCCCGGCGAGATCGGCCTCGAGCGCGTCGAGCCGGTCCTTCGACGCGGCATCGGTCTCCTTCTTGAGTGCCTCGCGCTCGATCTTGAGCTGGATGATCCGCCGGTCGAGATTCTCGATTTCCTCGGGCTTGGATTCGACTTCCATGCGCAGCCGCGACGCGGCCTCGTCCATCAGGTCGATCGCCTTGTCGGGCAGGAAGCGATCGGTGATGTAGCGGTTGGAGAGCGTCGCCGCCGAGACGATCGCGCCGTCGGTGATCCGCACGCCATGGTGCAGCTCATATTTCTCCTTGAGCCCGCGCAGGATCGAAATCGTGTCCTCGACCGTGGGCTCGCCGACGAACACCGGCTGGAAGCGCCGCTGCAGCGCCGCGTCCTTCTCGACATATTTGCGATATTCGTCGAGCGTGGTCGCGCCGATGCAATGGAGCTCGCCGCGCGCGAGCGCCGGCTTGAGCAGGTTGCCGGCGTCCATCGCACCTTCCGATTTGCCCGCGCCGATCAGCGTGTGCATCTCGTCGATGAACAGGATGATGTCGCCTTCGGCCTGGCGCACCTCGTCGAGCACGCCCTTGAGCCGCTCCTCGAACTCGCCGCGATATTTGGCGCCGGCGATCAGGCTGCCCATGTCGAGGGCCATCACCTTGCGGTCCTTGAGGCCGTCGGGCACGTCGCCATTGGCGATGCGCAGCGCGAGCCCTTCCGCGATTGCGGTCTTGCCCACGCCCGGCTCGCCGATCAGCACCGGATTATTCTTGGTGCGCCGCGCCAGCACCTGGATGGTGCGGCGGATCTCCTCGTCGCGGCCGATCACCGGGTCGAGCTTGCCCTCGCGCGCCGCCGTGGTCAGGTCGCGGGCGAATTTCTTGAGCGCGTCATAGCGATCCTCGGCGCTCGCCGTATCGGCGGACCGGCCGCCGCGCAGCTCGTTGATCGCGGCGTTGAGCGCCTCGGCGCGCACGCCCGCCTCGGCCAGCGCCTTGCCCGCGGCCGTCGTGCTCGCCAGCGTCAGCGCGAGCAGCATGCGCTCGACCGTCACATAGCTGTCGCCGGCCTTCTGGGCGACCTGTTCGGCCTGATCGAGCAGGCGCACGAGGTCATTGTCGATCCCCGGAGGCTGCTGGGCACCGCCGCCCGACACCGCCGGGAGCTTGGCGAGCGCGGCGTCGGTCGCGCGGAGGGCGACGCCGGCGTCGCCGCCAGCTGCCTTGATCAGGCCCGCCGCCATGCCCTGCTCGTCCTCGAGCAGCGCCTTGAGCAGATGTTCGGGCGAGATCCGCTGGTGGTTCAGCCGGATCGCGACGGTCTGCGCCGATTGGAGGAAGCCTTTCGATCGATCGGTGAATTTCTCTAGGTTCATAGCTGGTCCCTGCTTCTACCGGCACGCATATGGTGTTGCTTTTATGCAACACAAGGCGCCCCGAAGATATCCTGCTCTTCCGCCGGGAGGCGCCGGCTTAGTCTCCCTCGCCGTTCGGGAGAGGGTTTTCCGTCAGTGGTACAGCCTCTCCGGTGTGACGCGTGAGGATCTGTGCCGTATTACATCGATATTGCACCTGTCGCGTCAACGACTAGAGTGGCTGCAATCTTCTCCCCATCCGGAAAGTTCCTGATGCGCCCCAGCCTGTTCCATCCGATTGCCGCGCTGCTGCTCGCGAGCGCGCTTCCCGCCTCCGCTCCGGCGCTTGCCGCCGAGCCCGCTTCGGTCGCGACGCTCGTCAAGGCGGTCGACATCCCTTATGAAAGCTTCACCCTCGCCAACGGCCTGCGCGTCATCGTGCACACCGACCGCAAGGCTCCGGTGGTCGCGGTTTCGGTCTGGTATCATATCGGATCGAAGGATGAGCCCAAGGGCAAGACCGGGTTCGCTCATCTGTTCGAGCATCTGATGTTCAACGGATCCGAGAACGCCAACGAAGATTTCTTCAAGCCGCTCGAATCGGTCGGCGCAACCGATCTCAACGGCACCACCTGGTTCGACCGCACCAATTATTTCGAGACCGTGCCGACCGGCGCGCTCGATCTGACGCTGTTCCTCGAATCCGATCGCATGGGGCATCTGCTCGGCGCGATCGACAAGGCCAAACTCGATAATCAGCGCGGAGTCGTGCAGAACGAGAAGCGGCAGGGGGACAACGAACCTTATGGTCTGGTCGAATATGCCCAGCTCGCCGCGCTGTTCCCCGAAGGGCATCCCTATCATCACTCGACGATCGGCTCGATGGCCGATCTCGACGCCGCCAGCCTCGACGATGTGAAGAACTGGTTCCGTGCGCATTACGGACCCAACAACGCGGTGCTCGTGCTCGCGGGCGACATCGACCTCGCAACCGCCAAGGCCAAGGTGCAGAAATGGTTCGGCGACATCCCGCGCGGCCCTGAAACGCCCCGTCCCACCGTCGATGTGCCCACGCTCAAGGCGCCGGTCGATCAGGTCATGAAGGACCGCGTCGCAACCACCCGCATCTATCGCAACTGGGTGGTGCCGGGGCTCAACGACGCTGACCTGATCCCGCTCGACATCGGCCTCGACGTGCTCGGCGGCCTTGCCTCGTCACGGCTCGACAATGCGCTGGTGCGCAAGGCGAAGACCGCGGTCTCGGTGGCGGCGAGCGTCCAGCCCTTCGAGCGGATCTCGATGGTCGAAGTGACCGCCGATGTCCGGCCGGGCGCTGATGCCAAGCTCGTCGCGAAGCAGCTCGATGATCTGATCGCCGATTTCGTCAAGACCGGCCCCAGCGCCGATGAGGTGACCCGTGCGACGACCAAGCAGGTCGCGGGGGAGATCGCCGGGCTCGAAACGGTCGGCGGCTTCAACGGCAAGGCGGTGACGCTCGCCGAAGGTGCGGTCTATTCGAACGATCCCGAAAAATACAAGAGGGACCTGCTCGCCACCGCGGCGGTGACCCCGGACAGCGTCCGCGCCGCGCTGCAGAAATGGCTGTCGCGGCCGGTCTATCGGCTGACCGTCGAGCCCGGCGAACGGACCGCGGCCGACATGGCGGCCGCGGGCGGCAGCGCAGTCGGTGGCGGCGGCATGGCCCCGCGCTATTATCGCGATCCGAAATTCGAAGGGGGCGCCGCCGCGCCGGCCATCTCGACGACGCACCCGCCGCGCAGCGCAGTCGACCGTTCATCGCCGCCGCCCGTCGAGGCGATCAACGATCTCACCTTCCCGACGATCGAGCGGACCACGCTCTCCAATGGTGTCCAGGTCGTGTTCGCGCGGCGGACCACGGTGCCGACGGTGCGCGTGTCGGTCGCGTTCGATGCGGGCAACGCCGCCGATCCCAAGCCCAAGCTCGGCACCCAGGCGCTGATGCTCGCGCTGCTCGACGAGGGCGCCGGCAAGCTCGACTCGATCGGCATCGCCGAGGCGCAGGAACGGCTCGGCGCGACGATCAGCTCGAACGCGAACATGGACCGCACCAGCGTCTCGCTGTTCGCCCTCAAGCCCAATCTTGCACCATCGCTCGACCTTCTCGCCGACATCATCCAGCGTCCGACCTTTGCGCCGGCCGAGATCGAGCGTCTGCGCGGCCAGCTCCTCGCCGGGATCGCCGCCGAAAGCGCGCAGCCGCGGGGGATCGCCCGCCGCACGCTGCCGCCGCTCCTGTTCGGCGCGGCGCACCCCTATGGCGTGCCGCTGTCGGGCAGCGGCACCGACGAGGGCGTGAAAGCGGTCACCCGCACCGATCTGCTCGCTTTCCACCAGAGCTGGATCCGCCCCGACAACGCCAAGATCTTCGTGGCGGGGGACACCACGCTCGCCGAACTCAAGCCGCTGCTCGAGGCGCGTTTCGGCCGCTGGGCGGCTCCCGCCGCGCCGAAGGGTGTCAAGCTGTTCCGGATGGACAAGATGGCGCGTCCCGCGCGGATCGTGCTGATCGATCGTCCGCAAAGCCCGCAAAGCTACATCATGGCCGGCCAGTTGCTGCCCACACGCGGCACCGACGATCCGCTCGCTCTCGTCACCGCCAATGACGTGGTCGGGGGCAGCTTCCTGTCGCGGCTCAACATGGATCTGCGCGAGACCAAGGGCTGGGCCTATGGCGCGTCCAGCCAGGCGCAGATGCTGCGCGAGACGATGCCCTTCTACGTCGTCGCCCCGGTGCAGACCGACCAGACCGGCCCTTCGATCGCGGCGGCGCGCGCCGACATCAAGGCCTTTTTGAGCGACAAGGGCGTCACCGAGGAGGAGCGCGAGCGCACGATCAACAATCAGATCCGCTCGCTGCCCGGCTCGTTCGAGACCTCGGGCGATCTGCTCGGCGCGCTCATGACGATGGACACGCTTGGCCGCCCCGACGATTATTATGAGAAGCTGCCCGCACGCTACCGCGCGCTGACCTCCGCCCAGCTCGACCAGGCCGCGCGCGCCGCGATCCGCCCCGACGATCTGGTCTGGGTCGTGGTCGGCGACGCGGCCAAGGTCGAGCCGCAGCTCAAGGGGCTCGGTCTGCCGGTCGAGAAGCTGGCGGCGGGCCGATGAGCGTCGAGATCTGGGATTGCGTGACCCGCGCGCCGTTCGGAGAGCAGGCGTCGGTGTTCACCATCGTCCGCGACGGCGATAGCTTCACCGGCACCAACGTCGCCGACGTCGGCGAGCTGCCGGTGGTCGACGGCCGCATCGAGGGCGACCGGCTGATCTGGAAGATGCCGACGCGCAAGCCGATGCCGATGACGCTGATCGGCAAGGCCGTGATCGACGGCGACCGGCTCGAAGGCACGGTGACGATGGGCGCCTTCGGCCAGGCGGCGATGACCGGAGTGCGGCGAAGCTGATCGCGTCCGCCCGAAAGGCCGCTCCCTGCGGGCGAGGGTTGGGCGAGGCTGTCTCCGGCGCCCGTTGTGTGGCTTCAGCGGGGCCCTAGAAAAACAGCTTCGTCACATGGCCCATCTTGCGGCCGGGCCGGGCCTGGCCCTTGCCGTACAGATGGAGATGTGCGGCCGGGTCCGACAGGATCATGTCCCAATCGCCGGCCTGCTCGCCGATCAGGTTGCGCATCTCGACGCGCGGCGCGCAGCGTGTGGTCGAGCCCAGCGGCAGGCCGCAGATCGCGCGGATATGATTCTCGAACTGCGAGGTAACGGATCCCTCGATCGTCCAGTGCCCGCTATTGTGAACCCGCGGCGCCATTTCGTTGAACACCGGCCCTGCGGGCGTGTCGAAATATTCGATCGCGAGCACGCCGACATAATCGAGCTCGGTGACGATCTTTTCGGCTAGCCGCCGCGCGGCCTCGACCGTTTCGGGTGCGAGCCCCGCAGGGACGGTCGACAGCGCCAATATGCCGTTCTCATGGACGTTGAGCACCGGATCCCAGATCGAGATCGCGCCGTCGGCGCCGCGCACCACCAGCAGCGAGAATTCGCGTTCGAACGCGACCAGGCCCTCGAGCACCGCGGGTTGCCAGCCGATTGCGGCCCAGGCCTCGTCGGCGTCGGCGGCGGTCTTCAGCCGCGCCTGGCCCTTGCCGTCATAGCCGAGCCGTCGCGTCTTGAGGATCGCGGGCACGCCGATCTGGTCGAGCGCCGCGTCGAGATCCTCGCGGCTCGACACCAGCGCCCAGGGCGCAGGCCGGCCGCCGATCGCTTGGATGAAGGCCTTCTCGGTCGCGCGGTCCTGCGCGGTGGCGAGTGCGCGCGGATGCGGCGCAAGCGGCGTGCGCAGCGCCTCGAGCGGCCCTACCGGGATATTCTCGAACTCATAGGTGATCATATCGACCGTCGCGGCGAAAGCGCGCAGCGCGTCGACGTCCTCGTAGCTGCCCTGCACCCAGCGCGCCGAAACGTCGGCAGCCGGGCCGCTCGGCTCGGGTGCGAAGACCGCGCAGCGGTAGCCGAGATCGGCCGCGGCCATGCTGAGCATCCGGCCGAGCTGGCCGCCGCCGATGATGCCGATGGTCGTGCCGGGCGGGATCATGCGGCCCCGATCAGTCGAACGGCTCGGCCGCGACGTCGGCGGTCTGCTTCGCGCGCCACGCCTCCAGCCGTTCGGCGAGCGCGGGATCGTTGTTCGCCAGCATCGCTGCGGCCAGCAGCGCGGCGTTGATCGCGCCTGGCTTGCCGATCGCGAGCGTTCCGACGGGGATGCCGCCGGGCATCTGGACGATCGACAACAGGCTGTCCATGCCCTTGAGCGCCTTTGACTCCACCGGCACGCCGAGTACCGGCAGCCGCGTCATCGCCGCGGTCATGCCCGGGAGATGCGCCGCCCCGCCCGCGCCGGCGATGATCGCCTGCAACCCGCGCCCCGCCGCCGACCGCGCATATTCATAGAGCCGGTCGGGGGTTCGATGCGCCGAGACGACCCGCGTCTCGTGCGGCACGCCGAGCGCGTCGAGCGTCGCCGCGGCATGGGACATCGTCTCCCAGTCCGAGCGGCTTCCCATGATGATTCCGATCAGCGGCGCTGCGGCCATATGACCCCCAATCCTGTCTTCGCTATTCCGTCATTCCAGGAAGGTTGGAATGACGACAGAGAACGCAGCTGCGATCCTCGATCATCGTTCCGAGAGATAATAGCGATCCCCGGCGCTCAGATCGTCGGCAAGATCGTAGACGATCGGCTGGCCGGTCGGAATCTCGAGCTCTGTGATTTCGTCGTCGGGAATGTTCGACAGATGCTTGACGAGCGCGCGCAGCGAATTGCCGTGCGCCGAGATCAGCACGCGCTTGCCCGCCTTGAGGTCGGGCGCGATCCGCGCCTCCCAATAAGGCAGCACGCGCGCGATGGTGTCCTTGAGACTCTCGGTCGACGGAATGGCGATGCCGGCATAGCGCCGGTCCTGGCCGACATCGAACGCGCTGCCCGCCTCGAGCACCGGCGGCGGCGTATCGAAGCTGCGCCGCCAGACCTTGACCTGGGCATCGCCATGCTTGGCCGCGGTCTCGGCCTTGTTGAGCCCGGTAAGCCCGCCGTAATGGCGCTCGTTGAGCCGCCAGTCCTTTTCGACGGGCAGCCACAGCCGCCCCATCGCCTCGAGCGCGATGTTGAGCGTCTTGATCGCGCGGGTCTGGAAGCTCGTATAGCAGATGTCGAAATCGAGACCCTTGGCGGCGAGCAGCTCGCCCGCGGCCTTTGCCTCGGCGACCCCCTGGTCGGTCAGATCGACATCCCACCAGCCGGTGAAACGGTTTTCGAGGTTCCAGGCGGATTGACCATGTCGGATCAGAACGAGCGTGGGCATCTTTTCCCCTTCTTGGCGGCGGAACGCGCCTCATAATCGGCGGCCGCCGCCCTGTCACCCTTGCAATGGGTCCACCAAGGCGCAAAAGCTGGCCGATCGACAGCCGGAGCCCGACGATGCCGATCGCCAGCAAGACCCTCCGCCACCAGCATTGCGGCGCTACCTTCGAGGCCTTTGCCGCGTGGGACGACGCCGACGCGCGGCCGCGCCCGATCGTGCTGGTTGCGGGCACCTTCATGGGCCGCACCGGCTTCGAGGATGAAAAAGCCCGCAAGCTGGCGGCGCTCGGCTATGTCGGCGTCGCGATCGATCTCTACGGCGTCGGCCGCTGGCCCGCCGATGCCGAGCAGGCGCGCGCCGAAATGGATGCGCTCAACGCCGACCGCGGGCTGCTTCAAGCCCGGCTGCTCGCCGCGCTCGAAAACGCGCGCGCGCTCGGCATCCCCGCCGATCCGGCGCAGGTGGCGGCGATCGGTTTCTGCTTCGGCGGCAAATGCGTGCTCGATCTCGCGCGCAGCGGCGCTGACCTCGCCGGGGTGGTGAGTTTTCACGGCCTCTACGATCCGCCGGGCTTCGCCAACCGTCCGATCGGCGCGAAGATCCTTGTCCTCCACGGCTGGGAAGATCCGCTCGCGCCGCCCGAAAGCGTGCTCGGTCTCGCCCGCGAGCTGACCGAGGCGCGCGCCGACTGGCAGATCCACGCTTATGGCCATGCGGTCCACGCCTTCACCAACCCTGCGCGCGAGGGAATGTACAGCCCCCTCGCCGACGCGCGCTCCTGGCAGGCGATGCGCTCTTTCCTCGGCGAACTGTTTGGCGGCAGCCCGCTCAAACAGGATTGACGCCGTATTTATTGCGGCGCAGCATCGTTCGATGTCCACTGCGCCGCCGATCACGCAAAATCCGGATATCCGTTTCCTGGGCCGCCTGCTCGGCGACGTGATCAGGACGTTCGGCGGCGAGACGCTGTTCCGCCGGATCGAATATATCCGGTCGGCTTCGGTCGATCGCGCGCGCGGCATCGTCGACGCGCATAGCATCGATTCAGGGCTCGACGCGCTGACGCTCGACGAGACGCTCGCCTTCGTCCGCGGCTTCATGTTGTTTTCGATGCTCGCCAACCTCGCCGAGGACCGGCAGGGGGTGGCGGCCGAGCCGGGCGCCGATGTCGCCGCCGCGCTCGATCGGCTCGAGAAGCAGGGCATATCGCGATCGGACGTCGTCGACATGCTCGATCGGGCGCTGATCGCCCCGGTGCTCACCGCGCATCCGACCGAGGTCCGGCGCAAGAGCATGATCGATCATCGCAACAAGATCGCCGAGTTGATGATGCTCAAGGATATCGGCCGGGTCGAGACCGCCGACGGCGATCTGATCGATCAGGCGATCTACCGCCAGATCGCGCTGCTCTGGCAGACGCGCCCGCTGCGGCGCGAGCGCCTCTACGTCGCCGACGAGGTCGAGACCGCGCTCGCCTATCTGCGCGACATCTTCCTGCCGACGCTTCCCGCGCTCTATTCGCGTTGGCAGCGCGCGCTCGGCCATCGGCCCGCGAGCTTCCTGCGGCCGGGCAGTTGGATCGGCGGCGACCGCGACGGCAACCCGTTCGTCAACGCCGATTCGCTTCGCTTCGCGCTGTCGCGCGCGGCGGAGACCGTGGTCGGCTATTATCTGCGGCAGCTTCACGAACTCGGCGCCGAGCTGTCGATATCGACCGAGATCGCCGAAGTCACCTGGGAGGTCGAGAAGCTCGCCGAAGCGAGCGGCGACAAGAGCTCGACGCGCAGCGACGAGCCCTATCGGCGCGCGATCACCGGCATCTACTCGCGCCTGTCGAAGACCTATCGCGAGCTCACCGGCCGCCTGCCGGCGCGCCTGCCCGCGACCGACGCTGAAGAAGGCCCCTATGACACCCCCGCGGCGCTGCGCGCCGATCTGGTCGAAATCGCCCATGCACTCAACCGAACCGGCGCGGGATCGCTTTCGGGCAGCGGCTCGCTAGGCCGGCTGATCCGTGCCGTCGAGACCTTCGGCTTCCATCTCGCCACGCTCGATATGCGGCAGAACGCCGACGTCCACGAGCGCGTCATCGCCGATCTGCTCAAGGTCGCCGGCGTCGAAGCCGACTATATCGCGCTCGATGAGGAGGCGCGGGTCACGCTGCTGCGCGCCGAACTCGCCTCGAAACGGCTGCTGCGGACCCCGTTCGGCGCCTATAGCGACGAGACATTGTCGGAGCTGGCGATCGTGGCGGCCGCGGCCGAGGCGCACGCTCGCTACGGGCCCGAGGCGATCACCACCTATCTGATTTCCAAGGCCGAAAGCGTGTCGGACATGCTCGAGGTCAACGTTCTCCTGAAGGAAGCGGGTCTCTATATTCCCGGCGAGCCGCCGCAGGCGGCGATCATGGCGGTGCCGCTGTTCGAGACGATCGGCGATCTTCAGCGCGCGCCCGAGGTGATGACCAAATGGTTCTCGCTGCCCGAGGTCGCCGCCGTCACCGCCGCGCGCGGGCATCAGGAAGTGATGGTAGGCTATTCGGATTCGAACAAGGACGGCGGGTATCTGACCTCGGTGTGGAGCCTGCACGAGGCGTCGAGCGCGCTCAAGCCGGTGTTCGCGCAGGCGGGAACCGCGATCCAGCTGTTCCATGGCCGGGGCGGGGCGGTTGGCCGCGGCGGCGGATCGAGCTTCGCCGCGATCCTCGCCCAGCCGCACGGCACCGTCCAGGGCCGCATCCGCATCACCGAGCAGGGCGAAGTGATCGCCGCCAAATATGGCACGCGCGAAAGCGCCTCGGCCAATCTTGAGGCGATGGCGTCGGCGACCCTGCTCGCCAGCCTCGAGGAAGCCGCGCTCAAGCCCGACGACGCCACGCGCTTCCACGCCGCGATGGACGACATCTCGCGCGAAGCGTTCAAAGCCTATCGCGCTCTCGTCTATGAAACCGACGGGTTCCGCACCTTTTTCCGACAGATGACGCCGATCGCCGAGATCGCCGATCTCAAGATCGGTTCGCGCCCGGCGAGCCGGACGAAGAGCGACCGGATCGAGGACCTGCGCGCGATACCCTGGGTGTTCAGCTGGGCGCAGGCGCGGGTGATGCTACCCGGCTGGTATGGTGTCGGCCAGGGCCTCAAGCAGTTCAAGGATATCGGCCTGCTGCGCGAGATGCTCGAGGCCTGGCCTTTCTTTCAGTCGACGCTCGCCAATCTCGAGATGGTGCTCGCCAAATCCGACATGGACCTGGCCGAACGCTATGTCGCGCTGGTCGCCGATCAGGCGATGGGCAAGGCGATTTTCGATCGGATCCGCGACGGCTGGCAAATCACCCAGGACAGCCTGCTCTCGATCACGCGCCAGACCCGATTGCTTCAGAAGAATCCCACGCTCGACCAATCGATCCGCCTGCGGCTTCCCTACATCGAGCCGCTCAACCTGCTCCAGATCGAACTGCTCAAACGCCACCGCGCGGGCGAGGACGACCCGCGCGTGCGCGAGGGAATCCAGCTCTCGATCAACGCGATCGCCACCGCGCTGCGCAACAGCGGCTGACGGGCGTCTCCGGCGGCGCTATAGCGGCCGCGGCTAGGCGAGGTGGGCGATGCGCGGATGGATGGGGACGATGGTCGCGGCTGCGCTGTTCGGCGCGGCACCGCTGGCGGCCGAGGTTCCGATCGATCCCGGACAGACCGCGACGGTGCGCCTCAGCCCGCAGGGGGCGCTCACCTATCCGGTGCCCCCCAGGCCGCCCCACGCGCCCGCCAATTACGGAGCGATCCTCGCGGTCGATATCGACGAGGCAGGGCGCTACCATGTCGCGCTCGGCGGGCCGGGCTGGGTCGATCTGATCAGCGCCGGCAAGGCGCTCGCCTCGGCCGGCCATCGCCATGGCGACCCCGGGTCCGGCATCGCCAAGATCGTCGATTTCGATCTTGTCCCCGGCCATTATGTCGTCGCGCTGTCGGGCATGGCCGCGGGCGAGACCAGCGTGACGATCAGCCGCTGAGCCGGCTGAAAAGGCAGAAACCTATCCGGTAGGTGATCGTGCGCTCGCCGCGGTCGAAACGCGCCATCGCGCGACGGAGCGACGCGGGGGTGAGCGGCCCATAGCCCGCGGCGGGGGTGGCCGCGCCGATCGCCTTGAGCCCGCGCAGGAAGCTGCGCGCGTCGGGTTGGGGCTGGGCGAAATCGACGACTTCCACCGCCGCCGCCAGGCCCGGCGGCGCGAGCGCGGCCAGCGCTGCGCGATCGGGATAGCGCGGCAGCCCCGAGGGCAAGCCTTCGGCCGCCAGCGCGGCCGTCCATTCGGGGAAGCTGCCTTCGGCCATCGTCGAGAATGCGATCAGGCCCGGCGTTTCGAGCAGCGCCGCCATCCTCTGCAACGCGCCGGGCAGGTCGGCGAACCACTGGAAGGCGAGGCTCGAGGCGATCAGGTCGAAGCGGCCGAGCGCGGGATCGATCGCCTCGCCATCGATGGTGCGATAGTCGCCATGGATCGTCAGCGCGGCGCGGGCCCGCTCGACCATCGCGGGCGCGATGTCGCTCACGGTCCAGCGCGCCCGCCCTATCAACTCGGCCAGCGCGCGCGTGAGGAAGCCCGTGCCGCAGCCGAGCTCGAGGATTCGCGGCGGCGTGGCGGCGCGCGATGCGAACGCCGCCGCAATCCGCAGCGCCAGCGCCGCCGCGACGGCGCGCTGCACCGAAGCAGCCTCGTCATAGCGGTCGGCGCCTGCGAAGGCGGCGGCGATCCGCGCACGGTGCGCGGGCAGCGAGTCGGTCATTCTGGCGGCTAGAGCAGCATGGCGCAGGGCGCGCAAGTCTTCGACCAAAATACTATTGATAGTCAGTCGCAATAGCGCTATCTAACGAATCAGAGGTGCCGCATGGTCGTTTGTATCTGTAATGCCATCAGGGAAGCCGATGTCCGCGAAGCCGCGCGCAACGGCGCGGCTTGCCCGCGCAGCGCCTATCAGGCGCTTGGCCGCCGGCCCCGCTGCGGCCAATGCCTGCCTTTCGCCCGTAGCATCATCGAAGAAGAATCGGCGGCTGCCTGAGCGCGCCGATCACGCCGGCGATCGGCGTCCGCCGCGGCTGCATGATGATTGGCCGCGACTTCATCGCGACAAAGCTCTATCCTCCCGGCCGTAACACGGCATGCGGAGGCGAAGCGTGAAGGGCGATCCCAAGGTCATCGAGATCCTCAACGAGACGCTCAAGAATGAGCTGACCGCGATCAATCAGTATTTCCTCCATTATCGCATGCTCAACCATTGGGGCATCGAGCGGCTCGCCAAGACCGAGTATGAGGAATCGATCGACGAGATGAAGCATGCCGACCGGCTTGCCGAACGCATCCTGTTTCTCGACGGTCTGCCCAATTTTCAGATGCTCGGCCGGTTGCGCATCGGCGAGACGGTCGAGGAACTACTCAAGGCCGATCTCGCGCTCGAGATGGAGGCGCTACCGCAGCTGCGCGAAGGCATCGCGCATTGCGAAGCGGTCCGCGACTATATCAGTCGCGATCTGCTGCAGTCGATTCTCGAGTCCGAGGAGGAGCATATCGACATGCTCGAAACCCAATTCGAGATGATCGAACGCATGGGCATCCAGAATTACATACAGTTTCAGTCGAAACCAGCGGAAGACTGAAGCAGGCTACGATCAGGCCTGCTTGCGGCCGAAGCCGCCGGCTGCGGCGGGACGCCGCGCCTGAACGGCGCCGCTCTTGAGCTCGCGCTCGAACTGGGCGAGGGTCTCGATCAGCAGCGGGCGCAGCCGGAGAATTTCGACATCAAGCGAATCGGGTGCGCTATGCTCCTCGACGCAGCGGCGGGCGGCATGTTCGATATGTTCGGCGAGCCGTCCGATGGCTTCGCCGCCGAATTGGAGCGAATCGCCCTTCAGCGTGTGCGCCGGGCGAACCATCGAAACCGCGTCGCGCAGCTTGTAGGCCTGCTCGACAGCGACCACGCATTTTGCGGCATCGTCGCGATAATAGCCTAGTATCTTCACGAAATCGTTGCCGATCAGCTCGCGCGTCTGGCCGAAAGTCGTCCAGTTCACCACGCTGTTGTTCGTCTGATCCATAGCCATTCCCTGCGTCACCGTTGCCGCAGCGGCCGATCATATGGTGCGGGCGTAAACGACAGGTTACTGCGATCGCTTGGTCTTCTTAGGGATTTCCCCGGGATTGCATGTTTCGCAGCCTGATATCGCGCCGCGGCGTAAGACGTTAGTCGCACGCCCGCGCGGGGAGGGGGCCGGAAACGATCCAGCTGGCGGGCTGATCGGCTGGCGCGATCGACCAGCCCCGCGCCGCCGCGAGCGCTGCGATTTCGGCGGGCGCGATCGGATCGTCGGCGAGAATCAGCACCGCGCCGCCCCGTTCGCGCATCGTTCGGGCCAGCCTGAGCGCGGGCCAGGGGCAGCGCAGGCCGCGCGCATCCAGTCGATAGGGTCTCATCAGTCGAACGGGTTCTTCGGCGCGCGCAGCGTCAGGCGCACGGGCACCGCACCGAAGCCGAGATCGCGCCGGATCCCGTTGACCAGATAGCGGCGATAGCTTTCGGGCAGCTGATCGACGCGGGTTCCAAACAGGATGAAGCCCGGCGGCCGCGTCTTGGCCTGGGTCAGATAGCGCAGCTTGATCCGCTTGCCCCCCGGCGCGGGCGGCGGATTCGCCTCGATCGCCTTTTCGAACCAGCGGTTGAGCTGGCCGGTCGAAATGCGTTTCGACCACGCCTCGCGGGTTTCGTGCGCAACCTGGAGCAGCTGATCGACGCCCCGTCCGGTAACGCCGGAGACGGTCAGCAACGGCAGCCCTTTGACCTGCGCCAGCCCCTCGTCGAGCGCGGCGCGCACCCCTTGGAACAGCGCGGGCGGATCGCCGGCAGCGTCCCACTTGCTCAGCGCGATGATCAGCGCGCGGCCTTCCTGCAGCACTTTGTCGGCGATGCGCAGATCCTGCGCCTCGAGCCCGAGCGTCGCGTCGAGCAGCAACACCACCACCTCGGCGAAATCCACCGCGCGCAGGCCGTCGGCCACCGACAGTTTCTCGAGCTTGTCCTGCACCTTCGCCCGCTTGCGCATGCCCGCCGTGTCGATCAGCCGCACCGGGCGGACCGTTCCGTCGGGCGCACGCCAGTCCCAGTCGATCGCGATCGAATCACGCGTGATACCCGCCTCGGGACCGGTGATCATGCGCTGCTCGCCGAGGATCTTGTTGATCAGCGTCGACTTGCCCGCGTTAGGACGGCCGACGATGGCGAGCTTGAGCGGGCCGCCCTCCTCGTCTTCCTGCTCTTGATCCTCTTCCTCGTCGCGATCGATGAAGGGCAGCAAGGCGGTGAACAGATCGGCGATCCCTTCGCCGTGCTCGGCCGAAAGCGGCACCGGCTCGCCGAGCCCGAGATTGAACGCCTCGAGCGTGCCATGTTCGGAGGCCTTGCCCTCGGCCTTGTTGGCGACGACGACGACCGGGGTGTTCTCGCTGCGGAGCCAGCGGGCGATCTCCTCATCGAGCGGCATCAGCCCGGCGCGGCTGTCGATCATGAACAGCGCGACATCGGCGCCCTGGACCGCCGCCTGCGTCTGCGCGCGCATCCGGCCAGGCAGCGTATCGGGATCGTCGGTCTCGAAGCCCGCGGTGTCGATCACGCGGAAGTCGACCCCGAGCAGGTTGGCGTCGCTTTCGCGCCGGTCGCGGGTGACGCCGGGCCGGTCGTCGACCAGCGCAAGCTTCTTGCCGACCAGCCGATTGAACAGGGTCGACTTGCCGACATTGGGGCGGCCGACGATCGCGACGATGGGTAAAGTCTTCATGCGCGCGCCATAGAGCGAGTCGCTACGCTTTGTTAGCCCTCATCACATGGCAAGGCTGCCGCTTACCGGTACGCCACCAGCCGGCCGTTGTCGGTCAGCACCAGCAGCGTGTTATCGGCCACCACCGGCGCCTGGTAGATCGTCGCGCCCAGGCGGACCCCGTTGCCGATCGCACCGTCGGCGACCGCGACGTTGAGGATCTCACCCTGGGTGTTGGTCAGGATCAGCCGCCCGCCAGCGACGATGGGGCCCGACCAGCCGATCGGCTTGTTCTTCTTCTTGTCGTTCTTGTAGCGCTGGAGCTGGGTCAGCCAGCGTATCTTGCCGCTGTTGCGCGCGATGCACAGCAGCTTGGCGTCGTCGGTCACCACGAACAGCCATTCGCCGGCGATCCAGGGAGTCTCGATCCCCGCGACGTTGAGCTCCCACAGCCGCTGGCCGGTCAGGATGTCCATCGCCACCATGCGTCCGCCCTGGCCGACTGCATAGACCCGGCCTTGATCGATCACCGGCGACGCGTCGATATCCACCAGGCTCGCGACCGAAGTGGTGATGCTCGTGCGGGACAGCGAATCCTGCCACACGGCGCGGCCGTTCTCGTAACGGTAGGCGGTGAGCTCGCCCGACGAGAAACCCGCAACCACCGTGCCCTGGCCGATCGCCGGGGCGGCGGCGCCGAACACCGCGGCATTTTCGAGGCTGCCGCTCGCGGTCCACAGCGTCGCGCCGGTCTCGGCCTTGAGCGCGTAGAGCTGATTGTCCTGGCTCATCACATAAATATTGTCGTTGCCGATCGACGGCGCGCCGCGCAGCGGCCCGCCCGGCCGCACCTTCCACAGCTGCCGCCCGGTCGCGGCGTCGAAGGCCGCGGCGTCGCCGACGCCGTTCGTCGCATAGACCTTGCCGTTATCGTAGCTGACGCCGCCGCCGAACAGCGAGCTCTTGTTGCGATCCTTTTCGCCGACCGCCGCCGTCCATACCGGCGCGCCGCTCTTGAGATCGAAGGCGTGGACCACCGCATCGACGTCGGTCACATAGACACGCCCGCCGCCGACCACCGGCCCCGCGCCGAGCCGCGCCTTGCTGCTCGAGCCGGGGATCTTGCGATCCCAGGCGACGCCCAGATTCTGGCCGAGCGCCACATGGCCGACCGACTTGGCGGCATTGCCGCCGGGCTGCGCCCATTCGGGATTGACCTGTTCGGCCGGCAGGGCGACCGGCACCCCCGCGAGCGTGGGATCGATATCGGCGCCGGTTTCGGACGTCAGCACCGCGATGCGCTGGCCGAGCACGGGCGTCTTCGGCTTCTTGTCGTCGCCACCCTTGAAGATACCGCAGCCGCCCAGGGTCGTCGTCAGCGCCAGCGCCGCGGCGAGGGCGAAAAGCTTGTTCATGCGATCAATCCTTGTCGGCGGGTTTGGCGTTGAGGTCGGCGCCGAGACTGGTGGCGAGCCGCTCGGCACGGGCGCGCAGGCTCGCCGGCGCCTTGGGGTCGCGGGCGACGGCCGCCAGCAGGCTGCGCGCCTCGGCTGGGCGATTGCTCCGAAGCAGCGCAATCGCGGTCAGTTCGCCCGCCGTGCCGAAAAAGGCGTTGCCCTCGATCGTGATCGGCTTCAGCCGGTCGATGAGCTGCTCCGGCGCCAGCCCGTCATATTCGATCAACGTCTGACGGATGGTGGCGATATCGCGATAGGGCGGCGCGACATCCTCATCGGCGGCGATCCGCGCATAGATCGCCGCGGCGCCCTTGGCATCGCCCTTGTCGGCGGCCAGCGCCGCCTTGGTGAACAGCGCAGCGACGCGGTAGCCGGGCCGGCCGGTCGCGATCAGCGTCTCGACCTTCTTGCCGGCATCGGTGATCCGTCGCGCCTGGATATCGGCGATCGCGGCGCTCAGCGTCTCGCTTTGCGCCTCGGATTGCTTGGCCGTCTGCGACCGCCAGAACAGGAAGCCGGCCAGCCCGGCGAGAAGCAGGCCGATCACGACCGCCGCGATCACCCCGTAGCGCTTCCACATCTTCTGGATCTGCTCGCGGCGCAGCTCGTCGTCGACTTCGCGCAGAAAGGCTTCTTCAGTGGGCGGCGTCGAGGCCAAACATCGTCTCCAGCATTAGATTGCCGGCTCTCTTAGCGGGCCGGACCGCGCGGTGCCATAGGCAATAGATACGCCCGATGAATGGGCCGCGCGGCGTCCGGCGTCCGGCCGTTCCGCCCGCAACCGCGCATCGAGGTCACGCCTTCGGCTGATAGGTCTGGTCGATCGTCGGAAAGGCGCGCGTGCGCACCTCGTCGGCATATCGCGCGGCCGCCGCGGCGATCCGTTCGGCCAGATCCTCATATTTCTTCACGAAGCGCGGCACCCGTTCGAACATGCCGAGCATGTCATCGATCACGAGCACCTGCCCGTCGCACTCGGCCGAGCCGCCGATGCCGATCGTGGGAATGCCGACGGCGCGGGTGATCTCGATCGCCACGGGCTCGATCACGCCTTCGACGACGAGCGCGAACGCGCCTGCCCCGGCGATCGCCTTCGCGTCGCGGATCAGCTTGGCGCGCTCCTCGTCGCTGCGTCCGCGCGCGCCATAGCCGCCGAGCGCGTTGACCGCCTGCGGCGTCAGCCCGACATGGCCGACGACGGGCACGCCGCGCGCCGAAAGAAAGGCGACCGTTTCCGCCATCGCCTCGCCGCCTTCGAGCTTGACCGCAGCTGCGCCGGTTTCCTTGAGGACGCGCGCGGCCGAACGGAAGGCCTGCGCCGGGCTTTCCTCATAGGCGCCGAACGGCATGTCGACAACCACGAGGCTGTGATAGCTGCCGCGCACGACCGCCGCGCCATGCGCGATCATCATCTCAAGGCTGACCGGCACGCTCGACGGCAGGCCGTAGAGCACCTGCCCGAGGCTGTCGCCGACGAGCAGCATGTCGCAATGCGGATCGAGCAGCTGCGCCATGCGGATCGTGTAGGCGGTAAGGACCACCAGGGGATCCTTACCCTTCGCGTTGCGGATGGCGGGCACCGTCAGCCGCTTCATTGGAGCCGGCGTCGGATTGGCGCGGCTGGTGGCGGTGTCTAGCTGGAAGGTGGACATCTTTGTTTGGCCTCAAGCACCGGCGGCCACGTTCGTGACCTTGGCTATCCTCGCAAAAGCTCGGGCGCGCATTCGCGCTTGCGGAGCCTTAGCAGGCTCCGACGATAAGCTCGGCGTGGGGACATGTATATGTTCCGCAAGCCGAGCTTATGCGAGGAAGCCAAGCAGGGCGGATACCCCGCACCCGGGCCTGGGGGCTAAATCATCCCCAATGCGGCCATGTAGGTTTCGAGGATCATCGCCTCCTCCTCATGTTCGCCCTTCTTCTTCTTGCGGATGGCGAGGATCTTGCGGACGATCTTGGTGTCGTAGCCGCGTCCCTTCATCTCGGACATCACCTCCTTGATGTCGTCGGCGATGCCCTTCTTCTCCTCTTCGAGTCGCTCGACCCGCTCGACGAACAGGCGCAGCTCCTGCGCCGCGATGCTGCCCTTTTCCTCGGTCGTGTCGGCCTCGGCCATGATTCGTCTTCTCCGTCAGGATGCAATGAAAGCGGAGGCTGTAAGCGGAGCCACGGGCGGGCTCAACCGCGAATTGGCGATGCGCCGAACAATGACATCCCGGCGACGGAAAGGCTTGCCATATCGGGCAGTGCATTTATCCCGTGCGACCTTCCCGAGCCTTTCAGCGAGCAGGATCCCCACCGTGCAAAGCCAGATCAGCCCCCGTCTTCGCCAAGTGCGCGTGCTCGCGACGCTGGGGCCGGCAAGCGCCTCTCCCGACATGATCGCCAAGCTGTTCCGCGCGGGCGCCGACGCCTTCCGGATCAATATGAGCCATGGCGCGCATGAGGATAAGATCCCCGTCATCCAGGCGATACGCGCGATGGAGAAGGAGCTCGGCCGCGCCACCACGGTGCTGTTCGACCTGCAGGGCCCGAAGCTGCGCGTGGGCAAGTTCGCCGACGGCGCCGTCCAGCTCGCGACGGGTGCGCCCTTCGTCCTCGACCGCGACCCCGCACCCGGGGACGCGCACCGCGTCGAGCTGCCGCATCGCGAGATCTTCGAGGCGCTCGAGCCTGGCGCCCGGCTGCTGCTCGACGACGGCAAACTGGTGCTGCGCGTCAAGACGGTCCGCACCGATCATATCGAAACGCTCGTCGAGGTCGGCGGCGCTTTGTCGAACAGCAAGGGGCTCAACGTTCCCGACGTGATCCTGCCGATGGCCGCGTTGACCGAGAAGGACCGGCGCGACCTTACCTTCGCCTGTGATCATGGCGCCGACTGGATCGCGCTGAGCTTCGTGCAGCGCCCCGAGGACGTAGCCGAGGCGCGCAACCTGATCGGCGGGAAGGCGGCGCTGCTCGCCAAGATCGAGAAGCCCGCGGCGGTCGAGCGGCTCGAGGAGATATTGGAGCTGGCCGACGCGGTGATGGTGGCGCGCGGCGACCTCGGGGTCGAGCTGCCGCCCGAGCGCGTTCCGCCGATGCAGAAGCGGATCGTCGAGACCGCTCGGCGAATGGGCCGCCCGGTCGTGGTCGCGACCCAGATGCTCGAATCGATGATCCAGTCGCCCAGCCCGACCCGCGCCGAGGTGTCCGATGTCGCGACCGCGATCTACGACGGCGCCGATGCCGTGATGCTCTCGGCCGAATCGGCGAGCGGGCAGTGGCCCGAGGAAGCCGTCGCGATGATGAACGCGATCGCCATGTCGGTCGAAAGCGATCCGGGTTTCGCCGCGCGGCTGCACTTCACCGAAACCCACCCCGATGCGACCACGGCCGACGCGCTGGCCGAGGCGGCGGCGCAGATCGCGGACACCGTCTCGGCGAGCCTGATCATCTGCTTCACCCTGTCGGGCTCGACCGCGCGCCGCATCGCGCGCGAGCGTCCGTCGGTGCCGCTGCTCGTGCTCACGCCGAAGCTCGCCACCGCGCGGCGCATGGGACTGCTCTGGGGCAGCCACGCAGTCCGCACGCGCGACGTCGCGAGCTTCGAGGAGATGGTGGGCAAGGCGCGCCGCATGGCGTTACGCCATGGCCTCGCCAAGGCCGGCGACCGAGTGGTGGTGATCGCGGGCGTCCCGTTCGGCACGCCCGGCTCGACCAACATGATCCACGTCGTCCGCCTGACCGGGCAGGAGCTCAAAGGCTATAGCAGCTGAAGAAAAAGCGCGGCGGCGCCGGAGAGAGAAAAGCGCCGCCGCGTTCGGCCGGGCCGAACCCTCAACGGCGATGGCCGAAGGCGTCCTCGATACTGACGAAGCCGACCACGCCCATGAACAGCGCGGCGGCGGTGAGCGCGAGGATGATATAGTGGTTGCCGATAAAGCTGATCATGCCGGATGCTCCATGTCTGGTGAAGCCAGCATCGCCGGATCGCGCTCCGGGGGATTTGATCTCGGTCAAATTCCCCTCACTTTTGCGAAGCGCGGAGACTGTCGCGTCCCAGCCGGGCGACAGCCAGGCTTGGGGATGGGCCTGCGGCTATCCGAGCAGCGCCAGCCGCTCGAGCCTGGCGCGCAGATCCCCGGCGCCGCGAAACAGATGTCCGGGGATGCCCACCGCCTCGGCGGCGCGAACATTCTCCTCGCGGTCGTCGATGAAGAGCGCCTGGTCGCCGGCAAGGCCGAAACGGCCGAGCGCAAGCGTGTAGATCGCGGGATCGGGCTTGGTCAGCCGCTCCTCGCCTGAAACCAGGATGTCGGCGAACAGATCGAACAGCGCCGCTTCCCGCTTACGGAATGGCGGCCAGAATTCCTGGCTGAAATTGGTGATCGCGTAGAGCGGCACGCCGCATCGATGCAGGTCGCGGACGATCGCTTCCATGCCGGGAAGCATGGCGTCGATCGTTTCCGAAAAACGGGGCCCATAAGCGGCGATCGCATCGGCGAAGCGGGGCCAGGCGGCGATCAGTTCGGCGCTGGTCTCGGCGAACGGCCGGCCGGCATCATGCTGGCCATGCCATTCGAGCGTGACGACCTCGCGCAGAAACAGATCCAGCTCGTGCGGGGGCACGAGCCGGGCGAAGAATCGGCGGATATCCCAGTCGTAGAGCACATTGCCGACATCGAAGATGACGGCGCGCGTGCGGCGCTCGCCCGAGGGCGGGGTGATCAGCCCTGGCGCGCCTTGAAGCGGCGGTTGGTCTTGTTGATCACATAGGTGCGGCCACGACGACGGATCACGCGGTTGTCGCGATGACGGTCCTTCAGGGACTTGAGCGAGTTGCGGATCTTCATGGCCCTAACGCCTGCCTTCATGTCTTGATGCTGGAAAACGAGGCGCTCCCCTATGGGCAGAAGCCCGAGGAGTCAAGCCGCTCGCCGCGCGGATGGTGAGGTAGTTTGATGCCCTCTGCTATGGAAACTCTCTTCCGACTGAGGTGGTGCGTGGGCCATAGCGCTCGGGCAGGTCGCGCCATGGTGCACCCGACCGCAGCACCCAGAAGATGCCGTTCAGCGCACGGCAATCATCGACATGCGGCACGCCTCTGGGTTTATTGGGCATTAGCGGCTCGATCACGCGCCACTCGAAGTCGGTCAGATCATGTCGGCTCATACCGCCGCTGAATCAGAAGTCAGCGCTTTGGGAAAGCCGCCACTCACAAAAAAGTCCAATGGTCGACGACGCGCCTTTCCGATATCGAGAGCCGATGTACAGGCCTTCAGTTTTCCGAGAAGACAGAGCAGAGGTGCTGCATGATGCCATTCGTGCTCATCCTCTGGGCACGCTGATAACTGCCGGTTCCTCCGGCCTGATAGCAAACGTGATCCCGTTCAGCTTACGAGTGTCCGATAGCGGCGAAGTGCTCTGTGGGCACCTCGCCAGAGCTAACGAGCAAATTGTTGCGCTTCGTGAAGGTACGCCAGCGCTCATCGTCTTCCAAGGGCCGCAGGGATATGTCAGCCCGTCCTGGTATCCAACCAAGCGGGAGCATGGAAAAGCTGTGCCTACATGGAACTATGTGATCGTCCAGGCGCGTGGCATTCCACACATTATCGACGATCCCGAATGGCTGTTGAGTCAGATCGGCGAGCTTACGGATGCTCATGAAACCGGTCGCGAGGAACCATGGAGCGTCAACGACGCGCCTGCGTCCTTCGTGCAGACCTTGCTAAAGGGCATTGTTGGGTTGGAAATTCCTGTCGACTTTTTGGAAGGCAAGTGGAAGGTGAGCCAGAATCAGCCCGAGCAGAACAGGCTTGGTGTGGTTGCCGGCCTTCGCAATGACGGAAATAGCGCTTTGGCTGATCTCGTTATGTATGGGACGAGCACGCGCTAGGTATCGATCTTACTTGCCAGATTTATGACTTCACGGCCCAGGTGACACGGGCGAATCTGTCGCGCGAACGATAAGCAATGGGCGAGAAATCGTGGACCAGCGTATCAAAGGTGACCCTAGGTCCGCCTCTCTCGCGGATCAACGGGCGAACGTTGCCGGCCGGAGTGCGGGACGGCGCATTCGCGAAGGGGGTTCGGGAGCGGATCAATGTACTGCGGCATGTGATCATTTTAGGCCCAACGGTCTGAATAAGAGATACTGAGATGAGACGAAGGGTGGCTGTCCTTGTGATAATAGTGGCAACTCTGTCAGCCATTTTTGCCGTTCGCTACATCAAGAATTTCCTCGATGTCGATGCATGTTTGGATCAAGGCGGCGCATGGGAAAGGCAGACTTCGACCTGCATCGGCACTCCCAAAACTCATGGCCGACATCGTTGAGTGGGGGTTAGTCAGACTAATCCGATGATGGGTTTCCATAACCCCGATTTGAAACCATCTCACTACCGCCGCGCGAGCAGTGGCAATTGCACATGCGCAACGCCGAAATGGCGCCTGCCGACGCCATGCGGAGAACCGGATGGTTCATGACCGGTGCAGCCGATATGATGCAGCAAAATCATAACCGATGCGTTTCGATGGCACGCGTCGCGCTGGAGGATGAGATGATGACCGTCATGCCGCTGCTGTCCCGGGCCTTGCTCATCGGCGCTGCGCTCGCGCTCGCGGGTTGCGCCGCGCAGATGCCCGAGACGCGGGTCACCCGATTCCATCTCGGCCAGCCGATCGCGCCTGGGCAGGTCACCGTCGAGCCACGCGATCCCTCGCTCGCGCGGGATCTTGAGTTTCAAAGCTATGCGCGGATCGTCCAGGGCGAGCTCGGCCGGATCGGTTTCGGAATCGTCCCCGATCTCGCCAAGTCCGAGCTGGTGGCGGTGACCGAGGTCAGCCGCTCGTGGCGGCCCGCCGGGGAGGCGCAGCGTTCGTCGCTGTCGATCGGGCTCGGCGGCGGCAGCGGAGGCGGCTGGCACGGCGGCACCAGCGTCGGCCTGGGGGGCGCGGTGAGCTTTCCGATCGGGCGCCCCAAGCAGCGCATGGACGTTCTCACCCAGCTCTCGGTCCAGCTCAAGCGGCGTTCCGAAGGCACGGTGATATGGGAAGGCCGCGCCGAGAGCGTCGCGCGCGATGGCGCGCCTTACGCCAGCCCCGAAGCCGCGGTCACCCGGCTCGCCAGTGCATTGTTCCAGGGGTTCCCCGGCCGGTCGGGCGAGACTATCAGGGTGAAATGAGCGAACCGGACAGCAGCATCACCATATCGAGCGGTTTCGACAGCGGGAATATCGCGATCACCAGCCGCAATGGCGCAACCTTCGACCTCGCGATCGCGCGCGACCACCAGTCCGATTTCTATCAATGGTTCCATTTCCGGCTGTGCGGGGCGCGCGGCCAGCCGGTCAGCCTGCGAATCGTCAATGCCGGCGGCTCGGCCTATCCCGACGGCTGGAAGGATTATCGGGCGTGCGCCTCGATCGACCGGAGCGACTGGTTCCGCCTGCCCACCCATTATGCGGAGGGCGTGCTGACGATCGACGTCACTCCCGACACCGACAGCCTGTGGATCGCCTATTTCGCGCCCTATTCGATCGAGCGCCACCATGATCTCGTCGCCCGGATCGCGGCGGCGCCCGGCGTCGTCCATGAGCGCCTCGGCGCGACGCTCGACGGTCAGGACATCGATCTGCTCAGCATGGGCGAAGGCGCGAAGCGCGTCTGGCTCTACGCGCGCCAGCATCCCGGTGAATCGATGGCCGAATGGTGGATGGAGGGTGCGCTCGAACGGCTGACCGATCCGCACGATCCGGTCGCGCGCAGCCTGCGGCAGCGGGCGACCTTCCATGTCGTCGCCAATATGAACCCCGACGGTTCGCGGCGCGGCCACCTGCGCACCAACGCGGCGGGGGTCAATCTCAACCGCGAATGGCACGGGCCGACCCTCGAGCGCAGCCCCGAAGTCTTCCATGTGCTCGCGCGGATGGATCGTACCGGGGTCGATTTCGCCCTCGACGTCCATGGCGACGAGGCGATCCCCTATGTCTTCGTCGCGGGTTTCGAGGGCATTCCCAACTGGACCGAGGCGCAAGGCCGGCTGTTCCATGCCTTCCGTGACACGCTCGCGCGCCGCACGCCCGATTTCCAGACCCGCCATGGCTATCCGGTGGCGGGGAAGGGCAAGGCCAATCTGTCGATGTCGACCAATCAGCTCGCCAACCGCTTCGGCTGCGTCGCGGCGACGCTGGAGATGCCGTTCAAGGACAATCTCGACTTGCCCGATCCGCACCGCGGATGGTCGCCCGAGCGATCCAAGCGGCTCGGCCGCGATTGCCTCGGCGCGCTCCAGGAGATCCTGGATCAGCTGCCGGAGGTGCGCGCTAACCCCGCTCGGCGCTGATCCGCAGCGCCGCGAGCGTGCCGTCGTCGAGCGGCTCGTCGAAGCGGCAGCCCGCCTCGCGGCCGTTGGCCCAGACGATATGCGCATCGATCGCGCCGGCGCCGGGCAGCGACAGCCGGATCGAGGTCTCGGGCTCGAGATCCTGGTAAAGGCGCAGCCGCGCGCCGGTGCTCGAAATGTCGATGACCCGGCACAGCGAGCGCGCCACGCCGCGCCCGCGCATGTCGGCGTCGAATCCCGCCGACGACCGTGGCGACGCCCGCCGGCACTTGCCGTCGCGCACCACCAGCTCGGATGAATACATGACCCCCTCCCGATACGGCTACCGCATCGCCCCCCGGCGAGCGCAGCGCATCGCGCTGCCGTGCCGCCCCTAATCGAAGCGCGCGGCCACGGCAACGGCCGATGGTTTCGGGATCATCACCTATTGACGCCGGCGCCGACGCCGATGGCCCGCGAGCAGGCGAGCGGATCAGGCCTCCAGTTCGATGTCCCAGTAGAGCCAGTCGCGCCAGCTCTGGTGGAGATAATGCGGGGGGAAGCTCCGGCCATGTTCCTGGAGCTGCCAGCTGGTCGGGCGAATCGGCAGCTCGAACAGGCGCATGCCCGCCTGTTTGGGCGTGCGCCCGCCCTTGCGCAGGTTGCACGGGGCGCAGGCGGTGGCGACATTTTCCCAGGTGGTGCGGCCGCCCTGCGCGCGCGGGACGACATGATCGAACGTCAGATCCGACGCGGCCCCGCAATATTGGCATGAGAAACGATCGCGCAGGAACAGGTTGAAGCGGGTGAAGGCGGGGTGCTCGGACTGCTTCACATATTGGCGCAGCGCGATCACCGAGGGCAGCTTCATCGCGAAGCTCGGGCTGTGGACCTCGCGCTCATAGTGCGAAACGATGTCTACCCGTTCCAAAAAAACCGCCTTGATAGCGGTTTGCCAGTTCCACAGCGACAGGGGGTAATAGCTCAGCGGCGTATAATCGGCGTTGAGCACGAGCGCCGGACAACTGTCCGGATGGCGCATGAGATCGGAGTGGTACATCGACGAACCGGGCCTCCCGCACGAGTTGGAGAGCCCAACCCGGCACCAGCCCCGACCTTCCGTTCGCACACCGGAACGCCTATGGCCGAACCGGCCGCGCCCTCGTGGCCACTCTTTCGCCTGAAAGCGTGACATGGGCATGACAGCATTTCCATTGACTCGCCGTCAAGACTCCGAATGCACCGGAGCGTAATTTCCCGATTCGCGCCGAGCCCGACCGGGCGGCTGCACCTCGGCCACGCCTTCTCGGCGCTCTGCGCGCACGACCTTGCCCGCACGCAGGGCGGGCGCTTCCTGCTGCGCATCGAAGATATCGATCGCGCGCGCTGCCGGCCCGAGCATGTCGCGGGCATATATGAGGATCTGCGCTGGCTTGGGCTCGGCTGGGACGGTGAGCCCGTCTTCCAGTCGGCGCGGCTGCCGCTCTACCAGGCCGCGCTCGACCGGCTCAAGGCGGCGGCGCTGGTCTATCCCTGCTTCTGCACCCGCGCGCAGATCGCCGCCGAGATCGCCGCGAGCGCCGCTGCGCCCCACGGACCCGATGGGTCGCTCTATCCGGGCACCTGCCGCGGGCTCGACCCCGGCGAGCGCGCCGCCCGGATCGCCGCGGGCGAGCCGCACGCGTGGAGGCTGGACATCGCCAGCGCCGCCGTCGCGGCGGGGCCGCTCGCCTGGGAGGACGCGACCGCGGGGATCGTGAAGGCCGAACCCGCGATCCACGGCGACGTCGTGCTCGCGCGCAAGGATGCGCCGACCAGCTATCATCTCGCCGTCACCGTCGACGACGCCGCGCAGGCGGTCACCGACGTGGCGCGCGGGCAGGACCTGTTCGCCGCGACCCATGTCCACCGCCTGCTCCAGGCGCTGCTCGGCCTGCCGACCCCGCGCTACCATCATCACCGGCTGCTGACCGCCGCAAACGGCGAACGCCTGTCGAAACGCGCCGGATCGCCGACGCTCGCCGCGATGCGCGCGGAGGGGGTGGAGGCGACGACGATCCTCCAGCGCCTGCGATCCCAGCCCGCGCCGGCATGACCCCCGCATCCCGTCATGCCAGCGCAGGCTGACATCTCAGCCGTCGCGGGCTTCCCTTGTCGCCGCGCGGGCGGGTCGCTACATCTCCGTCATGGGAAACACGCTCTTCTTCATCCTGATCGCCGCGGCGATGGTTGCGACCGTCGTCGCGCTGGTGCGCGGGATCGTCGCCTTTCTCCGCACGACCGAGGCCGATCTGAAGGGCGGCGGGATCAGCCAGTCGGGGCTCAAGCAGAACCGGATGATGCGGATGCGGATCGCGTTTCAGGCGATCGCGGTGATCCTCGTCATCCTGCTGCTGATCATGAGCCGCCAGTAGAGCGATACGCTTGGTTCGCCTCAACAAGATCTACACGCGCACCGGCGACGCCGGCGAGACCGGCCTCGTCGACGGATCGCGCCTGCCCAAGAGCGCGCCGCGCATGGCCGCGATCGGCGATGTCGACGAGCTCAATTCGGCGATCGGGGTCGCGCTGACCCACGCCATGCCTGCCGAGGCGCGCGAGCGGCTCGCGCGGATCCAGAACGAGCTGTTCGATCTCGGCGCCGATTTCGCCACCCCCGGCCCCGATTTCGCGCCGTCGGAAATGGCGCTGCGCATCGTCGCCTCGCAGGTCGAGCGGCTCGAGGCCGAGATCGACGCGATGAACGCCGCGCTCGCGGCGCTGCGCAGCTTCATCCTGCCCGGCGGCGACCCCGCCGCCGCGGCGATCCACCTCGCGCGCGCGATCTGCCGCCGCGCCGAACGCTCGGCGGTGGCGGCGCATGCCGAGGCCGGGCTCAATCCGGTCGGCCTTGCCTATATCAACCGGCTGTCGGACCATCTCTTCGTCCTCGCCCGCGCGCTCAATCTGGGCGGCGAGGGCGACATAGTGTGGAAGCCGGGCGCGACGCGTTATACCGAAGCTCGATGATGCTGACTCATCGAGCTTCGGTATAAGCCCGCGCGGCGCTCGAGCGGAATCAGTCCCGGATGCGTCAGCATCCTCGGGGCTGCGTATTAGGCCCTCTTGAGAATCGCTCCCCGCCGCCCCAGATTGTCGGCTCGCTCGACTCCCGCCTTGCGCGCCGCGAACAAATCTGGAACATTCGACCGATGCTGACCCATATTTCGGTGCGCGGTGCGCGCGAGCACAACCTCAAGGGCGTCGACGTCGATCTGCCGCGCGACAAGCTGATCGTGATCACCGGCCTGTCGGGATCGGGCAAGTCGAGCCTCGCCTTCGACACCATCTATGCCGAGGGCCAGCGCCGTTATGTCGAGAGCCTCTCGGCCTATGCGCGCCAGTTTCTCGAGCTGATGCAGAAGCCCGACGTCGATCATATCGAGGGCCTCTCCCCCGCGATCTCGATCGAGCAGAAGACGACGAGCCGCAACCCGCGCTCGACCGTCGCGACCGTCACCGAGATCTACGACTATATGCGCCTGCTGTGGGCGCGGGTCGGCGTGCCCTATTCGCCCGCCACCGGGCTGCCGATCGCCGCGCAGACCGTCAGCCAGATGGTCGACCGGCTGATGCAGCTGCCCGAGGGGACGCGTTTCCTGCTGCTCGCCCCGGTGGTGCGCGGGCGCAAGGGCGAATATCGCAAGGAGCTCGCCGAATGGCAGCGCGCGGGCTTCACCCGGGTGCGGATCGACGGCGAGGCCTATGAGATCGAAAGCGCCCCCGCGCTCGACAAGAAATACAAACATGACATCGAGGTGGTGGTCGACCGCCTCGTCATCCGCGAGGGGATCGAGACCCGCCTCGCCCAATCGCTCGAAACCGCGTTGCGGCTGGCCGACGGTCTGGCCTATGCCGATCTGGTCGACACCACGGTGGCGGAGGCGGTGGCGAAAAGTGCCAAGGGCGTCCGCGAGGTGCCCGCAAAATTCCAATATGCCGAAGCCGACGCCCCTGCACGTCACCCCAGCGAAAGCTGGGGTCTCGGGAGTGAAGCGGCGGACCCGACGCCCGAGATGCCAGCCTCCGCTGGCAAGACGGCTGGGGAAAGCGCGCTCAGCGGCAAGATGAAGAATGCCGCCATCCCCGCCAACCGGATCACCTTCTCCGAGAAATTCGCCTGCCCGGTGTCGGGCTTCACCATCGCCGAGATCGAGCCGCGGCTGTTCTCGTTCAACGCGCCGCAGGGCGCCTGCCCCGCCTGCGACGGGCTTGGCGAGAAGCTCTATTTCGATTCGCAGCTCGTCGTTCCCAATGAGGCGCTGTCGATCAAGCAGGGCGCGGTGGTGCCCTGGGCCAAGTCCAACCCGCCCAGCCCCTATTATATGCAGGTGCTCAACTCGGTCGCGCGCGCTTATGGCTTCCGGCTCGATACCCCGTGGAACGAGCTGCCCGAGGAGATGCGCGACGTGGTGCTCTACGGCACCAAGGGCAAGCCGATCACGCTGACCTTCATCGACGGCCGCAAAAGCTATGATGTGCAGAAGCCGTTCGAAGGGGTGATCCACAATCTCGAACGCCGCATGCTTGCGACCGAGAGCGCGTGGATGCGCGAGGAGCTCGCCAAATATCAGTCCTCGGCGCATTGCGAGGTCTGCGGCGGTGCCCGGCTCAAGCCCGAGGCGCTGGCGGTCAAGATCGCGGGCGAGGACATCAGCATGTCCACCCGCAGGGCGGTCGGCCCCGCGCTCGCCTTCTTCCGCGACATGCCCAACCATCTCAACGATCAGCAGAAGGCGATCGCCGAGCGCATCCTCAAGGAAATCGTCGAGCGATTGGGCTTCCTCGACAATGTCGGGCTCGACTATCTCAACCTCGATCGCACCTCGGGCACGCTGTCGGGCGGCGAGAGCCAGCGCATCCGGCTCGCCAGCCAGATCGGATCGGGGCTGTCGGGGGTGCTTTATGTGCTCGACGAGCCCTCGATCGGGCTCCACCAGCGCGATAATGACCGGCTGCTGATCACGCTGCGCCGCCTGCGCGATCTCGGCAACACCGTGATCGTCGTCGAGCATGACGAGGATGCGATCCGCAGCGCCGACTATATCCTCGATATGGGCCCCGGCGCGGGCGTCCATGGCGGCGAGGTGGTCGCGCAAGGATCGCTTGACGACATCCTCGCGCATGGCGACAGCCTGACCGGCGATTATCTCTCGGGCCGCCGCATGGTCGAGGTGCCGGCCAAGCGCCGCAAGGGCAGCGGCAAGAAGGTCACCGTCCACGGCGCGCGCGCGAACAACCTCAAGGACGTCACCGCGTCGATCCCGCTCGGCACCTTCACCTGCATCACCGGGGTGTCGGGATCGGGCAAGTCGAGCTTCACGATCGACACGCTCTACGCCGCCGCGGCGCGCTCGCTCAACGGCGCGCGGCTGGTCGCGGGCGCGCATGAGAAGGTCAGCGGGCTGCAATATTGCGACAAGGTGATCGACATCGATCAATCGCCGATCGGCCGCACCCCGCGCTCCAACCCCGCCACCTATACCGGCGCCTTCACCAATATCCGCGACTGGTTCGCCGGCCTCCCCGAAAGCCAGGCGCGCGGCTACAAGCCGGGCCGCTTCAGCTTCAACGTCAAGGGGGGCCGCTGCGAGGCGTGCACCGGCGACGGGCTGCTCAAGATCGAGATGCACTTCCTGCCCGACGTCTATGTCACCTGCGATGTCTGCCACGGCCGGCGCTACAACCGCGAGACGCTCGAGGTGAAGTTCAAGGACAAGAGCATCGCCGACGTGCTCGACATGACCGTCGAGGACGCGGTCGAGTTCTTCAAGGCCGTCCCCCCGATCCGCGACAAGATGGCGATGCTCGCCGAAGTCGGGCTCGGCTATGTCAAGGTCGGCCAGCAGGCGACCACGCTGAGCGGCGGCGAGGCCCAGCGCGTCAAGCTCGCCAAGGAACTCTCCCGCCGCGCGACCGGCAACACCCTCTACATCCTCGACGAACCGACCACCGGCCTCCATTTCGAGGACGTCCGCAAACTGCTCGAAGTGCTTCACGCGCTGGTCGAGCAGGGGAATACGGTTGTCGTCATTGAACATAATCTGGAAGTGATCAAAACCGCCGATTGGGTTCTCGACCTCGGACCAGATGGCGGGGTAAGGGGCGGCGAAGTGGTCGCTGAGGGCACACCGGAGCAGATCGTGAAGGAACCCCGCTCCTACACCGGGCAGTACCTCAAGCCGCTCCTAACTCCGGCCGTCGAAGCGGCGGCTGAATGACGACAAGCTGGTGGTCCCCGCAGGGGCAACAGTCCGGGGGATTGTTGGATCGAGCATAGCGAAGCCGAGGTGATCAAGACCGCCGACTGGGTGATCGACCTGGGGCCGGACCGCGCCTGGAATTCGCCGAGCGTGCCTTCCTGTTCGAGCAGGCTGTCGAGGGTGGTCCCCCGGTGAACATTGTCAGCCATTTTCGACCTCCCTCTGGCGAACATTTGCTCCGAAAATGCTCAGGCCTGCAACGCCGCCCGCGCGGCATCGGGCAGATGGGCGATAACGCTGAGATAGGCGCTGGCGGTGGCATCGGGCTGGCGGCGGCCTTGTTCCCAGCCCTTGAGCGTTGCCAGAGGAATCCGGTAGGCGGTGGCAAAAGCGTGCTGCGACAGGCCGAGGCCCTCGCGGATCGCGCGGACGTCAGGCACCTCGATTCTGTGCACGCGCGCATCGCCCTTCTCGTCGCGCGCATGCGCCGCGGCCTCTTCCATGCTGGCGATCAGATCTTGTCCGAATGTGCTCATCGCTCGTGCTCCTTCATCCTTGACGCCTGATCACCACGGCAAGAGCGGTGACGGCCTTCTTCTCGTCCGTGCTCATATCGCCGGCCTGCGCCTTGGCGCAGGCCAGCAGCAGATACAGCGGGCGATCCATGTCGTGATAGAAATAGATCACGCGTGCGCCACCGCGCTTGCCGCTGCCCGCCCGGCCCCAGCGCATCTTCCTGACCCCGCCGGTGCCGGGAATGACATCGCCGCCTTCAGGGTTGCGCGCCATATGATCGACCAGAGCGGCCCGCTCCTCGTCACTCCAGATCTTGTCCGCCTGACGCAAAAACATAGCGGTTTCCACGACCGTGATCAGACGGGTCTTCATATATCGCTGTACGTCAATGACGCCTAAAAGACAAGCCGATGCGGCCTGCTGCCGGAATGACGGGCGAACGCCCAACCCGCCTCACCCCCGCCGCCCCGCTCCCCCGCGCATCGTCGCCGGTCGCAACGCCGACCAACTCAAGTTGAACCCGCCGCCCGACGAGCGCCGCGGCCTTCTGCAGCGTCTCGATCGTGACATTGCCCTCGTTCGGATCGAGGACGCGGTTCACCTGCGCACGGCTCGTGCGCATGAGCGGCGCGAGGCGGGTGCGGCTGATGCTGTGTTCCTTCATCGCATCGGCCAATTTTGGCCGCAAGGCTCGCTTTCACGATTTGGCCGGATCGGTTCCGATCGATGTTGCGCGACAGCCGGCCCTGTCTATGCTCGATCCTGGGGAGACCGCCAATGCGATGGATCATAGCTGTTACAGCGCTGTGCCTGATGCCGCTCGCCGCTTGCGATCGGGCGCAGTCCGCGCCGTTGGTCCCCGCGCTCGAGAAGCTCGCCGCCCGGAACAATGCCGAGGCGATCTACCATCTCGGCATGATGTGGCACACCGGATCGGGCGTGAAGAAGGATCCCGCCAAGGCCCTCGACGCGTTCCGCCGCGCGGCGGCGCTCGGCGATCCGCTCGGAGCGTATAAGCTCGGCTGCTATTATGACGGGCAGGGCGAGGGGCTGGTCGAGCGCGACCTCGATCTCGCGCTCAAATATAAGCTGGTCGCCGCCGAGGCGGGCTATGCGCTGGCGCAGCAGGATGTCGGCGGCCTTTACGCCCGCCGCGGCGAACTGCGCACCGCCGAAGCCTGGCTCGCCAGGGCGGCAGCGCAGGGCTGGCGCGACGCCCTGATGGCCAATGCGGCGATCGGCAATGGCGGACCCGGTCTGCCCCGCGATCAGGCCCGGATCGTCGCCTGGTTCCGGCTGTACCTCAATCGCGGAGACGTCCGCCCCGGCCAACGCGAGTGGCTTACCACGCAGGAAGCGAAACTGACGCCCGAAGAGCGCGATCGTGCCGACTCCATCGTCAAGGGCTATCGACCGGCCCCGACCGCGCTGACGATGAAGGCGCTGTCGGGACAGCGTGCGGCGGAAGCGCTGGTGGCGGGGCGATAACGGGCGATTGCCACGAGGATTGCAGTGCCAGCTCACTAACTATCGATTCACATCCCAAAGAAGCAAAAGAACCACATATTTTGAGTCTATTAAACCTCAAACCAAGCCACTGCGCGCACTGTAGTCGGGGGATAGTGGTTCCGTTTTGTTCTTACCTTTCCGCGGCGATTATATACCTTGCAAACACACGTCGGAACAGATATAGAATAGCTCCATAAGGAGCCTACCGATGTCCGCTTTGTCCCGTCCGGAGTTCCACAACGAAGAAGCCGCCTTCGCCCATCTCGAAAAGATGATTTGGGCTGGCGAGCCGACTTGCCCGCATTGCGGCGCCGTGGACCGGATCACGAAGGTCAAGGCCAACCCTGCGAAGCGCATCCGCCTTGGCCTGCACCGTTGCGGCCACTGCAAGCTCCAGTTCACCGTCAAGGTCGGCACCGTGTTCGAGCATATGCGCCTGCCCCTGAATAAGGCACTCCAGGCCGTGTTCCTCATGTCGAGCAGCAAGAAGGGCGTGAGCGCCCATCAGCTGCACCGGATGCTGGAGATCACCTACAAGAGCGCGTGGTTTCTCGCTCACCGTATCCGCGAAGCTATGCGCGATGGCGAGCTTGCCGTGCCCTTCGGCTCGGACGGTGGCGCGGTCGAGGTTGATGAAACTTACATCGGCGTCTTGAAAGGCCAGCCGATCCGCCAGAGCGGCGCGCACAAGATGAAGGTGATCAGCCTTGTCGAGCGCAGCAGCGGCCAGATCCGCTCCTACACCTTCGATCAGATGATCTCCTGCTATGTCGAGCCGGTCGTGAAGGCCAACATTGCCCGCGAAGCCCGTCTGATCACCGATCAGGCTCGTATCTACAAGATGCTCGGCAAGGATTTCGCCAGCCACGAAACCGTCAATCACTCGATCAACGAGTACGCCCGCGGCGACGTCTATATGAACACCGTTGAGGGCTCGTTCTCGATCTTCAAGCGTGGCATGAAGGGCGTCTATCAGCACTGTGGCGAGCAGCATCTGCATCGCTACCTCGCCGAGTTCGATTTCCGGTACTGCAACCGCGCCAAGCTGGGCATCAACGACGCGGCCCGCGCCGATCGCGCGCTGGCGGGCATCACCGGCAAGCGCCTCACCTATAAGTCAGCTGGTATCTGAGACGCCTAAAAAGCCCAAACGCGAGAAGCGGAATCGAAGCCGGCGGCGCACGAAGCCTCACCGGAAGCGCTAGCTTTACGTTCCGCGAAGGGCGGTGTAGAATCCGCCTGTGGCGGATTTTGAAGAGCTTAGTTTTGTCATTCCTGGCTACACGCCGGAGACGATCCCGCTTGTCCGCTTAATCGAATACCTTGAGCAAATGTCTATCATTCTCGGCGACCCCGAGAATTTGCACTTAATGAAAATAGAACCCGGTAGCGTCGAGCCCATTCTGCACGCACCAAAAGCAGTGGCATATGAGGCGATGGACCGGGCGTCCCGCGTCCAGCGAGGCGACGGGACAAAGAAGCAGCTAGATGCCTTCAACCGTGTCCGCCGCATGCTTCGCCGTGACAGTCGAGATGCTGGTAAGCCTGCCATTTTGAAAAGCTCGAAAAAGGTCCTTCTCGAAATCCCCGCTGCGCCTGATGATCTCGGTGTCTTAACTGGAGTCAGGCAGGCGTCTTCGGTCGATGGACAGCTGATCAGGATCGGCGGTGCCGGGGAGGATGCATCTTTGCAAGTGCAGGACATGCAGGGCCGCATCATGTCGGGCTTTACCGCCAAGCGACCGATCGCCAAGGAGTTGGCCCAACTCCTTTGGGAGCCGGTAAGGCTCCATGGGCTAGGAATATGGGAGCGCACGAGCGAAGGCGAGTGGCGCTTAGATCGCATGCAGATCCAGACCTATGAGCGATTGGACGATGACGATCTAAGCGTGGTCATAGAGAAAATGCGAAGCTTGGAAGTCCGATGGCCGGACGATGCCGACGATCGTCTGCGAGCCGATCGGGAAGGCTCCTTGTGACGGTAGCTTTCGACAATACGATGCTCAGCATCTTGCTCAATCCGAATGGCAAAATCCCCGACGACCCGGCTACGGGCGCGCCCGTGGTGGAGGCAAGGGCGCGGGCTGAGAGTGTCGTCCAACGCATACAGAAGCAGCGGCGCAAAATCATCCTTCCCGCGCCAGCTGTCTCCGAATTGCTAACGGCTATTGGCCCAGACGCGCAGCAGTACATTAATGTCGTTAGCCGCTCGCGGGTATTTGCGATTGGCAATTTCGACGCCTTGGGCGCAGCCGAATTGGCGCTACTCAATCGCGACACCTTCGCCACGCATGATGCGCAACAAAAGGCCGAGCCATATCAAAAGAGGAAAGTGGATCGACAGATCATTGCAATTTGTAAGGTCTACGGCGTGTCCGAGATTTATACCGATGACAAGGGCCTAGCTAATCGTGCGCGAATGTGTGGGATAACGCCCATTAGCATCAGCGGAATTTCCATCCCGGATAGCGCCCGCCAGGTTGAAATAGTGTTCGAACCGCACGAGCCCATTCCAGAGATTGAAGAATGACCGACGAACCCAAAACCCAGTCCGAGAAGTTCAAGGAGCTCGCACGCGAGCTAGAGGTGGACGAGGACGAGGCGCACTGGGATGAGCGGTTGAAAAAGGTGGCGAAGCAGAAGCCTCCGCCGCCAGAGGACCAGAGGCGCCGCTAGCTGTCCAACTCGCACGCCGTCAATGTTACTCCCATGTAATCTATATCTTCTATCAGCCCGATGCCGGAGATTGCGTCGTCCTCCGAAAGTTGCTCAAGCCTATCGGGCCATTGTTGAAACCAAAGTGCAGTGGTTCTAGCGAACACCTCGCGTAAGGTATCTCCGCTCTCTGCCTTAAGGCGGACGACAATTTCGCCTTCATGGAACCCCGATGAACTTACTACCCCGCTGAAGCGCGTCCACATACGCTTGTGGGACTCTATAAGGCGGTCGTTGGCGACGGTGCGCGGCTTTTGGGTTTCAAGCTCCATAAGCTTTTCGAGCGTCATGCTGTCCGGGAGAAAAACCCGCTCGCCCTTCTCGTCTATTCCGGCAAACCGGCGCTGTTCTTGCGTTAAGGATTGTGTGGCCATTTCAAGCGCTGACGGCTCTATGGTCGCGGGCTCTATCGTGGGTTGTTCTATCGCTGGTGACTGCGTTGCTTCGTCGGTCGAAACCGCACTAGCATGATGACGGCTCCGTTCCTCGTTCGCCCGCTCTAGTTGAGCCTTGGCCCAAGATACGTCATCGGCTGCATGTGCGATTATCCCGCCATACCTCCACTCCATGGCGCGCCAGATAAAAAAACCAACGACCAACACCGCTGCGATGAACGACATAGGAGCGCCGGAGATCACGGCCCACTCGCCCGAAAGCAATTTCCCAAAGTCATCGAGCATGAGCGATTCATAACGGCTGTGGCCCGTGTTTGCAAACTACATAATCGCCCTTTCCGCCCGATTTCTGCCATCGGTCGATCCGCGCGGCGGGCTTGCGCGCGACGGCTCTTTCTCATCCCATCGCCGGTCGCCGGGACCAGCATGGATCGGAGCCCCCCCACCCCCCATCGATTTGCGCGATCAAACCCATGCACCCGGCGAACTGTCGCTTATAGGATGACAAAGCTTCGCTTCGGATGCCTCCTTCACGATCATCGCCGTCGAGGATCTGATCGCCGACCCTATGGGCCAATATGCGTCAGGCACGGTCCGCGAGATGCGGGGCCAGGCCCGGGCCTTGCTGCGGCTTCACCCCGATGCCGATATCGCCTATCTTAAACGGCACATTCGGCTCGAGACGATGTCGAAGACTAGCAAAGCCCCAGCAGCGGAACCACCGCGTAGATTTCGCCGAATTCGCGGCGAAGCTCGCGCGCCGTCGCGCGGGGTTGAGCGACGCGGTCGTCATGCCGCGCAAGCCGGGCCAGCGCCGCACCGCCAGCAAGCGTGCGCTGCTAGAGGCGATCAAGGCCACTGGCGCGGACTGGTAGGCGCCTGAAGCTCGCCGCCGCCTGGCGCCGCTCCACGGCCCACGAAGCACCGATCCGACGGCGCCCTTGCACGAACAAGGCGGTTATTGCACCTATCGCCATAGCGACCTTCATTCCCGGGCATGCTGTCGATGGACGAACCTTCTTCCGCGCTCGACGCGCCGATCCGTGGCGCGCTTCCGGATGAGGTCCGGCCTGTCCGCCCGGAAACCGAACAGGGAGAATTAAACATGAAGCGCGAAGACCTCACCGAGAAGCTGCTCGATATCAAGCGCGAGAATGGCTGGACCTGGGATCATATCTGTACGGCGATCGGAGGCGCATCGCCGGTGCTGGTGACGGCGGGCATATTGGGCCAGATGAAATTTTCCCGGGCGCAGGCCGCGGCCGCCAAGGACCTGTTCGGCCTGACCGAGGTCGAGGCGCGGCTGCTCCAGGAAGTCCCCTATCGCGGCACCTTCACCAGCCCGCCGACCGACCCGCTGGTCTATCGCTTCTACGAACTGGTCAACATCTTCGGGACAAGCTGGAAGGAACTGATCCAGGAGGAATTCGGCGACGGGATCATGTCGGCTATCGACTTCGATTTTGAAATGGAGCGACTGCCCGATCCCAACGGTGATCGCGTGAAGATCACCATGTCGGGCAAGTTCCTGCCCTACCGATATTATGGCGCGACGGGCAATCACCCGGTCAACGGGCTCAAGCGGGATTGAGCGATTGCGGCGCCACGCGGGGTTACGGCGACACGTGCAATAACCCCTAAAATAGCCGACACCCCCCGCCGAGCCTGTGGCGTCAGATCTCGTCCCCCGGAGGCGGCGGCTCACGCTTCGCCTTGTCAAGAAACGCCAGCATATCAGCCGCCTTCGCGTCTCCCGCACGCCGCTTGAGAAAGTCGGATGCCGTCTCCACCACGCCGATCTTCTGCGCGATCGCGACCGAGATCCACTGGTTGAGCGAGACGCCATCCCCGCGCGCGAGGCGCTCGGCCGCCGCCTTCACCGAGGCCGGAAGCTTGAGCGGATAGGATGCCTTGCTCATGATCGTAGCTCCTTGAGATAGTCGCCGGGCCGGAGCACCCGCAATCCAAACCTCTCCGCTCCCCTCGCAAAGCCGCGCACATTATGCGTGATCAGCGCGTCCGCCCGCCCGTTCACTGCCGCTTCCAGAACCATCTTCGTCATTGGCGTCCGCAAGTTGGGGGCGCCATTGAAAGCTCACCTCGACCGCTTCGCAGGCGCTGGCAAGAGCGGCAAGAAATCGGTCGATCTCGTCGAGCGCAAGCCCGTGCGCAGCCGTTGCTCGGGCCGTTTCAGCATCGCCTCATATTCGAGGAACAGCGCCGGCGTGACCAAAGGCGTCAGCCGCCCGTGCGCCGCCTCACGCAGCACCGCGTTGCTGCCACCGCTGGCACTCCCCAGCGCCGTGACGATCACATCGGTATCGAGCACGACGCGAACCATATCCAATAAGACATGACATCCCATAAGATATTACAATGATGTGGGGGCGCTTCCGCCCTGTCGCCGCGCCCGCCGCCCCATCTGATCCATTCCCGATCAAACCCTTCCCACCCGTCTTGACCCTCGCGCCCCCATCCCGCCAGCTATCGCCGGGCTTCGGGGGACAACGCATGCGACTGGGATGGATCGGCCTGCTCATCGGCCTCGGTGCGATGGCGATTGGCGGGCACTCGCTCTATGAAACGAAGGTCGCGGGCGCGCGGAAGGACATCGCCTATGACCGGCTGGTCGCCGGCATGCCCGCCTTCGGCTGGTACCGGGTGCAGGGCGCCAGCTGGAGCCTGATCGACGCGGTCACCCTGGGCGGGGTGACGGGCGCGACCCTCGCCGATGTCTATGTCCGCGTCCATCCCGCCGGCCAGCCGAGCGGCGGCGACGCGCCCGCGAAGCTGCTCGTCCATATCGAGGATCAGAAGCTTGCCGACCGCATGGCCGACATCCTCGCCCGCGCCGCCGACGAACCGCAGCTGCTGTCCGAAAACGAGGCGCTGCTCGATGAGGAGCACCCGATCGAGGGTAGGCTCGAAAACATGCTGACGATTGACCATAGCGACCAGAAGGGGGTCCGCGGCGCGCTCGGCGAACGGCTGGCCGACGATTATCTGGTCATCGCGCAGGGCAGGAAGCCCGATGGCGTCGGGCGCGGGCTTTCCATCCTGCTGGCCGGCCTCCTTCTCCTCGGTCTTTCCGCCCTGCTTCTGCTGCGCCGCGGTGCCAGGGCCGAGGATGAGCCCGGCGAGGCATGATCATCGCGGGCGTCCGCAAGACGCAGCTGCGATGCATTCTTGACATGGTGGGCTTCCGTCGCTCGGGGAGGGCGGTCTCGCCACCACCCCGAGCGGCCGGCCGGCGGCGATCATCCTTGACGTGTAGGCTTTCAGCGGCTGGACTGGCCGCACCGCCCTGCGCGACGCGACGCCGCGCGGCTGCTCCTTCTCATGACTGGACATTACGGCTCGCGCAAAGGGACACGCTCGCCTCCCCTGAAAGAGGCGGCGGCGCGGAAACATAAAAAACGCGCGAACAACCCCATGCACCCGGGATTGTTGCGAATCGTTTGCATCTACCGGCCCGATCACGGCGTGGCGCGGAGCCATCACGCGCGGCGCTGGTCCGGCCTGACCCGCCGGGCTATCGTCGGCCGATGTGCAACGAATTCTCGCGCAAGCTCGATCTCGACCTGCTGATCGTCGGTCTGCAGCAGGCGGCGATCACGCTCGGCTTCCCCGAAGGCGCGCCCAATATCGAGCCGGTCGCGAGCGTGCGGATCACCGATCGCAGCCCGATCCTCCGTGCCGCCGCGACGGCGTCCGATGGTCCGCCGGGCGCCGAACTCGTTAACCGCCGCTGGAGCTGGCCCGGGCCCTCGGGCAAGCCGGTCTATAATTATCGCGGCGAGGGGCGCGACTTCCGCAATTCGGGCAAGCAGGGCCGCTGCCTGGTGCCGGTCGACGGCTTCTACGAGTTCACCGCGCCCGCCGATCCCGCCCGCAAGCGCAAGGACAAATGGCTGTTCCGCTGGCGGGATGCGCCGTGGTTCGCGATCGCCGGGCTGTGGAAGGCCGATCCCCAGGTCGGCGAGGCCTTCACCCTGCTGACCTGCGAACCCGGCCCCGATATCGCGCCCTATCATAGCCGGCAGGTCGCGCTGCTCGACCGGCGCGACTGGGCCGGCTGGCTCGACGGATCGGTCCCCGCGCCCGAGCTGATCCGCCCGCTGCCGGCGGGCACGCTGACGGTGGAGCCGGCCTCATCGGAGTAACGATCATGGATCGGAGCCCATCGGGCTCCGCAAGGCCGAACGGCCGCCCGAGCTTATGCGAGGAAAGCCGAGTATCCGAGGAAAGCCGAGGCGAACCGATACCCGCCGCCCGGCGTCTGAGGGCGGATCAGTTATTCCGCCGGGCGAGGAAGGCGAGCCGCTCGAACAGCATGATGTCCTGCTCATTCTTGAGCAGCGCGCCGTGGAGCGGGGGGATCGCCTTCTTCGGATCGCGCGACTGGAGCACCTCGAGCGGCATGTCCTCGGCGAGCAGCAGCTTGAGCCAGTCGAGCAGCTCGCTGGTCGAGGGCTTCTTCTTGAGGCCGGGCACCTCGCGGATCTCGTAGAAGATGTCCATCGCCCTGCTCACCAGCAGCTTCTGGATGCCGGGGAAATGGACGTCGACGATCGCCTGCATCGTCTCGCGCTCGGGGAATTTGATATAATGGAAGAAGCAGCGGCGCAGGAAAGCGTCGGGCAGCTCCTTCTCGTTGTTGCTGGTGATCACGACGATCGGCCGCTCCTTCGCCGCGATCGTCTCGCCGGTCTCGTAGACGTCGAACGACATGCGGTCGAGTTCCTGAAGCAGGTCGTTCGGGAATTCGATGTCGGCCTTGTCGATCTCGTCGATCAGCAGCACCGGCAGCTGGGGGCTGGTGAAGGCGTCCCACAGCTTGCCGCGTTTGATGTAATTGCGGATGTCGTGGACCCGTTCGTCGCCGAGCTGGCCGTCGCGCAGCCGCGCGACCGCGTCATATTCGTAGAGGCCCTGATGCGCCTTGGTCGTCGATTTGATGTGCCACTGGATCAGCGGCGCATTGGCGGCGGCGGCGATCTCGTGCGCGAGCACGGTCTTGCCGGTGCCGGGCTCGCCCTTCACCAGCAGCGGGCGGCGCAGCGTAACCGCGGCGTTGACCGCGACCTTGAGGTCGGCGGTGGCGATATAGTTGCTGGTCCCGTCGAAGCGCACGCCGCGATTCTCCCTATCGATCGCCTCCGGCGATAGGATGCTGCAGCGCGGCAGGCAAGGTCTTGCGGCGCCGGAGCGCGGTCAACCGGCGTCGAAAAGGGCCTGGCGGGTGGAGACCCGGCGCTACCGCGCCCCGCGCTTGGCGCCCGCCAGCGCGGTGCGCAGCTGCGGCTGCGTCATGCGGGCGATCGTCTTGATCGCATAGTCGAGCTGGAAATCGTCGACACCCTGCTTCTTGAGCGCCTCGGCGGTCAGGATGAAGCGCGGATCGGCCTTGCCGTCGTCCTCGAGCACCTTGTCGTCGATCTTGGCCTCGTTGATCAGGTGGCGGCGCAGATCGGCCTCGCGCAGCCGCGGCCGGCTCTTATAGTCGGGATCGCTGAGCTGGGGCACGAGGATGTCGGGATTGACCCCGCCTTCCTGCACCGAACGGCCCGAAGGGGTGAAGTAGCGCGCGGTGGTCAGCTTGAGCGCGGTTTCGTCGGACAGTTCGATCACCGTCTGCACCGATCCCTTGCCGAAGCTGCGCTCGCCCATCACCAGCGCACGCTTCTGGTCCTGGAGCGCGCCCGCGACGATCTCGGCGGCCGAGGCCGAGCCCGCATCGACCAGCACGATGATCGGCAGGCCGTGCGCCATATCGCCGGGGGTCGCGAAGCGGCGCTCGATGTCGGTCTTCTCGCGGCCGCGCTGCGAGACGATTTCGCCGCGCTCGAGAAAGATGTCGGACACGTCGATCGCCTGATCGAGCAACCCGCCGGGGTTCGAACGCAGGTCGATCACATAGCCGAGCGGATCATGGCCGAGCGACTTCTGCACGCCGGCGATCGCCGCGCGCACCGAATCACCGGTGTTCGCATTGACGAAGGTGTTGATGTTGATGATGCCGACCTGGTCCTTGACCTCCCACTTGACCGGCTTGAGCTGGATCAGCTCGCGGGTCATCGCGACGTCGAAGGGCTTGTCGCGGCCCGGGCGCACGACGGTAAGCATGATCTTGCTGCCCGGCTTGCCGCGCATCTGGTCGACCGCCTCATCGAGCGTGCCGCCGTAAAGCAGCTTGCCGTCGAGATGGGTGATATAGTCGCCGGTCTTGAGCCCCGCCTTCCACGCAGGCGTATCTTCCTGCGCGGTCATGATCTTGACCGCGCCGTCCTCCATCGTGACCGACAGCCCGAGTCCGCCATAGGCGCCCTGCGTCTGGGTGCGCATATTCTGGCGGTCGCGCGCGTCGAGATAGGCGCTGTGCGGATCGAGGCTCGCGAGCATGCCGTCGATCGCGCCCTTCATCAGCGTGCGGTCGTCGACCTTGTCGACATAATCCGAGCGGACGCGCTCGAACACGCTCATGAACTGGTCGAGCTCCTTGTAGGTGCTGACGTCCACCGCGCTGATCGCGGGGGTGAGAGTCGCAGCCAGCGCACCGGCGCCGAAAAGTCCAACCGAACGCAACAGGGTCTTCGTCTTCATCTATCTGCCCGATTCCAGGAGAGGAACTTATCCTACCGTTTTTTTGCGGCGCGCGAAATAGCCTCGCATCCGCTGCCATCATGCCCCGATAGGGTTAGCAAATGATGGAGGCGGCATGCCGTCAGCCGCGGGCGACGATCGGCAGGATGTCGACCGGCGCGCCGTCATGCCGGAGCTCGACGGTGATGCGCGGAGGGGCGCCGAGCGCGACGCCGAGCGGGCTGCCCTGGATGACTTCCTGGCCGACTCTAACGCTCAGGCGGCCGAGCCCGGTGACCAGCGTCGCCCAGCCGTCGTCATGATCGATGATGACGATTCCGGTGTAGCCGCGGAACGGCCCGGCGAAGGCGATCCGGCCGGCGGCGGGCGAGACGATCTGCGCGCCGCGCGCCGGAGCGAGGGTGAGCCCCTTTGCGCGCACGCCCGATTCGGACAGCTCTCCCATCCCCGAGACGAGCTTGCCGAGCACGGGAAGCCGGTAGGGCGGGGGCGCGTGCGCCTCGGCGGCGAGCCGTAGCATCTCGGGCGGCGGAGGCGGCGCAGCGCCGGGCGCCGACGGGCGCAGGCGGGGGCCGGGCAGGCTCGCCAGCCGGGCGCGAACGCCGGCCTGATCGCCGAGGTCGGCGATCAGCTCGGTGATATCGCGCGCCTTTTCGCCCATCGCGATCATCCGGTCCTGCTCGGCCATCGCGTCGTCGACCAGCCCCTGCGACCGGCGACGCTGATCGGCCTCGAGGCGGGCGAGCGCCTGACGCCGGATTTCGAGCTGCCGCTGCTCGTGCCGGAGCGCGGAGACCGCGCGCTCGGCCTGGTGGCGCAGCGCGTCGGCGCGGGCCACTTCGGCGCGCAGCCCCGCGGTGCGCGCGCGAATATCGGGCAGCGTCGAACCGAGCAGCGCGCGGACATGGACCATGTCGTCGACCGAACCGGGCTGGACCAGCGCCAGCGCGGCGGGGCGCCGCGCCATCGTCTGGAGCGCGGCGGTGAGCCGCACGATCGGCCCCTGTCGTTCGGCGAGCCGGGCGCGTTGCCGCGCCTGCAGCCGATCGACGATGCCGATCCGCGCCTCGGCCGCGGCGATCCGCGCTTCGGATTCCTGGATCGCGGCGGCGGCGGCCGCCTGTTCGGCCTCGGCGCGCTCGGCGGCGCGGCCGACCGCCCTGGCCTGGTGTTCGAGCTGGCGCGCGCGGCGCTCGGCGGTCGCGGCGTCGCGCTTCGCGCCGGCGAGCGCGCGTTGCTGCTCGGCGATCAGCGGGTCGCGATCGAGCGCGCCCGCAGGGGTGGCGGCGACCAGCACCAGGAGGGCGAGGAGAACCTGGCTCGATCGGGGGATCGACCCGCCCGCCGGAGCGCTATCCATCGCGGCTGCCTTCGCGGTGATAGGGATGGCCCGCAAGGATGCTGGTCGCGCGCCACAGCTGTTCGGCGAGCATGGCGCGGGCGAGCAGGTGCGGCCAGGTGGCCTTGCCGAAGGCGAACAGCAGATCGGCCTCGCGGCGCTGTTCGGCGTCGAAGCCGTCGGCGGCTCCGATCAGAAAGCGAACTTCGCGGCGCCCCTCATCACGCCAGCGGGCGAGTTTTTCGGCAAAGGCCGTCGAGCCGAGTTGTTCGCCCTGTTCATCAAGCATCACAAGAATCGTGCCCGGGTCGCGTGGCGGCATTCTGCCCCCGCTGTCGGGCAGTTCGGTGATCCGGGTCGGCCAGCCGATCCGCCTGATATAGCGATCGACCAGATCGGCCTCGGGGCTACGGCCGATCTTGCCCCGCGCGACGATGTGCAGCAGCAACGTGTGCGGGGCCCTTCACCTACCGGTCTGGATCAGGCCCCTACCGCGACCGCGGCGGGCGCGTCACCGAAATTCCACATCCGCTCGAGATTGTAAAAGCTGCGCACCTCGGGGCGGAACAGGTGGACGATGATGTCGCCGGCGTCGATCAGTACCCAGTCCGCCGTCGGCAATCCCTCGATGCGCACCGTCTTGCCGGTTTCGCTCTTGATCTTGTCGGCGAGCTTGGTCGCCATCGACGCGACTTGGCGCGTCGACCGTCCCGACGCGATCACCATATAGTCGGCGATGGACGATTTGCCCGCGAGCGGGATCGATACGGTTTCGACGGCCTGGTCGTCGTCGAGCGATTTCAGCACGAGCTCGTGGAGCCTGGCTGAAGGGTCTGCATCTTTGGCATTGAGCCCGATGCTGTGATGGGCGGTCAAATTACCTCCTCATGGAAGCGGCCGGCGCGTCACATGATCGCGCAAGCCTTTGTTGCTGTGGGAAAGATGCCAGCCTGGGTCCATGGCCCGGAGCCGCGTTGCGGAACCGCGATCAGGATAAAAGTGCAGCAGCACGAGTGCTGGCGGTCTCCATGTCGTCCATTGTTTGTGCATGGCTGCGGGCCGGACGAAGCGACGCAGCCAACCCATCGCCCTGGAAGCGCGGGCGTATCCATCATAACCCGGACGCGCCACGACGGCAATGGTCACGCGCCGCGCTATAGCGCGCCAATCGCGCCACTGGTCGAATTGGGCGAGATTGTCGGCCCCCATGATCCAGACGAAGCGCCGGTTCGGATAAAGGCGGACCAGCGCGCGGATCGTGTCGGCGGTATAGCGGGTGCCGAGCTGCGTCTCGATCGCGGTCGGCCGAATCGGCGCGCGGCGCGCCATCGCCTGCGCCGAGCGAAGCCGCGCGCCAAGCGGCGCCATATCGGGCGCGCTTGCCTTGAGCGGATTGCCGGGCGACACCAGCCACCAGATCTCGGCCAGACCGAGCGCGCGGATGGCGAACAGGCTGATATGGCGATGGCTGTAATGCGCGGGATTGAAGCTGCCGCCGAGCAGGCCGGTGGGGATCATCGCGCTGCTCTAGCCGGTGGGCGATCTTTGCGAAAGCCCGCCGCGCAGATCATGCGGCGCGGCCCCCGAACGGCAGCAGCGCCTCATAGACCGCCAGCGGCGGCCGGCCCGGCCGGTGCGCGCCCCGCCGCAGCAGAAAGGCGTCGGCGACGATCTCGGCCTGCTGCTCGATGCCGTAGCGCGCGAAAGGCTTCCCCCTCCGCAACCTATAGGCATAGCGGCAGAACGGGTGCCGCATCAGCGGCAGATACCAGCGGCCGCCGCGCTGCGCCTGCCAGACATGGGTCATTTCGTGGATGAACAACGCCTGCATCGTCAGGCTGCCCGCCGCGTAGCATTCGCGGTAAAGGCCACCCGCCGGGTGGCACCAGATCTCCCCGTCGGGCGCCATGATCGTCTGCCGGGGCTGCAAACGCCACCAGCGGGCGCAGTGCACCGCCGTGCGCTCGGGATCGACCGCGTCGCCGAACATCGACCGGACGAGCGCCTTTTCGGCGAGGGTCAGGGTGCGACGACTCATACTTTCTATATAGACGCCCGGCGCCCGTCGTCACGCCAATGGCGCGACGCTCAATGCGCGCGGGTTGCCGAACGTGCGCGGTTCTCCGCTTCATTCCCAATTCAGCGGCGCTTGGGCATAAGCGCACCCCGCAACGACAAAACAGGAAAAGCATGCGCCCGTTTCTCGCCACCCTGATTCCCGCTGCGATCGTCGCGGCCGCCCCGGCCTATGCCGAGACCGCCGCGCTCGCCGAGGTAGCGGCCCATCTGCGCGGTATCACGACGATGACCGCCGACTTCGTGCAGACCGATCGGCAGGGCAAAGCGCTGTCGGGAACGCTCAGCCTGAAGCAGCCAGGTCGGATCCGTTTCCAATATCAGAAGGGCGTGCCGCTGCTGATCGTCGGCGACGGCAAATCGCTGACGATGATCGATTATTCGGTGCGCCAAGTATCGCGCTGGCCGGTCGGCAACTCGCCGCTCTCGGTACTGATCGATCCGCGCAAGGACATCGGCCGCTTCGCCCGAATGGTTCCCTCGCCGGTCGCGGGGACGATCATGGTCGAGGCACGCGATCCCGAGCATCCCGAGTTCGGCACGATCTCCATTGCCTTTGCCCGCGGCGGGGGGCCCGGCGGGCTCATCCTGCAGGGGTGGACGGTGCTCGACGCCCAGAATGGGCGATCGACTCTGCGGCTTGCGAATCAGCGCTACGGAATCCCGATTTCCGACAGAACGTTCAAATGGGACGACCCACGCCCTAAGGGACCCCGAAAATAGCCGGGCTGTTCATTGAGGCGACAGCTTTTATAGCCTAATGCTCTTCCAGCGGTCGCGACGTTCCTCGGGATTCCCCCCTGTTGCTCGAGGATCAAAATCGCGCCCCGCCTGCGTGACGAACGTCAGGTCGGCCCTCGCTCCCCGCCCCCGGAGCGAGGGCCATTCCTTTTCAGGCCCCTGCGGCGAAAGCTTTGCAGTGGCACCATATCTCTTCTTCGCACGTGCAACAATACCGTAACGGATGCGGCACAAAATTGCAGCTTCGCTCTCCTAGAGGCCTCGGCATCGGCGCGCAGACGCCGCCATCCGCTCAAGGGGACCGTCATGACCGTTCGCGCTCGGCTGCTGCTTGCCACCGCTCTTCTCTCGCTTGCGCCGGCCGCGGCCTTTGCCGCCGAGGCGCCGCTACCGGCCGATGCCGAGGCCGGCTCCGAGGACGCCGAGATCGTCGTGTTCGGCAGCGGGCAGACCCGTCAGGTGCAGGAAATCAGCGCGGTCGATATCAAGGTGCAGGCGCCGGGCAGCAGCCCGCTCAAGGCGATCGCCAAGCTGCCGGGTGTCAACTTCCAGTCGGCCGACGCCTTCGGCAATTATGAATGGTCCGAACGCGTTTCGATCCGCGGCTTCAACCAGAACCAGTTGGGTTTCAACCTCGACGGCATCCCGCTGGGCGACCAGACCTATGGCAATAACAGCGGCCTCCACATCAGCCGCGCGATCAGCCCCGAAAATCTGTCGGTCAGCCGCGTGACCCAGGGCGCGGGCTCACTCGCCACCAATGCGACCAACAATCTGGGCGGCACGCTCGAGTTCGTCTCGCGCGACCCAGCCGAGAATTTTGGCGTTGATCTCGAAGCTACCTATGGCAGCGACGACACCAAGCGCGCCTTCGTCCGGGTCGACAGCGGCGGCGACACGGTGCGCGGCTATTTGAGCTACGGCTTTCTCGGGCTCGACAAGTGGAAGGGCTCGGGCGAGCAGAAGCAGCATGTCGTCAATGCCAAGCTGGCGGCCGATATCGGTGCGGCAAAGCTCAGCGGTTTCTTCAATTTCTCCGACCGGCGCGAAGACGATTATCAGGATCTGTCGCTCGACATGATCCGCCGGCTCGGCCTGCGCAACGACAATATCTCGGATAATTTCCCGCTCGCCGAGCTGATCGCCCAGGTCGGCGCCAATCGCGGCGACACCGGCGCCACTCCAACCAATCCGGCCGCGGGCAAGGTCTACCCTGCGCCTTATTCGACGGTCGACGACGTCTATTATGATGCGGCGGGCCTGCGGCAGGACTATCTCGGTGCGGTCCATCTCGACGTGCCGCTGGGCAGTGAACTCACCGGCAAGCTGTCGGGCTATTACCACAAGAACCGCGGCGCCGGTCTGTGGTGGACCCCCTATGTCGCGAGCCCGAGCGGCACACCGATCTCCGAGCGCACCACCGAATATGACATTCATCGCGGCGGAGCCTTCGGCTCGCTGAGCTGGGAGCACGGGCCCAATCTTCTTACCGTCGGCGGCTGGTACGAGAATAATCATTTCCATCAGGCGCGGCGCTATTATGCCGTCGATCCAGCGACCGTCGGCCGCAGCGATCATCTCGTCTTCCCCAAAAACCCGTTCCGCACCGACTGGGACTTCAAGTTCCGCACCCACACGCTCAAATTCCACGTTGAGGACCGGTTCGAGCTCGGCGATCTGACGCTGACCGCCGGCGCCCGGGGGTTCCGGGTGAGCATCGACGCCAACCCGATCAAGGCGGGTCCGCTCGCTCAGGGCCGGATCGTCTCGCGCGACTGGTTCCAGCCCTCGCTGGGTGCGGTCTACAAGATCGGGCTGGGCGAACTCTATGCCGGCTTCAGCCAGTCGACCCGCGCCTTCGTCGGCTCGTCGACCTCGGGGCCGTTCGCGACCACCCAGCTGGGGTTCAACGCGCTCGACATCAAGCCCGAGGAATCGGACACCTATGAAGCGGGTCTGCGCTTCCGGCAAGGCGGGCTGTCGGGCGTGCTCGGCGGCTATTATGTCAAGTTCCGCAACCGGCTGCTGTCCTTCTCCAACGGCGCGGGAATCATCGGTAAGCCGGCGATCCTGCGCAATGTCGGCGGGGTCGAATCCTACGGGCTCGAATCGGCGGTGCAGTACCGGCTGCTCGACCTCGTCTCGCTGTTCGCTTCGTACAGCTACAATCATTCGACCTATCGCGACGACGTGCTCAATGCCGACGGCAGCGTCCGTTCGGCGATCAAGGGTAAGACGGTGGTCGATTCCCCGCGCCACATGCTCAAGGGCGAGATCGCCTATGACGACGGCCATATCTCGGCGCGCATCGGCGCCGATTATATGAGCCGGCGCTTCTTTAGCTACACCAATGACCAGTCGGTGCCGAGCCGGGTGCTCGTCGACGCGTCGGTCGGCTATGCCTTCGGTGACGAGGGCTTGCTCAAGGGCCTAGAGATCCGCGCCAGCGCGACCAACCTGTTCGACAAGAAATATGTATCGACGCTCGGCTCGAACGGCTTCGGCGACGCGGGCGACAACCAAACGCTGCTCGCCGGCGCGCCGCAGAGCTTCTTCTTCACCGTCAAGAAGGCGTTCTGATGCGCGGTCCGCTGCCGCTGCTGCTGGGGCTGTCGTTCGCGGCGCTTGTCCCGGCAACCGCGGCGGCGGCGCCGCTGCTGCTGATCTCGATCGACGGGCTGCGTCCCGCCGATGTGCTCGACGCCGATCGCCGCGGCCTCAAAATCCCGGTGCTGCGCCGCTTCGTCGCCGAGGGCGCCTATGCCCGTGGGGTGGTCGGGGTGCTGCCGACACTCACCTATCCGAGCCATACGACGTTGATTACCGGCGTCTCCCCGGCGCGCCACGGCGTCGTCAACAACCTCACCTTCGATCCGACCGGGATCAACCAGACCGGCTGGTATTGGTATGCCGAGGATATCCGCGTGCCGACGCTGTGGACCGCGGCGAAGCGGGCCGGGCTCTCCACCGCCAACGTCCATTGGCCGGTCAGCGTCGGCGCGGCGATCGATCATAACCTGCCGCAGATCTGGCGCACGGGCCATGAGGACGACCGCAAGCTGCTGCGCGTGCTGAGCAGTCCCGGGCTGCTCGACAGGCTCGAGCGCGAGGCGGGCCGATACGCCCAGGGAATCGATGAGACGGTCGCGGGCGACGCCAACCGCACCGCGTTCGCGGTGCGGATGATCGCCGATTACAAGCCCGGCTTCACCACGGTCTATCTGGCCGGGCTCGACCATGTCGAACATGAGCATGGCCCCGGTTCGGCCGAGGCGCATGCTGCGCTCGAGGCGATCGACGGGATGGTCGGCACGCTTGTGAAGGCGGCGACCGCGGCCGACCCCGACACGATAGCCGCCGTGGTATCGGATCATGGCTTTGCCTCGGTCGAGCGCGACGTCAACCTGTTCAAGGCCTTTACCGAGGCGGGCCTGATCACGATCGACGGCGGCAAGGTGAAGAGCTGGGAGGCGATGCCCTGGCTCGCGGGTGGCAGCGCAGCCGTGGTGCTCGCGCGGCGCGAAGACAGTGCGCTGCGGGCGAAGGTCGCGGCGCTGCTGGCGCGTCTCCGGGCCGATCCCGCGCTCGGGATCGCCGAACTGTTCGATCACGCCGGCATAGCCGCGCGCGGCGGCGGCGGCGAAGCCGATTTCTGGATCGGCTTCAAGCCGGGCACCGAAGCAGGGCGCAAGTCCGATGCGCCGCTTGTTGCGCCGGCGGCCTCGAAGGGGATGCACGGCTACGATCCCGCTTTGTCCGAGATGCGCTCGACCTTCTTGATCCTGGGCCGCGGCCTGCCCTGGAAAGGCGATCTGGGCGAAATCGACATGCGTCGGATCGCACCGACCCTGGCGAAATTGATGGGCGCCGATCTGCCGAGCGCCGAACTGCCGCCGATAGGATCGCCGGCGCGCTGACCTGAGTCCGCGCGCGGCTAGAACCAGATCGCTCCAACGAGCAGAAGCGTGGTGAAACCCTGCATCAGCGCAGGAGGATGGCCGTACAGGCCATTGCGTTGGTCCTGCTTGGAGGGGATTTTCGCTCCGGCGGCCTCGGCCGCCTCGTCGAGATAGCAGAACATCCAGGCCTGATCCTGTTCGGCCCGCCGTGCATGCCAGTGCAGCCAGAAAAAATGTGCGGCAATGGAGCCGACGGATATCGCGACCAGCGCAGCGCAACCCAACTCGCCCCGTTTCAAATAGGCGCCTGCGAGCAGAGCCCATAGGGCAAAGGAGGCCTGCCACTGACGCGCAATCCTGGCTTCGCGGATCTGTCGGCGGAAGTCGGCCAGCGCGAGAAAAGCGTCGAAGCGGTCCCGATCGATCACGATTGCCTCCCGACCCCTGAGCGGAAGATGGTCGGGGAGACAGGATTCGAACCTGCGACCCCCTGGTCCCAAACCAGGTGCGCTACCAGCCTGCGCCACTCCCCGACGCGGGGCCGCTATAGGGTGGGGCGCGCGCAAGTACAAATATTTGTCCCGGCGCCGGCGCGAAAAGTGCGACGTTGCACCAGAACAGGGAGATTCCATGACAGGCGACCGACGATTGGCTATGCCGCCCGCTGGGAGATAGAATGAAGCTGTACAGCTATTTCCGGTCGTCGGCGGCCTATCGGGTGCGGATCGCGCTCAACTTGAAAGGGCTCGGGGCCGAGCAGTCGGCGGTCAATCTGCTGGATGATGCCGCGCTGCCCGCCTATCGCCGGACCGACAATCCGCAGGGGCTGGTGCCAGCACTTGTCAGCGACGACGGGCTTCTCGTCCAGTCGCTGGCGATCATCGAATATCTTGAAGAACGTCATCCTGATCCGCCGCTGCTGCCGCAGTCGGCTCGGGCACGCGCCTATGTCCGCGCGGCGGCGCTGCTGATCGCCTGCGATATCCATCCGCTCGCCAATCTCCGGGTGCTGCGCTACCTGAAGCGGGATTTCGGCCATAGCCAGGACGAGATCGACGGCTGGTATCGCCACTGGGTCGAGGACGGCCTCGCCCGGCTCGAAGCCTTCATCGTCGCCGAGGGCCGCAGCGGCCGCTTCATCGACGGCGATACGCTCTCGCTCGCGGATTGCTGCCTGGTGCCGCAGTTGTTCAACGCGCGCCGTTTCGATTGCGATCTTGGCGGCTGTCCCACGCTGGTGGCAATCGACGCCCGCTGCACCGAGCTGAACCCATTTCAACGTGCGCATCCATCGGTACAGCCCGATGCGCAATGAGCGGGAAGCGCCCAGCGCTCAGCGGATTAGCCGGCGCTGAACGCAATCGGCTTGTACGGCGCGGCGATTGGTACGCGGCTTTGGTGATCCGCGCGGGTTCGGGTTCGAGGAGGGTTTTCTTGATCCCCTCGCCGGGTGGGATATCTTGCCGATATGTTGTGCCCTGGCGGCGCGGCGCATGATTCGGGGCATCGATGACATCGTCGCGGGGGAATTTGTGAAGACCTCGAAGTTTGTCCCGGAGCGCGAAGCGGGCGGCTCGGCTTCGTTCGACGGTCCCACTGTGGCGCTTCTTCCCGCCGGCGGCGAGCTCTGGGAAGATTTTCTCGACACGCTCGATGTTTCGCTGGAACGCTTCTGCGCGGAGGGACCGGGCGGCTGGATGCTCGGCTATATGGACGCATTTTCGACGGTTGGCGTGAGGACCGTGCTGATTTTCTTTTCGGGGCGCGTGCGGGCCGTAGCGAGATATTGGGATGCCGCCTCCGGCAATATGATCGTTATCCTTCCAGTGAGCCGATCCTATGTCGCGCTCCGCCGGGGCCTGCCCACCGATCAAGATGCTCAACGGGGCATCCGACAGGGCAGACGCCATGTTCTTGCCAGACTCGCGGGAGCGGCCTTGTCGCATCTCAGTACACCGGCCCTGGCCCTTGCGCGCGAACTGCGGCGCCATCGATGCGCGGCGATCTTGTGCCAGGAATATGAGTATTTCCGGTTCGATGTAGTGATGCTGCTGGGAAACCTGCTGCATATTCCGGTATTCGCGACGTTTCAGGGGGGAAGCTGGGAAGCGAATTCCTTAAGCCGCTTGTGGAAGGCGCGTCTCGTCGCCGGAGCGGCCGGATTGATCATCGGATCAAATGTCGAAGCGGCTCGCGTGCGACAGCGCTACGGAGGCGACGTCCCCATCAGCCTGATATTCAATCCTGTCGACGTAGCCGAGTGGGGCGGGGGCGAGCGCAACGAGGTGCGGGCCGGCCTTGGCGCCGGGCCGGAGACGCGAATCGTGGTCTGGCACGGTCGAATTGCGATCCACAACAAGGGGCTGGATGTCATGCTTGCTGCCTGGAAGCGCCTCCGCCTCGAACGCCCTCGGCAGGATCTGCGGCTCATGCTGATGGGAACAGGTGAGGATGCGGGGATTTTCGGCGAGATGCTCGCCGAGCTTCCCGACTGCGGAATCTCCTGGAGGAACGAATATGTAACCGATCGTCGAGAGATTCGGCGATTCCTGGCCGCGGGTGACGTCTTTGCCTTCCCGTCGAGACGGGAGGGTTTCGCCGTGGCGCCGATCGAAGCGATGGCCTGCGGGCTGCCCGTAGTCGCCGCCGCGGCCTCCGGCGTCGAAGAAGCGCTGGGCGGAGAGTCGGAAGCGGGGGCGGTCGTGCGGGTTGGCGATGTCGATGCCTTTGCTGCGGCCTTGGGCCGCATGATTGATGATTCCGCGTTTCGCACGCGGGCTGGACGGCAGGCGCGCGCGCGCGCCGAAGCGGCTTTCTCGCTGCGGGCGGTAGGCGAGCAGCTCAAGGCGGCGCTCTTTCCGGACGCCGCGGAGTCATGACAGCCCGTCCGTTACCCTCATTCGACGCGCGTGCATTCGCTGCCTCCCATCGGTTTCGCGCGGATATCGAGGAGGTGCCGGCAGGCATCGCGCGACCCCTCTGGTCGGTCATGATACCAGTGTTCAACTGTTCCGAGGCGTTGCGCCGAAGCCTGTCGAGCGTGCTTGCCCAGGCCCCCGCCCCGGAACTCATGCAGATCGAAGTCGTCGACGACTGCTCAACCCGATGCGATCCCGAAGCCGTCGTGTCCGCCTTGGGTGAAGGCCGTGTCGATTTTTTTCGCCAGCCGGTCAATGTCGGGCACAGCCGGAATTTCAACAGCTGCCTGCAGCGGGCAAGAGGGCAGCTCGTTCACATCCTGCACGGCGACGACTGGGTCGGGTCCGGCTTCTACGAGCGTCTTCAGGCCCTGTTCGGCACGCATCCCGAAATAGGTGCGGCCTTTTGCCGCCACACTATCGTCAGCCCCGATGGAACGGTCCAGCGGATCTCTCCGCTCGAGCGCGAAGAGGCCGGCGTGCTGGATGGCTGGACAGAGGCGATCGCGGCCGAGCTGCGCCTGCAGCCGCCGTCGATCGTGGTCCGGCGCAGCGTGTACGAGCATCTCGGAGGGTTCGACACACGGATGGCGAGTTGCGGCGAGGATTGGGAGATGTGGGTCAGAATCGCGGCGACATACCCGGTGGCCTATGAGCCTCTGCCACTGGCCTTCTACGAGGATGGTTCCGATTCGCTGACCAAACGCTCGATCCGCAGCGGTCAGAACATCCGCGATGTACGTCGGGCCACGCGCATTTCGAGAAGCTATCTCAAAGGACCGGCACGCGCAGCAAACGCCCGCGCCAATGCAAATTGGGCCGACTGGGCGCTGCATTGGGCCCGGAAGCTGTTCGAGCGGGACGAGTATATTGCCGGCTTGATACAGCTGAAGGAGGCCCTGCTGTGCAGCCGGTCGAACAAGATTTTGCGGCATGCGGCCCGGATCGCCTGGTTCGGCCTGCGCCGTGCGCTCCGGCAGCGGCGAATGGTTTGATATGACCGAAGATCGCCCCGCAATCGCGCAAGCCATGCGCTACCGGCATCAGCTTACCCCCCTTCCCGCCGACGCGCCGCGGCCGCGTTGGTCGGTCATGATCCCGACCTATAACTGCGCGCACTATCTTCGCGAGACGCTCGCCAGCGTGCTGGCCCAGGATCCGGGACCAGAGCTCATGCAGATCGAGGTTGTCGACGACGCTTCCACCAGGGATGATCCGGAGGCCGTCGTCGCGGAATTGGGAAAGGGCCGCGTCCTGTTTCATAGGCGGCTGGTAAACGGCGGTCATCGCGCCAATTTCCAGACGTGCCTCGAGCGTTCGCGGGGCCATCTCATCCATCTGCTTCACGGCGACGACGTGGTCCTTCCGGGTTTTTACGACAAGCTCGGAAAGGGATTCGATACGTGCCCGGATGTCGGCGCGGCCTTCTGCCGCCAAGCCTATATAAATGAACAGGGCGAGCAAATTTGGCTGTCTGACCTGGAGCGCAAGGAGAGCGGGCCTCTCGAAGACTGGCTTCCCCGCATAGCGCTGCGCCAGCTGATTCAGACGCCCTCGATCGTGGTAAGGCGCGAGGTGTATGAGAGATTGGGGTTGTTCGATCAGCGCTTGTCGTGGGTCGAAGACTGGGAAATGTGGGTTCGGATCGCGGCGCAGTATCGCTTCTGGTATGAGTCCGACACTTTGGCGCTCTATCGGATGCACGGCAGCTCCAGCACCAGTACGCACATACGCACTGGAGAAAATCTCCGGGACGTGCGTCGCGCGGTGGAGATAATTCAACACTATCTCCCGCCAGCCATGGCGCCAGGGCTAAGGCACCGGTCGCTGGAATTCTGGGCCAGCGACGCCTTCATCCATCGGATACCGAATTTGGTCGGACAAGGAGATTTGAAAGCCGCCTGGTCGCAATCCCGCGAGGCCCTGCTGTGCAGCCGCTCGCCTCTGGTCCTCGGCAAGGCGATTCGGATCGTTCCGCGAATCTTGCGATTGGTTGCCAGGCGCGCCCTCCGCTTGTCCCCGAAGCCGGTTAGGGATGACGACGGCGCGGCCCCCCCGACCTCCTGACGCGCCACGCCCTGGCCGAGCAGCTACCACCGGCCATCCGTTCGAGAAAATCCTCGACCACATCTCCACAGGGAAAGAGCGCAATCGCCCGCGCCCTATCGGTCATCGCTGCCAGCGATAGGCCGTTTCGGTGCCACGCGTCGACGGCCGGTGCAGCGCATAGGCGAGTGCGGTGGGCAGCGCCGCAGCGGCGTAGAGCAGCGCGCGCTTGCGGCTGCCGAGACGGGAGAAGGCGACGTCGTGATAGAAGGCTGTGACCGGATTGATGAAGCTCGACACCCCATCGGGCGCGCGCCCGAACAGGCGGGCCAGATCCTCGCCCCGATAGCCGCGCCGGACATGGCCCCACTCGTCCATCAGCGCGGTTTCCGGCGGGCAGAAACGGCGCATTGCCGCATAATAGGGATAGTGCCAGTCGGCATTGGGGGTCGAGACCAGCACGAGACCACCAGGTCGAGTAACCCGCAGCGCCTCAGCGGCAGCGATATGGTCTTCGTGGATATGCTCGAGCACGTCGAACAGCGTCACCAGCGCGAAGCTACCGTCGTCAAAGGGCAGATCCCGCGCATCGCCGCAAACGAAACGCGCGCGGGCAGAGGAGGGCTGCTGGTCGGCAAAGCTCGGATCGATATCGATCGTGACAATGTTGGCATCGGGGTAGAGGAAACTGGCCATGCCGCTGCGCCCGCCGCCGATCTCCAATATCTCGCCGTCGATCGCGTCCGGCGCGATACGATGGATGGCACGCATCTTCTCGCGGTAGAACAACCCATCGGTCAGCCCACGTGAAAAAGGGTTGCGCGCGAGGAACTGGCCGAGCGGCGCCTTGCGGATCATGATCGCTGTACTCCCTTCGCACGCCAGCCGCGCCGGAACAGATATTGGAGGCCGCTGGTCCAGCCGATGATCTGCGCGACCGCCATGGCCCGGCGGTCGCGGTGCCGGAGTCCCGATTTCAAACTTCGATAGAGATATTTGGGAAGCCGCCGCCAGATTCCGCGCAGATTGGCGCGGTCTCCGAAGGCGTCATATTGCGCGACGAGCGCGGAGACATGCCCGCGCATATAGCTGCGCTGCTGGGCTTTGAGCGCCGCCCATTCGGCTCGGTGGTGGTGGAACACGACCGCGCGAGGCTCGTACAGGCAATTACCTCCCCGCGCGAGCAGGCGGTACCAGAGCTCCGAATCCTCCGAGCAGCCCGAGGCACCGGCGCCCAGCCGTTCGTCGAACAGCCCGGCGCGGTCGAAGGCCGACCGACGGAACGCCATATTGGCGCCGGCGCCAATCTGCCACACCTGCGCGCCGCGCGTCCTGGCTTCCGCAAAATATTGCTGGTCGAAAAGGCTGGGGACGAAGCGGCTGCCGAAACCGCCCAGTTCGAACTGGAAATAGCATTGGGCGGGAGTCGCGAGCTCGGCGGGAAGAACCAGGCCGGCCATCGCCTCGACCCGGGGATCGGCGAAGGCGCTGGCGACTTCGGAGGTCCAGCGCGGATGGACTTCGACATCGTCGTCGGTGAAGGCGAGAATGTCGCGCCTCGCTGCCCTGACGCCGGCATTGCGCGCTATGCTGAGACCCGGTCGCGGCTCGTGCACATAGACGATGCCGGGACGATCGGCGCACATCGCCCGCGCCGAACCGCTCGCGGAATTGTCGACGACCAGGATTTCGCCGGGCTGTCCGATCTGGTTGCGAAGGCTGGCAAGGCACGTGGCGAGACCGGCGAGACGATCCCGCGTGCACAGGATCACGCTGACGAGGCCGGGATCGCCGGCGCCGGGTTCGGCCAGCCGCTCGATCCGCGCCAGCGGACGATCGAGATTGCGTGCCGCCGCGAGGCTGAGCGCGGGTTTGGGATCGCCCGCCACGGTGGCGCGCAGCGGGGCGCCAAGCTCGGGTTCCCGCGCGGCGAGCTGCTCGGCGAGAAATTCTGCCGTCAGGGCGCCGAGCTGGCCCTCGCCGTAGGGCAGCTGCTCGGAACAGGCCATGCGCGCACCGAGCGGCAGATCGCCCCACCAGAAAATGGTGAAACTTGATCCACCGGTTGCGACTGCCGGTTCTTCGCCGCGCAGATCGACGTGCCGAATGGCGATCGGGTCGTTCAAGACTGCGCTTCCCTGATCGCCTGAATGCGCGAACGAGACCGATCATATTCGCCGAACAGCCCCCTGATCCCTCCCCAGATCTCCGCCAGGACGAAATCGATATCGCGCGCGCGGCGGTGCCGGATGCCGCGCGCCAGCGACCGCAGACGATCAGCGAACCACCAGCGCGCCAGGCCGCGATGCAAGGCCGCCAACGCCGGATCGGTTCGGTGGCTTTTGATCAGGTAGGCCATAAGCCCGAGGCCCCAGGACCAATATTGACGCCGCAGCTGCGCGATGGTTTCGCGATGCTCGTGATAAACCATGTAGGTCGGCTCATACACCATTGCGCGACCAGCCCGGAGCACGCGATAGAAGATGTCGAAATCGCCGCCGCCCGGAAGAGGCGCGCCGGTATCGAGCGCTTCGTCGAAGCCGCCCAGATCGAGCAGCAGCCGGCGATCGAAGGTCATGTTGCAGCCCGCGCCCACCATGCCCACACCGATGGGATAGAGGCGATTGCCATACATGCGGCCGCGATATTCGATCCGCCGAAACCCGCGGCCGAAGCCGCCACCGTGCTCGAAAAGGATCTGGGCGTCGGTATCGAGGCGGAACGGCAGCACCAGCCCGGTGAAGCCCCCCGCATCGGGTCTGCTGCGCCAGGCGGCGGCGAGCCCCGCGAGCCAGTGCCGATCGACGACGACATCATCGTCGAGGAAGGACAGCAGGTCGCCGCTCGCGGCGTGGAGCGCGGCATTGCGCGCGAAGTTGAGACCGGCCTTGGGCTCAAGGATATAGCGCGCGGCGGGAAAGCGCGCCGCCGTCTCGCGCGTCGCCGAATCGGTCGAAGCATTGTCGATCACCAAGATCTCGACCGTTTCGAAAGCGGCTTCGGGCGCCAGCGCCGTGAGCGATTGCAGCAGCCGGCTCAGCCGCGCGGCGCGGTCCTTCGTGCAGATCGCTATCGAAAGCCGTGGCTCGGGGAGGCACCCGGCCACGTTCCTCGGCCCCGCTTCCTCTCGCAGTCGGGCCGCCAGCAGCGGTTGGGCGAAGCTCTCGTCCGCTATCGCTTCGAGGTCGGTCCGGTCGAGGGTGGTGCCCGGATCCATTGGGATCATTCGGAAGCCGATCAGCCTGTCATGCCAGCGCGCAATCAGGCCGCAGCCATTCTGCTCCGGGGAGAGCGAAATCGTCGGAAGAGGTGCCGACAATTCGATCTCCTCGAGCTTATAGCCCATGGGCGGCACTTGACGGTTGGAGCAGGTCTTCGCTGCGGTAAAGGCTGTAGAGGCGTGCGAAATGTCCGTTGCTGTCGAGCAGGCTGGCGGGCGGCCCCGCTTCAACCAGCCGGCCCTGATCGAGAACCACGACCTGATCGGCGCGTTGCACCGTCGCCAGCCGGTGCGCGATTACGATAACGGTCCGTTTATGGGCATATCGTTCAAGCGCGATTTGAAAGGCATGCTCAGCCTCGACGTCGAGCGAATTGGTGGCCTCGTCGAGCATCAATATGTCGGGATTGCGCAGGATCGTTCTGGCGAGCGCGACCCGCTGCCGTTGGCCGCCCGACAGGCGAAGTCCCTGATCGCCGACAATGGTTTGGTATCCCTGCGGCAGCGACTGGATGAACTCATGGGCATGCGCGATCTCGGCGGCGCGGCGGATGCCGGCTTCGCTTGCCGTGAGATCGCCATAACCGATGTTCATGGCAATCGTGTCGTCGAACAGCTGCACCTGCTGCGACATCAGCGCCAGTCTTTGCCGCCATGTCGAAAGCATGAAATCGCTGATCGGCGTACCGTCGGCAAGGATCGCGCCCTCGACCGGATCGTAAAAGCGATAGAGCAGGTGCAGCAGACTGGTCTTGCCCGCCCCCGAGCGGCCGACGATGGCGGTGGTCTTGCCCACCGGAATGTCGAATGACAGGTTGCGCAGCACCCACGGCTCATCGGGCCCGTAGCGAAACGACAGATCGCGTATCTCGATCCTGTCGCTGAGCGGCGCGGGGATGGTGCTGCCTTCGGGTAGAAAGGGGCGACTCGATGTGTCGAGATAGTCGGCGACGTCGCGGACCGTCCCGCCCAGACCCTCGATCGAAACTCGCGCCTGGGTCAGCTCTTTCATCGGCCCCTGCATACGATAGAGCAGCGAGAGGAACGCCGCCACCGCCGCTATGCCGATACCCGCGGATTGCGCGGCGACGATCAGCGCGCCGATCAGGAGCGCGATGCAGACCTCCGAGATCGGGCCGGGCAACGCCCAGAGCAATTCGAGCTTGAGCAGCCTCCGCGTAATCGTGCGCGAGGCGGCCGCGAACCGCTTCGTTTCATAGTCTTCGCGGCCGAAGGCGCGGATGAGCTGGAGCGACTGCATATTTTCCAACATTCGCTGGACGAAGAGCTTGTTCTCCTGGACCACGGCGTTGCCCGTCCGGCTCGCGGCCTTCGTCGCCTTGCGGATCACCATCGCGCACAGGATCAAGCTGGCTGTCGAGACGATCACCAGCTTGAACGAGATGAGACTCATCACGCTGACGAACACGAATACGGTGCACAGGTTGACGATCAGGCGGAATGTCAGGACGAGGGCCGAGGCGGCCTCCCAGCAATGGCCGGACATTGCCGTCAATATATCCGCGCGGCTTCCCTCCGGACGGTAATCCATGCCCGAACTCAGCGTCTGCTGGAAAATGCGCATGCGCAGGCGGTGGATCGTCTGGCCGTGCACCCGGCGGGTCGCCCAATGACCTGTCAGGCTGAAGATATTCTTCAGACCGATCGTCGCGAGCAGCAACAATACGAGCAACAGCGTTGCATAGGCGTGAGGCACGTCGCCGAGCAACGCGTGGAAGGTTCGTTCGAGCATGCTAGGCTTGGCTGAAGCGGCGCCGAGACTCTGGAGGAGCGGGATGAAAAGCAGCAGGCTTCCCGCATCGAGCGCCGCGGTGACGAGGCCAAGCAGGATGATAACTATGGCAGTTCGTCGGCGGGGCGCCGTCAGCCGCCATATTTGCCGAAAGTCAGTCAAGAAATATGCTACCCTTCACGACAGTGCCCGCCTTTTCGTCGCTAGCATAGATACCGGTGGGAGCACATAGGTTGTTGACCGGCGAAGTTCCGCCGCGGGACAGTTGGAATCCAGCTTCTTCGCTGCTCCGACGAGAGGGGCCGCCGCGATCAGATAAGCAGGGCGGCGAGGCGAGCAGACTGTCACCATCGCCGCGGTCGACGCGTCCCACTCCGGATGATAAATCATCGAAATATCGTGATTCTGGGGCGAGTCCGGGGGGCGGCGATGACAGGGCATCTCGACGGGGGCGGTGATCGCCCCCCGGATCGGCTATCGACTCCGCTTGAGAGGCGTGCCGACCTCACATGTCTGGCGTTGCTCGGAATAGTCTGGTTACTGATCATAGTCGCGGTCAACCCGATCGGCGATTTCCCGCTAAACGACGACTGGGCCTATGCTTCAGCAGTGCGCACTCTGGTCGAAACGGGAGAATTCCGTCTTTCGGGCTGGACGGCAGCGAACTTCATCGCGCAGCTGCTATGGGGTGCGCTTTTCTGCTTGCCCTTCGGCTTTTCTTTTACCGCGCTACGATTGTCTACCCTGTTGCTGTCCTTCATTGGAATCGCCGCCAGCTATGGGTTGCTTCGCGAGGTACGCGCAAGGCCTTCGGTGGCGTTGTTCGGCGCTTTGACCCTGGCGTTCGGTCCGCTTTACTTGGCGCTCTCCTTTACATTCATGACGGACGTACCCTTCGCGGCCACCTCGATCGCATCCTCATGGCTGTTGGTAAGGGGGATCCGCCGCGATCGCCCTCTCACCATGGCGGCCGGTCTGGGGCTTGCCTTTGTGGCGATTCTCATTCGGCAGACGGGGCTGGCGCTGCCGATCGCCTTTGCCGTCGCCTATGTGACCAAGCACGGGCTGCGCCCCCGGCCCTTGACCGCCGCCGTCGCCGCGGTCGCGGCCGGGCTCGCCGTCCAATTCGGTTACCAGCTTTGGCTCCATTGGCTCGATCGTGTTCCGCTGAGGTTCGGAAATCAGATTCTGACGATCAAGGCGCAGCTCGCTTTACCCTGGAAGTCGATCGCCGCCGACGCCGCGACAACCCTGTTCATCTCGTTGGTATATCTGGGTGCGTTTCTTCTCCCTTTTTTATCGGTCTTCTTCCTTCGATATTGGCGCGTCCGGCCACGCCTGTCCTTGCTCGGGCTGGCGGCCCTTGCGATCGCTGTGACAGCCGTGCTGAGGCTTCATCACTGGCTGATGCCCCTGCACGGGAATGTGCTGACGAAGAGCGGCATCGCGTTCGATGCCGCGTCTATGCCTTACCGCTATTGGGCATTGATTACGCTGGCGGGCGTTTTCGGAGCGTTGCTCCTGGTCGTTGCACTCATCTGCGGCGTGTACTTCTTCCTCTCTGCGCCGTCGCGGGGTAACGCGCAGAAGCACCGGGCTGAACTTGCATTCGCCTTAACAGCAATCGGTACGAGCTTTGCTCCGATGATGCTCTGCGGTCTGGGGGCGTTCGGCTTCTATGATCGCTACCTGATCATATTCGTCCCTTGGCTGATGCTTCTTCTCATTTGCCTTTTACCGGATTTTTCTTTGGGCAGGGGCAAGTTGGTTGCCGTCGTGGGCATAGTCACGATCCTGCCGATGGGCCTTTTTTCCATGGTGGTGACCCATGATTACATGGCGGTCAATCGCGTGCGTTGGACCGCGCTTGATGACGTGATGCGCCGCTACAATGTCGGACCGGACCGCATCGACGGCGGCTTCGAATTCAACGGCTGGTATCTTTATGGCGATGATTATGTGGTTAAGCCAAGCAGGAGCTGGTGGTGGGTGGACCGCGACGACTTCGTGCTGCAATTCTCATCAGTAAGAAACGGCTATGAAAGGCTTGCCGAATATCCGGTTCGATGGTGGGCTCCCTGGGGAAAGGGATCTATCATCGTGCAGCGCAGGTTGGTCCCGGCGGACGGTCGATGGAAGGCGGAGATATCGGCCAAGCGGCCCTAACGAGTCGTCACATAGAGGCGGCTATGAATCCGCGTTACACCGCATCGACGCGGGCCTTTACAGCTGGTAATCGGCCTCTTTGGTAGGGTTTCTGGAGCGTGTCAGGGGGCGTGGCGGCAGCGATGGTCGATATTCGTAACGGGGCGACGGCGTGGCGGTGATCCCCGGTACCGCCTATTGGCTTCATCTGCGCGACGTCATCATGCTGCTGGTCGCGCGCGACTTCCGCGGCAGATACAAGCATACCCGCGTGGGCATGCTATGGTCGGCGGCCAATCCGCTGATGTTCCTGCTGATCTTCTATTTCTTGTTCACCAGGGTGGTCAATCTCGGCATCCCGCACTACGCCTCCTACGTCTATACAGGCATATTGGTGTGGGGATGGACCGCGGCGGCGCTGCTCCAGGCGGTGACGAGCATTTCCGCCAATCCGGGCCTGGTCAACCAGCCGGGCTTTCCGGTCAGTGCGATTCCGGTGGTCTCGGTGCTCACGGCGCTGCTCAATTTCGCGATATCCTTTCCGCTGCTGCTCGCGGTGGCCTTGCTCGACGGCGCGCCGTTTGCTCCGGCCTTGCTGTTCCTCCCCATGATCGTCGCGGTCCAGTTCCTGTTGACGCTGAGTTTCGCCTATCTGCTGGCGGCGTTGAACGTCGGCACCCGAGACGCCGAAAATATCCTGCCGATCGTGTTGCAGCTCGGCTATTATCTGACCCCGATCTTCTTCGACATCTCGCGCGTGCCGGCCGATTTCAGGCGCTTCTTCGACTTCAACCCGATGGTCCATATCGTCGGCGCCTACCGTACCGTGCTGATCGAGGGGCACAGTCCGCCGCTCGGGCCGTTGGCGCTGATCGCGTTCGGCTCGGCCGGGTTGCTTGTGATCGCGGTCCACCATTTCAACCGCGCCCGCTACCGCTTTCTCGAGGAACTGTGATGGGCGGCAGAATCGTCGTCGAAGGCCTCGGCAAGCAGTTCACACGCTTCGATCAGCCGCGCGCGCGCACCCTCAAGGAACGCATGCTGCGCGGATTTCGTGAGCCCCGCGCCAAGGGCAGCTTCTGGGCGCTGAGGGATGTCGGATTCACGGTCGAGAGCGGCGCGATGCTCGGCGTGATCGGCCATAATGGATCGGGCAAGTCGACGCTGCTCCGGCTGCTCGGCGGGGTGATGCAGCCCGACGCGGGGCGGGTGATCACGCACGGACGCGTCAACGGGCTGCTGGAACTCAACACTGGCATGCATAGCGAACTCACCGGCCGCGAGAATGTTCTGATTGGCGGAGTCGTCGCCGGGTTGACCAAGCGTCAGGTGCTCGACCGCTTCGACGAGATCGTCGCCTTCGCCGAGCTCGAGCGCTTCATCGACAGTCCGATCCGCACCTACAGCACCGGGATGATGATGCGCCTGGGCTTCGCCGTCTCGATCCATACCGATCCGCAGGTCCTGCTGATCGATGAGGTGCTGTCGGTCGGCGATCTCGCCTTCCAGAACAAGTGCCTCGACCGGATTCGGGGGCTGCGTGAGCAGGGCTGCGCGATCGTGCTGATCTCGCACGATTTGTCGCAGATCGAGGAGCTGTGCGATCAGGCCTTGTGGCTTCGCGGCGGCAGCGTCGTGGCGCACGGTACGCCCGATATCCTGGTCGGCGAATATAAAGCCGAGATGGCCAACCGGACGCGGGCCCGGACGCCGGTCGAGATGCCCGAGGTCGTCACTCCATCGGGGGTGGCGCTCAAACCGCATGAAAATCGCTTCGGGTCGCTCGAAATGCAGATCACCGCGGTGAGGCTGCTCGATCCCACGGGCCGGGACGTGCGGACGATCGAGTCGGGCGAGGCGCTTACGATCGAAATCGGCTTTACCGGCGATCCGGCGCTGCCGCCGCCGATCGTGGGGATCAGCATCGCCGACGCCGACTATGTCAATTGCGTCGATGTGAACACCGAAGGCGATCGGGCGCCGATCGATTCGATCCAGCCCGCGAACCGGATCGCGTTGCAGATCAGGCGTCTCGATCTCACCGCCGGCCATTATCACGTCAATGTCGGCTTATATCATCCGAGCTGGGCCTATGCGTATGACTATCACTGGGAAGCCTATCCGCTGACGATCGAGGCCACGGTAAGGACGTCGGGCAAGCTTGCTCCGCCGCGCAGCTGGCTGCTGGGCGACGGCTGACGTCCCCGGTTCAGGCCGCCAGCAGCTCGATGAACTCGCGGACGCCCGCCCCGCCGCGCACTTCAAGTCGCCGCAGCGCGAAGGCCGGCTCGGTGAGCGCGCTCGACCCGCCGATGGTCGTGACCGCCTCGGCATAGCCGACGGCCTGGGCAAAATGGGCGAGGTCGTCGCGGAACAGGCCGAAAGGATAGCAGAGGGTCGAGACGGGCGTTCCCGTCAACTGCTCGATCCGGCTTCGTGATCGCAGCAGCTCGGCCGCCAGGGCCGGCCAGTCGCAGCCGGTCAACGGGGTATGGCTGCTGCCGTGCGATGCGAAATCGACGCCCTCCGCGGCCAGGCGGCGAATCTGCTCCTCGTCCATCAGCGGCGCGGTCTCGCCGTAGCGCTCGTCCCAGTCCGAGGTCGCGCCGATCTTGTCGGCGACGAGGAAGACGGTGGCGCCGAAGCCATATTTTTGCAGCAGCGGCCAGGCATTGTCATGGAAATCGCGATAGCCGTCGTCGAAGGTGAGCAGCACGCGATTGCCCGGCAGCGGCCTGCGCAGCAGCCGCGCCTCTCGCCATTCGGCGAAGGACGCGCTGCGGAAGCCCGCATCGCGCAGGTAGCGCAACTGCTCCTCGAACGCCGCGGGGCTGGTACGGAAACGCCGCAGTGATTCGGGGCCGTGATCCGCAATGTTGTGATACATCAGGATCGGTAGCTTCTCGGTCACGACCTCGCCGATCGCCGGCGCGGGCGCGACCTCGCCGCCGTTCCATCTTATGCGCGCCGCCACCTCGGGCTCGGGCGGGGCGAAGGATGCAACGATGCTGTGCGCCGGTCGTGCCGAAAGCCCTTCCATTCCAGCGCGGACGAAGCGCTGCACGCGGTAGAGCGGCGTGACGATCTCGGCGTCGAGAACGAGATCCGGATGCGCGCCGAACGCGTCCGATATCGTCTTCGCGCCGAACGGGAATGACCAATCGAAGCCGGGCGCGTTCGGATCGTCGACCAGCAGATTGGCGTGCGCATGAACGATGCAGCCTCCCGGGGACAACGCCTCGGCGAGCCTGGCGACCAGCGCCTCGAGCGCGTCGCGATCGGCAAGATAATAGAGCAGTTCGCTGCAGGTGATCAGGTCATAGCGGCCCGGGATCGCGTCGTGCGCCAGATCGAACTGCAGGAAATCGAGGTTCTCGCGGCCTGCCATCCGCTCGCATGTGCGGTCGAGCGCGATCTGCGATATGTCCGCCGCGGTCAGATGCCCGACCATCGGCGCCAGCCGGGCGGTGAAATGTCCCTCGGCGCACCCCAGTTCGAGCGCCCTTTCCGGGCACGAAGCTGGGACCAGCGACAGCGTCTGCTCATATTTGGTCCGCTCATACGCGGCCTCATAGGCCCAGGGATCGCGCTTCTGCGCGAACAGCCGTTCGAAATGGTGGCGCACCAAGTGATCGCGTGCGGCCTTCTCGGGCTGTGCGTGCGCGCGAGCAGGTTGCACCGGGCGACCGGCAAGTCCGGGCAGATATAGGACGCCCCCGGGCGCTGTTTCGGGAAGCACGACGATCTGTTCATCGGTTTGAGCGGCGACCAGATCGGCAACCAGCGCTGCGGGCAGGACGCCGCGCGAAAAGCTTCCCGCTTCGTGCGAAGGCCAGCGGCCCAGCCGGACGAGGTTGGAGGAATCGCCGCCGCGGGGCTTGCGCGCCAGCCGCTCGGCGATCGAGGCGCCATCGTCGGCGCTGACGCCGATCAGCGCATCGCGCACGACGATCCGACAAAGATCGAACCCCAGCGCCTGGGTTATCGCCGCCGCGATCCGCTTGGGGCTGATGCGCCCCGCCTCGGCCGGCACCAGGAACAGGCCCTCGCTCCCCCCCGCTGAGCGCAGCTCGATCAGGGCGGCGTCGCCCGGCGCTTCGAGCGTCTGCAAGGGCGCGCCGAGTTCTATCCTTAGCCGGGCGCTTGGCGTGTCGTCGAACGCAACCTCGGCCAGCGGCGCATAGATGTCCTCGCTGTGGCCCCATAAAGCGATGAGCAGCGACGACCAGCCGATCGCGTCATGGAGCGCGGGATCGTCCGACCGCGGCGATGCGGGCAGGGGGCCCGCCTCGCTGGCGCGGCGGCGCTCCATCTCGTCACGGCCGAGGCGCGGGTAGAGGTGGCGCGCGCAATAGCGGCCGAGGATTGTCCAGGCGAATTGGGCGACGATCGCGTCGGCCACGACGTCGGGATCAATCCTTCCGTCGCAGATTGGGAGGGCGATTTCCCCCAGCGCTTCGCCGGCATAGGTGATCCGCGCGAGCAGGATCAGCGCGCCCGCAGGCGGTTCGACTACGATCGGCGCGTCGGCGGCGATGGTGGCGATCATCGTGCCACCGATCAGGCCGTCCGCCGCATGGAAGGATGTCAGCTTGCGCTCCAGCGCGCGGCTGGCCCCGAAAGCGAGGCCCGGGCTGCCGAGCAGCGCTTCTGTCCGCGCGAACAGATCGGCGATGGCGGCTTCGTGTCGCGGCCAGAGCGACGGCCACTCGGCCTGTGGCTGTCCCAGCGTCAGCGGAATCGCCGCCAGCAGTAGGTTCGCCGAGGTTTCGGGATCGAGCATCGCCGCGACGGGCAGGCCGGCGTCGCGCAACAGCTTTTTCGCCAGCGGGAACAGTCCGTGGAAGCTTCGCCCGCGCGCGATCTCCATACCCGCCGCGTAAAGCAGCATATAATGGAGATTGGCGCACAGTTCGTTCGGTCCGATCGACAGGTGGGTGTTCGAGGCATAGTCGCGGTGCAGCACCGCGAACCCGTCGCGCATATAGCGCTCGGGATCGAACCAGTCGTGGTTCGCACGCATCCGGTAGGTGACCAGCGTATCGGGCACCGCGGCGAAGCGCGCGCCGGTGCGCGCGACGCGGCGCCACAGGTCGAAATCCTCATTGGTCCTGAGGTCGGGATCGAACGGACCTGCGGCGAGCAGCGCCGCGCGGTCCACCACGCAGGCATGGATGGCGAACGGACAGCGCCGCATCGGCTCGTTCGAAAGATCGCCGGCGAGGGCGCTGCGATCCTCGCTCAATATCGCGCCCGTGGGATCGACGCAGCGCCACCCGCAATGGACCAGCGCGGCACCCGGCTCAGCGTCGAACGCGCCCAGCATCGTCTCGACCATCGTCGGATCGATCATGTCGTCGGCGTCGAGAAACAGCACGCGATCGGCTCCGCCTTCGGCCAGGCCGGCATTGCGCGCCTCGCTCGCGGAGCGCTTGTCGATCCGGATCGTCCGGAAGCGCGGGTCGCGCGAACGATAGGCCGCGATGACCTCGGGCGTGGCGTCGCTCGACGCGTCGTCGACGATGATCGCTTCCCAGTCTTGCCGGCTTTGCACGAGCAGCGAATCGAGCGTCGCGCCAAGCGTTCGCGCGGCGTCGTGCGCGGGGATGATGACGGTCAGCGCGGGCGCGCGCGTGGTCGAAGCGGCGTCCGGCCGGATCTGCCGCCGGGCCTCGGCGCGAGCGCGGACCTGCTCGAGGCCGAGCGCCAGCGTAAGAGTATAGACCTGATGCCGCGCCAGCCAGGGGCGCAGCGCGCTGCCATGGAGGCGTTCGCGAAGCGGATCATAGGCGATGGTGCCGATCGGCTGATTGCCGTGTCGCACGACGAGCCCGCCGGGCCGCATCGCGGAGATCGCGGCTTCCGCCGCTTCGATGCCATTAGCCAGATCGATCTCGGGCAAACGCTCGGGCGCTGCCGCATGTTGCTGGCCGATCAGCCGCCGATGCTCGGCGAGATTGCCCGCCGCGCGGACGACGCCTTCCCAATAATGAAGCTCGAACTGTTTGAACGCGAGCTTCTTCCACAAGCGCCTAAGCCTGAGAGCATCGGCCACATTCATCGCGTGGGGGGCCAGGCGTTTCAGCGCCGCCCGCCGGATCCGGCCGAGGGGACTCCGGTCGAAGGCCTTCTCCGCCCGCCGCGGCCAGGACAGCCGCAGCCCCGGCACAAGCTCGGGATGGAGCCGGGCGAGCTGGACGTCGGCCTTGCCTTCTTCGAACTGACGCGAGAGCGATCGGGTGAAGTCGCTGGTTTCGTGATGATGCCCCCACGCGTCGCGGTCGAACCGGAAAACGGCGTCGGCCTTGATCAGGCGATAGCCGAGCTCATAATCCTCATGGCAGCGCAGATCGGTGCTGAAGCCGCCGACCTCCGCGAAAAGATCGCGGCGGAGCGAAAAATTGCCGCTGAGCAGGTCGGTATAGGCAAAACGATAGGCTGGCTCGGCCATCGTGTCGAAAATGGTCTCCCACCAATGCAGCAGGTTGGCGCGGTAAAGCCCGGTCTGGAAGGAAATGCGCGTCGGATAATAGCCGATGATCACCGAGCACGGCGCTTGCACGCGGCGATGCGCGATCACGTGCGCGCTGACCAGCCCGACCGAAGCCTCGACGTCGTCGTCGAGAAAGATCAGATAGTCGCTCGAAGCCTGCGCGGCGCCGACATTGCGCGCGCCGCCCGGCCCGAGATTGGTCTGCTCGATCACCTTCACCGGGAAGCTCAGGCCGAACGAGCGCGCCGCGTCGGCGCTGCCGTCGGTGCAGCCGTCGCAGACGACGACCAACTCGATACGGTCGGCAGGATAATCCTGGGCGTTGAGCGCCGTCAGCGCGCGCAGCAGCGAATCGCGCCGGTCATGCGTCGGAATGATGACGCTGATCGTCGGCAGGTCATGCATGGCGCTGGCTCCCCATCGCCTTGAGGCGGCGAACCGATTTGCGATAGGCGAAGGGCGCGCGCAGGCAGCCGCGCAATTCCGCGATGATCAGCCCAAGCGGCTGGGCGCCCGGGCGGCGGCGCAGCGCCCGCCACAGATTGCGCGACTGGGCATGGCGGAACCAGCGCCAGGCGACGCGCACCGCGCCGAGTTCGCGCTCGACGATCAGCGCGCGCAGCAGCGCCGAATAGGCGCCCACCCCATAGCCATATATGGTCTTTTCGAGCTCGGCATAGGTGCGCCGGTGGCGGTGCCAGTTGAGCGCGGCAGGCTCGTAAACAATGCGATGGCCCGCGATCAGCAGGCGCGAGAACATCTCATGATCGCCGCCCGACTGGGTGGCCGATCCGGCGTCGAGCGCGTTGTCGAACCCCCCGAACAGCGTCAGGATCTCGCGGCGGACCGACATGTTGGTGCCCGATCCGATATTGCCGCACGCGAGCGGATCCTGCCACGCGCCACTGAAGACCTGGCGGCGGAATCCCCGCGAGAAGGTCGAATAGGATTCGAACTGGATCTGCGCGGGGGCCTCGAGCTCGAGCGGCATGGTCAGCCCGGTGACGCACATCACGATCGGCTGGCTGAAATTGGGCAGCAGCGCGCGCAGCCAGCCCGGATCGGGGGTGGCGTCATCGTCGATGAAGGCGACGATCTCGCCATGCGCCTCCTTGAGCGCGCGGTTGCGGGCATGGTTGAGCCCGGGCAGCGGTTCGCGCGCATAGCGCACGCCGGGGAAGCTGCGCACCACCTCCTCCGAATCGCCATTCGAGGGGCAATTGTCGATCACCAGAACTTCCTGGCCGTCGTCATGGAGACGGGCGACCCCTTCGAGGCAGCGGCGCAGATCGTCGGGTCGGTTGCGCGTGCAGATCGCGACGGTCGAGGAAGGCAGCCGCCTGGGCGCGGGCCGCTCGTGCCAATCGAGCATCTCGCGGACGAGCAGTTCGGAACAGCGGTAGCGGGCTTGCGGGCTGAGCGCTGCGTCGAGCTCGGCGCGGGTTATGCGGCCGTCGCGAACGGGCATGTTGACCCGGTCGATCGGACGTTCGTGGAAGCGGAACAGGATGACCGCGCTGTCATAGCCCGGTGGCACCGCAATCCCATCGGGCAACGCCCCCGCGTCGATATCAAGCACCAAGCTGGCCACACATCATATCCCAACAAGGCTCCCGAGGAGCCGCCCCCACGGCAGTCCGGACGTTTCGGTGCGAGATCGACAGGCCAAATCCCGCGCGTCGCCGAGCTTCCGACGTCTCGGCTTTACGCATCATTGTCTAAGAAAGGCTGAAGCGCTGTGCCGTACGGCACTGGCTGGCGGCGGGACGCGCGCGGGGTGTGTCAAAAAGATGTGTGAGTAATGGTCGGGGAGAGAGGATTCGAACCTCCGGCCCCTGCCTCCCGAAGACAGTGCTCTACCAGGCTGAGCTACTCCCCGACGGAGATCCGGTCGATTTTTCGGCCTCGGGAGCCGACCGGATTGAGCCAAGTCGGGGCCCTATAGGGGGGTCGCCGATTCCATGCAAGGGGGTCCGGGCAGCGACCGTTCAGGCGGCGCGCGCCCGCGCGCCGCGAGCCATTGTGACCGCCATCAGCGCGGCAAGCATGCCGAAGCCGCCGGCGATCGTGAAGGCGAGCAGATCGCTGCCGGTCTGCTCGCGGATCAGCCCCGCGCCGAACGCGGCGGCGGCCGCGCCGAGCTGGTGACCGGTCGCGATCCAGTCGAGCCCATAGAAAACGGCGAACGACAGCAGCCCGGCCGCCTGAACCGGTGCGATGCCATTGTCGCCGCAATTAAGCGATGAGATGGGTGCCGACGACGACGAACGCATGGCGGGGATCCGATGCGCGGCGGTGGAGCATCGGACACCCGTACCGATCGGTACCAGATAATGCAATCGCCCTGCCGGGCGAAGGCTCGCGGTTCAGGCGGCCTTGGCGGCCTTGGCGCGTTCGATCGCTTCGAGAACGATCCGACGCGCCTCGTCGGCGTCGCCCCAGGTGCCGATCCGCACCCACTTCTTCGCCTCGAGATCCTTATAGTGGGTGAAGAAATGCTCGATCTGCTGCATCACGATCTCGGGCAGATCGTCCTTCTCACCGACCTTGGAGTAGTAAGGAAAGGTGCCATCGACCGGCACGGTGAGCAGCTTTTCATCGCCGCCGGCTTCGTCTTCGAGCTTGAGAACGGCGATCGGACGGACGCGGACGACGCAGCCCGGCACGAAAGGCGAGCGCGCGACGACCAGTGCGTCGAGCGGATCGCCGTCGGGCGAGAGCGTATGCGGCACGAAACCGTAATTGGCGGGGTAACGCATCGGCGTGTGCAGGATGCGATCGACGAACAAGGCGCCCGACTTCTTGTCGAACTCATATTTGACGGGTTCGCCGCCTACCGGCACTTCGATGATGACATTGAGGCTTTCGGGCGGGCTGTCGCCCGTGGGGATAAGATCGATGTTCATGCCTGTGGCTTTATGCTGCACTGCATCCAAAGCCAAGCATCAAAATCGTCGGGGCGGGCGATATTTCCGTGCCCCGCGGGGCGGTGGAACGAGGCGAACCGCGGCGCTATCTTTCCTACCGGCGCGGATGGCTCTAAGGGCGCGACCATGAGCAGGATCGAAACGCCGCGCCCGGTCCGGGGCACGCAGGACATGCTGGGAGAACAGGCGCGCCGCTTCGGCCATGTCGTCGAGACCTTCGAGCGCGTGCGACGCCTCTACGGCTTCGGGCGCGTCGAGGTGCCGGTGATCGAGCCGACCGCGGTGTTCGCGCGTTCGCTGGGCGAGACCACCGATGTCGTCGCCAAGGAGATGTACAGCTTCGACGATCGCGGCGGTGATCGGGTAACGCTGCGGCCCGAGTTCACCGCCGGCATATGTCGCGCCTATCTGACCGAGGGCTGGCAGCAGCACGCTCCGCTCAAGATTGCCACCCATGGCCCGCTGTTCCGCTACGAACGGCCGCAAAAGGGGCGGTATCGCCAGTTCCACCAGCTCGATTCCGAAGTGATCGGCGCCAGTGAGCCGCAGGCCGACGTCGAGCTGCTATGCCTTGCGGACCAGCTGCTGCACGAGCTCGGAGTCGCCGAAGGGGTCACGCTGACGCTCAACACGCTGGGCGACGGCGCGACCCGCGACGCCTGGCGCGCGGCGCTGGTCGCGCATTTCGCCGCGCACCGCAGCGAGCTGTCCGAGGACAGCCTCGACCGGCTCGAACGCAATCCGTTGCGCATTCTCGATTCGAAGGATCCGCGCGACCGTCCGATTGCCGACGCCGCGCCGGCGATCGACGCCTTTCTTTCGGCCGAGGCGGGCGCCTTCTTCGAAGCGGTGGTCAAGGGGCTCGACGCGGCGGGGATAGCGTGGACCCGCAACCCTCGGCTGGTGCGTGGGCTCGATTATTATCGCCACACCGCCTTCGAGTTCGTCACCGACCGGCTCGGTGCGCAGGGAACGGTGCTCGGCGGCGGCCGCTATGACGGGCTGATCGAGGCGCTCGGCGGGCCGCCCACCCCGGCGGTCGGCTGGGCCGCGGGGATCGAGCGGCTGGCGATGCTGATCGAGGCGCCGGGCCCCGAGCGGATCGAGGTGGCGGTCGTGCCGATGGGGGATGCCGCGTTGCAGGCCGCCACCGCGCTTCTCGCCGATCTGCGGCGAGCGGGCATCGCCGCCGACATGGCGTATAAGGGCAATATGAAGAAACGGATGCAGAAGGCCGATGCGTCGGGCGCGACCTGGGCGGCGATCATCGGGGACGATGAAGTTGCGCGCGGCGAGGTGGCGCTCAAGCATCTTGCCGGCCAGACGCAGAGTGCGGTGCGCGTCGATCGGCTGGTCGAGGTCGTGAAGGGCTGACGCATATGGCGGTAATCAGCTTGGCGCGGATCGCGCAGATCGAGGCGCGTCGCGATGAATTGCAGGCGGCGATGGCGCGCGGCGATCTGCCGTCGGATCAGTTCGTCCAGCTGTCCAAGGACTATGCCGAGATCGAGCCAGTGGCGGCCGCCGCCGGCGAGGTGCGGCGGTTGCGCGACGAGCTCGAAGTGCTGCGCGGCATGGCCGACGACGAGGATGGCGACGCCGAGCTGCGGGCGATGGCGAGCGAGGAGGTCGAAAATATCCGCACCCGGCTGCCGCTCGCCGAGCGCGCGCTCGCGCTCCGGCTGTTGCCGCGCGACGCCGCGGACGAGCGGTCTGCGATGCTCGAGATCCGCGCGGGCACCGGCGGCGACGAGGCCGCCCTGTTCGCGGGCGACCTGTTCCGCATGTATCAGCGCTATTCCGAAAGCCGCGGCTGGAGGGTCGAGCTTATCTCGGCGAGCGCGGCGGACCTTGGCGGCTATAAGGAGGTGGTCGCTAGCGTCACCGGAGCAGGGGTGTTCGCACGGCTGAAGTTCGAAAGCGGGGTGCATCGGGTCCAGCGCGTGCCGGTCACCGAATCGGGCGGGCGGATCCACACTTCGGCGGCGACGGTCGCGGTGCTGCCCGAGGCCGAGGAGGTCGATGTCCAGATCGACGACAAGGATCTGCGCATCGACGTGTACCGTTCGTCGGGGCCCGGCGGACAGTCGGTCAACACCACCGACAGCGCGGTGCGCATCACCCATCTTCCCTCCGGACTGGTGGTGATCCAGCAGGACGAGAAATCGCAGCACAAGAACAAGGCCAAGGCGCTCAAGGTGCTGCGCACCCGGCTCTATGAAATCGAGCGCGAACGGCTGGCGAGCGCCCGCGCCGGCGCGCGCAAGTCAATGGTCGGCTCGGGCGACCGCTCGGAACGGATTCGCACCTATAATTTCCCGCAGGGGCGGGTGACCGATCATCGTATCAACCTGACTCTCCACCGCCTGGCTGAGATACTCGAGGGCCCCGGGCTTGACGAACTGATCGGCGCGCTCATCGCCGAGGACGAGGCCGAGCGGCTGGCCCAGCTCGATGGCTGAAGCCGCCGCGATGCCTATCGGGGTGCATCGCCGCCATGGCGCCTGAGACGGTCCGCGCCGCGCTCGCGCGCGCTGCTGCGATCCTGTCCGCATCGAGCGAGAGTCCGCGGCTCGACGCCGAGCTGCTGATGGCGCACGTGCTGGGTGTCGAGCGCGGGCTGATGCTGCTCGGCAAACAGGACGAGCCGGCGCCTGCCGGCTTCGACATGCTGGTTGCGCGCCGGCGCGCGCACGAGCCGGTGGCCTATATCGTCGGCCGCCGCGACTTCTGGACGATTAGCCTCACGGTCGCGCCCGGCGTGCTCATCCCGCGCCCCGACAGCGAAACGCTGATTGAGGCGGCGATCGACCATTTCGGTTCGGCAGGCCCGGCGCGGATTCTCGATCTCGGGGTCGGATCGGGCGCGCTGCTGCTGGCGGCGCTGGCGCAATGGCCGGGTGCGACCGGCGTCGGCATTGACCGCTCGGCGGCCGCGGTGCGGATCGCGACGGGCAATGCCGCACGGCTGGGGCTGTCGGCGCGGGCCGAAATCCGCGAGGGCGACTGGGGCGAAGGGATCGACGAGTGTTTCGACCTCCTGCTGTGCAATCCGCCTTATGTTGAACGCGACGCAGTTCTCGCATCCGACGTCGCCGATTACGAACCCGAAGCGGCGCTGTTCGCCGGAGCGGACGGGCTCGACGCCTATCGCCGGCTGGCGCCGCAGATCGGCGGCCTGCTCGCGCCGGGCGGGCTCGCCGCCATCGAAATCGGGGCCGATCAGGCGGATAGCCTGCTGGCGCTGCTCGCACGGCATGACCTGAGCGGCGCAGTGCGGCGCGATCTGGCGGGCCGCGACCGAGCGATAATGATCCTGGCCTGATCCTTTTGTCGGAGGCCTCGCATATTCTGCTTGGAAATTGCCGCGCGACCTCTTACATCGGGCGTATGGACAGGGCTTGGGATGCCGACGCGCACCAGCCCAATGCTACGCCCCCTATGCCAAGGCGCCTTGTTCGGCAGCCATGACGTGTAGTGGATGCGGGCCCCGGCGAGGCTCGCGGCGGTGGCGGCGTGCATCTTGATGACTTGGAGGCGCAAGGCTTCCGAATGGCTCCGGGACGGTCCCGGTATAGGGAGTGGTGACCGATACCACGAGTGACGAGGACATCGGAAAGTTGATCAACAATCGGCAGAACGGCCGCCGTCGCGGTCGTGGTGGAGGACCGGGGGCACCCCGGCCCAATGGCTCCAATGGCGGTCAGGACCGCGGCAATCGCATCGATAATCGTGCGCGCGGGAATGCAGCCCAGCTTCATGAGAAATACAAGGCACTGGCGCGCGACGCGCAAATGCAGGGCGATCGCGTCAACACCGAATATTATCTTCAGTTCGCTGATCATTATTTCCGTGTGCTGAGCGAGAGCCGCTCGCGGTTCGAGGAACAGCAGCCGCGTCCGCGTCGCGACGATTACGCGATGCAGTCCGAAGAGGATTATGCTGACGAGGGCGAGCGGATCGGCAACGACGATCGAGGCCCCGCCGAGCCCGGCTTTGCGGCGCGCGATCCGGGGCAAGGCCAGCGCTACGAGATGCGTCCTGCCGCCGACGGCAATGGCGCCGATCGCGGCAACGAGGACGAAGGCGGCGTCGAGCAGGGCGAGCGACGCTCGCGCCGTAGCCGCGCGCCGCGTCCGCGCGACGATCAGCCGACCGGCTCCGCCGACAATGCGAGAGAGGCTTCGCCGGCGGTAGAGCCGATGCTGCCGCTCGCTTCCGAGGAAGCGGTCGAGGCGGCCCCCGTGCGCCGCCGCGGCCGTCCGCCCAAGACGCAAGCTGCCGAGCAGATCGAGGTCGATCGCTTGCCGCCATCCTTCGCGCTGAAGCCGCCCGTCAACGACGGTGGCGGGGAAGAGGGCGAGGATAAGCCGCGCCGCCGTACCCGCAGGCCCCGTGGCGAGACCGCCGCGGCCTGAGCCTGGCCTGCAAGATGTGATCGGGAAGGGCGGCCTGCGGGTCGCCCTTTTCCGTTTTAGCGGCCCTCGTCGGTGGGGTGTGCCACATCCTCGTCATGACCGGTGCCCGAACTGAGGAAGATCAGCCCCATCAACGCTCCGGCGAGCAGCACCGACAGCGCTACGCCGGCGGTGGTCGCAATCACCATGGTGGCGGTCAGGGACGAGCCGTCGGCCGCGAGATAAGCGATCGCCGCGGCGACGCTCAGCACGGCGGCGGCGAGCACCCAGCGCATGAGCCGGCGGAAATGCGCCCAGGCGTGAGCGGCATGAGCCGGATCGGAAAGGCGATTATGCGACCTTGTCATGGCTTCCATTTGGGAAAGAAAAGTGGGACTATCAAGGCATGGGATCTGCCCCTGCCGGCGCGATCGAGCCCGGACGCAAGAGGGCGGCCCAGCAATCTGCCCGCTTCGCCGGGCGGGGCGGGCTTGGGGGGAAGGAGGCCGATATGACGATTGCGGCAATACTTCACGGACGCGATGACCACAGCGTCATCAGTGTATCGCCCGACATGGCGGTGCGCGAGGTGCTGGCATTGCTGGCGGACAAGCGAATCGGCGCGGTCCCGGTGATCGACAGCGAGCAGGTGGTGGGGATCATGTCCGAACGCGATATGATCTACGGGATCCATCGCGAGGGCCCCGCCTTTCTCGATCTGCCGGTGCATCAGGCGATGACGTCGCCGGTGGTCACCGCAACGAGCAACACCTCGCCGCTCGAGGCGCTGGCGATGATGACGATGCGCCGCATCCGCCATCTGCCCGTGGTCGACGACGGCGTGATGGTCGGCTTCGTCTCGATCGGCGACCTCGTCAAGTTCAGGATCGAGCGGATCGAGAGCGAAGCTGCGGCCATGCGCGAATATATCCAGACTGCCTGACCAAAGCCGGCGGTTTCAACGGCTTGGCCGGCGGGATAGGCCGCCACGCCGAATCGCGGGCAGGGGGTTGATTCGCGGCCTGCCCGCCCCATATTGCTGCCGACGGCGACGAGAGCGCCCGAAAAACGGGCCCCAAATCGCGGCGTCGTTTTTTTGTAATTTTGTTGTTGACCGGTTGGGGCCTCGCTCATAGAAGCCCCTCCACCGACGGCGGCGACGCGGTTTCGACCGGGCCTCCACCGCGACTTTCCGGATCGTTAGATCGATCACCCGAAGAGTATATCTTGGGGCAAGGACGGTTTTCGGATCTTTCTCATTGTTGGATGATGAAGGGACATGTGGGCGGCGGCTCCGGGACTGATGGTATTCGAGGCCATTGGATTTCGGTTAAAGCTAAGCCGTTCCATGTCTTATATGCTTTAA
>Ga0070669_100000108_pt1 | contig 80115 bp, 68 predicted proteins | sample KBSS53metaG_FD_64680 | JGI IMG/M metagenome (GOLD analysis project Ga0070669, IMG submission 64680) | Switchgrass rhizosphere microbial communities from Kellogg Biological Station, Michigan, USA - KBS S5-3 metaG | ecosystem: Host-associated > Plants > Roots > Rhizosphere > Soil ...
CAACTACGGCCCGCCCATGCCTCCCTCAGCCAGGCCCCGTCTCGCGGGAGCCTGCATAGCATCTGGAACCTTATCCCGGGGCTCACGCGGGACCTTCCGGTAGAATCTCTTCCTAGATTCCATCTTCAAAGAAGTGCCTGGCAGCTAGACGGCGCTCAGGAGGGTAAGCCATGCAGCACACCGAACAGCAGCTCGCCGAGCTCAAGGCCGAGTTCGCCAAGAGGCGGAAGCGGCAGCTTTTGGCGACCATCCCGATCGTCGCCGTGTTCGTGATGGCCATGGTCCTCAGGGGAGCCGGGGATGTCTCCTTCCTGGGGATTCCGGCTTCGGTGGTGGCGCGTGGGGTGGTGGGTGGGGTGTTCGCACTCGTGCTTGGCAGCATCGCTTTCAGTTTGTGGAACTGGCGTTGCCCGGGGTGCAACCGGTACCTGGGCAAGGGGATCAGTCCGTCCTTCTGCTCGAAGTGCGGGGTTCCGCTCCAGTAATGCCCTACGGGGCAACTGTGCTGCTATCCCTGCGGCCGCCCCGAACGTCCCGCAGCAGTGGGATTCCACCCGCTCTCTCGCGAGCATAGGTAGAATGGGCCGGACCGGCATCAAAGGAGCAGCCTCATGACAGCTCGTTACACTCTCCGGTTCTTCCTCCTTCTTGCGATCCTCGGCGGAACCGTGTCGGCGCCGGCTCTGCATGCCAGCTCTCAGAGCGCCCCTGCCCCCGCCTCGGGTCTGGACACCGCCCTCATCGAGCGCCTGACCGGCGCCAAGGGGGCTCTCGATGCGGCGTCCGGCGTGTTCAAGGTGAGCGTCCCCCGGAATGACCTCGACGTCCGGGTGGGGGGCGTCCGCCTCAGCCCGCGCCTGGGCCTCACCTCCTGGGCGGCTTTTCAAAAGGTGGAGAACGGCGCCATGGTCATGGGCGACTTGGTCTTGCTAGAGCCCCAGGTCAACCCGGTGATGTCCGCGGCCCTCGACAACGGCCTGGAGGTGACTGCCCTCCACAACCACTTCTTCGGGGACGCGCCCAAAGTGATGTTCATGCATATCGGCGGGCACGGCTCCGTCCAGAACCTCGCCGCCGCGGTGGGCAAGATCTTTCGCGCCGCCGGGGAGAAACCGCCGGCCACGCCGCGCGTCGAGATCGATCCTGCCCGGACCACCCTCGACGCCGCGAAGGTGGAAGCGGTCCTCGGCGCCAAGGGCGAGATGAAGGACGGCGTCCTCCGCTTCACCTTCGGCAAGACAACCCGGATGCACGGCGAAACAGCCGGTGCAGCCATGGGCGTCAACACCTGGGCCGCCTTCGCCGGCAGCGACGGCCAGGCAATGGTGGACGGCGACTTCGCCATGGACGAGCGAGAGCTGCAAGCGGTTCTCAAGTCTTTGCGCAAGGCAGGCATCGACGTGGTCGCGATTCACAACCACATGACGGGCGAGGAGCCCCGGATCGTCTTCCTTCACTACTGGGATGTGGGGCCGGCGGCCCAACTCGCGCAGGGGCTCAGGTCGGCCCTGAACACCCAGACGGCCGTGAATGCGGAACGCGTGCCCGGCTGAAGTTGGAGGTAGGCCCCGGACCTTGGCGGTGTCCGGGGCTCTCCTTTTCTCTTGGTGAGCACCTTCTTCTGTGAAGCCTCTGTCCGGAGCGGCCACCGCCGCCCCAGGCCAACCGTCGGTCGCAACTGCTCGAAAGGAGATCAACCATGCGTCAATTCTTCGCCCGGTTCGTGCACCCCTTGAGATTGCCTTTCACCTTGGCGGTTCTGGTCGTCGCCGTGATGACTTCCCTGCCTGCGGACAGCCATGCCGGGTCAAGGGCTTGCGAATATTATTACTATTATGACGCCGCCCACACGCAATATGCTGGCTACTGCCAAGGGGCCTGCTATCCGGGCGGGGCTTTCTGCCTGGATCAGCAGACGGAATACTACGTTCGCACGGGTTGCTACGACTGCAGCAGTTTTCCTAATAACTGATCAAAGCCGAGCTCACCTTCCAGCCTTCCAGGTTACCTATAGGGGCGGCCCACGCGTGGTCACGGGCCGCCCCCACAGGGAGAATCCCGTTAGGACCTAAGGGGACTGGGGCTTCTGCGACGCCTCCGCCGGGGATGCCGGCTGCCGCTTCTCGGCGGTCTTTCTCCGGACCACCCGCGGGCGGGGCTTCATGCCGAACTTGATGAGCTCCTCATTGGTGTAGCCGAACGTCCCGCGCAGGTGGGATTCCACCCGCCGGCGTGCGACTTCTCCCTGCCGCTCGAGCTCCTGGCGGCGACGGACGAAGTCTCGGAGCCTAGAGCGCGCTTCCTCCTGCTCGTTATCGAGCGCTCGCACCTCGTCCAGTACTCCCTGCAACTCGGCCTGCAAGGGCTGCACGTGCGGCATCTCCGTAAGGAGCGGCTTGAGGCTCTCGTTCAGGAGGTCCCAACTACGGATCTTGGTCGATAAAACTTTGGCTCTCGCCATAACAACTTCCTTCTTTCCTTGAAAAGGGTCCTGCTTCACTGCTTTCTGGGCTCATGGAGCTCCCTGACGACCAGGGCTCTCCCTGTCCGGGCGGAGCACGCCCCCGCCTCGGTTCCCGACCGCGTCACCGGTGACGAGCAAGAACCTAGCATGCATAGCACTGAAAGTGCAATAGGCGCCAACAAATATTTTTTCATGTCGCTTCTCTGGTATCTTCTGACCGCTTTCTACCTGGATCGGCGCACGGCAAGGCTGGAATCCCGGTTTAGTCGAGGAAGGCCCCCGTACGGGCGAGAGCGGCGGGTTTTCCCCCTGGATTCCGGCCGCGACCGGATGGATACAGGATTTTTAAGCTGGGTCGGCGTCTTTTTAAGCCGGGTCCGAAGATTTTTCCGCTGGGTCCGAAGATTTTTAAGCCGGTCGGCGGCTTTTTAAGCTGGGCCGGTGATTTTCTCAGTGGGTCGGCAACTTTTTCCAGTGGGTCGGCGGCTTTTTCTAATAGCTCCGGGCTTTTTTTCAGGGAGTCCGGAGATTTTTCCAGCTTGCAGGCAGCTCTTCCGCGCTTCCGCGGCTTTTCCAGGCAAGACCGTGAGGGGAAACCCTCGTCCCGAGCGTTTTGTCCCATGGAGAGCGGCCTTCTCCATCGCACAAACTTCACCGGCAAAGGATCGTCATGAACTACCAGGATAAGGCGGGAAATGAAGCGGCAACCTTGCGGGAGGCCTTGGGATGCCCGATCCACAACAAGGTCCTGCACAAAGACGTCGGGCGAGGCGAGCTCGACTATGAAGTGTATGTGCGCACGCAGGAGCTCCTCGCGCTGCAGACTCCCCCGGACGAGTTGGTCGTCCCCGACGAGCTGCTGTTCCTGGTGATGCACCAGACCCAGGAGCTGTGGCTCAAATGCGCGGTGTTCGAGGCCACCAACCTCGTGGGGCACCTGGAGGGAGACGTGCCGTTCTCCGCCCTGGAGGCTCTCGACCGCGTCGTCCAGATCGCGCAGATTCTCCGCGATCAGATCCGCGTGCTGGGCACGCTGTCGCCGTCGCGGTTCCAGGTCATCCGGCGCAGCCTCGGCAACGGCAGCGGCCTCGAATCGCCCGGCTACAACCGGCTTATCGCCGTGGCGGGCGTGGCCTGGGGCGCGCTCGGCCGCCTGATCGCCCGCCGCGGCACGACGCTGCTCGACGTCTACCAGGACCCGGACGCCCACCCGGACCTGCACCGCCTCGCCGAGCGCTTCGTCGACTGGGACGCCACGTTCCAGACCTGGCTCGTCGAGCACTTCATGCTCGTCCGGCGCACGATGGGAGTCGACAAGTCCGTGCGCGCGCTCGACGGCTTCCCCACGGTGGCGCTCGGCGGGCGGATGACGAAACCGCTCTTCCCCGAGCTGTGGACCGTGCGCGTCGAGATGACGCACGCCTGGTCGCGCGAGGGCGGATTCGCCCCTGGCGAGCAGCGCGGCGCGGCGTGCCCCTACTCGGCCGATGCGGCCGGCCTGCGCGTGGAGGCCTGACGTGTCGAAATCGAACGTGCGCGCCGAGTTCCCTCTCCTCGACACCTGCGTGTACCTGAACAGCAACTCCGCCGGCGCCACCCCGCGAGGCGCGAAGGCGGCGCTCGACGAGTACTGGCGCACCGTCGAGGGGTGGCGCGACGAGGCCTGGGACCAGTGGCTGAAAGACCTGCAGGCGCACGCGGACGAGCTCGCGGCCCTGATCCATGCGCCCGCCGGCTCGATGATCTGCGACGCGAATCTATCGACACTGTTCTCGCGCGTGATGAGCTGCTTTGATTACCTGGAACGCCCGAGGGTCGTGACGAGCGACCGCGAGTTCCCCGCCATCCCGCATATCGTCCGCGCCTTCGGGCGCTACGGCGCGGTGCCGGTAATCGTCCCCTCGCGGGACGGCGTGGAAATCGACGCCGAGCGGCTGGTGAGCGAGATCGACGAGCGCACGCAGCTCGTATGCGTATCGCACGCGACGTTCGAGACCGGCGCGCTCCTCGGCCTCGAGCCGATCGTCCGCCGGGCCCACGAGGTCGGCGCGCTGGTCGTGCTCGACGCCTACCAGTCCGCCGGCGTGGCGCCGCTCGACGTCACGGCGAGCGGTGTCGACTTCGTGCTCGGCGGCGCGCACAAGTGGCTGTGCGGCTCCTACGAGAGCGCGTTTCTCTACGTGCGCCCCGCATTGCTGCCGCGGCTCCGTCCGGCGGCCACCGGCTGGATCGCCTCCGCCGACCCGATGTCGTTCGCGCCGCCGACCGGCTGGGCGGACGGCGTGCGGCGTTTCGCGGCCGGCACGCCGGCCGTGCTGCCGTCGCTCTTCTCGCGCCCGGGCCTCGCCATCGTCCGCGGGCTCGGCGTCGAAGCGATCCGCCGCCGGTCGCTGGAGCAGACCGACCGCATCATCGCGCTCGCCGACGAGGCGGGGCTCGCGGTGGCCACCCCACGGGCGCACGAACGGCGCGGCGGCATCGTCGCCCTGCGCTTCCCCGGCGACGAGGCGGTGGCCCGCGAGCTCGTCGCCAGCGGGTTCGTGTGCAGCTACCGCGGCGGTCTCCGGATCGCCCCTCATTTCTACAACACCGACGAAGAAGTCAATCTCTTCATGGACGAGCTGGTCCGGCGCTTCCGGAGGGCGGCCGCCGCATGAACGCCAGGAACGAGCCGAAAACGATCAACGCGCGGTCCCTGCTCGCTCTGCTGTTCCACGCCGACAAGGCCCTCGACCTGGTGCGGACGGCGAGCGACCTCGGCCTGCTGGAGCGGCTCGACGCCGGGCCGGTCCGCCTCGCCGAGCTGGCCCACGCCGTGGGCGCCCGTCCGCTGCGCCTGTACAAGTTCCTCGACGGCCTCGAGAGCCTCGGGCTGGTCGAGCGCCGGCAGGCCTCGGACGATCTGCTCGCCGCCGAGTATGTGTCCACGGAGCCGCTCGCGCAGGCCGTGGAGGCGGTGCTGGGTGAGCGTTCGATCGAGCGCGACCGCGACCGGTATCCGTGGCGCGAGATCCACGGCCGGCTCGGCGAGGTCCTCGCCGGCGGGCTCGACGCGGCGTTTGCCTGGCCGCCGGTGACGGAAGAAGACGTGCGCGGCTTCGAGCGCAGCATGGCCGCGGGATGCGGCCCGATCAACGAGGCACTGGTGGCGGCTCGCGGCGAGGTCTTCGGCCCGCGTACGCAGTGGCTGGACGTCGGCGGCGGCGACGGCACCGTTGCCGAGACGCTACTGCGCGCCGATCCTCGGCTCTCCTGCGACATCTTCAACCTGCCGGCAGTGGGCCCGCTCGTCGAGGAGCGCGCCCGCGCCGCCGGGCTCGCGGACCGGCTGGGATTCGCCGGCGGCGACTTCCTCGCCGGGCCGCTCCCGGAAGGCTACGAAGTGCTGTCCTTCGTGCGCGTGCTGCACGACTGGCCGGCCGACGTCGCGCGCACGCTCCTCGAGAAAGCCTGGCACGCGCTCCCGCCGGGGGGCCGGCTCGTGGTGTGCGAAGAGTTCCGCACCCGCGACCGGCTCGCCATCCAGTTCTTCTGGACCTACTTCCTCATCGGCGTCGACGGCTGCACGAGCCGCCTGCGTGAAGTCGAGTGGTACACCGAAGCCCTCGCCGCCCTCGGTTTCGTGGACATCCAAATAATCCCCGGCCCCTTCGACGTCGTCGTGGCAACGCGGGCGTCGTAGATCTACACCGGAGCCTATTTCGCGGTCAGAAGAGCATTGATCTTCTCTTCGAGCGCCTCGTACTTCGGCACGCCTTTGACGATCTCCAGGACCTGGATCTTGTCGCCCCCTGGAATCCGGCGCCCGAGCAGGTACGCCGGCGTGCCGGTGATGCCGAGGTTCTGGGCCGTTCTCATGTCTTCGCGGATCCCCGGGGCATGCTTCCCGCTTGAGAGGCATTTCTGGAAGGCGGCCACGTCCAGACCGACCTCTTCGGCGTAGCCTGGAAGCTTCTCCGGAGCGAAGCCGCGGGCAGGATCATCGAGACCGGGCTCCCGCCGCTCCGCATCCCGGTCGCCGAGGACAACGTGGCTTGAGGTACGCGCCCTGAGGCGTTCTTCTCCGGCTTTGTCCCGGCTGCCGGCGGCGAGTTGCCGCCGCGTTGCTTCGATCTGCAGGATCGCCCGGGTGACGAGCAGGAAGGTCAGCGGCTTGCGGGGTGCCTCAAGAAGCCGGAACCGAGGCGGACTGGCAGAATCGATCAAATTCTTGTAGCTTTTCTTTTGCTCCCATATATTCAGCCGAACCGAGAAGAAAGGGCCGCGCAGAAGAGATGATCAGAGTATTTATATTGATTTGATCAAGGTAGGCCTGCTCGCCCTCCGCGATCCTGTCTTCATCGAATAAGATATCTTGGGCTTTAGATATTTCTGCGCCGAGCTCATCCAAACCCTCATCACTGACGGAAAGGCCGCCAATAATAATAGCCATCTGAGCCGAGGAGTCAAGATCGGAATTATTGGTCCTTTGTGGCAACAATTGCACGGTCTCGCAAACCGTCTCCCTGGAAACCAGGCCATCCTTATAACGAATCAAATGCACGACGAACAATCCTTGGAGCATTTGACGACACCTCTTCAACGCCATATGCCTCAACCCAACGACTTCATCACGAACCTCTCGGATCTTTAATGATTTTAAAATACTGAAGATTAGACGGATTTCTGATAGCGAGCTCGATTTTTCCGCCCGCGCTACCAAAGCATTTGCAACCAAGTCGTCATATTCCGGGTGCATGCGGGTGGCGCGCTTGACTGTTACCAGATCACCCAGAGCAGGTGCATCTGAGTCCGCAATTCGCGACACTCTCAACAGGAAATCTTTCTCCTCCTGGTTTTTACGCTCACTCTCCTGGGCCTCCAGGATTTCTTCCTTTTGCCTAATCTGCGACCCTACCAGCCTCGCTTCCTCGCTCTTGATCGCCAGTGCTTGAGCCTGTTCGGCTGCACGTTCCTTCCGTGCGTCTACTCTCTCCTCGGCCTTCTCTCTCGCCTGCTGGAGCCTGTACTCCTCGGCCTCCTTCAGAGCAACTTTCTGATTAGTATGCTCTTTTTCCATCTCTACCATTGTGCTCCTATACTGCATAATGATCGCGCCTATACCCGTCATTATGGTCGCGGCAGTCGCCACAATGCCTATTATGGCTGCCGCCGTTTTAACCCATTTGGGTAAGCTGTCCGGCTCTCTCGTTTCTCGCGTTGACCCCATCCTTCCTCCTAAAGAATCACCTGACACACGACTGCACGGGCAGGAAGTTTCGGCACAGACGTACAATGCATTGGCTGAGCACTACAGGTTGTTCGACTTAAGCGAAGCCTACGCCACTTCCCAATACACGTCAACACGAAATAATCTGGCCACAGCGCAGGCCCAGCCCCCCAACGCAGACGAGCGGGACTTCCAGCTTGGCTGGACGGAATCCACTGCGCTGAGCCTTACGAGTAAGAGCAGCAAATCCTGCCGTCCTTGATCCGCACGCCGAGGCTGCGCTCGACCTAAATCAGACGGCATGACACAATAGGCCTTTCCCAGCGTGAGAGGGCAATTTCAGCGATGTACGCTTCTGCGCGGCGCCATGCAGCCCTGGGCCAGGTTTTTCTCCGCCTCGTTGCGGGAGCGGCTCTGACCCTGCTCGCCGCGAATCCCTCCCTCGCCGCGCCCGCCGCAAGCATCTTCGGCATCTCCGAAGTCCCTGGCCACCCCGGCAGCCTCGAAGGCCGCCCGGCGTTCCGCTTCTTCGGCTCCGAGCAGGGCCTTCCCCAGATCACCTCTCAGGCCTTCGCCGTCGACGCGCGGGGCTTTCTCTGGACGGGGACCTATGACGGCGCGGCGGTCTACAACGGCCGCACCTGGAAAGCGGTCGACATGCCGAACCGGGAGGAGTCGAACGTCATCCGGGACATCGTGGCCAGCGCGGACGGCTCGATGTGGTTCGCGACGACCATCGGCCTCGCCCATCTGCAGGATGGCCAATGGACCCTGCTCGGCGTGAAAGAAGGCCTGCCTTCCAACCGGATCCTCTGCCTTGCCGAGGAGAGGGTGGGCTCTCGGAGCGTGCTCTGGGTGGGAACGGACAAGGGGCTCGCGCGGTGGGACGGCTCGGCCTGGAGCGTGTTCGACGTCCGGAAGACCGGCCTGCCGCACGAACGGATCACGTCCCTCCTCGCTCTCCGGACGGAGCAGGGCCCTGTCCTCTGGGTCGGGACGGACCTCGGGCTCGCACGCCGGGCGGAAGGCCGCTGGACGGCAATTCCCGCCGGCGGCGGACTCCCGGAGGCGAGAGTCTCGGCCCTCGCCGAGGGGCACTCCGGCGGGCGCTCCCTCCTGTGGGTCGCGACGGACGGCGGCGGTCTCGTGCGGTACGACGGAAAGGAATGGACGGCGGAGGAGGGCCTCCCCAGCAACCGCGTGTTCAGCCTCGCCCTCCTGGACAGCGGCGCCGGGGACGAGCTCTGGGTGGGCACCGCCGAGGGTCTGGCCCGCCGGGCCGGAGACACCTGGACCGTCTACAACTCCCGGAATGCCGGCCTGCCCTCCGAGCAGATCATGCGCCTGTTCGCCAGCCGGAGCGGCGGGAGGCCCAGCCTGTGGATCGGGATGAACGCGGGAGGGCTGGCCGTCCTCCATCCGGGCGGGTGGAAGGCGCTCGACTTCCGCAACTCCGGCCTGCCGCAGTCCTGGATCTACCATATCGCCGAGAGCGGTCCCCCCGAACGGCCCACCTATTGGTTCTCCACGGAGACCGGGGGGCTCGCCCGCTGGGAGGCGGGGACCTGGAGCGTCTTTCGGGCGGGGACTCCGCTGGAAAATCTCGAGGTCAACATGGCCCTCCCGACCCCCGGGCCTCACGGCTCGGCCCTGTGGGTCGGGACGAGCCGCGGCCTGTGGCGCTGGGAGAAGGGGCGGTGGACGCCCATGAGCGAGCTCGCCTCGGGTTTTCCGGAGGATGCGAACGTGCTCGCCATGGTCGAAAGCCAGACGCCGTCCGGCCCGGTCCTCTGGGTCGGCACCACCTCCGGCCTGGTGCGCTGCGCCGCGGGCCGATGCGAAGTCCTCACTCCCGAGAACTCCGAGCTGCCGGACAACCGGATCTACACCCTCCTGGAGACTCAGGAGGCCGAAGGGCCCGTCCTCTGGGTCGGGACCCGCGAAGGCGGGCTGGTGCGCTGGAGCTTCGGAAAACAGGCCGGCGCCGGAAAAAAGACCATCTACAGTGTCCAGACCTCGCCGTTGCGGCACAACTGGATCAACGCCCTCCGCGAGGTCCGGAACGGAAGAGAGCGGTTTCTCTGGATCGGCACGAACGGCGGAGCGGTCCGTCTCAATCTCTCCGGCGGCGAGCCTCGTTGGCTGGTATTCGACGAGAAGAGCGGCCCGGCCCGTCTGCCCAGCAACGTCGTCTATCAGATCCTCGACGACGCGCGCGGACGGATCTATCTCGCCAGCGGCCGGGGAATCGCACGCCTGACCCCCCGTCCCAGCAATCCGAACGCCTACGACGTCTACACCTTCACGCCCCGGGACGGCCTGCCGTTCGGCGAGTGCAACCAGTCGGCCTCCCTGGTCGACCGCGCCGGCCGGCTCTGGGTGGGGACGAGCACCGCCGTGGCGTGGTTCGATCCCTCCGTGCCGGAACCGAAGCTCGGCCCCAGCCCGCTGCACGTGGAGCGCATGACCGTGGACGGCCAGGAGCTGGCGCCGGCCGGCGCGCCGCTGCGCCTCGGCGAGAAGCCGGCCGAAGTGGCCTTCGAATACGTGCTGCTCAGCTACTTCCGCGAGGCGGACACCCGCTATCGTGTCCAGCTCGAGGGATGGCAGGATAAGCCCTCGGACTGGATCCCCGATCCCGTGCAACGGTACTCGCGTCTGACCGCGGGTTCCTACCGGTTTCGCGTCTGGGCGCGCGATGCCGCCGGAGTCGAATCCGGGCCGGCCGAGGTCTCCTTCGTGATTCCTCTTTCACCCTGGCGGACCCGCTGGGCCTATCTGCTCTACTTCGTCGCCGCCGGCCTCCTGGCCGGCGGCGGGGTGCGCTGGCGGATCGCCGCCTTGCAGCGGCAAACCCGGCGGCTCGAAGAGCTCGTCCAGGAGCGCACCGAGAGCCTCGCCATCTCCGAAGCCGAATCCCGGGAGAGAGCCCGGCGCCTCGCAGAAACGGTCGACGAACTCGAATGGTCGGAAAAGGAGGCGCGCACGGCCAAGGAGGAGGCGGACCGCGCCAACCGGTTCAAAAGCCAGTTCCTGGCCAACATGAGCCACGAGATCCGCACGCCGATGAACGCGGTCATCGGCATGACCAGCATCCTCGCCGGCTCCCCGCTCACCCCCGAGCAGCACGAATACCTGGGGACGATCCGCAGCAGCGGCGAGTCGCTGCTCGCCTTGTTGAACGACATCCTGGACTTCTCGAAGATCGAGGCCGGGAAGCTGGCCATCGAGGCGTCCCCGTTCGGCCTCCGCCAATGCGTGGAGGAGGCGGTCGACCTGATCGCCGCCCAGGCGGCGCGCAAGGGGCTGGAGATCGGCTGCCGGGTCGATCCCGCGGTGCCGGCCCTGATCGAAAGCGACGCCACGCGGCTGCGCCAGATCCTCGTCAACCTCCTGGACAACGCCGTCAAGTTCACCTCCTCGGGAGAGGTCCTCGTCCAGGTCGAGGCCTGTTCCCCTCCGCCGGAACACTCGCCAGGCGATCCGGTGGAGCTCCGTTTCGCCGTGCGCGACACGGGGATCGGCATCTGCCCGGACCGTATGGACCGCCTGTTCCGCCCATTCAGCCAGGCCGACTCCTCGACCAGCCGGCTGTATGGCGGAACCGGACTGGGCCTCGCGATCAGCCACCGGCTCGCCCAGGGACTGGGGGGGCGGATGTGGGTGGAGAGCCAGCCGGAAGAGGGCTCTACCTTCTGGTTCACGATCCGCTGCCGGGCCATCGACTCTGCTCGGCCTCCCTATCTGGCGAGCCGGTCGCCGGATCTCGCCGGCCGCTCCCTGCTCGTGGTGACGGAGGCGCCACAGGTGGAGAGCCTCCTGCGCTGGTATGCGGAGCGGTGGGGGATGACTTTCGGGATCGCCCAGAGGGATCTCGAGGCGCTGGCCCTCCTCCATCGCGAAGCCTTGCCGGATGTCGCGCTGATCGACCGGACGGGAGGCGCCAAGGAGGGGCTGGAGCGCGTCCTGACGGCTGTCGGGGTGCCCCACTGCCATCTCCTCCCGCCGAGCACCGGAACCTCCCGCGGCGAGCCGTCGGACGGCGGGATCTCGCTGACGCGTCCGATCAAGGAAGCGCGCCTCTACGAGTCGCTGCTGCAGGCCTTCGGCAAGGCACCGGCGCCCAGTCCGCGCGAGAGCGAAGGCGCGGGCAAGACCGCCGGAGCCGGGCTCCCGCCGCTGCGCATCCTGATCGCCGAGGACAACGTGGTCAACCAGAAGGTCGCGCTTCTCCTGCTGCAGCGGCTGGGCTATGCGGCCGACGTGGCCGCCGACGGGGAGGAGACCCTGGCCGCCTTACGCCGGCAACGCTACGACGTCATCCTCATGGACGTCCAGATGCCCGGAATGGATGGGCTCGAGACGGCGCGGCACATCCGGGACGAATGGCCGGCCGAAGAGCGCCCGCGGATCATCGCGGTGACCGCCAACGCCCTGCAAGAGGACCGCGAGACCTGTCTGGCCGCCGGGATGGACGACTACCTGAGCAAGCCGGTTCTACTGGAGGATCTTCGCGCGGCGCTGTGCCACGGGGTGGGAATCGCCGTGACGGCGCCACCTTCCTCGGCCGGGGCCAACGGCGACGTGGAGTCGTTCGATCCGCAGTACATCGATCAGTTGTGGCAGCTCCAGGCCAGGACGGGCCAGGAGCTTGTGTTGCCGATCATCGACCACTTCCTGGCCGAGGCGCCGTGCCGGCTTGCCGAGTTGCGGCAAACTCTGGCCGCCAAGGACCACCTCAGCTTCGTCTTCGCCGCCCACACCTTGAAGGCAAGCGGCGCGCAGCTAGGCGCCCGCCGGCTGGCCAAGCTCTGTGAAGACCTGGAGACCCGGGGCCGCAGGGTGGAATGGTCGGGGATGGAGGAGATCGTCAGCCATCTTCAGAGCGAGATCGAACGCATCAAGCCCCTGCTGCGGGCCAAGGCCGCGGATGGCCGGGCAGCCCGGGTGCCGGCGGGTGGGCCTCTTTGATCGCTCCTCTTTATGCGCCAGGCACCTCTCTCCGGCACATCTTCCCCACCTCGATTACCAGCCCCGGCAAGCCTTCGCTCGCCGGGGTATTTCGCGAAGCCTTTACGGGTTCACGGCAAAGGTATGAATCGTAAACGTCCCCGCACCGGCTACCGTTGATACAAAATGGTAGAAGCCCGGCGTGCCCACGCTGGAGGCCGAGTACCAATAGAACCAGATGCTGTTAGCCCTATAGAGAAACGGAGCCGAGCGGTTGAAGGTGCGCCCGGGGCCTGTGAGCTTGAAGGTCGTGTTGCGCGTCACATCCGAGCCGAGGTTCACCACTACGCCCCAGTAGTTGTAACCAAGTTGGGTATTCGAGAGCGCCGCGTGGATGAGCGCCCCGGGATTGGCCGGTGGCGTCAGGGACTGCCCTGCAGCAAGGAAGTAGTAGGCTACCGCCTTGCCATCAATTCCTTCGTGAACGAGAGAGCTCAGGCGCTCGCGCTGCTTGGAATCGAGGCTGACGGACAACGAGTGGAGACCTCCGCCATGATCCGTATACTCGGGCGTCGCGAGATTCGAGCCCAAGAGCTCCCCGATGAGATTCTCGACCTGCGTGGCTTGCGTCTCTGTCCTCAGATTACGAGTCGCGTTCTCATCGCCCGCAGCGCGAGTGGCGGAAGCGGTAATCAACAGCGCAACGAGCCCAAAACCGACCCACTGAAAAGCGCGTCCCAACCTTCTGATCCACATACCCCTCCCTTCTGGACGGACCTTGCCGACCAATAGTTCCCCCGGCGTTCAATGCCCGGGCAGAGAACTCCTCAATGGCAAACGCGAGAAATCAAACCCGCGGGTGTCAGAGAACTCGGAAGCAGTAGGCGTAACTCACCAGGACTTCATTAGTTCCTTACGCTGGGCACGTTTCTCTTGAGTCATCCATCTGTCACATTAAAAGACGTTCAAAATTGGGGAAATATCATTAAAAAGAGTCTCTGTTCGAGCTAGAAAGAACGGCCCTGGACCGACGCGGAAGCACACGAGCGTTCCCGAGGACTGCATCCCGAATGTCCGTATCTACCTGGGAAAGGTACTGCTGGGCCAAGACAAGCGAGACCCGGTACTTCCGAAGCTCCGAGAGAACACCCGTCAGCGAAGAAGCGTTGCAACGCTCCGGAGAATCTTCCGCCATCTGTCAGATTCCTGCGACGGTTGTAGCGGCCTATAGGACACTTCCACACCGAATTCCCCATTCCGGCCATCCGCATCCTTCGGGATAAGTCTCTTCTCCACCGCAGTTACGTCACCTCTTTGCCGCAGTTCAACTCGTGGCATCGGCATTGCCCTGTGCCCTCCTTCCGAAGCTCAGGAAACGCCTGGGCTTCTTCTGAGGAGAAAAAAGACATGTCCCGACGGATTCATCGGCTTTCCATGACGTTCGCCACGGCATTGATCTCTCTCGTCGTAGCTTCCTCGGCCTTGGCTCAGAGCGGCGAGAGGGGCGCTTCCTTCGAGCTCTTCGGCGCTCGCGTGCAGCCGGTCGACACCGACGCCGATTTTCATACCGAGTCCTATGGCGTGCGGGGCGGCTTCCGCTTCACTCCCGTCTGGGCCCTGGAAGGGGCGATTTCGCGCCTGAACGAGGACGGGGACGTCTGGTTCGGGGATCTCTCCGCTAAGGCCTATGCCATCCACTCGGATCGCTTCGGGGTCTATGCGCTGGCGGGACCCGGCCTGTTCAAGGTTTCTGGCGAAGACGAGGAGGTGATGGTGCATCTGGGGATCGGAGCCGAGATCAACCTCGGCGGGCGAGCCTATGTACGCCCGGAAGTGCGCGGCCGCTGGCTTGCCGACGAATTGAACGCCGACGAGGGCCTCGTCGATTACTCGGTGGGCTTCGGCTGGCGGTTCTGAGAGGGCGAGGCCCAGGCGGCCAGGACTATCCGATTCCCTCGGGGATCACCAGCCGTCGCAGATCCTCGAGGCTGCCCTGGAAGAGGTCGAGATCGACGGAGCCTTGGACGCCCGAGACGGTTCCAGTCTCCGAGTATTGCCAGAAGGCCCAAGAGGTCCAGCCGGCCGGCAGGAGCGGGGTGGCGACGCCGTAGTCCGCGATCCAGAGGGGATAGGTGCCGCAGGCCTCCGTACCCAGGCTCTTCCAGAACGACGGGTCCGTGTAGAGGAGGGGCGCGAGCCCCAGCGCCTGCTGGACGGTCGACAACCAGACTTGAACGCCCTGGACGATGTCGCTGGCGCTCTGCCCATTGGAGATCTCGATGTCGAGGGCCGGCGGCAGGTCGCCAGGGCTGAACTGGACGGTCTCCAGAAAGAACTCGGCCTGCTGCCGCGGATCGTCGCCAGGCTCGTAGAAATGGTAGGCCCCGCGCAGGAGCCCCGCCGCCTTCATACCCGGCCAGTTGGCCGAAAGCTGCGGATCGACGTAGGTAAGGCCCTGCGTCGCCTTGGCGAAGGCGAACTGCTTGCCGGCCTGGGCTACCTGGTGCCAGTCGACCGTGTTCTGGAAATGGCTGACGTCGATCCCCTGGATCGACGACGGGGAGAACGAAGGCGCTGCCGTGGTCATGCTTCCTCCGTATCGATAGAACGAAAACGGACGTCTCGTGTCGCACATCCGTGTGACACGACGGTTCCTGGATGTCGGCTCGTATCCGGCAGTCTACGCCGTCAGCGGCGACTTTCACAGACTCCCAGCCCATCCGCGAGCTTGCCTCACATTCTTGTTTCCGATACAAATGTCGGAAGTTCCCTGAATACGGACCTCGCGAAGCTATGGCAGACCACGACCACGCCTACAAGCTGCTCTTCTCTCACGCCGAGATGGTGGCCGACCTCCTGCGCGGCTTCGTCCACGAGGAGTGGGTCCATGATCTCGACTTCTCCACTCTGGAAAAGGTCGATGCCAGCTTTATCAGCGGCGGCCTGCAGGCCCGGGAAGGCGATATCGTCTGGCGCTTACGCTGGGGAGGAGATCGCTGGCTCTACGTCTATCTCCTCCTGGAGTTCCAGTCTACGGTCGAGTCCTTCATGGCTGTCCGAGTCATGACCTACCTGGGCCTGCTCTATCAGCAGCTCATCCGCGAGAGACTCCTGACTCCCGAGGGCAGGCTTCCTCCCGTGTTGCCCGTAGTTCTCTATAATGGAGTCGGGGCGTGGGGGGCTGCCCAAGATGTAGCCGAGTTGGTAGAGCCTGTCCCGGGCGGCTTGGACCGCTACCGACCCCAATGCCGGTACCTCTTGCTCGACGAGGGCCGGCTCGCCGACTCCGAGCTCGCGTCGTTGCGCAATCTGGCCGCGGCGCTGTTCCGTCTGGAGAAGAGCCGGGGACCGGAGGAAGTGCAGCGGGTTGTCGCCGCCCTACTCGAATGGCTGCGAGGACCGGAGCAGGTGGAGTTGCGGCGGACCTTTGGAACGTGGCTGTCGCAGGTGCTGCTGCCGGCGCGCTTGCCCGGCGTCACGATTCCCGGAGTGATGGATCTCAAGGAGGTCAAGTCGATGCTTGCCGAACGCGTCATTGAATGGACTCGGGAGTGGGAGCAGGAGGGGTTTGAGAAAGGGCTCAGGAGTGCGCGTGAAAAAGAACTGGAGGAGGCCCGAACCGCTCTTGTGGAAGCCATCGAACAGCGGTTCGGGCAGGTCCCCGATGTGGCCCGTCAAAGGATCGCGGCCATGAATTCCGTCCGGGAAATCATGGAGGCGTACGCTCGCGCTGTCACGGCTCCCTCCCTCGACGCTCTCGGAATCGCGTAGGGCCAGTGCCTGCCGGCAGAACCGGATGGCGCTTCAATCCCCCGCGAAGTACAGCCCCTCGATCGTGTCCGCCTCCTGGGACAGGACTTCGATCTTGAGCCAGCCGACGAGGCCGAAGGGAGTCTTGAGGAGGTACCAGGACTCCCCCTCGTTGAGCACGGCGGTCACGGCGGAGCCCTTGGGGAGGCGGGCGACGACCTCTTTCTGGTCCTTCCCGGAGTAGAGCACGAGGTCCTTCTTCGCCTTCGACTCCAGGCCCACCCAATAGAAGGGCTGCTTCGACTCGACGAGCTTGTCCCCCTGGAGGACGTACTTCGTCCGGGTGTCGAAGTTGTTGTTCGTGTGGCCCGAGGCGTAGATGGCGCCGGTGCCGGGGATGTAGAAGTTGAGCCCCGGGACGTACCCCGCCGGCTCCGTCGAGCCCACGCGCGTGACCACGATCTCGGGATCGACGCTCGGCCCCGGGTCGAAGTCGATGAAGATCTCCTCGCTCTTCCCGCGGTCGATCCGCGTCTTGAGCATCCGGGTGACGAGGGGGCTTCCGTCATCCTCCGGGCGGTCGGCGTTGAGAGGCTTGTCGATGAGCTGGGTAATTTGAGGATCGTAGAAGATCCTCACGGGAAAGTAGTTGTCGATCTCTACTTTCTTGAGGCCGGGAAAGGGCTCGGCCGCGAAGGCGGGCAGAGCCAAGGCCAGGACCAGGCCAAAGAGAACTTGGCGGAGATTCATGGGCCCCAAGCCTATCGCGTTCGATGGGCCGGGGAAAATTGATCCTCGCAATCAGTCGACAGGCCGCCGCCGGGCCGTGATGCCCATCTGGATGGCGATGCCCACCACCGCGAGCCCGATCAGCAGTCCCCGCGCCCAGCCCGCGCTGGGATCGAGCGCGTCGACGATCAGCCCCGCTCCCGCGAGCGCGGAGAGGAAGATGAGGGCGATCTCGAAGACCTTGACAGCCAGGAACGCGGCGATGATGCCGGCGACCACGAAGATCACCACGTCGGCCGTGCGTAGATTCGTGGGGCTCAATCCCAGGAATTGAATTGCCGCCCAGCCACCCACGAAGAACCCCGCCAGGGCCACGGCGAACCGCTGGAGGACGATTGCCAACAGGATCCCCAGAACGCCCGCCGCGACGGCCAGCGTCCACTGCCAGGAGGATGGCGGACCGGAGGCCGGCTCGAACATCCGGTAGACGGTGAAGAAGCCGACCAGGCCCACGAACAGCCAGAAAAGCCGGCGCCCCGCGATCAGCAGGAGCACGCCGGCGATGAGGACGAGGATGGGGGTGTCGGGTCCGATGATTTCTGGTCCAATCATGGGGAGATGATACGTGGGGAAGGCGGGTGAGGTTTGGGGAAAGGGGCTCAGAGGTCCGGGCGCCATTCGGGAAGATATAGTAGGATATGCATGCCTCTGCCGAAGGAGAACACGATGAAGAACAAGCTCACACCTCCAGTCCTCCTCCTGGCGCTCCTCCTGGTTCCAGCCGCTCTCCGCTCCGTCCCTACGGGAGCGTCCCTCTCGGACGTCCGCTACTGCTGCACGACCCAGCAGATCCAGTCCTGCGCCGCTGTAGGCGGCACCTCTACTTGCCGGCCCGACAACGTCTGCCGGTGTCTGTTCTAGTCCTGACTTAACCAACCTGGCGGAGGCGCTTTCGGGTCTCGTGAGGGTGGCCTTCCGGCCGCCCCCGGGGCTTGGCCCCGGATCGCTCTTTTTTCCGCCTATCTCCGGTAGCCACTACGGCCCTCTCTCCAGTGGGTATTCCGCCCACGGCGAGATCGCCGTCCTGCCAAAGGAGAGGTCCATGAAGAAGACGCACAAGAAGCTCACCCTCCATCGCGAAACGATCGGGAACCTCAGCAACGACAGGCTGGCCGAGGCGGCCGGCGGTAAGCTGCCCTCCGGCATCACCTACTGCAACTCCTGCATTACGCTCTGTAACTGCCCCAGCCAGGTGGAGACCGAATGCTGCAACACCAACCTGGGGTGCGTCCAGACCTACCGCTGCTGATTGGCCGCTGAGCCTTCCCGCTTGCAGCTTCCCGCCGGGTTTTGGGACTCCCAGGTCCGGCGGGCCCTCCCCTCCTCCGAAATGTTTCCGCGCCGATTCACACTCAGGTGTGGATATCTGTAAGTGGTTTTCGGGAAAGGGGCGTTAATTGAGCCAGTTGAGCCAACCCTTACCAGCCGTTCTTTCGGCCGACCCTGACGTCACCGAGTTGCTGCATGCCTGGAAGAGCGGCGACGACCGGGCGCTGGAGCGCCTCATCCCCACGATCTACCGCGAGCTCCGCGCCATCGCCGCGCGGCAACTGCGAGGCGAGCGGACCGGCCACACTCTGCAGCCGACCGCTCTCGTCAACGAAGCGTTCCTCAAGCTCCGGGGCCTGAGCAGCATCCGGTGGCACGACCGGGCGCATTTCTTCGCCTTCTCGTCCCGCATCATGCGGCGCATCCTGGTCGACCACGCCCGCGGCCGCCTGGCCGCCAAGCGCGGGGCCGAGGCGCTCCACGTCGGCCTGACGGAGGGGTGGGACGGAGCGGTGGAGCCCGGCTTGAGCCTCGCCGAGCTGATCGACCTCGACCGTGCTCTCGACCGCCTGGCGGAAGAGGAGCCGCGCCTGACGCGGCTCGTCGAGGTGCGCTTTTTCGGCGGCTTGACGGTCGAGGAGGCCGCCGAGGTCCTGGAGTGCTCTCCGCGCACGGTGAAGCGCGACTGGGCCTTCACCCGCGCCTGGTTGTTGAACCAGCTCGGCCAGCCAGCATGATCGGGAAAATGATGGGATTACCGACCGAGACACCCACCGAGACACCCCGTTTCGCGCGGCTTCAGGCGGCCTTTCACGAGATCGCCGAGCTGGCGCCAGGGGATCGCGAGGAGGCGGTCCGGCGCTCCTCCGGCGGCGATCCCGCTTTCGCCTCCGAGCTGCGAGCGCTTCTCGACGCCTCCGAGCGCACGGCCTCGCCCTTGGACGCTCCTCTCTTCCGCGACATCCCACGCGAAGACGTGCCCGGCTACCGTCTCCTGAAGCGGATCGGACGGGGCGGCAGCTCCACGGTCTACCTCGCCGACCAGCAGGGTGAAGGCTTCACCCGCCGGGTGGCCCTCAAAGTCGTCGACCGGGGACCGGACGCCTCGCTCGCGCGCCGCTTTCGTGCCGAGCAGCACATCCTCGCCAGCCTCGAGCACCCGGGGATCGCCCGCCTCTACGACGCCGGCATCGCGCCTTCGGGCCGGCCCTACCTCGCGATGGAGCTGGTCAAGGGCGAGACTCTGATTGAATCCTGCCGCCAAGCCCGGACATCGTTGCGCGAACGGCTCGCCCTGTTTCTCGCCGTCCTCGCGGCGGTCGAGCACGCGCACGCGGCCGGAGTCGTTCACCGCGATCTGAAGCCCGGCAACATCCTCGTTTCCGACCGTGGAGAGCCCAAGCTGGTGGACTTCGGCATCGCGCGCCTCCACTCGAAGGACGGCGGCCCGGAGGGGATGGAGACCACCCACACGCGGCACCCCGCCATGACGCTGGCCTATGCCAGTCCCGAGCAGGTGCGCGGGGAGGCCGCCGGCGTGCCGTCGGACGTCTATTCCCTGGGTGTCGTCCTCTACGAGCTCCTCACGGGACGCCGTCCCTACCGGCTGTCCGACGCCAGCGCCGAGACGCTGGCGCGCACCATCCGCGAGCAGGAGCCGGAGAGGCCCTCCGCCGCCTGCCGCGAGCTGCGCGGGGATCTCGACGCCATCCTCCTCAAGGCCCTGCGCAAGGAGCCCGGGCAACGCTACGCGTCCGCCGCCGAATTCGCGGCGGACCTGGAACGCCATCTGGCGGGGAAGCCCGTCCTGGCGCGGCGCGGCTCCCTTCTCTACCGCATGGGCCGAGCGGCCCGGCGCCGGCGGCCGCTCCTGCTCAACCTCGCTCTCGCGGCGCTCTTCCTGGCCGGCGCCTGGGGCTGGGTCTATTCGCAGAGAGAGCCTCCCATGGCCGCGCCACCGCCCAACGCTCCGTCCTGGCTGGCGATCCCGGTGCGGACGGCCGCCCTGGAGAGCTACCACCGGGGTCTCGCGGCACGCGCCCGCTACGACACCACGGAGTCCCTGCGGAACCTGCGCGCCGCCGTCGCCGCCGATCCCCGCAATCCTCTCGTCCGGGCCGCGCTGGCCGACGTGCTGTCCATCGCGGAACGGGCCACGGAGGCCGCCCGGGAGGGCCGGCGGGCGCTCGCTCTCGCCGTGGATCTGCCACGCGAGAGCCGGCTCCTCGTCGAGTCGGTCGCTCTCCGGACGGCAGGGCGGAGAGCCGAGGAGGCGGCGATCCTGCGCTCGCTCCGGCTGCTGCGGCCGGACGACCTGGAGACCGGCCTGCTCCTGGGCCGCAGCCTCACGCGCACCGGCGATCCGGCGGAAGCCCAAAAGGTGGCCGCACAGCTCCGGACACTGCCGCCGCCCGCCGGGGACGACTTGAGGATCGGCCTGCTCGAGCTCGAAGCGCTCGATGCCATTGGCCGCCCGCAGGACCTCAACGACCGCGCCCTCGCCGTCCTCGCCGCGGCGAAATCCCGCGGCTACCCCTCGGTAATGGCACGGGCGCTGCTCCTGGAGGGCTCCGCGCGGGACGGCTTGGGAGAGACGGAGGAGACCCGGAAGCTCGCCGAGCAGGCCCGGCGGCTGTTCCTCGAACGGGGCGACGTGGGCGGCGCGGTGAACGCGCTGCACCTCCTTTGCCTGGCCTCCATTCGCGAAGCCCGCCACGACCAGGTCGAGCGGGAGTGCGGTGAGAGCGTCCGCGTCAACCGCCGCCTGGGCAGCTCCAGCGGCGTCGCGCGGGCGCTCAACATCCTTGGGGCGTCGCGCCGGCGCCGCGGCCTCCTCCGGGAGGCGAGGGCGGCCTTCGCGGAAGCCCTCGTGGCCGGCAGCGCCCTCGGCGACCGCATCAACGAATCGCGTTTCCTGAACAACCTGGCCAACGTCGATCACCAGTTGGGCCACCTGACCGAGGCCGAGGCGGGCTTCCGTAAGGCGATCGCCATCAAGCGCGAGGCCCGCGATCAACGCGGCCTCGCGCTGTCGCTGGAAAGCCTGGCCCGGGTGCTCCTGAAGCGTGGGTCGCTGGGAGAAGCCGAGGCTCTCCTCGCCGAAGCGGAACAGGTGAGCCGCGGCCTCGGGACGCAACGCGAGCTCGCGCGCATCCTGGAGGCCCAGGCGGAGCTCGCCGCTCTCCAGGGGGACCGCGAACAGGCGTTCGAGGGTTTGGACCAGGCCGCCGTCCTGCACGCGAAAGGGGACGAAAGGGACCTTGTCGCCCAGATCCATGCCACGCGCGCGTGGCTCGACGAACCCTACGACGGCGCGGCCTGCCGGCGTCTGGAAGCGGCGGCGCGGGAGCTCCAGACCTTCGGCGACCAGGAGACCGCCCTGGCGCGGATCTGGACCGGGCGCTGCTGGAGCGAGGTGGGCTCTCCGCGGCGGGCCTTGCCCTGGCTCGATCTCGTGGCGACCGACCCGCTGACATCGCAGGCGGCCGACGTTCGCCTCCAGCTCGCGCTGGCGCGGGCCGGCCTCGCGCTCCAAGCGGGGCGTTGGCCGGAGGCGCAACAGCGGCTCGACGAGACCGCCGCCGAATGCCGTCGCCTTTCCCACGGAACGCTCCTCCTGGAAGCCCGCCTCCTGCAGGCACGCTTGGCGCTGGCGCGAGGGGATCACCCCGAGCGCGTACGGACCCTCGCCGAGGAGCTGCAAAGAGACGCCAAGGCCGGAGGTTTCGGCAGGATCGCCCGGTTGGCCGGCGAGATTACCGCAGGAAAGTGAGGCTATGCTGCTATGCCGCCCACGGCTTGATCTTCTCGAGCACTTCGGCGAGAGCCTCTTCCGCCACTTCCGTGTCGTAAGCCACCTGAGCCCGCAGCCAGTAGCCGTTTGACAGGCCGAAGAACCGGCACAGGCGCAGGTCCGTATCGGCCGTGATGGTGCGCCTGCCGGCCACGATTTCGCCGATCCGCTGGGCAGGCACACCGATTTCCTTGGCAAGACGGTACTGCGAGATCCCCATCGGACGGAGAAACTCCTCGAGCAGCAACTCGCCGGGCGTCACAGGGCTAAGCTTTGCCATGGCCTTTTGTAATGCGACGCGTGATTAACGTCAAGCGTGATGCCCGGCACTCTACCGCCAGAAGGCAAGCCGCGACCACCAGGGCCGCGGCTCAAGGAAGGGAGCGCACACATCCTCACCCTCGCGCCCGCTGAGGATAGGGGCTGCCTTGATGTCGTCCGCGGTGAGCAGATGCTGGGCAATGTGCTCGACGTTGCGGCCCGTCTTCGGGTCCTTGACCGTGACCCATGAGCCCCGGAGCCTCTCCCGGCATACCGTCTCAGACAGCGAGAGCGGCTCGGCCTTCGCCCAATCGCCCGGTCCCATCAGCCAACGAACGCTCCACACCCGGGCGGTGTTGTCATACGGCGCGGTGACGATGCGCGCACCATCCGGGGAGAAGGCCGCCGAGTGGACAGAGTAGTTACTTTCCAGGGCGATGCTGGTCCAGGTACCGTCTTCGCCTTGGCTCCACACCCGGGCGGTTCTGTCACTTGACGCGGTGACGATACGCGCGCCGTCCGAAGAAAAGGCCGCCGAGTAGATAGCGTCTTGATGTCCTTCTAGAGCGACGCTAGTCCAGGTGTCGTCCTCGCCTTGGCTCCACACCCGAACGATTCTATCTCCTGCCGCGGTGACGATACGCACACCATCTGGAGAAAAGGCCGCCGAGAAGACAACCCTTTGATGTCCTTTCAGGGCGACGTTGTGCCAAGCGTCGTCCTCGCCTAGGCCCCACACACGGACGGTGTTGTCCTCTGACGTGGTGACGATGCGCGCGCCATCCGGGGAGAAGGCCGCCGAGGTGACCGGGTATCGGTGGCCTTCCAGGACTACGCTGTACCAGGTACCGTCCGTGCCTTGGCTCCACAACCGGACAGTTCTGTCCTGTGACGCGGTGACGATACGTGCACCATCCGGAGAGAAGACCGCCGAGGTGACCGGGCCTCGGTGGCCTTCCAGGACTACGCTGTACCAGGTACCGTCCGCGCCTTGGCTCCATAACCGGATAGTTCTGTCCTGTGACGCGGTGACGATACGCGCACTATCCGGAGAGAAGACCACCGAGGTGACCGGGCCTCGATGGCCTTCCAGGGTATCTGCTCCTACCTTCTCAGTGTTGATCCCATCATTGGGCGGCCAACCTGTAGGGCTGTGCCAAGCGCCGTCTTTGCCTAAGCTCCACACTCGGGCGGTTTTGTCCCACGATGCGGTGACGATACGCGCGCCATCCGGAGAGAAGACCGCCGAGCGGATGACATCTTGATGGCCTTCAAGGGCGACGCTGTTCCAAGCGCCGTCCTCGCCCAGGCTCCACACTCGGGCGGTTTTATCTCGTGACGCGGTGACGATGCGCGCACCATCCGGAGAGAAGGCCGCCAAGATGACCAAATCTTGATGGCCTTCCAGGGCAACGCTATGCCAAGCATCGTCCTCGTCTAGGCTCCACACTCGGGCGGTTTTGTCCCACGATGCGGTGACGATACGCGCACCATCCGGGGAGAAGGCCGCTGAGGCGACAACGCCCCGATGATCTTCCAGAGCGACGTTATGCCAAGCGCCGTCCTCGCCTAGGCTCCACACTCGGGCGGTTTTGTCCAACGATGCGGTGACGATACGCGCGCCATCCGGGGAGAAGGCCGCTGAGAAGAGGATATCTTGGTGCCCCTCCAAGGCGACGCTGTGCCAGACGCCGTCCTTCCCCAGATCCCACACCCGGGCGGTTTTGTCCAACGATGCGGTGACGATGCGCGCACCATCTAGGGAAAAGGCCGCCGAGGTGACAACATCCTGATGACCTTCCAGGGTAACGCTGTGCCAGGCGTCATCCTCGCCTGGACTCCACACTCGAGCGGTTCCATCCATTGACGCTGTGACGATACGTGCGCCTACCGGGGAGAACGCTGCCGATAAAACAGTCCCTTGATTACCTTCCAGGGCCACGCTGTGCCAAGCGCCGTCCTCACCTAAGTTCCACACCCGGGCGGTTCCATCTTCTGATGCTGTGACGATATGTACGCCTACCGGGGAGAAGGCCGCCGAGCAAACAAACCCTTGATGACCTTCCAGGGCCACGCTGTGCCAAGCGCCGTCCTCGCCTAGCTTCCACACTCGGGCAGCATTGTCCTCTGACGCGGTAACGATATAATTGCCGTCCGGGGAAAAGGCCGCGGAAGTCACCCAGCCCTTGTAGCCGGTGAGTTGTGCTGCCTGCAGATAGGAAAACGCCGCGCGGCCGAGTTGGATGTCAGCATCCACCGAGAGTGATGCGAACCACCCGCCCTGGCTCGTCGCCAGCGCGAGCCGCATGGCCCGGTCATAATGGCCAGACTCGAAGGCCTCCTTCGCGTTGGTGATGATCAACTTCGATTTCTGCCGCGCCAGATTCCGTCGGCCTGACACCACCGACCAACCGCCTGCGAGGGTGACGATCGCAACGACCATCAGCAAAACGCCGCCCCGCCGCTGCATGGCGCGCTGGCGGGCTAAGAGGCGGGCCTCGGCATCGCGCTTAGTGTCCTCGGCCTGACGGCATGAGTCGAGATAGGCGCGCGGCACGTCCGCGAAGACCACGGCAAAGTCCTTCCGGCGCGCAACCGCCTCGGCGTCGGCGAGGTGTGTGCCGCGGTGGACGAGCCAATCGGCCCCGCACGCGTTCTGGCTCCAAGCCGAGGAAGCGCGAGCGATCTCCTGCTGGGTCTGAAGGGCCTCACGCTCTTGGTCATGCCACCGGCGGAGGATCGGCCAGCGACGCAGTAACGCTTCGTGGGCTACCTCGATCACGGTCGCCTCGGTGCCGCTCTCAAGGACGCGCCGGTCGACCACGAGGAGCCGGCGGCCAATCAGCCGTTCGATCAGCCCGCTCGCCTCGGCAGGAAGGTCGGCAAGGCGCGCGGTGCGACGTACCGGCTCGCCATTGACTTCGTTGACGCCCATCAAGTGCGGCACGAAGGCGCGCTTCAGGAGTACCTCGCGCTCGGCCACGTCGACGGCGATGTGCGGCGCAGCATCGGGATCAGCGAAGGCCTCAGCCACCGCAGCCTCGATCGAGCCCTGCACGCCTCCGAACGCTTCATAGTCGGCCAAGGTGAGGGCACCGGTGCCGCCGTGCTCGACATAAAGGCGCTCCAAGGTAAATCCCAGCAGCGGCAGCGCATCGGCTCCCTGAGCGTCGGCGAGCAGAGCAGTGGCCAGGCCAGGCTCTAGGGTCAGCGGCCGGCCCGCGTCAGTCGTGCGGCGGGCTGGGCCCTCAATCACGCTGCGGTAGTCGGCTGTAGAGAGAGGCGGCAGGTTGAAGGGGACCTGCGGCACGCCGGTCAGCGCCTCAGCGATCTGCAACGGCTCGTAGGCGTCCGAACGGATGGTGACCAAGGCGAGCGCCTCGGGTCCATGGCGTAGGATTTCCCCTAAGCGAGCGAGGAGGAGGCCAGCTTCGGCGGCGCCGGTTTCACCAAGCCAGTCGCCGTGGACCGTCGTGAACAGCTCTTCGGCCTGGTCGATCGGCACGACGAGGGTGGGAGGCTTGGCGTCCTTCGGCAGATCCCTGGCGGTGGCCGAGCGCAAGTCGGCGAGCCGGTGGAGGAAGCCGGCGCCTCCAGCCTCCAGGTCGGCGCGCAGCGCGGCGCGCGTAACCGATAGTCCTGCCTGCAGATTTGCCGTCTCCAGCGCAACGAGCAGCCCCTCGTCGCCCCACATCGCCGCTCCGCGCGGCCGAAGAATCGGCAGCGGCAGGAAACGGCGGTCGTCGCGGGCGAGCCGCGGCAGCAGGCCGGCGCGAAGGAAGGAGGACTTCCCGGACCCAGAGGCGCCGAGGAGGATGACGAGACATCGGCCGCCACGGTCGCATAGCTCGGTGAGGTGGTCGCGCGCCCGCACCAGGTCGGCGTCACGGCCGAAAAAGACACCGGCGTCAGGGAAGTCGACCGGTTTCAAACCGCGGTAGGGCCGGCGAGGTGTCGTGCCGTTCGCCTCGTGCTCGAAGCCTCGGGCCGGCCAGGGAAAGCTCGCGGTGTCGAAGCTCGTCAGCCCGGCCAGGGCGAGCCCGAGCCGCAGGCTTTCCAGCCCTTCCTGCGAGAAGCGCATCTCGGTGGAGGCATAGTCGGGCGGAGGCAGCACCGAAAAGGTTTCGAAGCGCGAGCCGCGGGTGAGGAAGACGAGTTGCCAGACGCCACGCATCTCGGCGGGTACTTCGGCGACCGCGGTGTCATCAATGACAACCGCGAAGAGCAGCCGTTCCTGCTTGCGGGCCTCCCAGAATTCGGCGGTGCAATAGCGTGACGAGAGCCAGGCACGCGAGAGTAGAAAAATTACTGCCTTGCAGCGCTGGGCGCTCTCCTGCAGGCGGTCGAGCCAGCGCTGGCCCGAGACCAGACCGCGATGCGGGTCGATATCGAGGAAGAGATCGTCCCAGCCGCGCGCGACGAGCCAATCCCGCAACGCCAGCGCCTCCGCGTTGTTCGCGCTCGAATGGCTGATGAAGATTCGGGCCATACCTATGCCTGTGCTCTGCGAAGAGCTTTAGAGGTTTTACGAACACCTCCACACTGGGCTACTCCAGCTTGGGTTTCTACCGCCTATGCTAAGTGTATCTTTCTTCCGGCCTATGCCTTCCACTCGGACCGCTTCGGGATCTACGCGGGGACCAGCCTGCACAAGGTCGAGAGGGAAGACGAGGAGGTAACCGTGACGTTCTTCATCAAGAACACGGCGAGTTGATCCGGGGGGCCTTCTGCCTACCATCCGCACCTTTCCAGGACTCCGAGACTCTTTAGAGTACGGAGGCGAACGATGACGGAGTCCCGCCAGGAAACGAGATGGGTGCTACGGGCACAGGCCGGCGATCGCGAAGCCCTGGACGAGTTGCTCCGGGCCGTGCAGGAGCCGCTGTACCGGTACCTTCAAAGCCTGATCGGAGATCCTCATCAAGCGGAGGACGCGCTCCAGGAAGTCTTCCTCCTTCTGTACCGCAAGCTGCGCTGGCTGAGGGCACCGGAGCTCTTCCGGCCCTGGGCCTACCGGATAGCCACCCGCGAGGCCTTTAAGCACCTTCGCCGGGAGCGCCGGTGGTCGGACCAGGTTCGCGACGAGACCGTCCTGGATAGCCAGTCGGCGCCTCCCGAAGCCTGGACGATCCCGCCCGAGGATCTCGCCCAGCTCGCCGGCCTGGTGGCGGGCGTCTCGCCGGCCAGCCGCGCGGTCATCGTCCTTCACTATCTCCATGAGCTGAAGTTGGAGGAGGTGGCCGAGGTCCTCGGGATCGGCCTCGGGACCGTCAAGTCCCGGCTGTCCTATGGACTGGCCCATCTGCGCCGGCAACTCCCGAACGCACGCGCCTGAAAGGAGGCCGCATGCCCGAACGACGTCCCTCTTCGACCAACAGGCTGCTCAAGTGGTCGGTCATCGTCTTCAGCCTCGTCGAGGCTGCCCTGTTCATTCCCTTGATCGCCAAGCTCCTTCACTGACAGGAGGTGTGAAATGCCCGAGAACCCCAATCTGGACGCCATCCGGGGCGAAACGCTGAACCGGATCGAGCGCAGCGAGAGGACCCGCAAGCTCGCGATCGTCGGCGCCGCCCTGGCCGAAGCCGCTCTGCTGGCTGCGTTCCTACTCGCGGCCGACTTCTCCAACCGCGTACACCTGCTCCTGCTGATCGCGACGGTGGCGATCTACACGATCCTGAGCCTGGGGCTGGTCGCCCTGAACGCGAACGCCAACCGCAACACCCGGATCCTGCTCCAGGCAATCGAGCTGGCCGGCCGGCGCTAGCGCGGAGCTGCGGTCCTTCAAGCCCCTTTTCTCTCCGGAAAAGACTAGGGGCTTGCCCTGGCTTGTCCCGGAAAACACTTGGAGTCGCGACGATTTAAGCTGGAAAAACACCGCATCCTCGTTTCGGCGGACGCGGCAAGCCGGAAAAACCTCCAGACCTGGGATAAAACCGCGCGTGGCTTGAATCGTGCCGTTTTTCTCGTAGAAAAAGCTCCGGATCCATGGACCGGGGGACGCGACCTGGCTTAAAAACCGCGTACCCAGCTTAAAAACCGCGCGCCGAGGGTGTCGCCATCTTTTTCCGCGTTAAAACCCGCGGCCCGATCAGGTCGAGGGGCGTAGTCCGGCTACATTCTCCAATCTCAGACGGCTGCCCGCCAGATCCAGCTTAAAACGCCTCGTCCTCTCAGGATGGCCTCTGCCAAATCTCTCCCGGGAGTTGGCTCTGGTAGACTTTCCGGCATGGAACGCCGACGCAACTTCTTGCCGCTGGGCGGGTTTCTCGTCTGCTTAGTCGCCTTTCTGAGCTATTTCCTGTTCTTCTACCAGTTCCCCGCCACCCGGGACGTGCCCTGGACGAGCTGGCTTCTCTTCGCTCTCGGCCTTGCGCTGCTGGGCGTCGGGGTCGCCCGCGCCTTCCGCGGTCCGGGGAGCTACCGGGGGCGGTACCAGGGGCGGGTCATGGGCACGGTCCTCGGCGTGCTGAGCGTGGCCGTCGTCGGGCTCTTCCTCTTCGCGACTCTCGTTGGCTCGCGGGATCTGCCGGTCGCGGCGGGGGCGCCGAAAGTGGGCGAGAAGGCTGCCGATTTCGTCCTCAAGGACTCGCAGGGCCGGTCCGTGCGGCTCTACGACCTCCTCGGTCAGAAGCCGGGTGGCGCCGGTACAGCCTCCTGGGTGGTCCTCGTCTTCTATCGCGGCTACTGGTGACCGTTCTGCAACTCCGAGTTACGGAGTTTCCAGCAGCACCTCCCCGAGCTCACGGCCCGCGGCATCCAAGTGGTGGCGGTCAGCGTCGATCCTCCCGCGGTAACGCGCGAGCACGTCGGGAAGATGGGGTGGACCCACACGTTCCTCAGCGATCCCGGTGCGAAGGTCATCCGCCGGTACGACCTCCTCCATCGCGTCGACGAGAAGCTGGAAATCGCCCGGCCCGCGGAGTTCCTGATCGATCCTGCCGGCACGGTGCGCTGGCGGGACCTGACGGAGGACTACCGGGTCCGCGCCCGTCCGGAATCCGTGATCGAGGCCTTCGACCGCCTATGAATGACTGCCTATGAAAATGCGCCGAATCCTGCTCGTGATCCCGCTCGCGTTCCTGGCCGTCCCTCTGGCCGCCCAGACGCCGGCCTCGAAACCCTCGCCCGCCCTGCGCGACGACGCGATCGCCCAGCAGCTCGCCTGGGCCAAGGAGAACGGCACGCTCGGCTTCTGAGAAGGAAAACGGAAAGCTTGTCCCGAAAAGCCCGCCCAACGCACAGTAAATAAGTGAATGCCTCAATATGAATGAGGATTCACGGCTGCTCTGTGCAGCAAGGAGGAACGGATATGAGCAAGCATGTCTCCCGATGGATGACAGGAGGGCTTTTCCTCGTGGCTCTCGTGTCGTTCCGGGCAGCGGCTGTGGGTCAGCCGCTGCCGTCGCCGGCTAATTTCGTGTCGAACCTCGACGTCCGGTGCTACCAGATCTCGAACCCGACGCCCATCAACGAGCCGCTGCAGTTGGACCACCTGAACCCGGTCCTGCAGCAGATGGGGTTGCCCGCGGAGCACGTCGCCCTCCAGCCGGCGCGGGAATTTTGCGTCCCGGTCGCGAAGAACGGCGTGTATCCTCCGGCGGACACCCTGCCTTTCATCCGGTTCGTGGACTGGAAGTGCTACGGCATCACGGGCCCCTCGCTCGACATAACGCTCGATCTCGACCACCTGAATCCGGTGATCGCCCACCTTCTCGGCCCCAGGGACAAGGTGATCGTCCGCGAGCCGCAGCAGCTCTGCGTCCCGGTGGCCAAGAACGGACTGGTCCCACCCGCGGACGTCTTGCGGCTCGTCGAGCAGCTGGACGTCAAGTGCTACCGGGTCGAAGCTTCTCAGACGATCCTGAACACCCCGATCCAGTTGACGCACCTCAACCCTCTCTTCGCCAACAGCTTCCCGGAGAACGGCACCATCCTGGCCGACAGGGCTATTCAACTGTGCGTCCCCGTGGCCAAGAACCAGAAGTACCCGCCGGATGACGTCCTCAAGATCGTGCAGTACTCCGACGTCCTCTGCTACCGCCTGCAGGCCCCGCCCCTCAACAAGGACATCAGGCTGCGGCATCTGAACCCCGTGCTGCTCGACATGGGACTGCCGGAGGAGACCGCGAAGGTCACGACGAGCACGAAGCTCTGCGTCCCCGTGGCCAAGAACCAGCAGTTCCCGCCTCCCTGAGGCGCGCTCTTCCGAGACTCAGGCCGTGGCCCTCAGGCCACGGCCTCCTGGTATCTGGGGTGCCGGTCGATGTAGACGCGGACGAACCAGCAGGAAGGGATGACCTTGAGGCCCTTCTCCATCACATCTTCCAGGGCCACGCGGACGAGCTCGTCGGCGATGCCCTTGCCGCGCAACTGGGGAGGGACGTAGGTGTGCCAGAAGTTGAGGGTGCCCTCGCCGGCCCGGCCATACTCGCAGACCGCCTCCACGCCGTCGACCAGGGCGTAATACTTGCCCGCCTGCTCATCGTGCTTCACGTCGAGATCCATTTGCATCCTCCTCTCGGGCCGGGGAGTTTCAAGGGACGTGCCATCCAGGGCCCTGGTTGAGAAACAACAGGCTGGCAACCCCACCCGTCACCTCCAGCACCGAAATCCGAGCCGGATCCAGATCGACCTCGAACGCGCGCTCGCGGGGGATCGCCCGCAGCCCGGCGAGCAGGGCGCGGATGCTGCCGCCATGGGCCACGGCCAGGACGGTCTCCTCTTCCTTCAGCTCCCGGAACCAGGCGAGGACCCGTGCCTCCAGATCGGCGAAGCTCTCTCCTCCCGGAGGCGCCAGATCCCACCAGCGCTCGGTCCAGGCGTCGTAACGCTGGCGGTCTCTGTCGTAGATCTCGTCCCAGGAGCGGCCGTCCCATTCTCCGAAGGAGACCTCCCGGAGGCGGGGATCGGTGACGGGTGATCGTCCAAATCGGGTGGCGAGGATGCGGGCGGACTCGGCGGCACGGCGCAGGTCGCTCGAGAAGATCCGGCCCGGTGGCGGACCCTGCCAGGAGGCGGCGAGAGCCTCGACGTTGCGGGCGCCAGGGGCGGAGAGCGGCAGGTCCAGGTGGCCCACGGCCAGCCCTTCGCTTCCCTCGGCCTCACCGTGCCGGACGAGGTAGATCTTCATGGCAGGGGCGGCCAGCGGGCGGCCAGGGTAAGGAGCACGCCAAGCTCGACGAGCTGGTTCGTGGCGCCCAGGCAGTCGCCCGTGATGCCGCCGAGACGGCGGTGGAAGAAGAGCCCGGCGGCCAGGGTGGCGGCCGCCGCGAAGATCAGGGGCGGCAGGGCCGCCCAGCGCAGGAGCGCGGCGGCGACCAGGACCGTGGCGAGGGTGCCGGACAGGAGGCGCGCCGTGCTGACGCCGCCGGCCAGGGCTTGAGCCATGCCGCCTTCGGGCCGGGCATAAGGCAGCTTCCAGAGGAGCGGCAGGTGCGACCAGCGGCTGAGGATGTGGGCGGCGATCAGGGCGGCGGCGACTCGGGGCGCCGGCAGGATCTCCAGGATACCGATCGCGCCCATCTTGCCGAGGAGCAGCAGGACGAGGGCGAGGCCGCCGGTGGAGCCGATGCGGCTGTCCTTCATGGCCTCCAGCATGCGCTTGGGATCGCGGCCGGCCCGGCTGGCGGCCAGGCCGTCGAAGACGTCCGCCCAGCCGTCCTCGTGCAGGCCGCCCGTCACCCACGCCGCCACGGCGAGGGTGAGCACGGCCGGCACGGGCTCCGGCCAGAGATAGGCGGCGAGCCAGTGGACGGCGGCGGCGAGGAGGCCGACGATCAGACCCACGACGGGGAACCAGAAGGCCGAGCGCGCCAGCCAGTCTTCCTGAAACCCTTTCAGGCGCGGCGCGGGGAGCCGCGTCAGGAAGGTGACGGCGGTCCAGAAGAGACGGACCTCCTGGACGATCCCGTTCATTTCTTATCCGAGACGCCTGCCTGGCCGAAGGTCGCCATCTCCCGCAGGATGGCCGCCGCCGCCTTGACGACGGAGAAGGCCAGGGCGCTGCCGGTCCCCTCGCCCAGGCGCATGCCGAGGTCCAGCAGCGGCCGAGCGCCCAGGGCCGCGAGGGCGCGGTCGTGCCCGGCCTCGGCCGAGCGGTGGGAGAAGACCAGGGCCGGACGGACGGCCGGATCCAGGCGCACGGCGGCCAGGACGCCGACGGTCGAGATGAAGCCGTCGACGAGCACCAGCTTCCGGCGGCGGGCGGCCTCGACGGCCGCGCCGGCGAGCGTCGCGATCTCCAGGCCCCCCAGGGCGGCGAGGGCGCGCCGGGGATCTTCCAGGGCCTCTCCATGGAGACGCAGGGCCTGCTCCACCACGGCCCGCTTGTGGGCGAGCCGCTCGTCGTCCACCCCGGTGCCCCGCCCCACCGTCTCCTCCGGCGGCGCACCGGTCAGAGCCGAGAGCAGGGCGGCGGCGGCGGTCGTGTTGCCGATCCCCATCTCGCCCAGGGCCACCGTATCCGCTCCGGCCGCGTCGGCGCGGTCCACGGCGGCGCGGCCGGCCTCCAGGGCGGCGTCCAGCTCCCCGGGCATCAAGGCCGGCTCTTCGAGGAAGCTCCGCGAGCCGCGGCGCACCTTGGCGGATACGACGCCGGGTAGCTCCGGCAGATCGGCGTCGACCCCGACGTCGATCACCTCCACCTCCAACCCCAGGTTGCGGGCGAGCACGGTGATGGCCGCGCCGCCCGAGGAGAAGGTCTTCACCATCTGGGCCGTCACCTCGCGCGGGTAGGCGCTGACGCCTTCCCGGGAGATCCCGTGATCGGCGGCGAAGATCAGAATGCGCCCGCGCTCGATGCGCGGCTCCAGCGTCTCCAGGTACGCCGCCAGATCGATCGCCAACGCCTCCAGCCGGCCCAGCGAGCCGGGCGGCTTGACCTTCTGGTCCATCTCCTGCCGTGCGCTCTCCCGCCAGTCAGTCATCGAGGATCTCCAGGAATCTCTTCAGGAATCGGCAGGATCATGGAGACTCCACGCCGGGGATGGGGGACGGTCTCGACCGCGATGCCGAAGGTCTCGAGGAGGAGGCCGGGGGTGAGGACGTCCTGGGTGGGCCCCTGGGCCACGATGCGGCCCTCGTTCAGGAGCACGGCCCGGTCGGCGAAGAGGGAGGCCAGGTTGAGGTCGTGCAGGCTCAGCACGACGGCCACCCGCCGCTCCCGGGCCAGCCCGGCGAGCAGGCCGAACAGCTCCATCTGGTGGCGCAGGTCGAGGTGCGCGCCAGGCTCGTCGAGCAGCAGCACCCGGGCGTCCTGGGCGAGGGCCCGGGCGAGCAGGGCCCGCCGCCGCTCGCCGCCGGAGAGGGAGTCGAGGTCGCGCTCCCGGAAATCTTCCAGGTCCACCTGGCGCAGCGCCGTCCGCAGGGCCGCGTGGTCCTCGCGGGAGTACGGCAGGAGCCATCCGCGGTGCGGCAGGCGGCCCAGGAGGACGACCTGCTCGACGGTCATCGGCCACGCGACGGCCTCGCTCTGCGGCACGAAGGCGACCTGGCGCCCGAAGCCGCGCCGTGGCAGCCGCCAGACGTCCTGGCCGTCGAGCGTCACGGTGCCGGCGCGCGGCCGCAGGAGCCGCGACAGGGCGCGCAGGGCCGTGCTCTTGCCGGCGCCGTTCGGCCCCAGGAGCGCCGTGACGGTGCCGGGCTCCGCTGCCAGGCTGAAGTCCCGCAGCACCGTTTTTTCTCCATAGGAGCAGGCGACCCCTTCCGCTACGAGCCTGGGCGTCATGCCGGCCTCGCCCGCTGGCGCAAGAGATAGAGGAAGAACGGCCCGCCGACGAGCGCGGTGACGATGCTCACCGGGATCTCCCGGGGCTCCGCGAGGATGCGGGCGGCATCGTCGGCCAGCAGCAGGAGCAGGGCGCCGAAGAGGCAGCTCGCCGGCAGCAGGCGGCCGTTGCGGCCCCCCACGATCAGGCGGGCGGCGTGGGGGGCCACCAGGCCTACGAAGCCGATGATGCCGGCTGTCGCGACGGCGGCGGCGGTGGTGATGGTGGCGGCGAGGACGATGGCGAAGCGGAAGCCCACCACCGAGAGCCCCAGGCTGCTCGCCGTGTCGTCCCCCAGGGCCAGGGCGTCGAGGGGGCGCGAGAGGAGCCCGAGCAGCACGAGCCCCGCCCCGATCATCGGCGCGCCGTAGCCCAGCTCGCGCCAGGTGGCGGTCGAGAGGCCGCCCAGGAGCCAGTTGAAGATCACTCCGAGGCTCTTGTCGTTGAGGATCATCAGGAGCGACACCAGCGACCCGACGATGGTGCTTACCGCCGCTCCGGCCAGCAGCAGGCCGAGGGGGGACGAGGAGCCGCCTCCTCCCCCGCTCCCCAACAGGTAGACCAGCCCCACGGCACCCAGCGCGCCAAGGAAGGCGGCGAGCGGCAGGGCGCCGAGGTTCAGGAGGATCGAGGTCGTGGCCCCGAGCGCCGCGCCGCTCGAGGCGCCGATGACGAAGGGGTCCGCCAGGGGATTCAGGAACAGGCCCTGGTACGCCGTGCCGGCGCCCGCGAGGCCGGCGCCGACGACGATCGCCAGGAAGATGCGGGGCAGGCGCAGATCGACGAGGATGGTGCGCTCGAGCGACGGCCCGGAGGTCGTCAGGATCTCCAGGGTGCGCCGCGCCGGGATGTCCGTGCTCCCCACCGCCAGGCTGAAGACGGCGGCCAGGGCCAGGGCCAGGCCCAGCCCGAGGAGGAGGAACGCGTAGCGGCGGCGGCTCATGGCTTCCCGATCATCGGGTGAACAGCTCGGGATGAAGGGCGCGGGCCACCAGCTCCAGGGCGTCGGCGATGCGCGGCCCGGCCCGGGAGACGATGTCGCCGTTCAGCACCAGGATGCGCCCCGTCCGCACGGCCTTGACGCCCGCGAGGCCCGGCCGCCGCACCAGGGCCTTGGGGTCTACGGGCGAGCCGTGCTGCTCGGGCGCCAGGATCACCTCGGGATCGCGCTTCAGGACGGCTTCCGGGCTCACCTGGACGTAGCGCCCGGGCAGCTCGCCGAAGACGTTGACGCCGCCGCCGAGCGTGATCAGCCCGCCGATCAGCGTGTGCCCCGTGGCCGTCATCAGCGGCTCGTCCCAAACTTCGTAGAACACCCGTGGCCGGCGCTCGCGGGGCAGCGCCGCCATCATCCTCCGGATCCGTTCGACGCGGGTCCCGAGGTCCGCCGTCAGCCGCTTCGCCGCCGCCTCGCGGCCGAGCAGCGTCCCCAGGCGGGTGGCGGCGGTGAACACGTCCTCCAGCGTCTGCGACGGCACGACCTCCACCCGCAGCCCCAGGCGCCGGAGGGCCTCGACGGTCGTCATCTGGAACTCGCCGATGGCGACCACCAGGTCCGGCTTGAGGGCGAGCACCCGCTCGAGGTCGATGCCGCCGTCCTCCATGCCGCCGATCCTGGGCAGCCGCTGGGCGGCCGGGGGGTAATTGCAGACGGTCGTCACGCCCACCAGCCGCTCGCCGGCGCCGAGGGCGAAGACCATCTCGGTGAGCGAGGGGGCGAGGGAGACGACCCGCTTGGGAGGAGCCCCCGCCACGGGGCTCGCGAAAAGGCAGAGCACCAGGAACACCGCGGTCCTCATCCCGGCCCGCCCTTCAGGACCAGCGGCAGGCCGCTGACGATCATCACGGCCCGGTCCGCCCGCGCGGCCACCTCCTGATTGAGACGGCCGAGCCGGTCCGCGAACTCCCGGCCCAGGGGGCTCATGGCGATCCCGCCGAACCCCACCTCGTTGCTCACCACGACGAGCGGGCAGGGCACGTCCGACAAGACCTCCAGGAAAGCCTCGACCTCCCCTTCGAGCCCGCGGTGCAGCAGGTTGCCCAGCCACACCGTCAGGCAATCGACGACGGCGATGTCCGTCCCCGGGGGCAGCCGCCGCAGGGCCCCCGCCAGGTCGAGAGGCTCCTCGATCGTGAAGAAACGCTCTTCGCGCTCCTCCCGGTGGCGCCGGATGCGGTCCCGCATCTCGTCGTCGAACGGCTCGGCGGTCGCGATGAAGGCGGGACGGGCGTACCCGCCTACCAGATCGAGAGCGTAGCGGCTCTTGCCGCTACGGGCTCCGCCCGTGATGAAGGTGAGCAATTCCAGGCCGCTCCTAGTCGTAGCTGAGCCGCAGACCCAGGAGCGCGACGAAGCCGGGCGCCGTGTAGCCGCTGACCTCCTCGTAATCCTTGTCGAGGAGGTTCTGCATCAGGACATAGGGCTGGAGCCACGGCCGGAGGCGGTACTCCAGGGAGAGATCGACCCGCTGGTAGTCGTCCATCTCGGTGCCGTCGGAGTCGATGCGGTCCTGGACGGCCACGAGCGACGCCGTGCCCGTCAACCCTTTCACGGGCTCGAAGGCCGTCAGCAGGGACAGCCGGTGGCTCGGCCGGCGGGCCAGTTGCAGGCCCGTGTCCCGGTCCTCGGTGTCGTCGTAGGTGTAGGCGGCCTCGATCTCGAGGCCGTCCCGAGGCCGCAGCCGCAGGCTGCCCTCGACGCCCTTCGACTCCGCCCGCTTGACGTTGGCGAAGGCGAAGGTCGTCAGGTCGAAGCCGATGAGGTCCTTGAAACGGTTCTCGAAGAGAGTGATCCCGGCGACGACGGCGCCGTCGTGGAAGCTGCGCTCGACGCCCGCGTCGAACCCTTCGCTGCTCTCGGGCCGCAGGTTCAGGTTGCCGGCGAAGGGGAAGTACAGCTCGTCGAAGCTGGGTCCGCGGAAGCCGGTGCCGACGCTGCCGTGAAGCTTCCACTCCCCGGGCAGGAGATAGCTGCCGGCGACCCGGTAAGTGGTCTTGTCGCCGAACCTGGAGTACCGGTCGTGGCGGGCGCCGGCGGTCACGTAGAGGCGCTCGCGCCAGGACCAGTCGTTCTCCAGCCAGGCGGAGTCGACGTCCAGCGACTCGTCGTAGCCGCCGGCGTTCTCCCCCTTCCGCCGCTCCTTGGAGACGCCCACGATCAGGGTGTCCGACTTGCCCAGGGCCAGCTCGGACTGGGCGGAGATCTCGCCGAGACGGCTGTCCTGCTCGGCGTTGTTGAACTCGGTGTCGGGGTCCCTAAGCGTGCTGCGGTCCCGCTGGGCGTTGGCGTTGACCCGCAGGTTCCAGCGGCCGGTGACGGGCTGGAAGAGCTGCAGCGACGCCACGGAGAGCCGCCGCTTCTGGGTGAAGTTCGGATCGTCCGTGGGCCCCACGCCGAAGGCGAAGCCGTCGAGGGAGCTGTCGGAATCGACGTGGCGCAGCACCAGGTCGAGACGGCCGTCCGCCCGCAGGCCGAGGCCGATGCGCCCCGAGACCGTCTGGTCCGAGGCGGGATCCTTCTCGGTGTTCCCCCGCAGCTCGCTGGCGGCCGACACGCCGTCCGTCCGCCGGTCGGCAAAGGAGAGGCTGTAGTCGAAGCGGGCCGTGCCGCCGTCCGCCTGCAGCCGGACGTCGCGGGTGTCGAGGCCGCCGGCGCGGGCGTCGAGCCCGGCGTGGAAGCCGGTGCGCCCCCGCCGGGTGATGATGCTGACGACGCCGCCGATCGCCTCGGAGCCGTAGAGGGTGCTCTGGGGGCCCCGGAGGACCTCGATCCGCTCGACGTTGTCGGCGCGCAGCCCCGAGAAGTCGAAGCCGCCGGAGTTGTTGATGACGCGGACGCCGTCGATCAGGACCAGGGTGTGGTTGGAGTTGCCGCCGCGGATGAAGACGCTGGCCACGGTCCCCGGGCCGCCGCTCTGGGCGACGTCGAGGCCGGGCACGGTGCGCAGCAGGTCGAGCACCGTCGTCTGGCCGCGGCGCTCGATCTCCTCGCGGCCGAGGACCGTCACGGAGCTGCCGACCGTCTCGGCCGGCGAGGGGACACGGTTGGCCGTGACGACAATTTCTTCCGAAAAAGCGTCCGCGACAGGGTCCGAAGAGGTGTCCGGAGAGGTACTGGCGATTGTCTGGGGATCGGGTTCCTGGGCGCGGAGCGCGCCGGCAGGAAACACCAGGACCAGCAGGGCGAGCAACGGCAAAGCCGTCGCCCAATGGGCGGTCTTGAACCGGTGAGGCACGTTCGCTCCTTTTCCCCCCGCGGGGAAAGTGTGAAGCTGCATGCCGGACCGGGTGTCCTGGCTTACGTTCGTCCTACTCGCCGCGCCTTCCCATCAGCTCGACCTTGGGTCAAACCGGCAGTGGCCTTTGCGGCTTTCGTCCCGATCACAGTCGCGGGGCGGCGGGAGATTGACACTCCCTTCCCCTGATCCGGCTGCCCTCTGTGAAGAACATCGGCCCTCCGCGCCCGGCACGGTGCCGGGGCGGGCCTGAGCCCAGTGTGTCAACTCGCGGGGTGGATCGTCAATGGAGCCCGGGAACCTGGTCAGGCTAGGCGCGGGCCCGGAACTTCGCCATCAGCAGAAAACCCAGGGCCTCGGACTGGAAGTCGCACTCGGGGTCGAGCTGCTTGCAGATGCCGTCGAAGACGACCAGGGAGAGGATCGCCATGATGAACTTGGTCGAGCCCCGCAGGCCGAACCGGCGCTGCGTCGCCATGAGCTGGTAGACGAAGCGGGTGACCTCGAACTCGCGCGCCCGCAATGCCGAGTACCGGTCGATCAGCTCCACGACCGCGCTCTCGAAGGCCTCGCGGTCGCACCGGCGGGCCCGGTGGGTGGCCGTGTCGTAGACGATGCGCGCGCACGTCAGGCCGTCGTTGGTGACCAGACCGAAGAAGAAGTCGACGAACGCCCGCTGATCCTCCTCGGAGAGCTGCGCGACCAACCCGACGTCGAGGAGCACGACCTCCCCGCTCCGGCGCAGGAAGACGTTGCCCGGGTGCATGTCGGCATGCACGAAGCCGTCGGTGAAGATCATCTTGTACAGCGCCCGCAGCCCGGTCGTGGCGGCGGTCCGCCGCTGGGCCGCGGGCATCGTCGAGACGGCGCCCACCTTTTCGAGCCGGTCCATGAACTCCATGACCAGCACGGAGCTGGTGCAGAGCCCGTCGACCGGCGCGGGGATCCGGACGTGGTCGACGGCGGCGAAGTTCCTGCGGAAGCGCCGCAGGTTCTCCGCCTCCAGCGCGAAGTCGACCTGCTGGCGGATCGGCTCGGCGAGCTCGTCGACCAGCTCCAGGAGCGGCATGAGCTTCATCCCGGGCAGCAGGGAGAGGGCACGGGCGCCCGCGCGGAAGAGCCAGAGATCGCTCTCCACCTGGCGCTCCACCCCCGGCCGGCGGATCTTCACCGCCACCTCCCGCCCATCCGTGAGGCGGCCGCGGTGAACGTGGGCGACGCTGGCGCTGGCGACCGGCAGGAAGTCGAACCGCTCGAAGACCTCCTCCATCGGGCGGCCGAAGGCTTGCCGGAGGATCTCGGGGATCCGCTCGCCGTCGAAGGGGGCGACGTCGTCCTGCAGGCGCGCGAGCGGCGCGGCCACGGCCGGCGAGATCAGGTCCGGACGCGCGCTCAGCACCTGGCCCAGCTTGACGAAGGTGACCCCGAGGGCCTCGAAGAGCCGCGCCAGCGACAGGCCGAGGAGCTCCGGCGGCGCGGGGCCAGCATGGGCGATAGGGTGGGAGAGAAGCCAGAAGCCGGCCCGCGCCACGAAGCCGACGCCGTACGAGAGCGACAGCACGCCGATCTCGACGGCGCGCCAGCCGTGCAGGAAGAGGTTCACCGCCCTTCGCCTCCGCGCCGCCACAGGGTAGCGCCGGCCGCTCCGGCGTTGACCAGCAGGAGCCCGAGGAGAGAGAAGCGGATCAGCTCCTCATGCTCGTTCTTCAGGTCCAGACGGACGACCTTGCCGTGGAAGTGGTCGTACCACCAGAAGCGGCTCGAACGCGGCCCGCCCGGCAGCCAGTCCGAAGCGCCCGGCCCGACCCCCTGGACGGGGAAGACCCGCAGGATCTCCCCCGTCGCGACGTCCCGCTGCTGGACGAATCCCGTCGGCGGCGCCGGCGCGTCGTGCTCCTCCACCGCCCCCACCATGACCCCGTTCCAGAGGTACTGCCCGTCCCAGACCAGGCCGGAAGTCTCGAAGTCGCCTTGCAGCGAGCGCAGGATCCGCCCTCCCCCCTCCTGGTCGATCCGGTAGATCCGCTTGTCTTCCCAGTTGGCGAGCCAGAGGTGGCGGCCGTCGAAAGCCATGCCGCTGCAGCGGCCCCGTCCGGGCGAGGGGATGGCGGCCTCGATCCTGCCGCTCGGCAGGTCGATCCGATAGATCTTCCGGTCGTTGTAGGCGAGCTGCCAGAGCTTCCGTCCATCCCAGGCGCTGCCGCCGGTGTCGCGCGCCGGCAGGGCGATCTCTCTCTCCACCGCGCCCGTCTCCGGATGCACCCGGTAGAGGCGGCCGGAGCCGTCGACGGTCAGCCACAGGCGGCTGCCGTCCCAGGAGATGCCGGACAGGTTGGTGAGCCGCGTCGGCACCACCCAAGGCTCGGCCCGCCAGCCCTGCTCCCGGGCGAGGCTCCAGAGCAGGAAGAGGCCGAGGGCGGCGGTCGCCAGGATGGGAACGAGCAGAAAGGCAGCCAACCGTGTCTTCGCACTGTTCATCCTCGATGCCCCTCCTCAATCTCTCCTCAGCCGGCGCGCCGGACCGGCGCGCCTCAACGGATCAGTCAGCGGTGCTGCGGATGCACCGGGCTGAGGCGCGGCCCGGTGATTGGCCCGGTAATCGGCCCGGTGATCCGCCCGGTAATTACTGCGGCGGCGCCCAGCACGGCGCCGCCGGGAGCCATCCTGGGATCCACCTCGGGCTCGCGCAGCGGCGATCCCGGCCCGAAGAGGTTCTCGGCCAGCCAGTACTCGACCTCGTGCTCCAGGGTGGTGAAGAGCACCGTGCGTCCGCCCTCCGCGTACGACGGCCAGCGCGCCCCGCGCTCCCCCGCCGCGAGCGGCCGGACCGTCCCGTCGGGCGAGCGCTCGACCAGCCGCTCCACCCCCTGGTCGTCGTAGCGGGTCCAGAGGATCGAGCCGTCCGGCGCCATGCGGGGGTGGTTCTTCTCCGTGTAGTCGGGCCCGGCGAAGACCTCGATCCTGCCGGTGGCCGGGGTGAGGGCGAAGAGCCCCCACGTCCAGTCGCCGCCCCGGGTCGACATGAACAGGACCCGGCGGCCGTCCGGCGACCAGGACGGAGACTCGTCGTACCAGCCGTCGTTCGTCAGCCGGGCGATCTCGCCGCTGGCGGCGTCGACGGTGAACAGGTTCGCCGCGAAGGCGCGGGTGTCGGACTGGAAGAGGATGCGCGAGCCGTCGGGCGTCCACTCCAGCGGGCCGTCGAGGCCGCGCAGCCCCGCCCGGCCGGCCGTGAGGTCGGCGAGGCCGCCGCCGTCGGCGTTCATCACGGCCAGCTCCCAGCGGCTCTGGCGCCGGGCGGCGAAGGCGATGCGCGAGCCGTCGGGCGAGAAGCGGGGGAAGCAGGCCTCGCCGCCGCCCGTATCGAGGACGCGCGACGAGCCGGTCCGCAGGTCGAGCAGGCGCAGCACCCGGCCGCCGCCGGTCTCGGAGCAGTAGACGAGCCGCCGGCCGGCGGGGTCGAGGGAGGCCTGGAGGGGCCGCTCGCGCGGGCCGACCAGGGTCCGCACCTCGCCGGTCGCGCGGTCGAGCGTCTTGACGGCGGTGCCCCGGTCCACCACGCGGTGGAAGAAGAGCCGGTCGCCCTCGTCGGTCCAGGTGGGCCAGCGGTCCTCGTAGGGGGAGGTGGTGAGCTGCCGCGCCGCGCCACCCCGGGCCGGCATGAGCCAGATGCCCGAAGGCCCCTCGTGGCTGCGCGAGAAGGCGATCCAGCGCCCATCGGGCGACTCGGTGGGCTTGTAGTCCCAGTCGGCGCCGCGCGAGAGCGGCTGGATGGCGCCGCCGGCGAGTTGCAGCCGCTGCAGGTCTCCCGAGTCCCGGTCGTAGCGGTGGCAGACGAGGGAGCCGCCGTCGGCGGCGAAGGTACAGGCGCCCGCCCAGCCGGACCGCGCGGTCAGCCGGCGCGGCGCGCCCCCCTCGGCGGCGACGAGATAGAAGTCGCGCCGCCCCCAGGGGCCGCCCGAGTAGACGATCCGCTTGCCGTCCGGGGACCATGCCGGGTACTCCTCCTCCTCCGGTCCGGAGGTCAGGGGCCGCAGGCTGCCGTCGGCGAACGAGAGCAGCCAGAGGTCCTTGTTGCCGGCCCGCGTCGAGGTGAAGACCAGGCTCCGCCCGTCCGGCGACCACTTCCCCTCGAGGTCGTCGCCGGGATCGTCGGTGAGCCGCGACCAGCGGGCGGTGGCCAGCTCGAAGCTCCAGAGGTCCCAGTCGCCGCCGCGCCGGGAGCTGATGACGAAGCGCTTGCCGTCGGGCGAGATCGTGGCGTCGCCGCCGCCCGCGGCATCGACCGCCAGCCGCCGCAGGGCGAACGGCGCCTCGGCCGCCGGTCCGCAGCCGGCGAGGAGGGCCGCGGCGGCGAGCAGCACGGCGGCTCTCACCGGACCGCCCTCAGGGCCCGGCCGCTGGGCGCCATCGTGACGGCCGTGACGACCGCCAGATAGGCCACTCCGGCGGCGGTGAAGATCCAGTGGCTGCTCAGGGCGCCACGCAGGACGACGGCGAGCCCCATGGCCAGCACCAGCGCCAGGTTCTCGCTCTGCTTGAGCAAGGAGAAGACCCGGCCGAGGAAGCGCTCCTCGACGACGGTCTGGAGGATCGAGTAGAACGGCACCACGGCGACCGCCACCACGATCCCCCAGACGAAGATGATGCCCACCGACACCGCGACCCGCGACACCGCCGAGTAGACCGTCATCAGGGCCGCCTCGGCGAGCAGGGCTCCGAGCAGGGTGCCGCCCTGGCCCAGGCGCGCCACGATGGCCGGCGCCGCGAGCCCGCCCAGCGCTCCGCCGGCGCCGAAGACGGCGAGCTGGAGCGCCAGGATCCGCTCGGAGCCGCCCAGGAACTCGCGGATGAAGAACGGGGCGATCGGCAGCCAGAGCCCGACGCACGAGAGGCTGACGAAGAACAGCAGCACCAGCGGCCGGACCAGCCCATGGCCGGCGGCGTAGCGCCAGCCCTCCCGCACATCGCCGAGGACCTGGACCCGGAGCCGCGGGGCGGCGCTCTCCAACGCCACCGCCGCCGCCGGCCCGTGGTCGGCGGAGCGGATGCGCGTGCCGGCGAGGAGGAGCGCGCTGAGCACGAACGAGCCGGCGTCGAGGAGCAGCGTCGTGGTCAGGCCGGTGGCGAGGAACAGCTCGGCGCCGATCAGCGGACCGCCGATCAGCACCAGGTTCGCCGTGACCTGCGCCAGGCCGTTGGCGCGCGGCAGCTCGCCCGGAGGGAGGATCAGGGGGACGGCGGACGCCTGGGCGGGCTGGAACGCCACCGTGGCCACGGAATGGAGGGCCGCGACGGCGTAGATGACGGCGGGCGACGGATCGAGCAGGACGGCGAGCAGGAGAACCGCCCGCGCCAGGTCGGCCGCCACCATCACCGCGCGCTTGCTCGCGCGGTCGGCCAGGACGCCCGCGGCCGGCGCGGCGAGCACTCCCGGCAGCGTCTCCAGCGCCACCAGCAGGGCGAGGCCCGCCACGGAGTCCAGCCGCTGGAACAGATAGAGGATCAACGCCATCCGGCTGACCTGCGATCCCAGCGAGGAGAGCAGGTCGGCCAGCCAGACCCGGCGGAAGGAGGGGTTCCGCAGCGGCCCGGTCAAGCCGCCTCCGCGCTGTCGCGCGCGTACTTGCGCTCCAGCGGCTCCAGGGCCTGGCGCCAGCGCTCGGCATAGCGCCTGCGCTCGGCGAGCCGCCGGTCGGCCGGCAGCAGCGGCCAACCGCCGTGGACCAGCCCCAGGTAGGTGCCGCAGGCGGCCGGCGAGGTCTCGACCAGGGCCTCGGTCCGTACCCCGCCCCAGCCCTCCTCCTCGAAAGTCAGGCGCAGCTTGCGCGGCCCTTGGCGCTCGGCCTGGACGGCGGCGGACGGGAAGGCCGCTTCCCAGAAGGAGCGGTCGTCGAGCTCCGCCGGCCAGCCGGGAGCGCCGGCGAGGAGGGCGCCGACGCCGATCGTCTCGCTCCACTCATAGCGCACGTCGCGGCCGGTGGCGACGTGGTGGCTCAGGCGCTCCAGGAAGTCCTCCCAACCCGCGCGCAGGCTCTGGACCTCCTCGACCGACAACGAGCCGTGGTCGTGCGCCGTCACCTCCGTGCCCTCGGGCAGGGGGGTGAGATAGAGGCGGATGTGGAAGCGCGGCCCGATGTCCATGAACCGCCAGGCCAGATGGAGGTAGAGCGGCTCCCGCCACTCGAGGACCTCGCCGGCGAAGAAGTCGCCGTCGCCGAAGTCGAGGCGGAAGCGCTCCCCGAGAGCGAAGCGGTCGGTGGTCGCGAACCACCGGGTGAGCCGGGCCGGATCGGTCAGCGCCCGCCAGGTCTCGGACGGCGAGGCCGGCACGAGGGTCTGCCGAAAGACGTCGTACATCGCGATCTCCCCCAGAGCCAACCCGGCGGGCCCCAGCGGCCCGCCGGGTGAACCTCCACCCTAAGCGGCTGCTGGATCCCAACTGACGGTGCGGCCGGGAGCGTCCGGGATTCCGTCGTTGTCGGAATCGATCTCGCCCTTCGCCGTAGCGTTGCCTGGAAGGTAGTTGAGATCGATGATTCCGTCACCGTTCCAGTCGACGACTTTACCTTTGAAGCGACCGTTGAGGAAGGTGTTCGTCTTCGCGCCGACGATCGGGTGGTGCAGGGTCGAGAGCACCGAGTTGCCGGGGAACAGGAACTCGCCGCCGTTGCGCGCGATGCGGTCGAGGTTGACGAACGCCCAGCCCTGGAAGAGGCCGCGCACGTACTCGATGGCCTTCTTGCCCTTGACCTCGATGCTGTTGTTGAGGAACCACTGCCCCTCGCGGGCGAAGGGAACGGTGACGCGTTCCACCACACCTTCGGAGGCGTCGTTGGCCTTGCCGGAGAGGAAGAACGGGCGCTCGGTCTGCGTCTCGAAGTAGAAGTTGCCCTGCAGCGGCTGGGTCTGCTCGGTGAAGCCGCGGAACAGGAAGGCCTCGTAGTGCTCGGAGCCGTCCTCGTGCAGGCCCTTCAGGGTCTTCGAGATGACGATCTCGCGGTCGCGCGTCTCGATGATCGGGCAGGCCTTCGCCTGGCCGTAGATGCGGGCGAGCATCTGCGGCGAGAGCAGGACATGCCCCCACATGTCGGTGCCTTCGCCCAGCCGGATGTAGAGGTTGCAGGTGATATGGAGATAGATCGTCTCGTCGAAGGTGCGGCCTTCGTAGTGGCGGAACTCGCGCGCCCGGCGGAAGTCCTGGTCGGTCCACCCCATCTCCCACGAGAACACCCGGGCCCACTCCTGGACGCGGTGATCCGGATCGTTCATCAGATCGAGGCCGATCTTCCGGCACTCGGAGCTCTCCAGCCACTCCAGGGCCCAGAGGACGTTGATCCGCAGGTCGGTGTCGGGGTCCTCGTACAGCGCCTGCCGGAGCGCCGGCAGGGCGGCCTCCTGGCGGCGCGCCAGGAGCTGGTAGAGGGCGTGCTCGCGCAGCGCCGGGTCCGCCAGGTTGCGGCCGTCGCTCTTGAGCTCTTCGTCGCTGCGGCCGTCGAGCGTCAGCGCCGCGTGCTGGATGCTCTCGCTGAACCGGGTGGTCGGATCCCCGTAGCGCACTCCGGTGCCGAACTGCCGCGCGGACGTTTCATTGGTGGCGATTCCCACTGGGCTTCTCATCTTTCCCACTCCTTTCGTTGGGGCTCCAGAGCTCCCGAATTCTCGATCTCTGCGGACGGTCCAATCTCTGCCGACGGTCGAATCACGTGCCTCCCCCCTGCTCGGGCGTCCACTCGATCTCGACCAGACCTTCCTCTCCCGCGGAGAGGAAGACCAGCCGGCCGTAGGGCGTGCCCGGCACCGGCTCGCGGCGCAGCAGCGCGACGGCCCCCGCCTCGGCCCGGGATTCCAGGCTCTCGTGGGAGGCGAGGACATCGCCGGTGCCGGCGTCCAGGAGCACCCAGAGCACGTCCCGCTTGCCGCGGTAGGACGCCAGAGGCGGCCCGGTGTGGGCGGCGCGGAACATGAACCGGCGGACCTGGCTCTCGAACTCCGCCTGCGCCGGGTCGCTGCCGGCCAGGAGGAGCCGCTCGCCGGTCTCTCCAGGCATCGCTGGGACGGCGGAGATCGCGGCGAGCCCCTTGAAGGTCGGGACGCGGCGGGTGAAGCGGCCGGTCGCCGGGTCCACCTCCACCAGGTCGCCTAGCTCCTGGGCGAGCAGGAGCAGCTTGCCGTCCGGCGTCTTCGTCATGCCGCGGAAGGAGACGAAGGGGAAGCGGAAGACGCTGCGCTCGCCGTCGTGGTCGATCTCGTCGAGGGTGGGCAGCGCGATCGTGCCGAGGATCGTGCCGAAGCCGGGGCCCGGCCGGGCGTCGATCCGGTAGATCTTCGACTCGTAGGACACGCCCTGGTAGAGCGTGCCGTCGATGTGCACCGGCGACGCCAGCTCGCCCTGGAAGGGCATCACGGCCTGGCGCAGCACGCGGCCGGCGGCGGGATCCATCTCGTAGAGGATGCTCGGTCCCTTGGTGTTGGCGGGCGGCCCGAAAGACATCAGGAAGAGCCGCCCCGCCGCGGGATCGAAGGTCATGCCACCCTTGAACCCCGGCAGGATGTTGAGCACCCGGACGACCCGGAATCCCGAGGTTTCCCCCGCGGACGCCGGAGGCGCGTGGTGCTCGTGCTGAGCGGCGGCCGGCGGCGCCGCGGGAAGGGCCAGGACGAGCAGGACCGGGACGAGGGGAAGCAGCCTCATCGCCTCACCGCCTGCCTCACCATCCGGCCCCGCGAGGCGATCATCCGGCCCGGCTCCCCGGGGGAGACCGCCGGCTGGCCGCCGGTCAGGGAGCGCAGCAGCTCCACCAGGTCCTCCTTGTCCCGCTCGCTCAGCGCGAGCGGCCGGATCAGCGGGTCGAGGTGCCGGTTGGGGACGCCGCCCCGGTCGTAGAAGTCGACGACCTCGCGCAGGGTGCTCAGGCTGCCGTCGTGCATGTAGGGCCCCGTCAGGGCCACGTTGCGCAGCGCCGGGGTCAGGTACTCGCCGCGGAAGCCGTTGTCCCGTGCCATGTTGCCCTCGATGCCGTCGCCGCCGTAGCCCAGGTACTCGAACCGCGCGTGGAAGCCCACGCCGGTGTTGTGGAAGGAGTTGTCGGTGAGCAGGGCGGCCCGCTGGCCCAGGGTGTGGCACGCGGCGCAGCCGCCGGCTCCCGCGAAGACCCGGAAGCCGCGCTTCGCGCGCTCGGAGAGGGCCGACTCGTCGCCGCCGTAGTACCAGCGGTCGAACGGCGAGCCGCCGGAAACGAGGGTGCGCTCGAAGCTCGCCAGCGCCGCGGCCACGTCGCTCCACCGCACCTCGTCGCGGCCGGTCAGCCGCCGGAACCGCCGCTGGTAGGCGGGCTCCCGCCGGACGCGGTCGAGGGCGGCGCCGGCGTCGCTGTTCATCTCGAACCAGCCCTGGACGGCGTGGAGCACCTGCTCCTCCAGCGTCCGCGCCCGCCCTTCCCAGAACAGGAAGGGCCGGTAGGCCACGTTCAGCAGCGACGGCGTGTTGCGCTGCCCGGCCCGGCTCGCGATCCCCTGCGAGACCTTGCGGCCGTCGGCGAAGGCCAGTCGCGGCTGGTGGCAGCTCGAGCAGCTCACCGTGCCGTCGGCCGAGAGGATGGGATCGAAGAACAGCCGGCGGCCGAGCTCGACGGCTTCCGGCTCGGCCAGGGCGGCGGCGGGCCGGGGCGCCGGGGGCAGGCCCAGGGGCGGCACGGCGGCGGGGTCGAGCCGGCGGCCCGCCAGGCTCACCGAGACCACCGGCGAGTCGCCCGTGGGCCGCAGGCGCGACACCTCGCCCGTCTCCCCCACCAGGGCGACGAAGAGGCCCGGCTCCCCGCCCTCCTCCAGCAGGTTGCTGACCACCAGGTTGACCCGCTGGGAGGCGGCCAGGTCCGCCACCAGCCCGCTCCAGTCGACCGCGTCGCGGCGGCTCCAGGAGGCGGACACCAGGATGGTCTCGGCTCCCAGCTCGGCCAGCCTCGTCACCCCCTCGCGCAGGTCGTCGCCGGAGAGGACGCCGATCGCGCCCGCCGGCGTCGAAGCCACCCGCAGCCGGCGCAAGTCCCCGCGGGCGGCGGCGCCGTCCCCGCGCTCGGGCCGGGGGAAGAGCTTGCGCTGCGCGAGCGCCGGCAGCCCGTTGGGATCGATCAGGACCGAGGTCTGGAAGGGCCCGGCCGCGCCCTCGCCGGCGTCGAGCCCCGGGGCGGCGATCCACAGGCCGTGGCGCCGCGCCAGCTCGCCCAGGAAGGCCAGCGACTCGTCCGCCTGCCGCTCCGCGAGACCGCGCAGCGCCTCGCGGGAGAGGCCGTCCATGGCGCCCGTCTCCGCGTACTCGGGCAGCACGACGAAAGCCGCTCCCTGCCGGGCCGCCCGCTCGATCAGGCCTGCCAGGGCGGCGCGGTTCTCCGCGAGTGCCCCGGCGCGCGGCTCGAAGCGCACGACCGCGAAGCGCGACAGGTCGCCCGAAGGGAGCCGCCAGGCGCGCCGCCGGTCCACCGGCCGGCCCTCCGCCGAGAAGCTCCGGTCTCCCGTCAGCGAGCGCAGGAAGCTCGCCAGGTCGGCCTTCTCCCGCCGGGACAGGCGGAGGGGGCGAACGGCGGGATCGAGCCCGGGGTTCGGGTTGCCGCCCCGGTCGTAGAAGTCCACCACCGCCTCCAGCGTGGCGAGGCTGCCGTCGTGCATGTAGGGAGCGGTCAGGGCGGCGTTGCGCAGCGACGGCGTGAAGAACTGCCCCGAGCGGCTGGAGTCGCTGAGCAGCCCCAGGCCGCCGTCGGAGAAGGCCGCCGCCGCGGCGTCCCAGCCGACGCCGGTGTTGTGGAAGCCGTCGTCCATGAACAGCGCGTGGCTCTCGCCCACCGTGTGGCAGGAGGCGCACCCGGCCTTGCCCAGGAAGAGGCCGAGGCCGCGCCGGGCGGCGGGGGTCAGCGCCTCGTGCTGGCCGCCGTAGGAGTAGCGGTCGAAGGGGGAGTTGGCCGAGACCAGGACCCGCTGATAGGCGGCGAGGGCCCCCGCCACGTCCTCGAACTGGATCGGTTCCCGGAACCGCCGCGCGTAGACGGGGTTGCCGCGCACGTAGGCGAGGAGCCCGTCGAGGTAGGGAGAGTCCATCTCGAAGGCGTGCGAGACCGGGTACTTGGCCTGGTTTTCGAGCGTCCCCGCGTAGCCGTCCCAGAACAGCGCGCCGCGGAAGGCGACGTTGAGCAGCGACGGGACGTTCCGGCTCGTCCGCTTGCCGTAGATCCCGGCGCCGGCGCGCTCGGCGTTGGCGAACGCCTTCTCCGGCTGGTGGCAGGTGGCGCAGGAGACGCTGCCGTCGCGCGACAGGCCCGGATCGAAGAACAGCGCCCGGCCGAGCTCGACCCGCTCCGGCGTCAGCGGCTCGGCCGCCGGCACCGGCAGCGAGGGCAGGCCGAGCGGCGCGGCGGGCCGCCAGGTGCCGGACGGCGCCAGGGACGCCCGCAGGACCGCCCCCCGGGCCTCCTCCACCCGCTCGCCGTCGCGGGAGAAGATGCCGGCGCCGGCCACGACGAGGCTCACCCGGAGCTCGCGGCTGAGGCGGCGGCAGAGATCCTCCCAGGCGACCGGCTCGCCCGTCCCCCAGGCGGCCGTCACCAGGATCGTCTCGGCTCCGCGGCTGGCGAGCCGGGGCACCCCGGCCAGGAGGTCGTCCCCCGCCAGGATGCCGATCCGCCGTCCCCGGCCGTCGAGGCTGGCGAGCACCGTCCGCGGATCGCCCCGCAGGGCCGGCCCGTCGCCGCCGCCGAAGCGGGGCAGCACCTTGCGGTAACGGGCGAGCACCTCGCCGCGGTCGTCGAGCAGCACCGTCGTCACGTGGTATCCGGAATCGACCTTCTCCGGCAGCGAGACCGCGATCCACACGCCGAGCTCCGCGGCGAGGCGGCCGAAGAGCTCGGTGGTGGGCCCGGGCACCGTCTCGGCCGGAACCGGCGCCGGGCCGGCGAGCGGACCGGTCGTCGCCAGCTCGGGCAGGACGACGTAGCGGGCTCCCGAGCGCGCCGCGTCGCGCACCAGCGCAGCCAGGCGCTCCCGGTTCTGCGTCACCTTGCCACTCGTGGGGGAGAACCGGATGGCGGCAAAGACCTCCGATCGCGGGGCTTCTTCGAAGCGGCCGCGCGCCGCGAGCGGCGCCAGGAACGAAGCGAGGGCCAAAGCGAGGACCAGGCCGGCCCATGCCAGCCTGACCCCGCCTCGCGCCCCGCTTCGCGTCCCGCCCGGCATCTCCAGGTCTCCGTGCCTCGCCGCTCGGCTCTACAGCCGCCAGGCGACCTTGCCGCCCTCGTAGGAGTACTTGCGGACGACCACCCGGCCCGAGTCGCGGTCGACCGCCACCAGGCTCAGGAAGCCGTCGGGCAGCGGCGCGAGCGCGGTGTGGACGCCGCCGGTGAGCGCGAACCGGCCCTGGACGCGGCCGGTCTTGGCGTCGAGCCGCCGCAGCTCGCTCCAGGCCTGCCCGTCGAAGCCGCTGGCCCAGGTGCAGAGCAGGTCGCCGCCGACCTTGGCGAGCCCCATGGCGCTCTCGTCGGACCACAGCGTGTCCACCGTGGCGCCCGTCTTGGGATCGATCACCGCCAGCTGCGGATGGCCGAGGAAGAGCTGGGCGACCAGCAGCCCCCGGTCGCGGTCGAACTCGAGGCCGCCGGCGGGCCCGGCGATCGGGATGCGGGAGACGACGCGGCCGCTCGCGAGGTCGACCTTCAGGATCTCGGCCGGCTCCAGGCTGGAGACGAACAGGTGGCCGTCGCCGAAGGCGAGGTCGCCGTAGTCGCCCTTGACGAGGTCGAGGCTGCGCACCACCTTGCCCGTGCGGCCGTCGACGGTGAGGAGCTTGCCGCGCAGCTTCGGGTCGAGCATCGGCTTCTGCCCCGCGCGGTAGGCGGGGCGCTGGTTGGCGGCGACGAGGTAGAGACCGGGGTCGGTCGGGTGGGGATAGATGCCCGACAGCTCGGGCTCGATGCCGGGAGCCTTGAGGTCCGCGACGGCGCGCAGGCCTTCGGCGGCGGAGCCGGCCCAGGCCAGGGAAGCGGCGGCCAGCAGGACGAGACCCAGGGCGAGAGCCCGGGCGCCGGGACGGCGGTTCGACAGGAATGGCTGGGACATTGTGCGACCTCCTCTGCTCGATTGCTCCGTTTGGTGTTGTTCTCGGCGTCGAACCTCTGGACCTTAGATACCGCCGGAGGGCCGGCCCTGTCTTATCCGCGCTTGCGCGGCGGGCCAGGGGCGCGCCCGCCCGGCCTCGTCGACCACCAGCGCGCGGGTGCCGGGCGGCAGGACGCGCAGACTCTTCAGGAACTCGATGACGCAGTCCTGCTCGTGAGCGGGCAGGGCCCGGAAGGCGGCGGTCGCGGGCTCGGCCTCGCCGGCATGGGCGAGCACGGCCTCGCGCAGCGTGGTGAACTTGCCGTGGTGGAAGTAGGGGCCCTGGTTGCCGATCCCCCACAGGCGCCGCGTCAGGAAGCGGCCGTTGCCCTCCAGGAAGGCTTTCGAGCCCGGCGGCTGCTGCATGTCGAGCGGCTCGCGGTTGGGATCGCCGGCGCCGCTCGTGATGTCGTGGAGCTTCAGGTCGGTGTAGGCGGGAACCCAGGTGACGTCTCCCTCGGCCGCCAGCCGCGGCAACGGCAGGAGGTGGCTGTTGAGGTCCACCGCCACCGGCGGCGCCTCGCCGCGGCGCAGGTTCCACTTCGGGTTGTAGGGGCCGGGCTCGACGTAGACGTGGCCGGCGCCGGTGAGCGGCAGCCGCGGCACGTGGCAGCCGGCACACCCGATCTCGGCGAACTTGCGCTCGCCCATCAGGTTCGCCTGCTCGATCTCCGGCACCCGCGGGATCACCCGCCCGGGCACCGCCATGGCCGCCTGGTAGAGAGTCAGGGCGGTCACCTCCGCCCGTCCGATCTCGTTCGCGACGCCGTCGCCGTCCAGGTCCTGGCCGGCGCCGAAGCGCTCCACCGACTGGATGCCATGGTGGTGGTTCAAGGCGTTGTTGGTGAACATCCGCAGCGACACCAGGGCTCCCGCCTGGTGCCAGGGGCGGACGACGAGCGAGGGCGGATCGTCCTCGGAGCCGAACGACGAGAGGCTCGCCGGCGGCAGGCCCTCGACGCCGAAGGTGTTCCAGCGCCCGTCGGCGGCGCGCCGCAGGATGCCGAAGGAGACCCCCTTGGCCACCAGGGGGCTCGAGCCGCCGGGCGGAATGGCGTCGCGGATCGCCTGCAGCTCGGCCGTCATCTGGCGCGCCAGCATCTCGATGTAGCCGGCGCCGAACATGCCCACCGTCTTGCGGCTGTTGCCGACCGTGTCGAGGCTCACCGGCCGGCCCGTCTCGTCGCGCCCGCCCCGGGTGGCCATGGGGTCGTCCGCGAAGTCGGGATGGTCGAAGCGCTGCGCCAGCACGAAGACGTTGGCCACCACGTCGCCGCTGCCGCCCGGGATGCCGAAGGGCGCGTTGTGGCAGCCGGCGCAGGAGTTGGCGTCGGGGCCGCCGACGCGGTTGAAGTTGCGGGGGAAGACCAGCGGCGCCGACGGATCGCTCACAGGGTCGCCGGTGCCCTTCGTCAGCGGCCGGCCGGCGCCCTCCTCCACGGTCCACATGGCGGCGAAGAGCTGGCGCCCGCGCTCGATCAGCTCGGGCACGGGGAGCGTCAGCTCCTCGCCGTCGCGCAGACGCTCGGCGATCGCAACCTCGCGGCCGATGACCTCGCGGCCGATCGCCGGCGCGACCGGCGTACGCGGCCCCTCGCCGCGCGCGCCGGCGGTCCAGGCCAGCGCGGCGGCGAGGCCGAGCAGGGCGCCGCGGCTCAGTAGGCGTCCCGTCCCGGGGTCCACTCGATCTCCAGGATGCCCTCCTCGCCGGTGGCGAAGAAGGTGAAACGCCCGTACGGCGACTCGGCGACCTTCTCGTGCTTGACCAGGGTGATCGTGCTGGCGTAAGCCCGCGAGCTCTGGGTGCGCAGCGATGCCAGCACGTCGCCGGTGCGGCCGTCGGTCAGCGCCCAGCTGATGTCCTTCTGCTCGGCGCTGCGCGAGAGGCTCGGCGGATAGGAGAGGGCGCAGTAGCCGCCCCGCGGATCGGAGTTGGCGATCACCAGGAACCGCCCCGCCTCGTCGCCGACGCCGGCGATGCCGCCCATCGCCTTGATGGTCCGCGCCCGCTCGAGGATGGCGCCGGTCTCGGGATCCACCGTGATGTACTCGCCGACGTCGTCGGCGTGCATCATCAGCTTGCCCTGCGGGGTGACGGTGACGCCCCCGAACTCGATGAAGGGGAACGAGTGGGCCTCGTTGACCAGCTTGAGGTCGTTGATCGTCGGCAGCGGCACGACCTTGACGATCTTGCCGAAGCTCGCCGGGTCCTTGATCTCGACCTTGTAGAGCTTCGACTCGTGGAACACGCCCTGATAGAGGTAGCCGCCGATGACCACCGGCTGGCCGAAGTCCCCCTTGAAGGGCATCGCGGCCTGGGCGAGCACCTTGCCGCTCCGCGGGTCGACCCGGTAGAGCGTGCTGGGGCCCGTGGTGTTGGTGGGAGGCCCCAGGGACACCAGGTACAGGTTGCCCGACTCGCGGTCGTAGGCCATGTTGCCGAGGAAGCCTTCGGGCGGCGCGAACGTGCGGACGACCCGGAAGTCGTTCACCATCGCCGGCGTGGGATAACGGCCCTGCCACTCCCGGTGCTGCCGGTGACCGGGCTCGCCGGGGCGAGGATTCTGGGTTGCCGCGGTCTGCTGCGCCGGGACGGGGGCGGCGAGGCACCCGGCCAGGACGAGCAGGGCCGGGATCAGCCGCGTCTTGGATACTCCGTCTCTCATGTCTGCCTCCTTGTCGGGGCCTATGGCACCCGTTCGTTCAGAGCTGGTTTCGTCCCGGGCTCCCGCTCGGGGGTCCATTCGAGGGTCAACAGCCCGCGCCCGCCCAGGGCCAGCAGGAGGAAACGGCCGAACGGCGCGTCCGGTGCCTCCTCGCGCCGGATCAGGGCGGTGCTGGCGGCGAAGGCGGGCGAGTCCGCGAGCTCGGCCGAGGCGAGGACGCCCCCCGTCTCGGGATCGAGCAGGAGCCACGACACCCGCTTGGGGTCGGGCCGCGAGGCGAAGGAGCCCCAGCGGGAGCGCTTGGTCGCCACCGGCATGCGGGTGGGCCGCACGTCGAAGCCCATCACCTTGTCGGTCACCGCCGCGCCGGCCAGGTCGCGGCTGGCGATCAGCAGCGGCCGGCCGGCCGGCCCGGGAGCGGCGGTGATCCCCGCCAGGCCGCGCGGAGCACGGACCCGGCGCAGCACGGCGCCGCTCGCGCGGTCGAGCGTGATCAGCTCGCCGGCGTGGCTCGCCTGCACCAGCAGGTTGCCGCCGGCCGCCGGGGCGAGGCCGGCGAACTCCAGGAAGGGGTAGCGGTAGTGGCCGTCCTGGCCGAGGCCGAGGGCCTGCGGGTCCGGCACCGGCAGGCTGCCGGCGACCTGGCCGAAGGAGCCCTCGGCGGTCGAGATCTCGTAGATCCGCGACTCCCAGAAGACGCCGACGTACAGCCGGCCGCCGATCACCGCGGGCGGGGCGAAGGAGCCCTGGAGGGGCAGCTCAGCCTGGGCCAGGACCCCGCCGGTCGCGGGGTCCACCTCGTACAGCCGGCTCGGCCCCGCGGGGTTGGCCGGCGGGCCGAACGAGAGCAGCCAGAGCCTGCCGGCCGCGGGGTCGTAGGCCAGGTGGCCGACGAAGCCTGGCGGCAGCGGCACGGCGCGCACGACCCGCGGCGGGCTGGCGGCGGCCGGTGCGACGATGAAGAAAAACAAGGCGGCGGCGAGCGAACGGGTCAGGACCAAGAGCACCTCCCCCCAGGTCCATCTAACCCGCGACGCCTCGCGGCTGTCTTATCCAGGATTGCGCGATGCCTCGCCGCGGGCCCCTTTGGGCACTGGCGCAAGACGGGAGAAGTCTGGGCGCCCGCGCCCCGTCTACCCTGCCGCATGAGCCGATTTCACCGCTTCGCCGCCGCCTTCCTCCTCGCGACCTGTGCCACGGGGCCAACCGCCGCTACCGAACCCTGCGCTCCGGCCCCTCCGCCACTGGGCGTCCCCGATCCCGAGCGCGACCTCGCCCAGGTCGAGGAGATCGTGGGCGCGCTCAAGGAGGTCACCATGGGGGGGATCTGCAAGTCCCTCACGGCCTTCGACTTCGAGCGGGTCCGCGCCTCATTGACGCCCGGCGCGCGGATCGAGCGCCTCTTCCCACGCGCCGAGACCCCGATTGTTGGCAGTAAGATTGTTGGCAGTAAAACGGACAGGACCGCGGGCTCGCTGACGCGCGCCGCCGCTCCGGGATGCTTCGGCGGCGGCGCCGATTTCGTCTCCGACCTGCGGCGGCTCACCGACGGCTGGACCCGCGTCGAGCGCTGCTTCTTCAAGCCCTTCCGCGTCTTCGCCACCCGCGAGGAGCCCCGGCGGGTGCGGGCGGACCTCCACCTCTGGATCGCCGGCACCGGCCCCGGCGAGGCGCGCACGGCCGAGAAGGGGGATGTCGAGGCCGAGTTCGAGCAGGACGAGGCCGGCGCCTGGCGCCTCTCCCGCCTCGCCTTCGGGGAGCGCGAGCGCTTCCAGGCCGACCGGCCGGCCTTCGCCGACTGGACCGAGCGCGCCGGGCTCCCCACCGACTGGCCCGAGGCCGGCTACGACACCGCCGACATCGCCTACGGCCAGATCCTCTACGGCGGCATCGCCGTGGGCGACTTCGACGGCGACGGCTGGCCGGACCTCTACCTCTCGCGGACGGGGCCCAACCTGCTGCTGCGCAACGACGGCCGCGGCGGTTTCACGGACGTCACCGCCCGCGCCGGAGTCGGCGATACCGGCAACAGCCAGGCGGCCCTGTTCGCCGATCTCGACAACGACGGCGACCCGGACCTGTTCGTCGTCAACGCCTGGTACTCCCTGGTCAAGAGCGCGGATTCGAAGCGCGGCCACGTCATCTACCGCAACGACGGCGGCGGCAGGTTCACCCGCCTGCCGGGCGAGCTCGGCCCCGTGGGCCCGGCGAGCGGCGCGACCGCCGCCGACTTCGACGGCGACGGCCGGCTCGACCTCTACGTCACCTACTACCAGGACGCCAACCTCAACCCCTATCACCACTACGTCGAGGCCCACGATGGCTTCGGCAACCGGCTCTACCGCAACCTCGGCGGCTTCCGCTTCGAGGACGTGACCGAGCGCGCCGGGGTCGGCGGCCACGGCTGGTCCTACGCTTCGGCGTGGGCGGACTACGACGAGGACGGCCGCATCGACGTGTTCGTGGCCAACGACTTCGGCGACGACGCCCTGTACCGCAACCGCGGCGACGGCAAGTTCGAGGACGTCGCCCCGAGCGCCGGCCTCGCCGACCCCGCCAACGGCATGAGCGCCGACTGGGGGGACTACGACAACGACGGCCGGCTCGACCTCTACGTCGCCAACATGTACTCCAAGACGGGCAACCAGTTCGTGCCCCTCTTCCCCGAGCTGGACCCGCAGGTGCGGCAGAAGCTCCTCTGGAGCGCCCGCGGCAACTCCCTCTACCGCGGCCAGGCCGGCGGCCGCTTCGAGGAGACGGCGAAGAAGGCGGCGGTGAACCTGGCGGGCTGGGCCTGGGGCTCCAACTTCTTCGACTACGACAACGACGGCCGGCTCGACCTCCACGTGGCCAACGGCTTCTGGCAGGGGCCGATCGCCGACGATGCCTGACCGCTCTACTGGCGCCAGGTCCTGGCGCTCACACCTAAAGAGAGCGGCAAGTCCTTCACCCGCGAGCAGGCGGTCGAGCGGCTGCTGACGCGACTCGATCCGGCCGACCTGCAACTGCTCACGAGCAGCGGCCTGTTCAAGAGCTACAGCTTCAACGCCCGCGAGCGCAACTGCCTGTTCGTCAACGGCGGCGACGGCCGGTTCGTCGAGGCGGGCTACCCCCTGGGCGTCGACGTCGACACCGAAGGGCGCGGCGTGGCCGTCGCCGACCTCGACCAGGACGGCGCCCTCGACCTCGCCATCCGCAGCGTGGCGCGCAAGAAGATGACCTACTTCCACAACCAGGCCGCTACCAACCAGGCAGGCACCGGCGCCCACTTCGCGCGGGTGGACCTCGTGGGCACGGCGAGCAACCGCGACGCGGTCGGCGCCGTGGTGCGCATCGCGGCCGGCGGCGGCCGGCAGATGCGGTTGCGCGCCGCGGGCAGCGGCTTCCAGGCGCAGTCGGAAGGGACCCTCCACTTCGGCCTGGCCGGCGCCGAGCGGATCGACGAGCTGACGGTCCTCTGGCCCTCGGGACGGCGGGAGGCGTTCACGGATCTGCCCGCCGATCACCTGCTGCGCATCGTGGAGGGCGAGGGCAAGGTGACGGCCGTGCCCATGCCCGGCCGCCCCGACCGACCGGCGACCGGCGCCGCGGCGCCCGCGGCGCCCCGGCCCCTGCGCGCCCGCACCCCGGAGGGCGCCGAGTGGCGCCCGCGTCCCGGCCGGCCGCTATTGGTGAGCTTCTGGGCCTCCTGGTGCCTCCCCTGCAAAGCGGAGGTGCCGGTGCTCGGCAAGCTGCACGAGAAGCTCACGGGGATCGGCATCGACGTGATCGGCATCTCCTTCGAGCCCGACGCCGCCGCCGCGCGCGGCTTCATCGCCCGCAACCGGCCCCGCTACCCGGTGGCGCTGGCGGCCGCCCAGGACGTCGCGCCGCTGCTCGAAGCGGCCTTCGGCGACGGCACCGTCCCCATGCCGGCGGCCGTGCTGCTCGACGGCAAAGGCGCCATCGTCCGGGTCTTCACCGGCGCTCTCTCGGCCGCCGCCGTGGAGGAGGCGGCCCGGAGCCTCTCGAGATGACGACCCTGGACCAGGCCGCGGCCGGCTGCGCCGGCATCACCCTCGGCCTGCTCTGGGACATCTCCTGGCACGCCTCGGTCGGCCGCGACACGGTGTGGACTCCCGCCCACCTCACCATCTACGCGGGGGCCCTCCTGGCCGGCCTCCCCGGCGCCTGGGAGGTCCTGCGCGCGACGTTCGCCGGCACGGCCGCGGAGCGCGGCCGGTCCGTGGCCATCTGGGGGATGCACGGGCCGCTCGGCGCCTGGCTCCAGGTCTGGGGCTCGGCCGCCCTGCTGACGGCGGCCGGCTTCGATGCCTGGTGGCATGGCGCCTACGGCCTGGACCTCGGCATCCTCACACCGGCCCACACCGCGCTGGCGACCGGCATGATCGCCGTCCACGCGGGAGCGCTCTGCACGGCCCGGCGGCAGGGGCGCGAGCGGGTCTTCGTCTTCCTCGCCGGCATGCTCCTCCTCCTCCTGGCCACCCTGCTGATCGAGGTCAGCTACCCGAACCGGCAGCACGGCGCGGTCTTCTACCAGCTCTCCTGCGCCGCCTACCCGGTGGTCCTGGTGGCCACGGCCCGGGCCTTGGACGTCCGCTGGGCGGCGACCCGGGCGGCGGCGGTCTACACCGGCCTCGCTCTCGCCATGCTCTGGGTGCTGCCCCTGTTCCCCGCCCAGCCCCGCCTCGCGCCCATCTTCAACGCGATCGACCACATGTGGCCGGGGCTCTTCCCCGTGATGCTGATCGTGCCCGCGGCGGCGGTCGACGCGCTCGCCGGGCGCCCCGCCCGCATCTCGGTGCCGCTCCTCGGAGCCATCTTCCTCGTCCTCTTCCTGGCCGTGCAGTGGCCGCTCGCCGGGCTCCTGCTGAGCCCCGCCGCGCGCAACCCCTTCTTCGCGGGAGACCAGTGGTATTTCGGGGTGACCTCGCACCAGGAGGGGATCTTCCCGCGCCTCGGCGAATGGCGGCACCGCTTCTGGGACGCCCCGCCGGGAGCGGGGCAGGTGGCCCTGGCGCTGGCGGCCGCCACCCTCTCCTCGGCCGCCGGCCTGACCCTGGGCGGCTTCCTCTCCCGCCTGAAGCGATGAAGGCGACGAAGAGGATCCAGGCGGCGGTCAAGCGCCGGCTCTTCCCGTCGTTGATCCTGCCGGCGGCGCTCCTCACCATGGGGCACGTCGGCAGCCCGGACGTGTTCTTCCAGGGCGCGGCGGGGCCCTACGAGGTGCGGGTGACGGTGCGGCCTCCCGAGGTGATCCCCGGCGCGGCGGAGCTGTCGGTGCGGGTGGCGGGAGCCCGTTCGGTCAGCGTCCGGCCCGCCCGCTGGGACGCCGGCCCCACCGGCGCGCCGGCGCCCGAGCCCGCCCAGCCGGTGCGCGGCGCGCCCGGCCTCTACAGCGCCCGGGTCTGGCTGCTGACGGCGAGCTCCTACGCCCTGGAGATCGAGGTGACGGGCGGCGCCGGGGCCGGCCGGGTCTCGATCCCGGTCGCCGCGGCGCCCGTGCGGCGGGTCGCCATGTCCCGCGCCATCGGAGGCCTGCTGGCCTCGCTCCTCCTCGCGCTCCTGGCCGGCGGTGTCCAGCTGGCCGGCGCGGCGGTGCGCGAGGGGACGCTGGCGCCGGGCGCGGTCCCGGACTCCGAGCGGCGGACGCGGGCGCGGGGCGCGGCGGCCGGCGCGGCCCTCCTGGCCGTGCTGGGCCTGCTCGCCGGCCAGCGCTGGTGGGGCCGGGTCGACGCCGAGCACCGGGGCAAGCTCTACCAGCCCTTCCAGCTCTCCGCCGCCGCCGCGGTCCAGGGCCCCCAGCGCGTCCTCGCCCTGCGCCTCGACGACCCACGGTGGCTCCAGCGGCGCGCTCTCCTGGCTCCCGACCACGGCAAGCTCATGCACCTCTTCCTGCTCCGCGAGCCCAGCCACGGCGTCTTCGCCCACCTCCACCCGGTGCCGGTGGACGACCAGGCCTTCGAGGCCGCGCTGCCCCCCCTGCCGGCCGGGCGCTACCGCCTCTACGCCGACGTGACCGAGGAGACCGGCTTCGCCCACACCCTTACCGGGCGTGTCGAGCTGCCGCCGGCGCCCCGGCCCGACCCCGCCGCCGAGCCCGAGCTGGCCGCCGACGAGGACGACTCCTGGCGGTTGGGGCCATCGGGGAGCCCTCCCGCCTTCGCCTGGCGAAACCGCGAGCCGCTCACCGCCGGCCGCGAGACGACCCTGCGGTTCGCGCTCCTCGACGGGAACGGCCGGCCCACCGCCCTGGAGCCCTACATGGGGATGTGGGGGCACGCCGTCGTGGCCCGGGACGACGGGGCGGTGTTCGTCCATCTGCACCCCTCGGGCACCATCTCGATGGCCGCCCAGCAGATCTTCGAGCGGCGATGGGACGTCGGGATTGATCCTGGCGCCGATCCTCACGCCGCGCACCTTATGCATCGCGAAGACCGCTCCCCCGCCGAGCTCACCTTCCCCTACGCCTTCCCCGCGCCGGGCCGCTACCGGATCTGGGTGCAGGCGAAGAGCGGCGGCGAGGTGGCAACCGGGGCCTTCGACGTCCGGGTCAGCCGCTGACCGCGGGCGCGACGTCCAGGATCAGGTGCAGCCGGCCTTCCGAGGGGTGCTCGTTGAGGGCGGTGTGCGGCACGTCCGTCCGCGTCTCGTAGATCCGCCCGCGCTCCAGGTGCAGGGCGAGGATCCACTCCTCCCGCGGCGAGTCGAGGCCGGGGGCCCAGGCGAACAGGTTCTGGGGCGTCGTCACCAGGGGCACGTGGACCCTCGACTCGACCCCCTCGTAGACGTCGTCGGTGTGGAGAGTCCAGGCGAACCCCGGCATGTTCCATTGCAGATAGCGGGTCTCGCCGACCGGCGCGCCCACGGCGCGGCTGCACGCCTCGCACAGCTCGGCCATCTTGGGCATGGGCTCGACCTTGCGCTTGATCAGGAGCATCACGACCGGCACGGTCGAGAAGTGGACGGTGACCCAGTAGCCGGGGTACTCGTGGACGGCGAAGGCCTCCTGGCTGACCTCGCCGTCGGCCTGCCGGTACAGCTCCCAGGGATCGGTGACGGTGGTGATGGGCACGCAGATCGAGCCGGCGCCCGGGATGTGCGAGGGGATCTCCCGGCCGGACGCCAGGTGCTCGTACAGAGCCTGGGTATGGGGCTCGATCTCCTTCTCGAGCTCCCGCAGGTCCGCTTCGGTCCAGCCGAGCGCCAGCTCCGTGCACAGGGTTTGGGTGTCGATCGCGATCATCGGGCTTGCCCTCCAGAGCCTCCCCGCAACCTACCCGACCCGCGGCCGGCCCACTTCTCCGCGATTGCTCGTCTCCGCAAAGCGGGAGAAGCCGCTCGCGGGAAGGCGGTGCTACACAGGCTGCGAGGAGGACTCCATGCACCTACAGGCTCCGCTCCTGGCCCTGCTGCTCGCCCTGTCCCCCGCGCCAAGCGCTCAAATCGCGCCAACGGCGCCGAAAGCGCCCGTGCCCCTGGCCGACTATCTCGCCATCCGCCGCATCCAGGGAGCCTCGTTCTCCCACGACGAGACCCGGCTGGCCTACCTGAGCGACGAGGGCGGACGGCTGGACGTCTGGATGCAGCCGGTGGCCGGCGGCAAGCCCGTGCAGCTCACCCGCGTGCAGGGCGTGATCCACGCCTTCGCCTTCGCGCCGAAGGCCAACGCCCTGCTTTACGAGGCGGACACCGGCGGCAACGACGAGACCCGGCTCTACCTGATCGATCTGGATGACAAGACGACGGACAAGCCGGCCCGCGAGCTGACCCCCGGTCTGCCGGCCGGCTCCCGCGCCGGCTTCCTGGCCTGGTCCCGCGACGGCCGCTCGGTCCTCTTCATCACCAACCGGCCCGGCGAGGACTTCACCGAGATCCACCAGCGCAACCTGGAGAGCGGCGAGACGGCGACGCTCTGGAAGTCGCCCGCGAACCTCTCGTTCTCCCTCGCCAGCCCCGACTTCCAGCGCGCCGTGTTCCAGGAGATCCTCTCGGACGTCGACTTCAACCTCTATCTCTTCGAGCGGGGCGCCAAGGAGCCCGTGCTGCTGACGCCGCACCAGGGGGCCGTGGCCTATACCCCCACGTCGTTCTCTCCGGACGGCGGGACGCTCTACTACACCGCGACGGACGGCGGGGAGTACACCGCCCTCCACGCGCTCGACCTGAAGAGCCGTACCTCCCGGGTCGTCCACCGGCGCGACTGGGACGTGGAGACGGGCGCGGTATCGCGCGGCGGGCGCTACCTGACCACGGTCACCAACGCCGACGGCACGCCGGAGGTGGAGGTGCGGGAGCTCGCCACCGGCAAGCCCGTCCCGCTGCCCCGGCCCCGCCTCGGCGGCGCCTTCGTGCCGGCCGCCTTCTCGGCCTCGGACCGCTACCTCGCGGCGACGCTGGTCACCGACACCTCGCCGGAGACGCTCTACCTGATCGACCTCTCCCGGGGCACCTCCCGGCCGCTCGCCGACGTCCTCCCCGCCTCCTTGCGCGAACGCCGGATGGCGGCGGGCCGGGCCGTCCGCGTGCGCTCCTTCGACGGCCGCGAGATCCCCGCGCTGCTCTATCAGCCCGAGGGCCCCGGCCCCTTCCCGGCGGTCCTCGACATCCACGGCGGCCCCAACTCCCAGGCCAAGCGGCGGTTCTCGGGGATCCGCCAGTACCTGGTGTCGAAGGGGTACGCCGTGCTGGTGCCCAACGTCCGCGGCTCGACGGGCTATGGCAAGACCTACACCAGCCTCGACGACCTTGACCTCGGGGGCGGCCCGCTCAAGGACGTGCTCGCCTGCAAACGCTGGCTGATCGACAACGCCAAGGTGGACAAGGACCGCGTCGCCATCCTGGGCGCGAGCTACGGCGGCTACATGTCCCTGGCCGCGGCCGCCTTCGCGCCCGGCGAGATGGCCGCCCACGTCGACTATTTCGGCATCTCCGACCTCAAGAGCCTGGTCGAGTCGTATCCGCCCTACTGGAAGGTCTACTCGCCGTTCACCTTCAAGAAGTACGGCGACCCGGCCAACCCGGAGCACGCCCGCTACCAGCGCGAGCGCTCGCCCGTCCACTTCACCGACCGCATCGCCGGGCCTCTGCTGGTGGTCCAGGGGGAGAACGACAAGCGGGTGCGGCGGGACCAGTCGGACCGCCTGGTGGCGGCGCTCGCCGGCCGCCAGGTGCCGGTGCACTACCTGGTGCTGCCCGGCGAGGGGCACGGCTTCTCGACCAACGAGAGCCGGCTCAAGGCCTACGAGGCGACCGACCGCTCCCTCGACCGCTACCTCTTCGGCGACGCGTCGGCCAAGGTCCTGCCATGACCGGCCCCAGCAAGGAGCAGATCCTCGAGCGCAACCGCCTCGAGTACGACGACGCGGCCGACCCCTACTGGCGGCTGACGGTCTACGACGCCGTCCACGGCGGCTGGTGGTTCGCCAACATCGGCGGCCGGAGCGCCCTCGACTGGATCGCGGAGCGGGCCGGGCTCGGCCCGGGCAGCGAGGTCCTCGAGCTCTGCTCGGGGCTCGGCGACACCTGCCGCTACCTCGCTTCCCGCTTCGGCTGCCGGCTGACCGGCGTCGAGCTCAACCCGCAGCAGGTGGAGCAGGCACGGGAGAGGCTGGCGGGCCGCGGCCCGGAGCTCGCGCCGCGGATCCGCTTCGTCCAGGGGGACGTCCTCGCCTGGCGCCCCGGGCGGCGCTACGACGCCGTCTGCGCCCTCGACTCACTGATGCTCCTCGAAGACCGCCGGAAGGTGCTCGCGAGCGCCCTCGCGGCCCTCCGGCCGGACGGCCGAGCCGCCTTCGCCGACGTGCTCGCGGGCCCCGCGATCACTGCCGGGATCCGCGATTTCATCTGGCGGGAGGACGGCATCCTCGGCATCCCCACGCTGGCCGGCCAGGAGCGCGAGCTGGCCGAAGCCGGCTTCGCGGGGATCGCGATCCAGGACCGCACCGACCTCGCCGTCGAGTGCTTCTCCCGGATCGAGGAGGCTACCCATCGCCATCGCGAGGAGCTGATCCGGGCCAAGGGGGAGGAGCGCTACCGGAGCTGGCTCGACAACGCCATCGTCTACCGGCGCTACTTCGAGGAGGGGGCCCTGGTCTACGCGTTGATGGCGGCCCGGCGGGGAGACTGATCGGGGCTGACCAGCCTCGCCCGCCGTGCCGAAGGGCGTCGTCTCAGGGCAGCCGGAAGGTCTTGCTGTTGATCGGACGGCGGGCCTTGAACGACTGCATCATCTCCTGGCCTGCCTTCAGGAGCTGCTGCGACTCCTGTGAGTTCGTCCGCCGGACCTCCACCTGCGCGAAGGAGGTCGCCCACGACGCCGCCTCCAATGCGGCCATGCCGGAGCTCTCCGACATCGCCCGCTCCATTTCCGCGTCGCTCACCCCTTCGACATCGGAAATCGTCTGGAGCTGCTCGGTCACCACCGAGCTGCCCTTCTGCTCGAACTTGCCAGCCGAGGCGTAGGCGGCCGCCAGGGTCATGCCCGCCCGGATGAGGAAGTTCTTCGAGAACCGCTGGTTGCTCTGGCCCTGGCCACGGCGGTCGTACATCTCGACCAGCCGGCCGACCGCCTTCTCGGCGAGGTCGACGGCCTCGTTGGGATTGCGCAGCTTGGAGTCTTCGGCGGTCGCCCGGATCCAGGCCAGCTCGTTGAGCGCCTCGACATAGTCGGGAGCGGCCTTCAAAGCCTCCATGAGCTGGGAGGCGGCCTGCTCGTTGTCTCCCTGGCTGGCCAGGGCGCGCGCCCGCTGGAAGCGCGCCTGGGCCTGGTCCGGCACGTCGGGGATGCGCATCGCCTCAGCGCTCCTCGCGGGCCGGCGGCCGCCGACGGCCTCGGAGATCAAGCTGCCGAAGCTGGCGTGGAGCGGCGCGAACGGCGCCTCGATCGCCGGCTCGGCGAGGAATCCGGAAACCCCTTCCAGATGGGGGTCGGGATCGTTGATCTTGCCGGTATCCGCCACCAGCCTGCCCCGCTGGCCGCCCCGCCCCGGCTCGTAGATCCGGCCCTGCGCGGTGCCGCCCACCAGCTCCAGCTCGAGCACGTAGGCGCTGGTGCTCTTGAAGTCGCGGATCTTGCCCGTCGAGCCCGGCAGCGGCTCGAAGACGCCGAAGTAGCGCGCCCGGTAGATCTCGTGCACGCCGCGCGTGAAGTCGATGCTGAACCAGTAGAAGTTGTTGCCCAGGTCCCACCGGGCCATCACGCCCTGGCGGCTGACCGCGCCCTGGCCGTTCGGGCCGCCGTCCGTGTTGACCTCGCCGCTCACCCGGACGTCGCCGAAGAACTCGTTGACCCAGCCGAGAGCGGAGATGGATCCCTCGGCCCGCTCGTAGAAGTGCGTGCGGTCGGGGTTCTTGTTGGGCCGCAGGGCCGGCTGGCTTTCCCTCACCACGAGCTGGCGGGGCGCCGTCTCCTCGGTCGCCAGGCCGGAGCTGATCCGGGCCGCCGACACCGGATCGACGGCGAAGTCGGCCGTCGGGCTGGGCTCGAGCAGCAGGGCGCTGAAGCTCTCGAGCTCCATGGTCACGGCCGGGGTACGGTACTGCCCGACCGACTTGACGTTGGCCTGGACGGGGAACTCCTCCCGCCAACCCTCCGCCGGCTGCGTCGGAGCGGCCGCCCGCTCGACCTCGCCGGGCGCGGCCGGCTGACCTCCGGCGGTACGCGTGGACTGGCATCCGGTCAGCGTCAGGAGCAGGATCGCGCCGCCAAGACCGGCGGCCAAGAGGGGGCGAGTGCGAATCATGGGGTTCCCTCCTTCGGAAGTGGGGTCCCTGCCGGTACGGACGCGGGCCGGGCCACCCTGGCGACGATGCTAGCGAGGCGCCCCGAGGAGGTCTTATCCGGGTTTGCTGCTTCGCCGCTCCGGCCTCAGGCCGTCCGCCAGACGCGGACCCGCTTGTCCGCCGAGGCCGAGGCGAGGAAGCGGCCGTCCGGCGAGAACGCCACCGAGTAGACCCCCTTGGCGGAGACGGCCAGCTCCTCCCGGAGATCGCCGGTCGCCACGGAGTGCAGCGCCACCTTCTTCTCCATGCCCACGGCGAGGGTGGCGCCGTCGGGCGAGAAGGCCAGCGGGAACTGCCCCTTGCCGCCCAGCGGGATCGACCGCGCCTCGGACCAGTCGGCCGTCGACCACAAGCGGACCGTCCCCTCGTAGCCGGCGGAGGCCAGCAGGCCGCCGTCGGGCGAGAGGGTGAGCGAGCCCGCCGCCACCTCGTGGCCGCTCAGCTCGCCGAGCCGCTCGCCGGACGGAACCGACCAGAGCAGGATGAGGTTCCCCACCCCCGCGGAGGCCAGGGTCCGGCCGTCGCGGGTGAAGGCCACGGAGCCGACGTTCTTCGGGTGTCCCGAAAGGGTCGCGAGCGCCTCGCCCTCGCCGGCGGACCAGAGCCTGACCTTGGAGTCGTAGGAGGCCGAGGCCACCAGCTTCCCGTCGGGCGAGATGGCGACCGCGGCGACGGTGTCCTTGTGCCCGGTCAGGGTGCGAAGGACCTCGCCGCCCGGGAAGGACCACAGCTTCACGGTCCTGTCCGTCGAGCCCGTGGCGAGGGTCCCGCCGTCCGGTGACAGCGAGAGGGTATTGACGCTCTTGGCGTGCCCCTCGAACGTGCCGGCGTCCTCGAAGCCGGGGACGGACCACAGCTTGACGAGGCCGTCCATGCCGGCCGACAGCAGGGTCTTGCCATCCAGGGAGAACAGGGCCGCCAGGGCATGGCTGGTGTGAGCGGTGATGGTGACGGGCTCTGGCATCGAGGTGCATCCCTTTATATCGAGAAAGACTATCAAGAGGAATTATTTTAACGAAGACCGGGGTCGCGCGTCTCCAGTCGCATCGGCATGCCGTGCCGTGGCTGGAGGGAGGCCGCGGCTTGCGGCATGGGCTCGCGGCCGGGCACCGGGCGTGCCCGGAAACCCTGGGCCAGGGTGGCGAGCACCAGGGTCGCCTCCATCACCGCGAAGCCGGCACCGATGCAGACCCGCGGCCCGCCGCCGAACGGGTAGTAGGCGAAGGGGTGGCGGCCGGCGGACCGCTCGGGAGTGAAGCGCTCCGGATCGAAGGCCGCGGGGTCCGGCCAGAAGCGGGGGTCGCGCTGGGTGACGTAGGGCGACAAGGCGAGGTGGGCGCCGGCCGGCAGGGCGTAGTCGCCCAGACGGTCGGCGTCGCGCGAGACGCGGAAGAACATCCAGACGGGAGGATAGAGCCGCATGGCCTCCTCCACCACCCTGCGCGCGTAGCACAGCCGGGGGAGATCGGAGTACGCCGGCGGGCGGCCGCCGAGGACGGCGTCCAGCTCGGCGTGGAGCCGTTCCTCGGCGGCCGGGTTCCGGGCCAGCAGGTGCCAGGCCCAGGCCAGCGCCAGGGCCGGCGCCTCGCCGCCCGCCACCATCAGCGTCACCAACTCATCGTGGAGCTGGCGGTCGCTCATCCCCTCTCCCGCCTCGGTGCGCGCCTCCAGGAGCATGGAGAGCAGGTCGTCCCGGCTCTCGCCGCTCGCCCGGCGCTCGGCGATGACGCGGTAGACCAGGGCGTCGAGCCGGGAGAGGGTCGACTCGGCGCGGCGCTGGCCGGGCAGGCGCACGGCCTCGGGAAGGAAGAAGGTGAAGAAGCGGAGCTGGACGTGGCGCAGGCTCACCGACACCGCCTCCCCCACCGCCCGCACGTCGCCCGCCGTCAGGCCGGCGCCCAGGGTCGCCTTGCCGATGATCTCCAAGCTCAGCGACTGCATCTCGCGCGCGACGTCCATCGTCTCGCCGGCCACGGCCGCGCGGCTCCAGGCGGCGAGGAAAGGCTCGACGGAGGCCGTCACCAGGTCCGCCACGGCCGCGAGGCGGCGGCCGTGAAAAGCGGGCTGGATCAGCCGGCGCTGGGCGCGCCAGAGCTCGCCGTCGCTGGTCACCAGGCCATCGCCCAGCAGGAAGCGGGCGCGGTGGTTCATCGCCCCCTTCCAGTAGTTGTCCGGGTTGTCGGCGAGGACGTGCCGGACGTGGTCCGGATGGGTCGCCAGGTAGATGCCCGCGGGCCCCAGGCGCAGCCGGACCAGGCCGCCGTGCCGCGCCGCCTGCCGGGAGCAGAAGCTCAGCGGATCGGCCAGCAGCTCCGGCAGCACCCCCACCAGGGGATAGCCGCGGGCGGCGGCGATCCGGGTCTGGACCTGAGCCCCGTTCAAGCCATTCAAGATGTCGATCCCTCCTCCCCGTCCCGGGCCAGCCTAGCCGATCCACAACCGTCTCTCCTTCTCCCCGATTGCTCGTGCCCGAATGGCTAGTGGCAGGATCGGAGAAGCCGGGGCCTGCGGTCGCGTGCACCATGGGCGCAGGGGGAGATCCCGATGACCCTGTCCGTGTCCCGTTTCGAGATGCCGTTCCCCTACCGCAAGAACCCGCTTCACGGCGGGCTCGCGCGGCGCATGAACGACGAGATGATCGGGCGGGGCCTGATCCGCCCCGACCAGCGCGATTACCACGACGGCTTCAACCTCCTCAACGCCTTCTTCTTCCCCACGGCCACGCGCGAGACCCTGCTGACCGCCTCGCGGATCATCGATTTCTTCTTCCTCTGCGACGACGTCTACGACACCAGCCGCGCCAACGGCCGGGACGTCGCGATGATCGAGGAGATGCTGGAGACCAACGTCGAGATCCTCCGCACCCGCCGGCTCCCGGCCGATCCCGACCCGCTGAACCGCTTGGCCTTCGACATCGTGCGGGAGCTCGCGGAGAGCCGGCCCGAGCCGCAGCTCCGGCGCCTGGTGGAGTCGATCGGCGACTACCTGCTCGCCGGCTCGCTCGCCCTCATGAAGCTCTGGGCGCGCGACGAGGTCCCCGATCCCGCGACCTACGAGAGGCTCCGCCAGAGCGACGTGGCAATGTACCCGACGATCGACGTCAGCGAGCTCGTGGGCGGCCTCGCCCTGCCCGGGGAGGTCTTCCACCACGAGATCCTGCGGCGGATGCGCGAGGCCTGCTGCCTCCAGGTCGCGCTCGCCAACGACGTGCTGTCGTACCCCAAGGAAGTGATCCGCGACGGCTGCCCCTACAACATGGTCGCGGTGGTGTCGATCCACGAGGGCCTGCCGTTCGAGAGCGCGGTGCTCGCCGTGATCGACCGGGTCAACGGCCACCTCCGCCGGTTCCTCGAGCTGGAAGGGCGGCTGCCGGGCTGGAGCGCGGAGACGGACCGCGACGTCCGCGTCTACGTCCAGGGCATGAAGGACCTGATGGCGGGCAACTGGTACTGGAGCTTCGAGTGCACCCGCTACAGCTCGGCGGACTCGCCGTTCGCCGAGCTGCGCACCACCTCGGCGCTGCTCGGCGACAAGTCGCGCGGGCACCTGGTCAACGAAATTCCGAGAGCCCGGGCGCGGCGGCGGGCCCTCCTCGCAGCAGCGCCCGCAGCGCCACACCCGGCGAGAACATGACCAGCGGGCCGGAGAGGAAGTTCATCACCCCCAGGAAGCGGCGGTGGACGGGGCGGCTCTCCGCCGACAGCGCCAGAATTCGCGCGAAGTAGCCGTTGAGCAGCCGGATGCCGGGCGGCCGCACGCCGGAGGTCTGGGGGTAGCGGAAGTCTTCGCCGGTCGCTAGCAGCCAGGGGGTCGCGGCGAGCCGCGCCACTTGCCGCTGGAAGCGGCGGGCGAAGCCGGGCTCCCCGGCCGCCATCCGGCCGCGGCGGCGGAGGTCCGCCAGCGCGTCCGCCAGCGCCGCCGCCTGCAGGGCGCCCACGCTCATGCCCTGGCCGTAGATGGGGTTGAAGCTGCAGGCGGCGTCCCCCACCACGGCGAAACCCTCGGGCCAGCGCGGCATGCGCTCGTAACGGCGGCGCAGGTTCGAAGGGAAGCGGTGGAGGTGGATCGGCGTCAGCGGCTCGGCGGAGCGCAGGAACTCGTGGACGTCGGGGACCGGCAGCGTCGAGGCGAAGTCGAGGTAGCCAGCCTCGTCGCCGTCCGGATAGTCGCCGCACCAGCCGCCCAGGGTGACCAGCATGCGCTCGGAGCCCAGAGGGTACATGATGCCGAGGCGCCGGGTGCCCGGCGGCTTGGGAAAGATGGCGATCACCTTCCAGGGGTGCTCGTAGCCCCGGGGGATGCGGTAGAGCCGCGAGGCGTAGCCGACGTCGACCCCGACCTCGGTGACCTCCGGGCGCGGATGGCCCAGGGCCTCAAGCCAGTGCGCCGCCCGCGAGCCGCGCCCGCTGGCGTCCACGACGAAGTCGGCCGCGAGCTCGCCTCCCGCGAGCCGCAGGCCGGTGACCCGTTCCCCTTGGGCAACCAGCCCTTCCGCGGCGGCCTCCGTCCGGAAGGTCACGTTGCCGAGCGCCTCGACGCGGCGGCGGATGACGCGCTCGAAGGCCGGCCGGTCGCAGAAGAACGCGGCGATGCCGGAGGGGAAACGCATCTTCCAGACCCCGAAGTGGTACCACCAGAGGTCCTCGGACATGTCGGCCAGGACGCCGCAGCCGCCGATCTCGGCGCCGATGCCGGGGAACAGGTCCTCCAGCACCCGCATGCCGCCGCGCAGCAGCACGTGGACGTGGCGGGCCTGGGGCACTCCGCGGCGCGGCTCCCCCGCCTCGGGCAGCGCGTCGCGCTCGACTACGGTGACCCGCTCGAAGTGGCCGGCGAGGGCCCGGGCGGCCAGCAGGCCGGCCATGCTCGCCCCGACGACGGCCGCATGCGAGGCGGGCTTCATGGCCGGGCCTCCGCCGCGGCGGCGGAGGCCGGGGTGGAGGCGAAGGGACGGTCTTCTGGCCAGCCGCCGCAGCCCAGCAGATGCTCGCGGATCCAGGCATCCATCTCCGCCGGTCCCGCCGGCGGCGGACTGCCGGCCAGCTCCGGCCAGGGGGGGGGCCGCGTGGAGCCCACGGCCCGGGCTCGCGCGAAAAGGTCGCCGATGCGCAGCCGCTCCTCGGCCGCCGCGTCGCCGGTGTCCCCGGTCGTACCGGCAGGGCCGGCGGGGCCGGGCTCGCGTGTCAGCAGGCGGACCCGGTCCGGCGCCACGAAGGCCGGATCGAGCAGCACGAAGACCCCCGAGGGGCGGTCGCCGCAGACCTCGAAACGGGTGTGGGGGAAGCTGCCGAGGAGCCCGTCGGCGCCGATCTCCTGGAGCACGCGGACGGCGATCCGCCGGCACTCCGGCGACTCGGCCGCCATGAACAGCCCCGCGGGATGGGCGACCGCGCACCCTTCCCCGGCCAGGAGCCGCCGCGCCTCCGGCGGAAAGCCGGGATCGGGCCGCCCGGGCGCGCCCTCGCGCACGTCGAGGAAGCGGAAGCCCTCCGGCAGCACGATCTCGGCGAGCGCCCAGCCGTCGCCGGCGCCGCCAAAGTGCCGGCCGGCCACCGGATCGATGCCGGCCCACAGTCCGCTCGCCGCCGCGCCTTCGCGGGTGGGCACCGACAGGTCCCAGAAGCGTTCCACCTTGCCGCGCAGGAAGGCCGGCAGCGCCGGATCGTCGGGGGCGACGTAGCCGCTCGGCGGCAGCCCCACCCGCGTCCGCGGCGCGTAGTGGAAGGTGTAGACGGGGCGGCTCAGGGTGCGCAGGCGGGGCCGCAGGACTTCGGCGAGAGGAGAGCCGGCGGGCCCGGCGCTCCGGATCCGCTCCAGGAGGGCCTTGGCGTCCGCCGCCATCCGCTCGGCCGGCGGCGTGCCCGGCTCGGCGTGCTGGCGCGACGAGATCTCCACCGCGTGCTCGGCGTATTCGAGGGCCTGGACGGACTTGCCGGCCGCGGCGTAGGCCGTGGCGAGGGCCATCGAGGCGCGGACCTTGACGTCCTTCGGGAAGTCGAGCCGGCGGCGGTACTGGGTCACCCCCACCAGCCGCTCGGCCAGCCGGACCGCCTCGGCCGGGTCGCGCAACGCCGGGTCGTCCGAGGTCGCCCGCAGGAGAGCCAGCTCTTCGAGGGCCCGCACGTCGTCCGGATCGCGCCGCAAAGCCTCCTCCAGCGCGCCCGCGGAGGTCCTGGCGGGGCTGGGCCGGGCGGCGGCCAAGGCGCCGCCCGGCGGTTTGGGAAGATCGTCCTCGGCGTGGTCGCCGCAGCCGAGCAGGTGCTCCCGCATCCACTCCTCCATCCCCGCCGGCGCGCCGATGCCCGCCAGCTCAGGCCACGGCGCGGAGCGCAGCGATCCCGCCTGGCGGGCCCGCTCGAAGAGCTCGCGGATGCGCAGCCGGTCCTCCACGCCCGCCCCGTCCCAGGGCGCCTGGGCGGTGAAGACCCGGGAGCTCGACAGGTCCACCGCCTCGGCGCGGGTGAGGATGAACGCCCCCGCCGGACGGCTGCCGCACCCCGCCAGCGGAGCGCTCCGGAAGTCGTAGAGGATGCCGTCGACGCCGAGGTCCGCCATGGTGCGGACGGCGACCGCGCGGCAGGCCCGCGACTCCAGCATGGTGATCAGGCCGGCCGGGCTCACCGCGTCGCACCCGGCCTTGGCGAGCGTCTCGATCACCGCCGGGGGGAAGCGCGACTCGTGGCTCCGCTCGCCGTCCGCCGCGCGGACGTCGACGAAGCGGAACCCGCGGCCGAGCACCATCTGCAGCAGGCTCCAGGCCTCCTCCCCGACGCCGCCGAAGGCCCGGCTCGCCACCGGATCGGCGGCGACGTAGAGGCCGCTCGCCATGGAGTAGGGGTGCGGCTCCAGGCTCAGGTCCCAGTAACGTCCGAACCGGCCCTGGAGATACTTCGCGAGGGCGGGGTCCTCGGGCTCGATGGGCCCCTCGGCCGGCAGCCCGATCTTCTGCCGCGCGGCGTAGCTCCAGGTGTAGATGGGCCGGCTGAGCGTCTTCACCTGCGACCGCAGGGCGTCGGCGACCGACGGAACGTCCGCTGGGACGTCCGCGGCGGCGGCCGGCAGCGCGCCGAATGGAGCCATGGAGGCGAGTGAAGCGAACGCGAGCCAGGCGAGGAGCTCGCGGCGACGAGCTGGACGGCTTTTCATACGAGCTCCTCCCTGCTCCTCGGCGCCAGGCCGGCTCAGCGGCCGAACGCGGCGGCGATGCCCAGCGACGGCGTGCCCAGGCGGGCGCTCTTGCCGCCCTCCTTGAGCTGCTTGAAGTAGTCCTCCAGCGACGCGCCCTCGATCACCGGCTTCTGGCCCGACATCCGGACGTAGCGCTCCACCACCCCGTCCTTGCAGGAGACGTAGGTCAGGCTGTTGTCCATCACGACGATGCGGTCCCAGCCGGCGGCCGGAGCGTTGGCGTCGAACGCCGTCACGAAGACGTTGCTCTGCTCGAAGAGCTCGTGGCTGGACACCTTGGGCACGCGGACGTGGGCGTAGGAGCCCAGCGCTTCGCCCGACAGCGAGAGCTGGATCCGGCTCGGGCTCTTCTGCCGCAACTGGACGCCCCAGAAGCCGGCCACCATCGAGGCGCGCGCGGCCTGCGGCTCGTTGGCGCGGTCGAGCAGGAGCGCCGCTCCCCGCACCTGGCCGCCCACCGTGTCGAGGTCGAAGTAGAGGCGGCTGTAGCGCGCCTCGTTGCTCACCGTGATCCCCTGCTCGGTGCGGGAGCGCAGCTTCCAGGTGCCCCGCAGCCGCCGGACCAGCTTGTCGAGGTCCGCCGGCGAGTCCGACGCCACGCGGGCCGCGGGGTCCTTGCACGCCGTCAGGTCGGCCTTTAGGACCGGCGGATAGGCCTGGGCGAGCTCCTGCTCGCAGGACGGCACGAACGCGAGGACGTTCCCGGCGCCCAGAGCGCACAGCAGGACCGCGAAGGCTCCGGCGGCTCGCAACGCCGGCACTCTCTGGAATCGCTTCTCTCTCATGATGCTCTCCTTTCGCTATCGGTTCCAGGACGGTTCCACCGGGATCGGGAGGAGGACGGCGCCGTCCTTGACCCGCTTCTCCCAGGCGATCTGCAGAGGCGCGCCGTCGACGCTGGGCTCCGAGCTCGACCGCTTGACGTAGCGGTCGATGAAGCCACCCTCGCAGGAGACGTAGGTCAGCGTGTCGGCGCTCAGGCCGATGCGGTCCCAGACGTCGTCCGGCATCCCCTGCCCGCCCGCCGGGGAGACGACGCCGCCGGAGAGGTAGTCGTCCTGCCGGCGCAGGAAGGAGGCCCTCTCCGTGGCCACGACCCCTTTCTGGAAGTCCCCATAGGAGCCGAAATACTGACCGTCCATCGACAGCAGGACGGTGTTGTCGCCCTCGCGGGTGATCCGCACCTTCCACAGGGCCGCCACCGTGGCGTCCGCCCGGCAGGCGGCCGCGAGCGCCAGGGGATCGAGGACGCTCAGGTTGCCGTAGTCGATCATCATGGCGGTGCCGGTCGCCTCCGACTCCGACGACGAGTCGATGTCGAAATAGAACTGGCTGTTGGTGTCGATCGTCAGCCCCTGGATGGTGCGCGTGCGCAGATCCCAGGTGCCGTGGAGCCGCGCGGCGAAGTCACGGACGTCGATCTCCGTATCCGGCACGAGGGGCGTCCTGGCCCGCGCGCAGATCGAGAGGTCCGAGGGGCCGGGGTCCGCGGCCGGCGCCGAAGCCGAAACCGGGGCGGTCGCCGTTGCCGTATTGCGGGAAACCCGGGAGACCTGGGCGCAGCCCGTCGAAAGCAACCCGGCCGCCAGCCAGGAGAACAACGCCGTCTTCGAGAATCGGTCCATGTCGTCAAGCCCTCCCGGTCAAGCTCGGACGCCCCGGAGAGCGCCTGGAAGCAGGCTAGCGGCTCCCCCCGCCCCGGTCTTCTCCCCGCTTGCGCACACCGCCCGTCACAGGCAGCGCAGGAAGGCGACCAGATCCTGCTTCTCCTGCCTCTCCAGCCGCGTCTGCAGAATCAGGTTGAAGAACTCCACCGTGTCCTCCAGCGTGGGCAGCCGGCCGTCGTGGAGGTAGGGCGGGCTGTCCTTGATGCCGCGCAGCGTGAACGTCTTGATCCAGCCCTCGGCCCGCCCGGGATAGAGCTCCTCCACCCGCAGGTCGTGCATGGTGTTGTCGATGTAATTCGGCGGCTGGTGGCAGGCGGCGCACTGCGCCTTGCCGAAGAAGATCGCCTCGCCCCGCAGCTCCTGGGGGGTGGCCTTCGCACGGTCCAGGCGGCCGAGCCGGTTGAGCTTCGGAGCCGGCGGCAGGCCGACGATGGCGTTGAAGTCGCCCATGCGGTTGGTCGAGGGCTGGTCGAGCTGACGGCCGCCGATCTCCTGCTGGATCGACGGGTCGCCGTCGAAGTACTCCTCCACCTCCGCGAAGTGGTCCAGGGAGCGGATCGAGCGGCGCGCGCTGAACAGGGCGTTCATGTAGTTGCCGCGCAGGCTCGGCGTCTCCAGCCGCGTGCGCGCCATCGTCGGCCGCACCCCCGGATCGAGCACGACGGCGCCGTTGGTGTGGCCGTTCACGTGGCAGTCGAGGCAGGCGACGCCGCGCATCGGCTGGGCGGTGACGCGGTGCTTGGTGTGATTGAACCAGGTCGTCGGCGCCGGGGTCACCAGCAGGCGCAGCCCCTCGAGCTGCTCCGGGGTCAGCACCCCCTCGAACAGCTCGCGGAAATTCGCCTGGTTGATCTCCCGCCCGCGGGAGATATCGCCCAGGTCCGGGCGGGTGGTCAGGAACAGCGGCGGTGGAAACTCCGGCAGGTAGGCGGCAGGAATGTCGAAATCGACGTCGAACCGCTGGTGCTCGGGGTGGCTCGCCGTCCACATCTGGGGGAACAGCATGTGGCCCATCGAGTGCAGCGGGTGCGACAGCGGCCGGAACCCCTCGGGGAAGAGGCCGCGCTCCAGGATCGCCGCGGGCGAGAGCGCCGCCAGCTCCTCCCAGGAGCCCACTCCCGCGGGCAGGCGGACGACCGGCCCGACCGGCAGCCGCTTGCCGCGCGACATGGTGGCCCGGGAGTCCGTACGGCCCGAGAAGTCATAGCGCTGGGCCATGTACCGGCGGCGCTCCTCCATCACCCGCGGCTTCTGCGCGCTCATCGAGCGCTGGAACTCCGCGAAGCTCTCGACGTCGTCAATCGAGGCGTACTCCCGGACCCCCTTGCCGCCATAGCGGTAGAGCTCCTGCGGTACGATGCCGCCCAGGGGCACCTTGGGGAAGGGCTGCAGGACCTTGCCGAGCGGCTGGTACTGGGGATAGGGCCGCTCCCAGTCCGGGTCCTGGGCCGCCGCCGAGGTCGGCTCCATCCGCCCTTCCTGACTCACGCCCTCGCCTCCCTCCACCTCCGGCTCGTGCAGGCCGAGCAGATAGCCGAGCATCAATGCCGGCAAGATGGCTAGCGCTCCACGGATCTTCAGAAGACGCATCCTGCTCATGGCCAGCTCCTTCGGCGTCTTACAGTCGGTCAGTCGGTCAGTCGGTCAGTGCTCCTGCTCCCGGGGCGCCGGCTTGCGGTCCGTCCATGCCGGGAAGGTCATCAGGATGGGTGGATCGGTCGGCAGGGCCTGACGGAGCTCGAGATCGGCCGGGTCTTCCGTGCGGCCGTCGCGCAGGAGGATTCTCTGCCCTCCCGCCCGCAGGGCGGTCTCGTAGAGGAAGAGCCCCCCCGCCTCCCCGAAACCGGTCAGTCCGGCGGCGAACAGGTGATACGAGCCATCGGGAACCGGCGCGACCCGGAACGCTCCGGGCGTGCCCAGCACGGCGCAGCCGATCGGGCGGCCTTGGGGGATCGGATCCTCGAAGAGGCCGATGAAGATCGCTCCACCGAAGTCGGCGGGCGCCGAAATGCGCCCCGAGAGGCCCGGGCGGAGCGCACGGAGCTCCGCCACCGGCTCCGGAGCGGCCAGCCGCGCGGGCAGGCTCGCCGGGGATCCGGCCAGGCGGCGCATGCTGCGCGGCGAGAGCCCCAGCAAGCCCGTGAACCGCCGGATGAAGGTGCCGAGGCTGTTATAGCCCACCTCGAAGCAGACGTCGGTCACGCTCAGCTTGGTCGTCAACAGGAGCCGCCGCGCCGATTCCAGCCGCAGGGCGCTCATGAACTGACAGGGCGGAACTCCCGTCAGTTGCCGAAAGATGCGATTGAAATGGAACGGACTCATATAAGCGATATCCGCCATTTCTTCCAGCGAGAAATTCTGATCCAACCGTTGATGCATGGTCGAGATGACCCGCTCCACGGCGCGATGATGATTGAGCGCCGTGTCGGCTCGCGAGTGCAGAGCTCCCTGGACCGACGACCCTGTATCGAGCATCAGCCACCCACCCTCTCAAGAAGAAGATTGTTGAATCTATGGTGAACTCGGGTTTTCTTCTCTCACTTGAGACTTCTTTGAGCTACGCGCCAACTCTCCCACGCGAGCCGTCCGGGACCTTCTCCTATCTTGCTCTATTGGGAGAACTAAAATAAAGCTGCCGCTGGCGGTTCGAGCGGGCTTTTTCAGGTTCGAGGGAGGGGCAGGGGTATTCGAGTGGTATACGAGATACCTATGTCAGTTATTGAAAAACATGCAATTCGTGAGTCGCTGCGGCCATCCTCACGTAACATTTCGCGTACGAGTTCGTATATGATCCGTCCGAACAATCGGTACATCGAAGGGACGGAGGTCCTGTGGACGAACACCCCAGCGCGGTCGAGTTGCGTCGTTTCGCGGAGGGCAAGCTGTCCAAGGAGGGGGCCCGGAAGGTCGTCGCCCACATCTTCCAGGGCTGCCGGACCTGCAGCCAGGAGGCGGCCCGGTACAACCTGATGCGTTTGCGCCGCACGACGCGGACGGCACCGGAGCCGTCCTACCGGAGTTATGGCCCGGCGATCGACCGCGCCTTCTCCGCGGTCCTCCATCTCCTGCCCGTCCTCGGTGGCCCCGGAAAGCCGGTGACCCCGCGCGACTCCTCGCACAACTCCTCACAAAATACTCCCCAGGGCCTCTCGGGGCCCGCGCTCGTCGACTCCCTGATCGACCTGGCCTGGTCCATCCGCTACCAGGAGCCCGTGGAGATGGTGCGCCTCGCGCGGACCGCCGTCCTGGTCGCCGTCGAGGTTCAATCCGAAACGATGGACGCGCTCCAACTTGCCGACCTGCGCTGCCGGGCCTGGGCGAGCCTGGGGAACGCCTATCGCGTCAACGACGACCTGCTGCTGGCGGAAGACGCCCTGGCGCGGGCGGCGGACTTTCTCGGCAAGGGCTCCGGCAACCCCTTCCTGAAGGCACGGATCTACGAGTTCCAAGCTTCGCTCTACGGCGCGCAACGCAGCTTCGAGCAGGCCCAGTCCGCCCTCGACGCCGCCGCTTCGATGTACGTCGAGCTCGGGGAGCTCCATAAGGCCGGCCGGGTCCTCATCAGCAAAGGCCTGCACGCCGGCTACTCCCATAGGCCCCACCTGGCGGTGCGGTACACGGGCGAGGGCCTCGCGCTGCTCGACGAGACCGCCGATCCGGACCTGTTCTTCATCGCGTGCCACAACCAGCTCTGGTTCCTCGTGGAGTGCTCGCGGTTCCGCGAGGCGCGGGAGCTTCTGCGCTTACGCCAGCCGCTGGGGGCGGACGACCGGCTCAACGCGCTGAAGCTGCAGTGGCTGGAAGGCCGGATCGCGGCCGGCCTGGACGAGCTCGACCTCGCGGCGGACCGGCTGGCCAAGGCGCGGCTCGGCTTCGAGTCCGCGGGCCTGCGCTACAACTCTTCCCTGATCGCCCTGGATCTCGCCGCCACCCTGCTCCGGCTCGGCCATCCGCGGGAAGCGCGCGAGATCGTCGCCGACGCCGCCAGGGTCTTCGCCGAGCTCGAGGCCTCGCGGGAAGCCCTTGCCGCCGCCCTGGTCCTGCGCGCGGCCCTGGAATACGAGATCCTGCCCCTTCTCCTGGTCACCCGGGCGGCCGACCTGCTCCGGCGGACCGCCCTCGTCCCCAGTCACGGCCCCGAGCAGCGCCCGGAGCCCGCTTAGGGTTTCCTGACTCTTGACGAGTTGGCCGGGCGGCTGCCGTTCAGGATGCTGTTCCAGTGGCTGGTGTTGCCCGACTCGAAGCCGTCGATGAAAAGCTCGTCGGAGATCGTGAACTCGACCGAAGACGGGGTGCCGGGCTTGAACAGGCCGATCGTGTGGATGTCGTCGCTCGTCGGCGGCTGATCGGCGTCGAACCAGAAGTTGAACATCGTCGCGAAGCGCAGGGCGTTGGCGTTCGAGTTGGTGTCGAAGGTGTCGGTGGACCAGGAGACCAGTCCGCCCGCCGAGGAGGCCACCCAGTCGTCGACCGCGTAGGGCTCGCCGGAGTGGTGCTCGATATCCAGGAAGCCGATATTGGTGAAGTTGGCCGTCACCGGGAACTGGACGCTGAAGGAGCGGGCGCTGCGGTCCGAGTTGTGGTTGTGGATGGCGAACTCGTAGTGCCACAGGCCGCCGCCCAGGCTGGTGACCTTGCGCGCCACGTGGAAGCGCTGGACGATCGAGCCCGGGACGTCGACGTTGACCAGGGCCACCGTCGGGTCCTGGGCCAGCCAGGCGAAGATCGCCGGCTGCTTCTCGAAGAACGTGCCGGTCATCGACAGAGGGAAGCTCGCGCTGGAGCCGACCGTTACCCGCTGGTACGAGGCGTTGTTGAGCGAGTTGCCGGCGCTCGCGTCGTCGCTGGCGACGTACTGCCCCTCCACCCAGTAGAGGGCGCCGGCGTTGGACGCGGGGTCGACGTCCGTCGAGGCTACCTTGATCCGCTGGTCATACACCGCGTACGGTCCGCTGGGGCTCGACGGGGGGAAGGGGAAGACGCCGGTGGTGCCGTCGACCTGCGAGCGGCGGCCCAGCGGCCGGCTGCCGTTGAGGCTCGAGCCGTAGGGATCGGTGCAGCCGATGCCCAGCTGGTTGCTGCCGGCCGGCGGGCTCTGGCAGGACTGGCCCGTGGCACCGGTGCAGCCGGCGGTGAACGAGTTGGTCGACAGGAACCCGTGCTTCAGCCAGCTCATGCCGATCTG
>Ga0070669_100000111_pt1 | contig 78976 bp, 73 predicted proteins | sample KBSS53metaG_FD_64680 | JGI IMG/M metagenome (GOLD analysis project Ga0070669, IMG submission 64680) | Switchgrass rhizosphere microbial communities from Kellogg Biological Station, Michigan, USA - KBS S5-3 metaG | ecosystem: Host-associated > Plants > Roots > Rhizosphere > Soil ...
CCGGACCTGGCCGCGCTGTTCAGCGCCCTCGGCGGGCGGGTGCGTCTGCTGCAGGGCGGTGTCGAACGGATCCAGGGGCATGCCTTGGGGCAACTGCTGCTGGCGGTGAATGGCTCACCCCACGGCACTGAAGAACTGCGCAACCGCGCCGCGAACTGGGCACAACAGGTGGAGGTGCTGGGCTATGTGGTTTGATCGTTTAGTGCAGGGCGCCATCGACACCTTGTTGATGGTCGGCGTGTCATCGCTGATCGCGCTGCTGGTGGGCATCCCGCTGGCGGTGTTCCTGGTGACCAGCGACAAAGGCGGCATCTACCAAGCCCCGGCGCTGAACCGCGTGCTGGGGGCGTTCGTCAATCTGTTCCGCTCGATTCCGTTCCTGATCCTGATGGTGGCGCTGATCCCGTTCACTCGGCTGATCGTCGGCACCACCTACGGCGTATGGGCAGCGGTCGTACCCTTGACCATCGCCGCCACGCCGTTCTTTGCACGCATTGCCGAAGTGAGCCTGCGCGAAGTCGACCACGGCCTGATCGAAGCCGCACAAGCCATGGGCTGCCGCCGCTGGCACATCATCTGGCACGTGCTGTTGCCGGAAGCGCTGCCGGGGATCGTCGGCGGCTTCACCATCACGCTGGTGACCATGATCAACTCATCGGCCATGGCCGGCGCGATTGGTGCGGGGGGCTTGGGGGATATTGCGTACCGTTATGGGTATCAGCGCTTTGATACGCAGATCATGCTCACGGTGATCGTACTGCTGGTGATTCTGGTGGCGGTGATTCAGGTGGGTGGGGATCGCCTGGCGCGGGGGCTCAATAAGAGGTGAGGTATAGTCGGGTCATCGAAGACGCCCGGTATTACCCGTCATGACACTCAAACCCGACGACCTTAAGCAGATCACCTCCGCCACCCTCGGCCACTACAACAAAGTGGCCGAGGACTTCCGTGAAGGCACCCGCGATCACGATGTGAGCCAGAACATCGATGCCCTGCTGCGGCATATCCAGGGTCCGGCACCGTTTACTGTGCTGGATTTCGGCTGCGGCCCAGGGCGTGACTTGCAGACCTTTACCCGCATGGGCCATATCGCGGTGGGGCTCGACGGCTCGGAGCGGTTTGCGCAGATGGCGCGGGAGGACAGTGGCTGCGAGGTGTTGCAGCAGGATTTCCTCAAGCTCGACCTGCCTGTCGAGCGCTTTGACGGGATCTTCGCCAATGCGGTGTTGTTTCATATCCCCAAGCAGGAACTGCCACGTGTGCTCAAGCAATTGCATGGGGCGTTGAAGGCGGGCGGCGTGTTGTTCAGTTCCAACCCTCGGGGTGACAACCAGGAAGGCTGGAATGGGCCACGGTACGGGTCTTATCACGACCTGGCGGCGTGGCAAACACTCCTGACGCAAGCCGGGTTTGTGGAGTTGGAGCATTACTACCGGCCGGCAGGTTTGCCCAGGGCGCAACAGCCCTGGTTGGCGAGTGTGTGGCGCAAGCGGTAGATTTTCGTTGCCTGGTCTGACGCCATCGGGGCAAGCCCCCTCCCACAGTTTGATGTGTGAATACAGTCAACACGTGGGAGGGGGCTTGCCCCCGATGACGCCTGCTGAGGCAGCCTTACTCCACCTGATACACCAACGGTTTTTCACCCACCCCATGTGCAGTCACACTGCGCCCGGCATAACCTTCTTTTTCCTCGCCAGAAAAATTCGCCACCAACCGCGTCCCATCGGCAAAGGTGGTTTGCTGCACCTGCCTGTCCGCCGTCAGCCAACGAAAATCCGTCATCGCCTGTGTCGCCAAACGCTGGTGCAGCGGCCGGAAGAACCGATCCTGCCGCTGGATCACCGGCAGCCGCTGCTTAACGGTCGAGGCACTCAGGTGATACAGCGGCGGCACGTTGTAGAGCAGTTGCGTCAGCTCATTCTCGACCCGCACATTGCTCAGTTTGAGACTGTCGAACAGCCAGTGGTGTGTGGTGATCACCGAGCCGTGGAACACCGCCTGGTACAACGGCAGCCGCATGCTCGGCTCAAAGTAGATCGTACGAAACGGCTCTTTGAGCGGCACCGGCTTGAAGAACACCGTCGGCTGCTCCGGCGGGTACCAATTGCCCACGTAGTAAGGCGATTGCTTGTCCTGGGTCATGGCCTGGTCACCCCAGCCAATCACCGGCGTCTGCATGCCATGGGCGAACAGAATGCCTTGGGCGGTGATGGCGTTGCCGTCTTCGGAACCGGTTGGCAATTTGAGCACCGTGTTGAGCCAGCGCGAGGCGTCGATATTGCCCTCGGCGTTTTGCGCCTGGGTCATCCCGGCGCCGTCGCGGTAGCTGTCGAACACCATGCTGGTGGCATAGGCATCGAGGAACCAGGCGTTGAAACCGGCCTTGGCCTGCACGGCCTTCACACGGGCTTCGAGCAAAGGCCGCACGCAACGTGGGTCGGTGTAGTGACCGGACTGCTGGAAGCCGGTTTTCAGCGTGCCACCCTTCAACATAATCGCGCAGTCGCGGTAAGCCCTGCTGCCCAGGTGGGCGGTGGTCCAATCCGGATTTTCCGTGGCAGACAACGCGGTTTCATAGGAATCGTAGGGCGCCATCAGGTAACCCGCCTCAACCCCGGCGCGGATCGCCTCGGGGTGCCACAGGCCGCCCTCCCAGCCTTCGCCCAGGGTCAGCAGCAAGCGTGAAAGACCTGTATCACGCAGCGACTGGATCGCCCGGCTGCCCCAGGCTTGGGGGGTATCGCTCAGCGCACCGGCGAACGCGACGGCCAACTCGCCGCGCAGCTCACCATAACGTGCAGCGAGGCGCGTCATATCCGGCTCTTGCACCTGCCAACTCTGCCGGGCCTTGCTGTTGATTGCCGCATTCAGCCCCCGCAGCAGCGCGGTCTGCTCATAGCGATTCAAGGCCGTCGCCTGCCCCAGGATCTTTGTCGACTCCTTGTCGAGCAAGCCTTTGAGTTCATGGCCACGCAGGCGCTTGAGCAACAACGGCCAGTCACGGACATCCTCTGGCGCCAGCAGGTCATTACCCCACAGGTAGACATGGCTGGCACCCAGCAACTTCTCGGCCTCGGGTGTCTGCCGCAGTTTTTCCGCCAGCGGTTCATAACGCCCTTGCTCCACCAGCCATTGGCGGTAGCGCTTGGCGCCGGCCAAGGGATCGGCCTCCCCCAGGTGCAACAGCAGGGTCATCGGCGCATCAGGGTCGAGCGCGGTGAACTCATGGGCCACGGACAGCGCCATCCCTTCCTGCCAGCGCAGGCGATTGTTGTAGGGGTTGGTCAGCAACCAGTTCAAGGTGAAGCGCCCGTGGTCCAGGCCCCACAGCGGCAGGCTGAGGTCCTGGGTGGTGTTGAGATCACCTTGTTCCTGCAAAAACGCTTTCCATGCAGCGTTGTCGGCGGGCACGTAATGCCCTTCGGCCAACGGCCACATCAGCCCGTTGCCCAGGGCGCTGGCGGGTTGCTGAAGGATAGGTAGCTCGCCAGGCCCACGCGCGCGCAGGGTCAACTTGAGGTCGCGCTGTTCAAGGCTGGCGCTCACCCGGAAGGCGCCGTCATCCCACTGCCAACTGGCCTGTTGATCGCTCCGCACAAGCTGGCTGACGGCACGCGCCAGCAAGCCGCTGGAAGCTTGTACCGTCGCCTGCCCGTGGGGCGTCACGCGGATGGCGAGGGTGGCCGGGTCGAGTTCGACCCGCCACAGGAGGTTTTCCAATACGGTGCTGGCAAAAGCCATGGGTGACAGCAACAGTGTGCAAATCAACAGACCGTGGCGCAGGGAGTGAGGCATGTTCAGCTCTGCTCTGGTTTGGGCTCCCGGATCTTGTACCAAGCCACATAAAGCGCAGGCAAAAACAAAAGTGTTAACAAAGTCGCGATGATGATCCCGCCGATCATCGCGTAGGCCATCGGCCCCCAGAACACCTCACGGGCAATCGGGATCATGCCCAGGCTCGCCGCCGCCGCCGTGAGCAGGATCGGCCGGCGCCGATGCTCGGTGGCTTCCACCACCGCATCCCACGGCGTATAGCCGGCCACCTCATACTCATGAATCTGCGTCACCAGGATCACTGAGTTACGGATGATGATGCCGATCAACGCCAGGATGCCGAGGATCGCCACGAAACCCATGGGCGTGCCCGTAGGGATCAACGCCAGCACCACACCGATCAACCCGAGCGGCGCGACACTGGCCACCAGGAACATCTTCTGCACGCTGTGCAGCTGGATCATCAGGAACGTCGCCATGAGAAACAGCATCAACGGCACCACGCTGGCAATCGGCCCCTGGGCCTTGCCGCTTTCTTCCACGGTGCCGCCGGTAGCGACCTTGTAGCCCACCGGCAGGCCAGCGCTGAACTTGTCGATTTCCGGCTTGAGCTGCTTGACCAGGTCCGTCGGCTGCATCTCATCGCGCACCGAAGCCTTGATGGTGATGGTCGGCTTGCGGTCGCGACGCCATACCAGCGGCTGCTCCAGCTCGTAACGCACAGTGGCGAAGGCCAGCAGCGGAATCGACGTACCGTTGGGCGTGACGATCTGCAGGTTCTGCAAGGTTTCCGGCGTACCGCGTTCAGCGTCTTCGGCACGGCCCACCACGTTGATCAGGTAGATATCGTCATGCACCTGAGTTACCGAAGCGCCGCTGACCACGCTGTTCATCAACTGCGCCACGTCTTCCGACGACAGCCCCAGCTGGCGCGCCTTGTCCTGGGCGATGTCGATGCGCAGCACTTTGCCCGGCTCGTTCCAGTCGTAGATGATCTCGCCCAGGTGAGTGTTCTTGTCCAGCAAGGTCGCCAGTTCGATGGCGTGCTTGCGCACCTGGTCGGTGTCTTTGCCCGACACGCGATACTGAATCGGCCGGCCTACTGGCGGGCCCATTTCCAGCGGCTGCACGTAGCTGCCGATCCCGACGAAATCATCACGCAGGCGCTTTTGCAGGCGCGCGATCAACTCGCCACGCTCTTCCAGGCCCTTGCTCACGATGACCAACTGCGCGTAGTAGGGGTTTTCCAGTTGCTGGTCGAGGGGCAGGTAGAAACGGATCGCGCCCTGGCCGATGTACGTGCTCCAGCGGGCAATGTCCGGGTCGTCCTTGATGATCGCTTCCAGGCGGTCGACGGCCTTGCGCGTCTCGTTGATCGAGGCGTTTTGCGGCAGGTTGAGGTCGACGAGGATTTCCGGGCGGTCCGACGAGGGGAAGAACTGGTTCTGCACAAACTGCATGGAAAACACCGACGCCGCGAACAGCGCCACGGTGATGCCAATCGCCCACCAGCGGTTACGCATGGCCCACAGCATGCCGCCATTGAAAGCCCGTCCAATCCGCCCCGGCTCTGCGTTGTGAGGTTTGACGTTGGCGCTCAGGATATGCACGCCGATCACCGGCGCAAACAGCACCGCCACCACCCACGACACCAGCATCGCCACGGCTATCACCGCAAACAGGGTAAAGGTGTACTCGCCCGCCGAGCTGGCGTTGAGGCCGATCGGCACAAACCCCGCGACGGTCACCAGCGTACCGGTGAGCATGGGGAACGCCGTGGAGGTGTAGGCGTAGGTCGCCGCCTGCTCCTTGGTCTCACCTTTTTCCAGGCGTGTGATCATCATCTCGACGGTGATCATCGCGTCGTCCACCAACAGGCCGAGGGCAATGATCAGCGCGCCGAGCGACACACGCTGCATGGTGATGCCGCTGTATTCCATGAACACGAACACCAGGGCCAGCACCAACGGAATCGAGCACGCCACCACCAGTCCGGCGCGCATGCCGAGGCTGATAAAGCTCACCACCAGCACGATGATGACGGCCTCAAACAAGGCACTGGTAAAACCGCCGACCGCCTCTTCCACCACTTCCGCCTGATCGGACACCTTGTGCACGCCGACGCCCACTGGCAGGTCGGCGGTGAGTTCGTCCATGCGCTCGTGCAGGGCCTTGCCGAACGACTGGATATTACCGCCCTTCTGCATGGCAATCGCCAGACCGATGGCCGGCTTGCCGTTGAACCGGAACATCGGCCGCGCCGGGTCCACATAACCCCGGCTGATGTCCGCGATATCCGCCAGGCGATAGAAACGGTCATTGAGCCGCAGATTGACGTTGGCCAGGTCCTTCTCCGAGGCGAACTGCCCCGAGGTGCGCACCGAAATCCGCTCCGGCCCGGCCTCGATCACCCCGGCCGGCGTCACCGCGTTCTGCGATTGCAGGCTCTGCACCACCTGGCGCTGGTCAATCCCCAGCGCCGCCAGTTTGCGCGTGGAGAAGTTCAGGTAAATCACTTCATCCTGCTGGCCGATCATCTCGACCTTGCCCAACCCCGGCACCGAGCGGATCTCGCCGCGCACCTGCTCCACGTAGTCACGCAACTGGCGCATCGACAGGCCATCGCCGGTAAAGGCGTACACCGAGCCAAATACATCACCGAACTCATCGTTGAACGACGGCCCCTGCAAACCCGGTGGGAAGCTGCCACGAATGTCGTCGATCTTCTTGTGTACCAGGTACCAGATATGGGGGATGTCCTTGGCGCTGGTGGTGTCCTTGAGGAACACGAATACCGTGGACTCGCCCGGCCGGGTGTAGCTTTTCACGTAGTCGAGGGAGTCCAGCTCTTCAAGCTTTTTCTCGATGCGGTCGGTGACCTGCTTGAGGGTCTCTTCCTGGGTCGCGCCCGGCCAGCGGGTCTGGATCACCATGGTCTTGATGGTGAAGGAAGGGTCTTCCTCACGGCCCAGGTTCATGTACGAAAACACGCCCATCAGCAGCGCGACGAACATCAGGTACCAGACGAAGGACTGATGCTTGAGGGCCCAGTCGGATAAGTTGAAGCTCCCTTTCATCGTGGGCTGTCCTCGTCGATTTTGACTTTTTGCCCAGGTTTCAGGCTGTTGACGCCGGCGGTGACGATGCGCTCGCCGGGTTTGACGCCGCCGTTGAGCAAGGCGCTGTCGGCATCGCGGCTGATCACCGTGATATCACGCGGTTGTACCGTCTGGCTCTGGGTGTCGAGCAGCCAGATGCGGGTCTTGCCGTTGACGTCCTGCAAGGCGCTCAGGGGCACTTCGATGCGCGGGGCGATGGCGGTGCTCAACGTTACGCTGATCGCCGTGCCCAGGCGGAACGCGGGCGGCGTGTCGGCCAGGGTCAGGCGCGCACGTCGGGTGCGCGTGGCGCTTTGGGCCTGGGGTTCGATCTCGCGCACGATAGCGGTGGTATGCACGCTGGGGTCGAGCTGCCCGGCAACCAGGAACACCACGTCCGGTGGCAAGCGCTCGGCGAGGCCGGCGGGCAGGTCGATCACGGCTTCCTTGATATCCGGGCGCGCCAGGGTGACGACCTGCTGGCCGGCACTGACCACCTGGCCGGCCTCGGCATTCCAGGCGGTGACGATACCGGCGTGGTCAGTGCGCAGTTCGGCGTAGTTGAGCTGGTCCTTGGCTTGATTGACGGAGGCCTGGGCCTGATCGAGCGAGGCCTGGGTGGTCTTCAGGTCGGTCTGGGCGATATCCAGCTGGGCCTGGGCGCCGACGCCACGGTTGAACAGCTCCTGCTGGCGGCGCGCATTGGCCTGGGCGTTGATGTATTGCGCCTGCACGCGGGCCAGGTCGCCCTGGGCCGAGCGCAGTTGGTTCTGTTGGTCGGTGGGGTCGAGGACGGCGAGCAAGGCGCCCTTCTCCACCTCGGCGCCCACGTCCACCGCGCGGCGGGCAATGCGGCCGGGTACGCGGAAGCCTAAATTACTTTCGTAGCGCGCCTGGATGGTGCCGGCGAAGCGACCGAGGTTTTCCTGGTCTTGCGACTTCACTTCCATGGACAGGACCGGGCGCACGGGCTCGGGCGGCGGTTCTTCCTTGGAGCAGGCCACCAGCAGCAGGCTGGCGGCGAGTATCCCCGTGAGGCGTTTCATGGCTGCGCTCCTGGCTGGGCGATCTCGACAATCATGCCGGGATGCAGCAATTGCCCGCCGGCGACCACAACTTTTTCGCCGCCCTTGAGGCCGTCGCCAATGATGACTTTGCCGGTGAGGTAACGTGCCACGGTGACTTTGTGCAATTGCGCCTTGCCGTCGCCGTCGACCAACCACACAGCGGGTTCGCTGAGGTCTTTGGTCAGCGCGGCCCACGGCAATTCGATACTGGCCTTCGCCGGGCCATTGGCGGTGGCGCTTACCACCGAGCCCAGCTCCATGCCTTTGGGTAAGGCCTGCAGGGCGATTTTCACCTGCACAGTGCCGGTGTTGGCGGCCACGGCGGGGGTGACCTCACGGACCTTGCCCACGGCCTTGATGCTGGGGTTATCCAGCAGGCTGACGGTGATCGGCGCATCGGGCGGCGGCTCCACCAGCAGGGACTCATAGACGTTGAACACCGCATCACGCTCGCCATCGCGCGCCAGGCTGAAAATCGGTACGGTGGCCTGTACCACCTGGCCGACTTCGGCCTGGCGTGCGGTAATCACCCCAGGCGCTTCGGCGATCAGCGCGGTGTAGCCGAGTTGCTCGCGGGCGTTGGCCAGTTGAGCCTGGGCGGCAGCCAGGGCGCTCTGGCTGCTGCGTAACGCGGCCTGGGCGGAATCGTATTCGCTGCGGCTGGTGTAGCCCTTGGGCAAGAGTTTTTCCTGGCGCACGAAGGCGGCGGCGGTCTGCTTGACCCGCGCCTGTTCGGCCACGACCTGGGCCTGCGCGGAATCGACGTTGGTCTGCAAGTCCTTGGGGTCGAGCTTGGCCAGCACTTGCCTGGCGGTCACGCGGTCGCCCACATCCACCATGCGTTGGATGATTTTGCCGCCCACGCGGAAGGATAGATCGGTTTGCACCCGAGCCTGGATATCCCCGGTCAGCGTGACCGCCGCCGCGAAGTCCGCCGGCTGCACGGTCTGCACGAACACCCGCGAATGGGCCTTGGGTTCAGCCTTGTCCTCGCCACAGCCGCTCAACAGCGCCAGTAGGCCAAGGCCGAAAATACAGGTGGAAATGCGAGCGCCCATGCAGGCTCCTTTTGCGTGATGCCGACGTGCCAGTGTGTATGCGACTGTGAGCTTAGTTCAGGGTTCCTTATCTGCATGGAGGCTCCCATACTCCAATGGTTCCCAAGGCGACTGGATGCCCATGCTCAAGACCCACGCGGTGGCCAATTACCGGTTTGCCGGCGAACAAGGTGCTGGGGGAAACCCGGATTGACGGGCAGGGGATTCTGGATGCGCCGGCTTGGCATTGGCCGGAGTAGGCGGTGGTTGTGCTGGCCTCAGCGGGGGCAAGTCGAATCGTCGCACCGCCCCTCCCACATTATTGATCTGTGAATACATTCAAGTGTGGGAGGGGCGGTGCGACTTGCCCCCGATAGCGGTATCAGCCCTGCCACTTCCCGCCTTCAACAATCACGCTTTCAGGCTTGGTGTCATCGCTCAGTTCTTTACGCACATACTGGTCATACAGCTTGAGCAAAAACTTCTCCTCGCCCAGCTTCGCCAACTCGGCATTCACCCAGTCGCGCAGTTCGATGTTGCCTTTCTTCACCGCCGGCGCGATGGGCGCTTCATCACCGAGCTTCTCTTCCAGCACGCGGTAGCCCGGGTTCTGCTTGGCCCAGCTGAACAGCACCAGGTTGTCCTGGGCGTAGGCGTCGCCACGGCCGGCGGACAACGCTTGCAGCGACTCGGAGTTTTTCTCGAACTTGAGCAGTTTCCAGTCCGGATGGTTCTTGGTCAGCCAGATATCGGCGGTGGTGCCGGTGGTGACGATGGTGGTGCGGGAGGCCAGGTCATCCAGGCTTTTGACCGCGCTGTCATTCGGCACCAGGGCCTGTACCGCGACTTTCAGGTTGGGGTTGGTGAAGTCCACCGCTTCCTTGCGCTCGGGCGTTACGGTCATGTTGGCGAGGATCAGGTCGACCTTGTCGCTTTGCAGGAACGGGATACGGCTGGCCGGTTCGACGGCGACGAATTCGACTTTGTTTTCATCGCCCAGCAGGTCCTTGGCGAATTGGCGGCCGATGTCGGTATCGAAACCGACGTAGCGCCCGGCTTCGTTGACGAAACCAAAGGGCGGCTTGTCGGTGAATACACCCACGATCAGCTTGTCGCGCGCCTTGATCTTGTCGAGGTAGCTTGCGGCGGCAACCGGTTTTGCAGGCTCTTCGGCCTTTTTATCGCAGCCGGCGAGCAGGGCGACGGCAAACAGTGGCAGCAGTAGTTTTTTCATATCAGCTCCAGTTCCTGGGTTTTCTTGGGCAGTGTTGAAACAAAGGAGAACTTCTCCAGGAACTGCTGCGCGCGTGCGGTTTGCGGGTTCGTAAAGAATGCCTCGGGGGTGTTGTGTTCGAGGATGCGACCGGCCTCCATGAACACCACGCGGTCGGCGACGGCGCGGGCGAAGGCCATTTCGTGGGTGACGATCAGCAGGGTCATGCCATCGCGGGCCAGGCCCTGGATCACTTCCAGCACCTCCTTGACCATCTCCGGGTCGAGGGCTGCGGTGACTTCGTCAAACAGCATGACCTGGGGGTTCATGCACAGCGAACGGACGATGGCGATGCGTTGTTGCTGGCCGCCGGAGAGCTGGCGCGGGAAGGCATCGCGCTTGTCCGCCAGGCCGACGCGGGCCAGCAGTTTTTCCGCCTGTTCGCGGGCTTCACGGGGGTCGCGTTTTTGCACTTTCAGCGGGCCGAGCAGGATGTTGTCGAGCACGCTCATGTGTGGGAACAGGTGGTAGCTCTGGAACACCATGCCCACGTCCTGACGCACCTGGCGCCAGTCGGTGTGTTTGTCCAACAGCTCTTTGCCGGCGAAACGCAGGCTGCCGCTGTGCGCGACTTCCAGCCCATTGAGGCAACGCAGCAAGGTGCTTTTGCCACAACCGCTGGGGCCGAGAATCACCACCACTTCACCGCTTTGCACGCTCAGGTCGATGCCCTTGAGCACCTGCGCCTCGCCAAAGAATTTGTTGAAACCCTGGAACTCGATCAATGCGTTCATGCCTGGCCCCAGCGCCGTTCCAGCACCTTGGAGGCGGCCGATAACGGGTAGCAGATAAAGAAGAAAAACAGGAACAGCACGCCGTAGATCAACACGGACTCGTAGGTGCGTTCGATGATTTGCTGGCCGACCTTGATCACGTCCACCACACCGATCAGCACCGCGAGGGAACTGGTCTTGATAATGCGCGTGTAGACATTGATGGTCGGCGGCGTCATGCGCTTGAGCGCTTGCGGCAGCAGCACGTAGCCGTACAGCTGCGGACCTGACAAGCCAATCGACAAGCCCGCTTCACGCTGGCCACGGGGCAGCGAATGCAACGCGCCGCGCACCACCTCGCCCACTTCGCTGGCGCCCCACAGCGACAGCACCAACACCGCGCACCAGAAGCTCGGAATGCTCAAACCAAAGAAAATCGGCAAGCCGAAAAACACCAGGTACAGCCACACCAGCACCGGGATCGCGCGGAACAATTCCAGGTACACCCGCAGCACGCCGTTGATCAGGCGGTTGTTCAAGGTGCGCAGTACGCCGTACAGCACGCCGCCGACGGTGCTCAAAGCGATACTCAAGAACGAAATCGACAGGGTTTGCGCAGCGCCCTTGCCCAGTTGCGGCAACGACACCCACAGCAACTCAAGACCCGAACTGGCCATGCTGGAGCCTCCTTTCCAGGCGGCTGAGCAGCAGCGACAGCGGCAAGAACAGCAACACGCAAATCAGCGTCAGCACGGCGAGCATTTCGTAGGTCTTGTAGTAGAGCGCTATGTAGCTCTTGGTGGTGTAGAGAATCTCCGGCACCGCCACGGCGGAGACCACGGTGGTCTCTTTGAGCAGGAAGATGAAATTGGCGAATAGCGCTGGCAGGCTGAGGATGCCGGCCTGGGGCAGGATCACATGGCGCAGCAGTTGCCAGTCGGACAGGCCGATGGACTTGCCCGACTCGATCTGCGCCAGCGGCACCGCTTCCACACCGGCGCGCAGCACTTCGGTGAGGTAGGCGCCGCCGAGGAAGGTCATGGTGATGATCGCCGCCCAGAACCCGGAAATATTGAAGCCCAGGGCCGGTAGCGCGAAGTACACGAAAAACAGCTGGATCAGCAGCGGCGTGTTACGCGCCAGCTCCACATACAGCGCCACCAGGCGCGACAGGTAAGGTGTGCGAAACACCAGCAGCGCGGCGTTGATCAGCGCCACCAGCAGGGAGGTGGCAATGGCGATCAGGCCCACTTGCAGCGTCACCCCCACGGCCTTCAGGAACGCCGGCAGGGTGCTGAGGATAAAAGCGAAATCGAAGGTCATTTCCAGTCCATGACGCCGCACGGGTAGTGCAGCGAGCGCAATCCGATCCGGTGTGGGTAACGCCGGGTAGCGCGAACTTTAAAGGTATAAAAAGTAAAGTTTAAATACCCAAATAGCATATTGATATCACCCAAAAAGATAACCGCCGGATTCGCGGGTTTGGCGGGTGAGGGCTATGGTTTGGAGGTCTGAGATTCGAGGGATCGAACCATGAAGGAAGTGAAACCGATGGATCCGCAGGAGTTGGTGAAGTGGTTGATGGCGTTGCGCAGGGCGATCAATAGCAGAGCTCTCTAGATCAAAGCGGATCAAATGTGGGAGGGAGCTTGCCCCCGATGGTGGTGGCACAGAAAAAATGTGCTGACTGAACCACTGCTATCGGGGGCAAGCCCCCTCCCACATTTGGATTGCATTCCACATTCAGGGCATAAAAAAACGCCGACGCTGTACAGCCGTCGGCGTTCAAACCTTGAAGGGGGTTTGGGTTACATCAGAACGCAGGCACTACAGCACCGTTGTACTTCTTCTCGATGAAGGCTTTGACTTCCGGGCTGGTCAGGGCCTTGGACAGCTTCTGGATCGCATCGCTGTCCTTGTTGTCCGGGCGAGCCACCAGGAAGTTCACGTACGGCGAATCGGCGTGTTCGATGATCAGCGCATCCTTGGCCGGGTTCAGGCCGGCTTCCAGGGCGTAGTTGGTGTTGATCAGGTCCAGGTCAACCTGGTCCAGCACGCGTGGCAGCAGGGCCGATTCCAGCTCCTTGAATTTCAGGTGCTTGGGGTTGTCCTTGATGTCTTTTGGCGTGGCCAAGGCATTGGTCGGGTCTTTCAGGGTGATCACGCCGGCTTTCTGCAGCAGCAACAGGGCGCGACCGCTGTTGGAACCTTCGTTGGGGATGGCCACGGTGGCGCCATCTTTCAGATCTTCAATTTTCTTGATCTTTTTCGAGTAGCCGCCGAACGGTTCAACGTGCACGCCGACCACTGTCACAAGGTTGGTGCCCTTGCCTTTGTTGAAGTTTTCCAGGTACGGCAGGGTCTGGAAATAGTTGGCGTCCAGGCGTTTCTCGGCAACCTGCACGTTTGGTTGTACGTAGTCGGTGAAGACTTTGATTTCCAGGTCCACGCCTTCTTTGGCGAGGGTTGGCTTGACCAGTTCGAGGATCTCGGCGTGCGGGATCGGCGTGGCGGCCACCACCAGTTTTTCGTTGGCCTGGGCGAAGCTTGCAGTCAGGGCAGCCGCCAGTGCGGTAAACAACAGAACCTTTTTCATGCAGTGTCCTTATCGGAATTCCGGGGGCGTCTCTGACGACCGTTTTTTATGTAGTGTGCCAGCGAAGTGCTATCGCGGCGTGGGAGGGACAATACCTAGATTTTTTATTCCCGAACAATATCTTTTATTCACGTTGATATTCCATTTTGTTCATGCAGGAATTTACTTAACGTTTCCCGCTCGGCGGGGCTGGCGCGCTCGAAAATCCGCCGCACCTGTTCCAGCGCAGAACCCGCTACCGGCAGATTCAAATGTTCGGGCAAAATCTCATCCCCACTGCTGACCAGCAGGGCAAAGTGAATAACGTTTTCCAGCTCGCGGGTATTGCCCGGCCAGCTGTGGTGTTCCAGCACTCGCTGCGCGGCATCGCTGATCAGCGGCACCGGCAGGTCCAGGCGCTGACTGTAGATGCCCAGGAAGTATTCGGCCAGGGACAAGATGTCACCGACCCGCTCGCGCAGCGCCGGCAAATCCAACCGACCTTCGCTCAGATAGTGGAACAGGCGCTCATGGAACTTGCCGGCCGCCACGGCCTGGGCCAGGTCGATGCTGGTGGCGGCGACCAGGCGCACATCCACCGGGCTCGGCTGATGGGCACCGACACGGGTGACTTCGTGGTTTTCCAGCGCGGCCAACAGTTTCACCTGGATCGGCAGCGGTAAATCGCCGATCTCGTCCAAGTACAAGGTGCCGCCATTCGCCGAACCGAACCACCCTGCCCGGCTGCTGGCCGAACCACTGTGGCTGCCGGCGGCATAACCGAACAATTCGGCATCGGCATAGGTCGGGCTGATCGCACCGCAATTGACCGAGACAAACAGACCGGTGCGGTCGCTGCCCCGGTGAATATGCCTCGCCAGCAACTCCTTGCCGCTACCGGTCTCGCCGCGGATCAACACGGGCAAGGCACGGGGTGCGAGGCTTTCGAGGTCTTCGCGCAGCTGCCGCGAACGCGGGTCGACAAACACCAGCGCCTTGGCGCGGATGCTCAGTGGGCTTTTTTCCGCGTCGGGAAAGGTCAGCAATGGCTGGCCGTAGGTTTCATGCAGACTCATGGCAGGCTCCCGCCCCCAATCCACTCAAGGGACGGGGCGTTGAAAAAATTCAGGCAGTACGCCGGGCGTGATGCTCAAGGCGGCTTTGCAGGCGGTAGAGGTAGGCGAACCCCTGTTCCCAGCGCTGGTGGCCGGACTTCACATTGATGTGCCCCGCCCCCGACAGAATGCCGGCTTCGGCGCCCCAGTTGCGGGCCAATTCCAGGGCTCGCGGGGCGCTGACAGCACTGTCGTTGTCGGAGCTGACCACCTGGCTGGGGAACGGCAACAGGTCGGTCGGGATCGGCGCAAAATTACGCAACGCAGGTGAGCAGGCGGGCCGTTCGACATCGGCCGGGGCCACCAGCAAGGCACCGCGCACCTGGCGCAGGAAGTGCACCGGCGCGGTGGCCGCCCAATGCGCCACCGTGATGCAGCCCAGGCTATGGGCGATCAGGATCACCGGCGTGCTGTCGGCTGCGATGGCCTCGGCCAGCGCAGCGACCCAATCTTCTCGACGTGGCATCAGCCAGTCGGCCTGCTCCACGCGGGCGCTGTTGGGCAGGCTGGCCTGCCAGTGACTTTGCCAATGATCTTCTGGCGATCCTTGCCAGCCCGGCACGATCAGATAACGAATCGACTCGCTGTGCATGGGTGTGCCCTCCTGCAGCGTTTAACGTTGCTGAACAGTATAGGGACGGGTGTTATATTCGTTAAGGAATAAGAAGCTATTTATTAATAACCAAAAATTCAAAATTAATGAAGTTCAAAATGTGGGAGGGAGCTTGCTCCCGATGGCGGTGTATCAGTTACAGATTGATTGGCTGACACACTGCAATCGGGCAAGCCCCCTCCCACATTGATCGCATTTCAAGTTGAGGATTGAATCGCAGGCAAAAAAAAGGCCGCACCCTGCCAAGGAAACGGCCAAAAACTTGTCGAGGCTTGTGTAACTTAACGAGCGGTAATCACCGACAGCTTGGTAATGCCCGCGCGTTCGATAGACGCCATGGCTCGCGCCACTTCGCCGTAGTTCACGCCATCATCCGCCTGCAGTTGCACCCGCACATCGGGGTCCTTGGCCTTGGCCGCCTGCAGGTTGAACTCCAGCAAGTCCGGTTGGATTTCGTCCTTGTTGATAAACAGTTTGCCGGCGCCGTCGATGCTCACCACCAGCGGGTCTTTCTGCTCCACCGGCGCGACCGCCTCAGTCTTGGGCAGGTTGATCGGGATCGCGTTGGTCAAAAGCGGCGCGGTGACGATAAACACCACCAGCAGCACCAGCATCACGTCCACCAGCGGCGTGACGTTGATCTCGCTCAGTACCTCATCGCTGTCTTGCGTGGAGAAGGCCATGTCAGGACGCCTCCTTCACTTTCTGCGGGTTAGCGGCAGTGGTTTTGTTCAGGGTCGGGTGCAGCAGCACACGGAAGGAATTTTTCTGCGCCAGGCTGTAGAAGTCGTGGGCGAAGTCATCGAGGTCGGCAGCGGTCAGCTTGAGGCGACGCAGGAAGTAGTTGTAGACCAGCACCGCCGGCACGGCGACGGCGATACCGACGCCCGTCGCAACCAGTGCCGCACCAATCGGGCCGGCCACCGTTTCGAGGCTGGCGGAACCGGCGGCACTGATGCCCTTGAGCGCTTCCATGATGCCCCACACAGTACCGAACAGGCCGATGAACGGCGAGGTGCTGCCGATACTGGCGACCACGGCCAGGCCGGTTTCCAGGGAGCGCCGCTCTCGCACGATCTGCTGGCGAAGGGCGCGCTCAAGGCGGTCCTGGTGATTGATCGCCTGGCTCAGGTCCGTCGCGTGTGGGGTTTCGCCCACCTGGATCGCGGCGTAGCCGGCCTGGGCCACGCGGGCAGCGGCACCCGGCTGGGTTTGCGCCAGCTCGGCAGCCGAGTCGAGACTCGACGCCGCCCAGAACAGTTTATGAAACTTGCGATCCTGCGCCTTGAGGCGACCGAACTGCACGCCCTTGAGCAGGGCCAGGCCCCAGGTGGCGACCGAAAAAACCACCAGCAGCCAGATCACCGCGCTTTCGATGGATTCAAGTGGAGATGCTAATGCCATGATGTCTTCCCTCTGTGCAGGTCGCGGCGCGTGCAACACACCGCAGCCGAATAATTAGTGAATCTTGAAATCGATCGGGACGCTGACCCAGCCGTCCTGGGCCACCTCGCCCTGCTTGGCCGGCACGAAGCTCCAACGCTTCACGGCGGTCAGTGCGGCGTCATCGAGCTGCTGGCGACCGCTGCTCTTCTGGATCTGGATCTCGCCCGGCTTACCGCTGGCTAGTACATGCACCCTGAGCAACACCGTGCCTTCCCAACCGCGCCGCTGGGCCAGTGACGGATACTCCGGCGCCGGGTTCTTCAAGTACGCGGCGTTGGCCGAAGCGGGCGTAACCGGAGCCGGCGCCGGTGGTGCTGGAGGCGCGGGCGGCGCGGGAGTCGGTGGCGCAGGCGGTTGCTCGAGCGGTTTCGGTGCAGGCTTGGGCTCAGGCTTTGGCACTGGCTTGGGTTTGGGTTTAGGAATCGGTTTTGGCGGCGCCGGCTTGGCGGCCAATTCATCCACCACCGGCGGCGGTGGCTCGACCACAGGCGGCGGCGGTGGCGGCACGGGCGGTGGCGGTTCCACCACCGGGGGTGCCGGCTGGGAAAATTCGATGGTCATCGGTGGAATTTCCGGCGGCACGATCGGCAACACCGGGGTCGGCTTCTGGCTCACCCAGTAGATCACCGCACCGTGCAGGGCCAGCACCAGCAGGCCGAGCAGAATACCTTCGCGACGGCTGGAGAAACGCTTCGGAGTCCTCTGCGTTCGCAGTTGTCCCAACGGCGCGCGGTGCGGCCGGCCAAGGTCGACCAACTCACCACCCGGTGCCTGGCGCCACGGCGCCTCGTGTGCACTGGCGGCGGTCTGGACATTGCCCATTGATTCACTCCCTACGGTTTTTAAGCAAAAAAACCGACAGGCCTGCTTGGAAGGCCGTCGTGGGCTGAATCATCGGCGCCAGAGGCTTATCTCTTAAAGTAACCTTTAAAGTTATACATAGACCTAAAACGAATAAATGAAACATGATGAAACGCCAAAGCCCCGTCCTGCGTGGGCTGGCGTCCAGGCGATGTTTTTCAATGCTTTCCGGGCATAAAAAATATTCGGCAAAGGCATCGTTCAGGCTGAGCTGTTAGCACACAAATCCAGCAATTGGCGTTGCAGGCTCTGCCCCGCCGCGCCGAGGCCAGTGCGTCCGTACAACGCCAGCCGCACGCCCTGCACCGCAGGCAAACCGCTGTCCGCGCCCAATACGACATGCCCGGCCTGCACCACACGCCGGGGTAACAGACTGATACCCAACCCCGCCGCCACCGCCGAACACACACTGGCCAGGCTCGCGCTGGAGTAACCGATGCGCCAGCGCCAGCCCCCCACTTCCAGGTGTTGCAGCATTTCATTGCGGTACAGGCCCCCCACCGGAAAGGCCACCAACGGCAAAGGGTCGCGCCCCAGGGATGGCGTGCTGCGGCTATCCACCCAACACAACGGCTCTGGCCATGAGGCCAGGCAGTCGTCGCTGTCGCCCATCTGCTTGACCAGCAATACGTCGAACTCACCGCTACGGTACTGGCGCTGCAACTCGGGGCCAAGACCGCTGGTGACCTCCAGGCGCACCCTGGGGTACGTCAGCACAAAGGCCGATAACAGAGGCATCAGGCGTTCGGCAGCGAAGTCTTCCGGCACACCGAGGCGCAGCACGCCGTCGCTTTGCTGGTTGATCAATACGTCGGCGGCTTCCTCATGTAACGCGAGGATGCGCCGCGCATAGGCCAGGAGGCGCTCGCCTTCCGCCGTCGCCACCACACGACGTTGGTCGCGATCCAGCAGCTGGCACGCCACCGCCTCTTCCAGGCGGCGGATCTGCTGGCTGACGGTGGACTGGGTCAAGTGCAGGCGCTCTGCCGCGCGGGTGAAATTGCCGCAGTCCACCACGGCGACAAAGCTGCGCAACAACACCGGATCGAACATCGTGCTCACCATTCCATTTGCCACTGGTTGGCATGGTTATATTTAATTTCAGAATACCTCGGCGACTGTGGATACTTCACGCCTCATTTGCACACTCCGCAGGTTCTGCATGTCGCTTAACTCCTCAACCGCAGGCCGGTTCGCCGGCTGGGGCCTGCTGGTGGTCCTGGGCCTGAACCTGCGGCCGATCCTCAGTTCCATCAGCCCGTTGCTCGGCGAAATCCGCCTGGCCACCGGCCTGAGCTTCCAGAGCAGCGCCCTGCTCACCAGCCTTCCCGTGGTGTGCATGGGCCTGGTGGCGCTGGTGGGCGTGCGTGTTGAAGCGCAGCTGGGGGAACGACGCGGCATCGCCCTGGGCCTCATGATGATCCTGTTGGCGTGCCTGGCCCGCTGGCTGATGGGCCAAGGGTCGACATTGCTGGTGACTGCGTTGCTTGGCGGTGCCGGCGTGGCACTGATCCAGGCGTTGGTGCCGGCGATGATCAAGCGTGAATTCCATCACCGCGTGCCGGTGGCGATGGGCGTTTATTCGGCCTCGTTGATGGCCGGCGGCGGCCTGGCGGCGCTGCTCAGTCCGGTGGCGGCCACGTATTTCCAGCAATGGGAGGCCGGGCTGGGTGTGTGGTTGTTACCCGCGTTGGCGGCGCTGCTGCTGTGGGCCTGGTTGCCACTGGGTGCGGCAAAAAACGCGAACGTCATCCCTGCCTACAAGGGGCTGCGCAATCGCCGTGCCTGGCTGCTGGCGCTGTATTTCGGCCTGGTGAACTGCGGCTACATGAGCCTGGTGGCGTGGCTGCCGGCCTACTATCAGCAACTGGGTTGGGGCGTGTTGCCCAGTGGTTCATTGCTGGCGTTCATGACCATCTTCCAGGTGATCGCCGCGCTATTGATGCCGGTGCTGGCACAACGCGGGATCGACCGTCGGCCGCTGCTGTGGATCAGCCTGTTGGCCCAGACCATCGGCTATCTAGGCCTATTGATCGCGCCGTTGCAGTTTCCGCACCTATGGGTGGCGCTGTGCGGCTTTGGCCTGGGAGCATGTTTTGCCCTGAGCCTGTTGCTGACCCTCGACCACCACCGCGACCCGCGCCAAGCCGGCCAACTGGCGGCGTTCGCGCAAGGCGTGGGCTTTTTGATCAACGCGATTTCGCCGTGGATGACCGGTTGGCTGCGCGAACTCACCGGCAGCTTTGTCAGCGCCTGGGTGGTGCTGACCGTGACAACGGTGGCGATGCTGGTGGTGACCCGCGTATTCAGCCCGGCCACCTATCGCACCGCCAGCGTACCGGCCTAAAAGTCGTAGCGACCGGTTACACCCAGGGTGCGAGGCGTGCCCAGCAAGCCTTCATAACCGCCGTTACCGCCGGTCCAAAGGGTGGTGTAGTAGGTTTTGTCGAAGGCGTTTTTCAGCCACAGCGACACATCCCACTGCCCCTGCTGATAGTTGCCACGCAAGCCGGTAGACACGTTCACCACCGCGTACGCCGGGATCTGCCCGTAGTCCGAGTCCTCCACTGTCCCCACGGCCTTGGAGCGGAATGCATAGCTGGCAGTGACGTAGGGTTCCAGACCGTTGTCCAGGTTCCACTTGTACTCGCCATTGGCATTGGCGATCCATTTCGACGCGCCCACCACCTGATGCCCTGTCAGGTCACAGGAGGCCGGGGCACCCGGGCGCAAGCTGACTTCCGGTGGGCACGGGGCGTCCTTGTAGGACAGGTAGCTCACATCGTTGAACGAGCCATTCACGTTCAGCGTCAGTCCTTTGATGGGAACCAGGGTGCTTTCCACTTCCACCCCACGCGAACGTACGGAGCCTGCGTTGGTCAGGTACTGCACCCGGTTGTCCTGATCATAGGCGTTGGTCTGGTAGCCATTGACCTGGGTCCAGAACAGGTTGGCATTGAGTTGCAGGCGTCGGTCCCACAGCGTGCTTTTAAAGCCCAGTTCAGCGTTGTTGGCCCTTTCGGTGCCGACCAGCAGCGAATCCGCGCCGGCCGTTGGCGCCGAACCCACCGCCAGGTTGACCCCACCGGATTTCTCGCCATGGGACAGGGTCGCATAGCCCAGCAGGTTTTCATTGAAGCGGTAACTGAGGTTCAGCAGGCCCGAAGGGCTGGTGCTGTACTGGTTGAGGTCTGCGGAGTCGTAGGCCCCGGCACGCCCACGCCGAGCCGTAGCGGCCGCGCCCGTGACAGCCGCGCCACCCACCGGCGCATTGCGAGTCACCCAGGCGCTTTTCTCTTCATAAGTACCCCGCAGACCGGCGGTGAAATCCAGGCGCTCGGTGAGGTGCCAGGTCCCTTGGGCAAACAGCGCGAAGCTGTCGGTGCGGATGTGCCCGTTGCCCACACTGCTCACGTTGGCGAGCGCCCCCGTCGCCGTGCCGTTCCAGATGTCGGCCTGGGGTCCGTAATAGGCGAAGGACTTGTTGTCCAGGGAGTTACCGAAGTAATAGGCACCCAGCACGTAATCGAAAAATCCGCCGGTCGGCGAAGCCAGGCGAAACTCCTGGGACCACTGCTTATCTTCCACCGACACCCCGGCGTTATAGGACGCCGGCACATTGAGGCCATCATCATTGCGCGGTGTGAAATTCCACCAGCGGTAGGCGCTGACCGAGGTCAGGGTGAAATCACTCGGCAGCGTCCAGTTGGCTTCCAGGGACGTACCGCCCTGGAACACCGTGACATGCTGGTCGTTGTCCAGATTGACCTTGCGGTGGGTGCCGTCCACCAGCGTTGCGCCAGCCGCCGCAGCGCGTGACTCATAGAGGTTGGTGCCATTGATCGTGGGCCCGGTGCTGTAGAGCACGCGGGTGCCGGCGCTGGAATCCTCTTCGTTGTAATCGCCAATCCAGCGCAGGTTGAACGTATCGCTCGGCTTGTACAGCAGTTGCCCGCGAAAGCCCTGGCGTGAACCACCATTGAGATCATGGCCGTCGTGCTCGTTCTTGATGTCGCCATCGCTGCGCGTGCGATAGGCCGAAAAACGTCCCGCCAGATCATCGCTGAGCGGGCCGGAAACCGTGCCCTTGGTCTGGAAATAGCCATCTTCGCCCAACGACGTCTCGATGCTGCGCTCCGGGGTAAAACTGGGCGCACGGGTACTGATATTGATGACCCCGGCAGTGGTGTTCTTGCCGAACAACGTACCCTGGGGGCCGCGCAATACCTCGAGCTGTTCGATGTCCATCAGGTCGAACACCGCCATCCCCGGCCGGCCGAGATAGACGTTGTCGATATACAACCCCACGCTGCCTTCCAGGCCATCGCTGGCCGGGTTGTTGCCCAGGCCACGGATTGACACGCTGGACTGGCGCGCATGCATGTAGGCAACGTTGACGCTGGGCACCAGTTGTTGCAAATCCTGGATGCGGTAGACCCGTTGGCTCTCCAGTGCCTGGCCGCCAACCACGCTCATCGGCGTCGGCACCTCCTGCGCGCTTTCGGTACGACGGCGTGCCGTCACCGTGACGGTTTCCAGTTGGCCGCTGGCGCTTTCGCCCTCAGGTTCAGGGGAGATCACCTCGGCCGCGTGACTGGACGACCAACTGGCGCTGCCGGCCAGCAACAAGGCCAGCGGCAGACGCTTGAGCCTCCAGGAAGAGCAAGGTACAGCGGGCTTGAACACACTCATAAGCGGCTCCGTAACCAGGAAATACTCATCGATACATATTCCCCAAGGTTATTTATTTATGTTTTTTAGAACATTTACTGCATAAGAGATAGCCTTTATAAGGAGTCGACCTAATGCATAGCCAATGCATTTCCCCGATATTTTTGATGTGAAAAATGCATATCGATTTGCGCCAGCTCCGCCACTTCATCGCTCTCGCCGAACAACGCAGTTTTGTGGCGGCGGCGTTGACCGTGAACCTGTCGCAATCGGCGTTCAGCCGCAGCATCCAGGCCCTGGAACATGCCGCCGGCTGCCAACTGGTGGACCGCGGTCGCAAGGACCTGGCGCCCACCAAACAAGGCCAGGTGCTACTGGAGCATGCCCGGCGCCTGGTCAGCGGTGCCCAGCAACTGGCCAACGAGATCAGCCAGTTCAATGGGTTGGAGGCCGGTGAGCTGCGCTTTGGGTGTGGCCCCGCACCTGCGGCCGGGTTGATTCCCCGCGCCATTGGCAACTTTATCGGGCGCTACCCGAAGGCACGCGTGCTGTTCCAGGTAGATGACTGGCAAAGCCTGGGCAAGCGCCTGCTCAGCGAGGAGTTCGAATTCTTTGTCGCTGATACCCGTCACTTCGAAGCCAACCCTGACTATCACACCCATCGCTTGCGTCCACGCCGCTGGAATTTCTGCTGCCGCGCCAGCCATCCCCTGGCCGGTCGCGAGAGCGTGAGCGCCGCAGAGTTGATGAGTTATCCACTGGCCGTGACGATCCGCCCGCCCAACCTGCGCAAGGTCATCGTCGACCTCAGCGGACGCCCCGATTACCTGCCCAATGTGGAGTGCGAAAACGGCTACAGCTTGATGGGTGTGGTATTGCGCTCCGATGCCATTGGTATCGTCAGTGCCAACAGCGATGTGCTGCACATGGCCCGAGGCGAATTGGTGTGTTTGAAGATCGACGGACTCGCCGAAGACCTGGAGGAGCGTTTCACCCGCTACGGTATCGTCAGCCGCGCAGGGTACCGGTTATCACCACTGGCGGAGGCGATGATCGAGCAGATCAAGGAGATTGATGCGCTGGATGAGGATGTGTGTGCGCTGGAGAATTTCGCTGTCTGAACTGATGCCATCGGGGGCAAGCCCCCTCCCACTTTTTGAATGCATTTCAAGTGTGGGAGGGGGCTTGTCCCCGATAACGCCTGCAGCAACGCCCATGCATGGCCTGCATGAAACCCAGTCCCCAAATGCACTTGCCAGCCCCGGCGCAAAGGACGAAAAAAGCCCCCTGTCCTCCGTTCGGTAAACCCTCATGCCTCAACCAAAACCTGTACGCAATGTGCTGTACATCATGTGCGACCAACTGCGCCGCGATTACCTGTCGTGCTACGGCCACGCTCATTTGCACACGCCGAATATCGACCGTCTCGCCGCCGCCGGTGTGCGATTCGGCCGTGCCTACACCCAGGGCACCATTTGCGGACCGTCGCGGATGTCGGCCTATACAGGACGCTATGTCAGCAGCCACCAGGTGGCTTGGAACGGGGTGCCGCTGCCGTTGGAAGAGTTGACGATCGGCGATTATCTGCGCCCCCACGGCATCCGCACCGCGCTGGTAGGCAAGACCCACGCCACGCCAAACCTGGACGCTTTGCAGCGCCTGAAGATCGACCCCCACGGCGCCCAGGCCGAGCCACTGAACGAGGTCGGTTTTGAAGCGTATATGCGTCACGACGGGATTTACCCTGACAGCCCGTTGTTCGACGACAAGCGCGAGTCCGCGCCCTATACGCATTACCTGCGCGAACAAGGCTACAACGGCACCAACCCATGGCATGACTGGGCCAACGCCGCAGAAGGTCAGGACGGTGAGCTACTCAGCGGCTGGCACATGCGCAATGCCGGGCTACCGGCGCGGGTAGCCGAGGCGCATTCGGAAACCGTCTACACCACCGACCGCGCCATCGACTTTATCCACGAACAAGCCGAGCAGCCGTGGTGCCTGCACCTGTCCTATATCAAGCCGCATTGGCCTTACATCGCCCCCGCGCCGTACCACGCGCTGTATGGCGCCGAGCACATCCAGGCGCCCATCCAGCCGGGGCAACCCAGCGATCACCCGGTTTATCAAGCGTTTCGCCAGCACCAGGAAAGCCTCAACTTTTCCCGTGACGAGGTACGCCTCACGGTGATCCCGACCTACATGGGGCTGATCAAACAGATCGACGATCAACTCGGGCGGCTGTTCGATGTTCTGCAAAGCAATGGGCGCTGGGACGACACGCTGATCGTGTTCACCAGCGACCATGGCGATTTCCTTGGCGATCATTTCCTCGGGGAGAAAGAATTCCTGCTGGAGCCGGCCGTAGGCGTCCCGTTGATTGTGCGCGACCCACGCGCCAGTGCCGATGCCAGCCGTGGCACATTCGACGACCGCCTGGTGGAAACCATTGATGCGCTGCCGACCTTCCTCGACGCCCTGGGGCTGCCTGCTGCCGACCACCGCCTGGAAGGCCACTCACTGATCCCACTGTTGCACCGTACGCAAAGCGCCTGGCGACGCTACGCCATCGCCGAATACGACTACGCCTTCCAGGCCCCGGCCCGTGAACGGTTGGAGCAGCCCATCGACCGTTGCCGCATGACGATGGTGCGCAGCGAACGCTGGAAATACCTGGCGTACGATGGCTTTCGCCCACAGCTGTTCGACCTGGAAAACGACCCGCAGGAACTGCATGACCTGGGGGCCGACCCGGCGTACGCCGACGTGCGCGAAACCCATTCGGGCTATCTGTTCGAATGGCTGCGCGGCCTGAAGCGGCGCACCACCATCAGCCACACAGAGATCGATCTGCGTGGCCAACGGTTTCGTTATGGAGAGCCGGAAACAGACAAGGTGGTGCAGATCGGCGTGTGGTGATCACACACCCTTGGTGGTCTTGCTGGCCTGCCCGTGCACGCTCACCGGCACATCGCCCTTGAGCGTGACCCGGCGCACGATACGCTCCTGGGTGCCATAGTCATCCACTGCGTAATGCTGGGTGGCGCGGTTGTCCCAGATCGCTACATCACCGGTGCTCCAACGCCAGCGCACGGTGTTTTCCAGGCGGGTGACGTAGCTCTGCAACAGGTTGAACAGCTGCGCCGAATCTGCCTGGGAGTATCCTTTGAGGCGCTTGACGAAGTGTCCCAGCAACAAGGTTTTCTCGCCGCTGACCGGATGTACGCGCACCACCGGGTGTTCGGTTTCGTAGACAGTGGAGGTGAACACTTTGCGGTATTCCTCCAGCGTCTCCACCGACACATCCGGCTTGCGCGCGGCGTAGTCGTATTCGTTGCTGTGCACCGCCCACAGGTTGTCCGCCAGGGCTCGCAGCTCGACGCTGAGGTCATTGTAGGCGCTGGATGTGTTGGCCCAGACCGTGTCGCCGCCGGACCTGGGTGCCAGCACCGAACGCAGGATCGAAGCCTTGGGGTAGGCGTCGACAAAGGTCACGTCGGTGTGCCAGGAGTTGGCGCGCTGGCCACGACCGCCGTCCAGCTCCATCAGGAAACGGGTGCCGTCGCGCACTGGTACGGTCGGGTGGGCAATCGGTTCGCCCAGCAGGTGCGCAAAAGCTTCCTGGCTCTGGTCATCAAGGTGGGTCTGCTCGCGGAAGAAGATCACCTTGTACTGCACCAGGGCCTGCTGGATGGCCTCGACGGTAGCGGCATCCAGGTCGCCGGACAGTCTGACCCCACGGATCTCGGCGCCAATGCGCCCGCCGACGGGGTGAATGTCCAGCGCTTGGGCGATGGGTTGAACAGCGAATGCGGCATTGCTCATTGTGGTGACCCTCATGTGCCTGATGGTGGGAACGCTTTCCGACAACGCTCTATTCATATGCAATTTAGATCTAGCAAATGAATGAATGCTTCGTTGACGGAATAAGAGCTTGCATTTAAAACCTCAGCTCCCTCGGTCGCAAATGCCTTCGACCTATTTTTAAAATGCCGGGAAAGCATATGGATCTTCGCCAACTGCGCTATTTCATCGCCCTCAACGAACACCGCAGTTTTGTGCGTGCCGCGGACGCCATGGGCATCACCCAACCCGCGTTCAGCCGCAGTATCCAAAGCCTGGAACATGAGTTCGGCTGCGTATTGGTGGACCGTGGCAACAAGGACTTGCGCCCCACTCCCGAGGGCCAGGTAGTGCTGCAACATGCGCTGAGCCTGGTGCACGGTGCCGCCTTGCTGAGCAGTGAAGTCACCCGCATGACCAAGCTCGATGCCGGCGACCTGCGCTTCGGCACCGGACCGGCACCCGCGGTGAAACTGGTACCCGATGCGGTGGCGCGCTTTATCACTGCACACCCGAAGATCCGGACCAGTTTCCAGGTGGATAACTGGGAAAAACTTAGCCGCGCTCTGAGCCGCGAAGAAATCGAGTTCTTCATTGCCGACATCCGCCAGTTCGAAAACGATCCAAACTTCCAGACCCGCGCACTGAGCCCCAAGCGTGGTGTATTTTTTTGCCGTCCGGACCACCCGCTGCTGGCCAAGGACAGCCTGTCGACCAACGACATGTTCGACTATCCGCTGGCGTCGCCGCTGATCTCCCAGGGCATTCGCAAACTGCTGGCGAACCTCAGCGGGCGCATGGACTTTTCACCCAGCATCCAGACCGAGCACTTCCCGGCGCTGGTGAAGATCGTGCTGCAGTCCAATGCCATTGGCGTGGGCACCGAAGAAGCATTTGCCGAAGACATCGCCCGTGGCTCCCTGGTGGTGCTGCACTGGCGCAACCTGCCGCAGAACATGGACACCATGAGTGCGCGGTGCGGGGTGGTCAGCCGCACCGGCTCGCGCCTGTCGCCGGCGGCGAAGGCAATGATCGAGACGCTGGTACAAGTCGACCGCCAAGACGTGAGCGTGGCGGTCTGACGTCGCTTAGAGACCCGCCGCCTGCAGATTCGGCGCCACCCAGTCACTGACCTGGAAGGACTTGCGAATCAGCCGCTCCTTGGTCGCCAGGTCTACCGACTCCTGCAATTTGCCGAGGAACACCGGGTCGAGGGTCGAGGGGAACAGCTCGCTGAGCTTCTCGTTTTTCAGGTCATTGCTCAGGATGATCGGTGGGTAACTGGCCAGCCCCGACACCAGGTCGATATAGGCTTGCTTGTTGTTGTCATCGGTCAACCACTGCACTGCTTGCTGCTGGGCCTTGAGCAACTTGGCCACGACATCGGGGTGCTCATCGACGAACTTGCCACTGCCCACCAATACAGCCTGGATGCTGCCAGCGCCGCCGAGGTCCTTGGTGGTCAGTGGCAATTCGGCCAAGCCCTTGGCCTGCAGCGCACTGAGGCTAGAACTGCCCCAAGTGGCATCGATCTGCCTGGCAGCCAGGGCGGCGCTCGCGGCGCTGAAATCCAGATTGATTACTTTCAGGTCTTTTTCACTCAGGCCCTGGCTGGCCAGGGCGCTGTCGAACGAGAGTTGAGTGGCCGTGCCGCGAAACACCGCAACGCGCTTGCCCTTGAGGTCCTGCAGGGTCTTGATGCCAGAGCCGGGAACCACGCCCAGATACTGTTTGACGCCGCGTGCCGAAGCACTGAGCAGGCGGGTGTCCAAGCCATTGGAGCGACCGATGATCGCCGCCAGGTCGCCCAGGTAGGCCAGGTCCAGTTGACCGTTGGCGAAGGCCTCGTTGATCACCGGTCCTGCGCCCTTGAAGTAATTCCACTGGATCTTGATGCCTTGGTCGGCAAAGGCTTTCTCGAAGATCTGCTGGTCGCGCAACACATCCGTGATACCACCACCACTGTGCTGGTTCCCCGCGCTGAGGTCGGGTACGGCAATGCGGATTTCCTTGAGTTCGGCGGCCTGGACCCAACCGGCCAGGGCGGTACCCGCGAACAATGCAATCAAGCGTTTAAAGGGCAGTTTCATAAGCGCAGCTCCTGTGGGCGACGGTCGTCCGGGGAGCAGAAAGTAGGCACAACCTACACAAAACTTTAAATACTATAAATTCACAATTTAATAGCTTTTAGAACTATAAGGCTTAAAACGCCGACCCTTGGGGCCTATGCATGAACAGCATTGAAAATATTCTCCGAATGCATTGGATGCGTGCTCGGCTGAGGCATTAAATGCATTTTCTTATCCCCCAATCATCTTGATTGCGTTTTTGTAAGATCAAAATCACATAACGCCATCGGCGACAACGGAGGTCATCCATGGCCCGAATATCACTGTTGAGCCTGCCTCTGGCCGCTCCCCGTCATGATCGGGCGCACCGCTGGCCGAAACTGGGAGAACGGTTATTGCCCTGGCTGTTGCCCTTGGCGCTGTTCGCGCTGTGGTGGCTGGCCAGCCACAATCACTGGATGAGCGAGCAGATTCTGCCACCACCCTCACTGGTGTGGAGCAGCGCTGTGGAATTGGCCGGTGGCGAGTTGTGGGCTCACCTGGCAATCAGTGTTCAGCGCTTGTTCTGGGGACTCCTGGCGGGCATCGGCGCCGGGGCGTTGCTGGGTGCCCTGCTGGGGTTCAGCGCCCGTGTCGAGCGCGTGGTATTCCCCACGTTCAGCGCTTTGGCGCAAGTGCCAACACTGGCCTGGATCCCCCTGTTCATGGTGTTTTTCGGCATCGGCGAAACCTTGAAGCTGGTGGTGCTGGTGAAGGCAATCGTAGTGCCCGTCACCCTGCATGTACTGGTCGGCGTGCGTGATGCCCAGCCCCACCTGCGTGAAGCCGCCCGCGTGCTGCGCCTGCCCACTCACCTGCTGATTCGTCGGCTGATCCTGCCGGCCGCGCTCCCCGCGTTCATGGCCGGCGTACGCCTCGCGCTGGCCGCCGGCTGGACCTCATTGCTGGCCGTGGAGTTGTTGGCGTCCAGCGAAGGCATTGGTTACTTGATGGTATGGGCTCGCCAGTTGTTCATGCTCGATATCGTTTTCGTGTGCATCGTGGTGATCGGCGTGTTGGGCGTGGTGATGGATCGCGGCATCGGCTGGCTGGACCGCAAATGGGTGCACTGGCCCCATCCGGCGACGGCACAGATTCCTCAGGGCCCCCGCTATCAAGGCTGGCAACGCCTGCAGCCTTGGCTGTTGCCGCTGCTGTTGCTGGCGTTATGGCAACTGGCAACCCAGCAGGATTGGGTGGATGCGAACATTCTGGTCAGCCCATGGACAGTCCTGCACACCACCGTGACGGGCGTGCTGGATGGCAGCCTGTCCGGTGCCCTGGGCAAAAGCCTGGGCCGTACGCTGGGCGGCTTGATCCTCGGCACCAGCCTGGGGTTTGCCATGGGCCTGTGGCTGGGATTGTCGCGGCGCAGCGAGCGCGTACTCGGGCCGACGCTGTCTGCGCTGCGCCAGATTGCGATCTTCGCCTGGGTACCGTTGCTCACCGCGTGGTTCGGACTGGGCGAGTTGGCCAAGGGGGTGTTTATCGCCCTCGCCGCGTTCTTCCCGTTATTTATCGCCACCCAGCGCAGCGTATTGAACCTGTCACCCCAACTGCGCGAGGCGGCGCAGGTGCTGCGCCTGAACCTGTTCCAGCGCCTGCGCCGCCTGGTGTTGCCCGGCGCTGCGACGGGGATTTTCGCCGGCCTGCGCCTGAGCCTGATCTATGCCTGGCTGGGCACCATCGGCGCTGAGTATTTCATGCCCTCCAACGGCGGCATCGGCAGCCTGATGATCGGCGCTCAACAGTTGCTGCGCATGGACCTGATCATGAGCGGCATGCTTCTGGTCGGCCTCACTGGCGCCGCCCTCAACCTTATCGGCCAACGCATCGAAACCCGCGCTACCCGCTGGAGACACGCATGAACGCACCTATCGTCCGCTTCAACCATGTGGGCAAGAGCTTTGACGTCGACGGTGTCGAGCTGGAAGCCATCCGTGAATTCAACCTGGAGATTGCCGAAGGCGAATTCGTCGCGATTGTCGGTTCCAGCGGGTGCGGCAAATCCACCCTGTTGCGCCTGCTGGTGGGCCTGGACACACAGTTCCACGGCCAGATCCAGGTGGACGGCAAAGCCGTCAGTGGCATCGGCCGTGAGCGCGGCATTGTGTTCCAGGAACACCGCTTGTTTCCCTGGCTGACCGTGGAGCAAAACATTGGGCTGGGGCTGGTCAACGAACCATCAGGCGACGCCGAGCGCAGCCAACGGGTCCATGATTTTATCGAGCTGGTCGGCCTGGCCGACTTTACGCGTGCCTACCCCCATCAGCTCTCCGGCGGCATGGCGCAACGCGTGGCAATTGCCCGCGGCCTGGTGGCCAGCCCACGTATCCTGCTGCTGGACGAGCCATTCGGCGCCCTCGATGCGCTGACACGCCAGCAGATGCAGGATGAACTACTGGCGATTCGTGCCCGCGCCAGAATCACGACAGTGCTGGTGACCCACGACGTGGAAGAAGCGATCTTCCTCGCCGACCGCGTCGTGGTGATGGAGCCAAGGCCAGGCCGGATCAAACAAGTGGTGCAAGTCACCCTGCCCCATCCGCGCCAACGCAGCAGTTTCGAGTTCCATCAATTACGTGAGGAGCTGTTGCACGAACTGACCAACGATGACCATTACCAGCCCCCTGTGCGCGAACAGATCCGCAACCTGCCCCTGGCCTTTATTGCCTGCTGAATGAGGAGTGCCTTGATGCCGCAACGTCCCAATTTTCTCGTGATACTGGCCGATGACCTGGGCTTTTCCGACCTCGGCGCCTTTGGCGGGGAAATCGCCACACCACACCTGGACGCCCTGGCCCTGAACGGCCTGCGCCTGACCGACTTCCACACCGCGCCCACCTGCTCGCCGACCCGCTCGATGCTACTGACCGGCACCGACCACCATATCGCCGGCATTGGCACCATGGCCGAGGCCCTCACACCCGAGCTGATCGGCAAGCCCGGCTATGAGGGCTACCTGAACGATAAGGTCGTGGCCTTGCCGGAGCTGCTGCGCGAGGCCGGCTACCAAACCCTGATGAGCGGCAAATGGCACTTGGGCCTGACCGCCGAACTGGCGCCCCACGCGCGGGGTTTCGAACGCTCCTTCGCGCTGTTGCCCGGCGCGGCCAACCACTATGGCTTCGAACCGCCCTACGACGAGACGACGCCCGGCCTGCTCAAATCCACGCCTGCGCTGTATATCGAAGACGACACTTTCGTCGAGCGACTGCCTGAACATTTCTATTCATCCGACGCTTTTGGCGACAAGTTGCTGCAATACCTCAGGGAGCGCGACCAGGCGCGACCGTTCTTCGCTTACCTGCCATTCTCCGCCCCGCACTGGCCGTTGCAGGCTCCCGCCGAGATCGTCGACAAATACCGTGGCCGCTACGACGCCGGACCCGAGGTGCTGCGCCTGGAACGCCTGGAAAAGCTCAAGACCCTGGGGCTGATCGACGCGGATGTCGAACCCCATCCACTGATCGGATTGAGTGCCCAATGGGCCGGCCTTACCGAGACACAGCGCCAAGTGTCGGCGCGGGCGATGGAAGTGTATGCGGCCATGGTCGAGCGCATGGACTGGAACATCGGCCGGGTGGTGGAGTACCTGCGCCAGCAGGGTCAACTGGATAACACGTTCATCGTGTTCATGTCCGACAACGGCGCTGAAGGTGCGCTGCTGGAAGCCTTTCCCAAGTTCGGCCCCGAGCTGCTGACCTACCTCAACCAGCACTACGACAACAGCCTGGAGAACATCGGGCGGGCCAACTCCTACGTCTGGTACGGCCCCTCGTGGGCTCAAGTGGCAACCGCCCCGTCACGGCTGTTCAAAGCATTTACCACCGAAGGCGGGATTCGGGTGCCGGCACTGATGCACTACCCTCGGCTGACGCTTGAAGGCCGGATCAGCCATGGGTTTGGCACAGTGATGGACATCACGCCGACGCTCCTGGACCTGGCCGGTGTGCGCCATCCGGGCCAACAATGGCGCGGCAAGCCGGTGGCGCCACTGCGGGGCAAGTCGTGGCTGGGCTTCCTGTCAGGTGAAACCGCCGAGGTGCACGATGAGCACACCGTCACCGGCTGGGAGCTGTTCGGGCGCCGGGCCATTCGCCAGGGCCGGTGGAAAGCCGTGTACATCCCAGGCCCGGTGGGCCCGGCGACATGGCAGCTCTATGACCTGGGCCAGGATCCCGGCGAGATCCACGACCTGGCCCAGCGTCACCCGGACAAACTGGCCACGCTTATCGACCATTGGCAGCAATACGTGGACGAAACCGGCGTAATACTCAGCGCATCACCGTTTCAGCCGGATTGAGCCCCGCGTTTGTGCGCGCTTGCGGCTCCAGCCGATTGGCCCGCGCAAACGTCCCGAAGTCATTGAAGCGCACGCCCATCTCAGCCATCACCTGGTGCGCCACCTTGGCGGTCATCTGGCGGATGTAAAACGGCTCCTTCACCACAAAATGGTGGATGCCATGGGTGCTGCCGAAGTTGAAGCAGAACGCCTGCAGAGGCCACATCCACCAGGGGTTCAACACTTGGGTCTGCTGGATCACATTGCCCAGTTCCACATCGCCGTAGTAGTGCATGTTGGAGCTGACAAAGTGCAGGCAAAAGGTACGCAGCACGTTGGGGCCGATGATCACCACGGCAGCGATATCAATCACCTGCATCATCTGCACGGTGCCGGCTGACCACTCGATAGGCGCACCGAGCAGACTGGCAATGCCATTGGCGGCATGAAAGCCAAGGAACACATACCACGCGCCCCAATGCAGCAGTGCCAGCGGTGCATACACCAGCAGCGAGCGCTTGAGAATCGTCAGTTTGTGCGTCCAGGTCCTGGCCCGCAGGATGCGGATGAAGGCCGACATGACGTTATCGCCTACCATCAGCAACCGCGCAAAACCCCAAGGCTCGCCGTTGGTGATCGCGCGCTCTTCCATATCGGTCTCGGTGCCGGACACCTTGTGATGGTTGAGGTGCAGGTGTCGGCGTACCCACGGGTTGATCGTACTGGGCCGCGCCAGCCATACCAGGCCCATCATCAGGTTGTGAGGCACACGCTGCTTGCGAAAGTACATGCTATGGATCAGGTCGTGTTCCAGCTCGTGGGTCAGTGAAGCCAGGAACGCGTTGAGCAGCAGGCACACCCACCAGGCCATATGCCCGCTGATGTAGAGCGCTGCGCAGCCAATCATGCCCGCCAAGGCAAAGGCCAGGATGCCCGCGCCCAACGCGTCCTGATGCAGCAGCCAAGGGTGCTGCTGGCGCAGGCGCACGCCCTCGGCCAGCACCACTTCACGGATATGCGCCGAGCGCTGTTGTGCGTTCATCTGCTGGGGACTTGCAGAAGTACCGTCCATGCTTCCATCCTCTGGTTATTGATGGATGCATCCTGGCCCAAGCGGTCCGCCAGGGCATCAGCCACGCACGCCAACCTGTTGACCGCAAGCGCCAATCGCCATGACCGAACCCACCTCCCTCGCCAGCTGGACCCGCGCCCTGCGCAAGCAACTCGACGCCCTGGGCCTCGACAGCGCCGCGCTGTGCCTGGAAGCCGGGCTCGACCCGCGGCAGATGGACGATCCCAACGCGCGCTATCCGCTGTCAGCGACCACGCGTTTGTGGGCGCTGGCGGTGCAGGCCAGCGGCGACCCGGCGATTGGTCTGCGGGTGTCGCGGTTCGTCAGCCCCACCACGTTTCATGCGTTGGGGTATGCGCTGGTGGCCAGTGGCAGCTTGCGGGAAGTGTTCGAGCGCATCGTGCGCTATCACCAGGTGGTCAGCGATGCACTGGCCCTGGAGCTGAGCGGCGATGGCGAGCGCTACCGGTTCCGCTTGCTGCAACTACCGGGAAACCCAGCGCCAGCGTTCGAGGCCATCGATGCGTTTGCGGCGATCTATGTGCGCACTTGTCGCAATCGCCTGGGGCGCGAATACGCGCCGCTGGCGGTGTACCTGCGAAGGCCGGAACCGGCCGATCCCAAGCCATGGCACACAGTATTTCGCGCGCCGGTGTTTTTCGGCGCTGAGGAAGACCGCCTGGAGTTCGCCGCCCAGGATTTCGACAGCCACCTGGACGACGCCAACCCCGAACTGGCCGAACACAACGAAACCGTGCTCAAGCGCACCCTCGCCCAACTGAAACCGCTGACCTGGGAACGCAAGGTCCGCCGGGTGATCGAAGCGCAGTTGCCCGACGGCGAACCCAGCGCCGAGCGGGTTGCGCAGGCGCTGCACCTGAGCCTGCGCAGCCTGCAACGCCATCTGGCGGATGAAGGCTGCCGGTTTGATGCGTTGCTCAATGAGTGCCGGGAGAATTTGGCGTTGCTGCATTTGCGGGATCCGCAATGCTCATTGGCGGAAATCAGTCATTTGCTGGGGTTTGCTGATACCAGCAGTTTCAACCGCGCGTTCAAGCGCTGGACGGGGATGACGCCGGGGCAGTTCAGGGATGGGTTGCGGTAGGTGGATTTGCGGTGTTCGTGATGGCCCCATCGCGGGCAAGCCCGGCTCCTACAGGGAATGCATTCCAAATGTGGGAGCTGGCTTGCCTGCGATGGCGGTGGTCCAGGTATTGAAGATGCCGGATCAATCAGCGCCCACGGTCACGCCGCAACAACTTCTTCACCCGCGCCACCAAGGCCTTGGCTTCAAACGGCTTGAGCAAGTAATCATCCTCATGCAGTTCCAACTCGCGCAGACGGTCCTCGATTCCTTCCGGGGTCGTCAAGAACAACACCGGCGTCTCGCCCTTCTTGCGAATCGACTGCTGCAACCTCCAGGCATTCAAACCCGGCAACATTACATCCAGGATCACCAAGTCATAGTCAGTGCTTTCCACAAACCGCTGAGCTGCCATGCCATTGGCTGCGACTTCTACTGCGAAGCCGGCCTCACTCAAGCCCTGGGCCATAAGTTGCGCCAATTTCGGCTGGTCTTCCACTAACAACACCTGCATGCCTACCTCTTGGTTCATTACAAACCTGTAATCGAATTGTTCGGCTTTTGAGCGAGACCGCTGGCTAAGGTAACGGCCTGCTTTCTGGAGCCGTTCCCATGTACCGCAATACCTTGTTCTTGAGCTTCGCCATCAGCGCCAGCGTCCTGGCAGCACCACCGCTGCCGCGCCACGCCGACCTGGATTTGCACACCGCACGCCAACTGGCAGACGCCAGCCTGGCGCAGTGCACGGCGGCACTTACCGTACTCGACCGGGGCGGTAATCCATTGCTGAGCCTGCGGGCCGATGGCGTAGGTCCACACAACAGCATCGCCAGCCAACGCAAAGCGTACACGGCGTTGTCGACTAAAACCCCCACTCGGTTGTTTGCCGAGCGTGCGCGCAACAACCCAGAGGCCGCCAACCTTAACAGCTTGTCCGAATTGCTGTTGCTCGGGGGCGGCGTGCCGCTGTTCGCCGACACTGAACTGGTAGGCGCGCTTGGCATTGCCGGTGCCGGCGGTGCCGAGCAGGACGACGCGTGCGCGGTAAAGGCGGCCAATCAACTTGGCCTGACAATCACCCCTTGAGGAAACCTCAATGAAAACCCTGACTATGACCCTCGCCGCCCTCAGCCTGAGCGGCCTGAGCAGCCTGGCCCTGGCGGCCGGCAACCCGCTGAGCGTGCATGTGCTGAACCTGGAAAACGGTCTGCCGTCTGCCGGTGTCAACGTCACCCTGGAGCAACACGTAGGCGATCACTGGCAGTCGCTGTCCGAAGGTGTCACCAACCAGCAGGGGCGCATCGCCGAACTGTTCCCGGCCAACCAAGCCATGAAGCCGGGCGAGTATCGCGTGGTGTTCAAGACCGGTGACTACTACAAGAAAGCCAATCGCGAGACGTTTTTCCCGGAAGTCCCGGTAATATTCGAGGTCAAGCAGGCCGACCAGCACTACCACATCCCGCTGCTGCTGAGCCCTTACGGTTTTTCGACGTATCGCGGTTCCTAGCCAGCCCCCGCGGCCTGCCGCAAGCGCGGCAGGTCGAGCACTTCAATCGCGCCGTAACTCAGCTTGATGATCTCCTGCTGCTCTAACGCCTTGAGCAAACTGTTGGTGGTCTGGCGCGACAGGCTCAGCATCGCGGCCAGATCTTCCTGGGGCAGTTGCAGGACGCGACGGGAATGCTCTATCTCGCCGTACCCGCCGGCAATCATCAGCAGCCGGTGAGCGATACGTGTCGACGCCGGCATCAGGCTCATCTGTTCGATATTGATCAGCGACAGGCGCAACTTCTGGCTCATCAACAACGCCATGTCGCGCCAATACGCTGGGCTTTGGTCAAGAATCTCGAGCATCGCCGATTGCGGTACCTGCAACAGCGTGCACGGCCCAACCGACAAGGCGTCGTGGGTACGCGGCAAACCGTCGAACAGGCAGATCTCGCCGAACCAGTAAGGCGTTTCAACCAGGCTCAGAATAGCTTCCTTGCCCTGCGCATTGACCGCACTGACCCGCACCGCCCCCTCCAATACCGCATACACCCCACAGGGCGGATCACCGCGCCGGAACAGGTACTGCCCCGCCGTCAGCTGACGCAGCCGAGCCGCCGCCAGCAAACTATCCTGTAGCGGTACAGGCAGGTGGCTGAACCACTGGCCGGTCGCCAATCGGGCATGCCAGGTTGCCGCAATCATGAGAACTCCAGAGATTGTCGCCCAGTTGACAGTCAGTCGCTGGCTGACGGGAGATGATCAAACATCCTACAGGAGGAATAACAATGAAAAGCCTCATCGATCACCTGAGTCAATACGCTGCCTACCACCGCGATCCGCGCAATATCGCCAGCCACTTTGTCGGCATCCCGCTGATCGTGGTGGCGGTTGCAGTGTTGTTGTCACGCCCGGAATGGGCGCTGGACGGTCTCTGGATTTCACCCGCCGTGATTGTCGCGCTGTTGGCGGCGTGGTTTTACCTGCGCCTGGAATTGGCCCTGGGTCTGCTGATGACGGTGCTGATGGGCCTGTCGGTGTGGGCCGGCCACGTGCTGGCGGCTCAGAGCACGCAGGTGTGGCTCGGCAGCGGCATCGGCCTGTTCGTGGTGGGTTGGGTGATTCAGTTTGTCGGGCATTACTACGAAGGCAGGAAGCCGGCGTTTGTGGATGACGTCTCGGGATTGATCGTGGGGCCATTGTTCGTGGTGGCCGAACTGGCATTCCTGTTGGGGTTGCGGCATGACCTCAAGCAGCAGATCGAGGAGCGTTCGGGGCCGGTGGTTCGACGCGATCTGAAGCCGAGAGAGGCCTAAATGTGGGAGGGGGCTTGCCCCCGATGGCGGTGTTTCAGTGACATGTTTATCAACTGACCCACTGCTATCGGGGGCAAGCCCCCTCCCACATTGGCACCGTTTTCACAGTGCGGGATTATCAGGCTTTCTGCCAGACCTTGGGTTTGAAGAACAGCGTCTCGCCGCGCGCCAGGCCGGTCAGGCTGTCGTGGTCTTTCACCACTTCAGCTTCGATCAGCTCGCTCTGGCCTTCCACTTTCAACGTCACACGGGTAGTCGCGCCGAGTGGGCGAATATCACGCACTTCCGCCGCGTGATGGTCTTCCAGCTCATGCCGCGACAGCGACACTTCGTGGGGACGGAACAGCACGTGTTTGTCTTCACCCAGGTGCAGGCGGTTCGAATCACCCAGGAAGTGATAAACGAAATCGCTCGCCGGGTTTTCGTAAACGTCACCCGGTGAGCCGATCTGCTCGATCACACCCTTGTTCATCACCACGATGCGGTCGGCGACTTCCATGGCCTCTTCCTGGTCGTGGGTCACGAACACCGACGTCAGGTTGATGTCTTCGTGCAGACGCGCCAGCCAGCGACGCAACTCTTTACGCACCTTGGCGTCGAGGGCGCCGAAGGGTTCATCCAGCAGCAACACTTTCGGCTCCACCGCCAGGGCGCGGGCCAGGGCGATACGTTGGCGCTGGCCACCGGAGAGCTGCTCCGGGTAGCGATCCGACAACCAATCCAGTTGCACCATGTTCAGCAATTCGTGGACCTTGACCGCGATCTGGCTTTCGCTCGGGCGCTGGTTCTTCGGCTTCATGCGCAGGCCGAACGCCACGTTGTCGAACACGGTCATGTGACGGAACAACGCATAGTGCTGGAACACGAAGCCGACGTTGCGATCGCGCACGTCGTGGCCGGACACGTCCTCACCGTGGAACACGATGCTGCCGTCATCCGGGGTTTCCAGGCCTGCAATGATGCGCAGCAAGGTGGTCTTGCCACAGCCGGACGGGCCGAGCAAGGCCACCAGCTCGCCACTCTGGATGTCCAGGTTGATGCTGTTCAGGGCCTTGAAGGCATTGAAGTTCTTGCTGACATTACGGACTTCGATCGACATGACTTATTCCTCAGCCGCACCGGCGCGCAGGCGGTTAATACGGTTCTCGCTCCACTGCTTGAGCAGCAGGATGAAGAGCGCCAGGATCAGCAGCAGACTCGCCACCGCAAACGCGGCAACGTGGTTGTATTCGTTGTAGAGAATCTCGACGTGCAGCGGCAGGGTGTTGGTCACGCCGCGAATGTGGCCGGACACCACCGACACCGCGCCGAACTCCCCCATGGCCCGTGCGGTACACAGCACCACGCCGTAGATCAGGCCCCATTTGATATTCGGCACGGTCACATGCCAGAACATCTGCCAACCATTGGCACCGAGCAGGCGTGCGGCCTCTTCTTCCTGGGTGCCCTGTTCCTGCATCAGCGGGATCAGTTCACGGGCCACGAAAGGCACGGTGACGAAGATGGTCGCCAGCACGATGCCGGGCAAGGCGAACACGATCTGGATGTCGTGGTCCTGCAACCACGGGCCAAAGAAGCCCTGGGCGCCGAACATCAACACATAGACCAGGCCGGCGATCACCGGCGATACCGAGAACGGCAGGTCGATCAGCGTCACCAGGATGCTCTTGCCACGGAACGAGTACTTGCTCACGCACCACGCGGCGCTGACGCCGAACACCAGGTTGAGCGGCACCGAGATCACCACGGCGATCACCGTGAGTTTCAGCGCCGACAGCGCGTCCGGTTCGAGGATCGCGGTGAAGAATGCGCCGAGGCCGTTCTTCAGGCCCTGGGTCACCACGATAAACAGCGGCAACAACAGGAACAGGGCGAACACCAGCCAGCCAAGGCCGATCAGGATGCGTCGCGACGCGGCGCTGCCACGGCGGGCAGCGTTGGCCGAGGACGCGGCGGAAATAGACGATTGGGACATGTTCCGCGCCTCCTTATGGACGTTCGATGCGCCGCTGCAACAGGTTGATCAGCAGCAGCAGGACAAAGGAAACCACCAGCATCAATACGCCAATGGATGTGGCGCCGCGGTAGTCGTACTGGTCGAGCTTGACCATGATCAGCAACGGCAGGATCTCGGTTTTCATCGGCATGTTGCCGGCAATGAAAATCACCGAACCGTACTCACCGACACCACGGGCAAACGCCAACGCGAAACCGGTCAACCAGGCGGGCAGGAGCGCCGGCACCAGGATGTGACGGAACACCTGCAACGGCTTGGCGCCCAGGCAGGCGGCGGCTTCTTCGACTTCCCGGGGGATATCGGCCAACACCGGCTGCACCGTGCGCACCACGAACGGCAGGGTGACGAAGGTCAGCGCCAGGGTGATACCCAGCGGGGTGTAGGCGATCTTGAAGCCCAGGTCGGCGGCGAACTGACCGACCAGGCCGTTAGGCGTGTACAGCGCGGTCAGTGCGATGCCGGCAACAGCGGTGGGTAACGCGAACGGCAAGTCGATCATCGCATCGATGACCTTGCGGCCGGGGAAGGTGTAGCGCACCAGCACCCAGGCCAGCAGCGTGCCGATCACGCCATTGATCAACGCTGCGTACAGCGCGGTGCTGAAGCTCAGTTGCAACGCCGCCAGCACACGCGGTGCGGAGATGATGTTCCAGAACTGATCCCAGGTGAGTTGAGCGGCGTGTACAAACATCGCCGCCAGGGGGATGAGTACGATCAGGCTGAGGTACACCACGGTGTAGCCCAGCGTCAGCCCGAAGCCGGGTATGACGGGGGAGATACGACGCGACATAAGAGTCCTTGGTCAAAGGGTAGAAACCACTGTAGGAGCGCGCTTTTCTGTGGGAGCCGGGCTTGCCCGCGATGCAGGCACCACGGTGTATCAGTCACACCGCAGTGATGCTATCGCAGGCAAGCCAGCTCCCACAGAAAAGCGAGCCCCTACAGGTATTTTGGCTTACTGCGCCGTGTAGATCTGGTCGAACACGCCACCGTCGTTGAAGAATTTCGGCTGGGCAGTTTTCCAGCCGCCGAAGTCTTTGTCGATAGTCACCAGGTCCAGTTTCGGGAACTGCTGGGCGTATTTGGCGGCCACTTTTGCATCGCGTGGGCGGTAGAAGTTCTTCGCCGCAATCTCCTGGCCGGCCGGGCTGTACAGGTGTTTCAGGTATTCAGTGGCGATTTCGGTGTTGCCCTTTTTCTCGGCGTTCTTGTCGACCACGGCAACCGGTGGTTCGGCGAGGATGGACAGGGACGGCACGACGATGTCGAACTTGTCGGCGCCACCGTCTTCCTTCAGTGCCAGGAACGCCTCGTTTTCCCAGGCCAGCAACACGTCACCCTGACCGTTGTTGACGAAGGTGATGGTCGAGCCGCGAGCACCGGTGTCCAGCACCGGCACGTGCTTGAACAGCTCCTTCACGTATTCCTGGGCCTTGGCTTCGCTGCCGCCGGCCTTGAGGCCATAGGCCCAGGCGGCGAGGAAGTTCCAGCGGGCGCCGCCGGAGGTTTTCGGGTTCGGGGTGATCACGGACACGTCTTTCTTGATCAGGTCGCCCCAATCCTTGATGCCTTTTGGGTTGCCCTTGCGCACCAGGAACACGATGGTCGAGGTGTACGGGGTGCTGGCGTCCGGCAGGCGGGTCTGCCAGTTTTCCGGGAGGGTCTTGCCCAGCTTGGCGATTTCGTCGATATCACCGGCCAGGGCCAGGGTGACCACGTCGGCGCGCAGGCCATCGATCACGGCACGGCCCTGCTTGCCCGAACCACCGTGGGATTGCTGGATCTTGACGTTGTCACCCGGGTGGGCCTGTTTCCAGTAGTTGGTGAACTCAGCGTTGTAGTCCTGGTACAGCTCACGGGTAGGGTCGTACGAGACGTTGAGCAACTCGTAGTCCTTGGCAACCGCGGAACCTGCAAACACGGCGCTGGCCAGGGCGGCCAGGGCGTAACGGCGAATCGACGACATAGAAGCTCCTGAAATTCTTTGGGTGTTGGCTTTTTTTATAGTTGCGGGTCTATCGCCGTTCTTGCTCAGCTCGGTTTGTTACCCGGGTTCTGCAGGCGGAATTTTTCCTTGCGTTCAATCTGTACCACTTGGGCGTTGTGCACGGTGATTTCCACCGCGCCAAACCGCAGATCGCGCAAGGCGCTCTGGATCTCACGCAAAATGGCTGCTTCGTCCTGGCCGTCGACGCTACGTAGAGATGCGCTCATGGTCTCGCTCCTGAAATGAATAGTGCCTGGCAGTGGCGGCACTGCTTGCGGCGTGAGGGCGATAGTAGATAAGCGCGGATATTCTTAAAAATACTATTTAAGAATGTTTATATAACCAGAAAGAATTTTCTGGTGGGACGTGGGGTTGCGCGCAGATTGCTTTCAAATGTGGGAGGGGCCTTGCCCCCGATGAAGGAGTGTCAGTCAACCAATGGGGGGCTGATGCACCGCTATCGGGGGCAAGCCCCCTCCCACATGTCGAGTGCGTTTCAATGCTGGATTGGGGGGGCCCGGTTCCAGTCGATTTCATGAGCAGGCACCGGCCGGCCAAACCAATACCCCTGCCCCATATCGCACTGCTGATCCAGCAGAAACCGCGCCTGTTCAACCTGCTCGATTCCCTCTGCATGCACCTGCATGCCCATGCTTTTCGCCAGGGCGATTACCACGCGAACGATCGCTGCATCGTCCTCGTCCCATGGCAAACCGGCAACGAAGCCCTGATCGATCTTGAGCTTCTGCACCGGCAGGCGCTTGAGGCGCAACAGCGAGGAATAACCGGTCCCAAAATCGTCGATTGCCAGGCGCAAACCCAGCTCGCGCAGGCGATGCAGTTGTTCCAGGGCCATTTCAGGGTCATCCATCACCGCGCTTTCGGTGACTTCCAGTTCCAGGCAGGCGGGATCCAGACCCGTGTCGTGCAGCACCTGTGCGACCTGCTCGTACAACTCGCGCCGGGCAAACAGGCGGCTGGAGACATTGATGGCGATAAAACTCAGCGGCACCTCATCGGCCAGCCATTGGCACATCTGCCGACAGGCCTTGTCCATCACCCAGGCGTCGATATCGGCAATCAACCCGGTGCGCTCGGCAATCGGGATGAACTCGCCCGGCGGCACCAGACCGCGCTCCGGGTGCTGCCAGCGCACCAGCGCTTCGACGCCGATCAGGCGGCTGCCCTGCAGGTCGTGCACCGGCTGGTAGTAGACGCACAGCTCCTGCTGTTCAAGGGCACGGCGCAGCTCACTGGCGATCTCCACCCGGTTCTGCGCATGGGCGGTCAGTTCTTCGGTGTACAAGGCATAGCTTTCGCGGCCGGCACTCTTGGCCTTGAACAGCGCGGAATCGGCGTTGCGCAACAGCTGTTCGGCGCTCAGGGCGTCGTTGGGGAACAGGCTGATGCCAATGCTGGCGCTGATAAACAGCTGATGGCCGTCGAAGATGAACGGTTGCTTCATCGCATCCAGCATGCGTTGCGCCAAACTGGCCGCTTGCGCCACCTGTGGACAACTTTCCACCAGCACGGCGAACTCATCCCCACCCAGCCGCGCCAGGGTCACGCCTGGGCCGAACAGCGCCTTGAGCCGTTCGCCGACCAGCTTGAGCAACTGGTCGCCAATGTTATGGCCCAGGCTGTCATTGATGATCTTGAAGTGGTCCAGGTCCAGCAACAGCAAGGCGCAACCACGCTTGTGGATTTGTGCCGAAGCCAGCGCCTGTTCGGCACGGTCGGTGAACAGCAGGCGGTTGGGCAGGTCGGTCAGCGGGTCGTGATGGGCGAGGTGAGCCAACTCGTGCTCGGAGTCCTTGATGGCGCTGATATCGGAAAATACCGCGACGTAATGGCTGACGTGGCCCTGGTCATCGTGGATCACACGAATGGTTTGCCACTGGGGGTAAATTTCGCCGCTTTTGCGCCGGTTCCAGATTTCACCGCTCCATTCGCCGGTGCGCTCCAGGCTCTGGAACATCTGCTGGTAGAAATGCGACGAATGGCGCCCGGACTTGAACAGGCTGGGCTGCTGGCCCATGACGTCTTCGCGGCTGTAGCCGGTGATCGCCATGAAGGCCCGGTTCACATGCACGATCAGCCCCTGCGCGTCGGTGACCAGCACGCCTTCGCGGGTGCAGTCGAACACGGCGGCGGCCTGGCGCAGGCGTTCGCGGTTTTCCTTCAACGGTTGCTGAAGCTGGCTGGCACGCGCAAATCGGGCGCACATCAGGTAAATCGCCAAGGCGCTGAAGGCCACCCACACATAGCCACGCACTTGCAGCCAGCGTCCCAACTCCCACGGTTCATCGAGAAAGCTGATCAATAAGTGGTTGCTGAGCTGGAGCCACGCAATGGAAACCAGCAGGTATACCAGCCCCACACGCAGGGCACCTCGGTATGAAAACGGCATATGTTCAGTAATCCTTACCAAAAAAACAGAATCGCCCTACAAAGGCTGAGGATTATAGAATAAGAAACATCCAGTCACTCCTATCTGAAAGGGCGGCTGGTTTTCTCTGTAGGCTTAGTGATAATGCGTGAGCTGTTCTTTTCTTTATCTGAGGGCCATACAGCCTATGTGGTACAACGGTTTTCTTGACCTGTCAGCCTGGCAACTGGTGGCAGTCACGCTGTTGATGACCCACGTGACCATTGTTGGGGTCACGGTCTATCTGCACCGTTATTCAGCCCATCGCTCCCTGGAGCTCAATGCCGGCCTGAAACATTTCTTCCGCTTCTGGCTGTGGCTGACCACGGCGCAGAACACCCGCGAGTGGACTGCCATCCACCGCAAGCACCACGCCAAATGCGAAACCGTCGACGACCCGCACAGCCCGGTCATCAAGGGCCTGTCCACCGTGTTGCGCAAAGGCGCCGAGCTGTACCGCGCCGAGGCCGAAAACCCAGAGACCCTGCGTATCTACGGCAAGAACTGCCCGGACGACTGGATCGAACGCAAGCTCTACACCCCCTACCCGCTGCTGGGCGTGGCGATCATGGGGGTGATCGACCTGCTGCTGTTCGGCACCATCGGCATCACCATCTGGGCGATCCAGATGATGTGGATTCCCTTCTGGGCCGCCGGCGTGATCAACGGCCTGGGGCATGCCGTGGGCTATCGCAACTTCGAATGCCGTGACGCGGCCACCAACCTGGTGCCGTGGGGCATCATCGTCGGCGGCGAGGAGCTGCATAACAATCACCATACCTACCCCAACTCCGCCAAACTGTCGGTGAAGAAGTGGGAGTTCGACCTGGGCTGGGCATGGATCAAGGTGTTCAGCTTCCTGCGCCTGGCCAAGGTGCAGCGTGTCGCCCCCATCGCCCACCGCGTGGAAGGCAAGGGCCACCTGGACATGGATACCGCCATGGCGATCCTCAACAATCGTTTCCAGATCATGGCCCAGTACCGCAAGTTGGTGATCGGCCCTCTGGTCAAGCAGGAGCTGGAAAAGGTCGATCACTCGGTGCGCCATCAATTCCACCGCGCCAAGCGCCTGCTGTCGCGGGAAACCAGCTTGCTGGATGACCGCCATCACGTGCGCATCCAGAGCATGCTTGAACACAGCCATGCACTGAAAGTGATCTACGAAAAGCGCCTGGCGCTGCAGCAGATCTGGCTCAAGACCAGCTCCAATGGCCACGATATGCTGGCGGCCATCAAGGAATGGGTGCATGAAGCCGAGGCCAGCGGCATCCAGTCCCTGCGGGATTTTGCGCACCAATTGAAGACTTATTCGCTGCGTCCTGCGGCAGTCTGATGCTGCGGTGGGAGGGCTTGCCCTCCCACCTATCGGCTTTTTGGCGTCATTTACCGGGCACCGGCAATCGGTCCTGTTGACGGAACTTCACTGCAATTCGCCTCTCTCAATGAACACTTCGCCATCATGGTGGCCCCTTGTAGTGACCGCTGCTCCTGTTTGCGGCGCGCCCAGAGAGAGTTGTGCCGATGGTTCACGAAAAGTCCTCCTTAATCGACGCGCCTGCAGCTGAGCATCCCCGCCCAGCGGCGGCGGCGACCCTGCTGGCGCTGATGCATGCCCAGGGCGAAGTCGAGCGACTGAGCGAACGTGAGCAATTGCTGAGCTCAATGCTGGTCAGCGTGAATGCTGTGCTGTGGGCCATCGATTGGCAAACCCGCCGCGTGCTGTATGTGAGCCCCGCCTACGAACGCGTCTTCGGGCGCTCTGCCGGCCTGCTGCTGGCCGACCACCGGGAGTGGCGCAACAGTATCCACCCCGAAGACCTCGACTACGCCGAACACAGCCTGGCCCGCGTGCTGGAACAGGGCGCCGTGGAAGACCGCGAGTACCGCATCATCACCGCCGACGGGCAGATTCGCTGGTTGAGCGACAAGTGCTACATCAACCAGCAGGTCGAGCCCGGCGAGCCACTGATCGTGGTGGGCATGGCCGAAGACATCACCGAAAAGAAACAGATGGAGCTGGAGCTGCACCGCCTCGCCACCACCGACGTGCTGACCCAGAGCAGCAACCGCCGGCACTTCTTCGAATGCGCCAACCAGGCCTTCGACAGTGCCTGCGCACAAGGTGCCCCGCTGGCCTTTTTGCTGCTGGATATCGATGACTTCAAGGACATCAACGACAGCTACGGCCACCTGGAGGGCGACCAGGTACTGCGGCGTATCGCCGAGAGCGGTCGAGGGGTGCTGCGCCGTGGCGACCTGTTCGGACGCATCGGTGGCGAAGAGTTCGCCGCCGTACTGCCTGGCTGTGCGCCGGAGATGGCGTTGCAAGTGGCCGAGCGCCTGGGCCGGGAGATCCAGGAGCTGAGCTTCAGCTACGAAGGCCAGGCTTTCAGCGTGACCATCAGCCAGGGCCTTGCCAGCCTCACCGAGCGCGACTCGACCCTGGACAGTCTGTTCGCCCGTGCCGATGCGGCCATGTACGAGGCCAAGCGCCTGGGCAAGAACCGTGTGATCGCGGGCTAGGAGTCGACACTGCTCAAATGTGGGAGGGGGCTTGCCCCCGATAGCAGGGGGTCAGCCAGCACATGGGTGACTGATACACTGCCATCGGAGGCGAGCCTCCTCCCACATTAGGATTTGCGTACTCGAGTCAGCTCCGAAAAGCCCAGCTTGAGCAATCGCGCCGTCTTGCCCGCCGCCAGCTCTTCCAAACCTTCATGTTCAGTCAAACGCGCCATCTGCGCCGCCAGGTTCACCACCAGCGCATCCCGCGCATACACACCGCCCTCCAGCGAGTAGATCGCCGCAATCAACTGGCGCAGCTCCAGCGGCAAACGCCAACGCGCGCGCAGTGCCGAGCCGTAGGCGGCGCCAAAGGTGTAGAGGGATTCGCCAATCGCTTCGTCATCCAGCTCGCCGCCACCCTGGCGCCAGTCCTCCAGGCAGCGTAACAGCGCCAGGTCGCCCAGCCGATGGAGGATACCCGCGCTGTAGCAGCGCTCGTGATCCAGCTCCAGCATGCGGGCCAGGCGCAGGGCGTAGTCAGCGGTGTCCTGGGATAATTGCCAGTGCCGCTCGGCGTAGGCGACCAGCGCCGGGTCGCTCAGTACCACGTTGTGCTTGAGCGCCAGCCCGAGGATCAGGTTCATGCTTTGCCCCGGCACCAGCTTGTGCAGGGCGCCGGGCAGGGTCTGCACCGGTGCGCCGTGATGGCCTGCACTGTTGGCAGCGGCGATGAGCACGGCGGTGATTTGCGGGTCCATGCGCACCTGGTCTTCCAGATGCTTGAGGTCAAGGCTTTCCGGCCCGAGGCTGTGTTGCACGGCGGCTTTCACATCGACCCGCAAGGGCGCGCCATCGCACACTTCGCGGCGCCGCTCGAGGAACACTGGCAAGGTCATGCCGGGCGCCAGCGGTGGGATCTCGCAGTACACCGTTTCGCCTTCGTTGAGCAGCAGGTCCTGCAGGCGCTGGGTCAGGCCTTCCATGTTCAAGGGTTTGGTCAGGTACGCCGTGGGCGCCAGGGGCAAGGCTTCGCGCACGCTGGCGCTGTCATTGCGACTGCTCAGCAGAATGAACGGCAGAAGCGGCGAGCGGCGCTTATGGCGCACACTGCGCAGCAGGCTCAGGCCATCGATGCCGGGCAACTCCCAATCGGCCAGGATCAGGTCATAGGCCTTATTTCGCAGCAGGGTCGCCGCTTGCTGCCCGTCCGCACACACATCCAGCCGCGCATCGCAGCGCACATTCAACAGCACTTGCTTGAGCAGGTCCCGCGACCAAGGGTCCGCCTCGGCAATCAACACGCGGGGTACAGCGGGTAAATCAACAGCAGTCATCCAGCACGCTCCATCGGCAATGCTTGCAACCTTAGTCAATGGAGCCGCCTACGTACAATGAACACGACCTGAATGTGCGGCAATGGGCGTAAAAAAACCCGCCGAAGCGGGTTTTTTCTGTCGAACAGGTCAACTTTCTCTTACAGCTCGGAGAAGCACTCTTCGATGATCGCCAGGCCTTTGTCCAACTGTTCGTCCGGCGAAGTCAGCGGGACCAGTACGCGCAACACGTTGCCGTAGGTGCCGCAGCTCAGCAGGATCAGACCCTTGTCACGCGCCTTGGCCACCACGGAAGCAACAGCCGCCGCATTTGGCTTGTGGGTGTCGCCGTCATCGAACAGCTCGACCGCGATCATCGCGCCCAGGGCACGTACTTCGCCGATCACCGGGTACTTGGCCTGGATGGCTTTGAGACCGGTCACCAGACGCTCGCCAACTGCCTTGCAGCGGTCCAGCAGGTGCTCTTCTTCGAACACTTCCATCACCGCCAGCGCAGCTGCGCAAGCGATCGGGCTACCGGCGTAGGTGCCGCCCAGGCCGCCTGGCGCGATGGCGTCCATGTATTCGGCCTTGCCGCACACACCGGCCAGCGGGAAGCCGCCGGCGATGGATTTGGCAAAGGTGGTCAGGTCGGCGGCAACGCCCATCTGTTCCATGGCGAAGAAAGTACCGGTACGGCCGGCGCCGGTTTGCACTTCGTCGGCGATCAGCAGGATGCCGTGCTTGTCGCACAGTTCGCGCAGGCGCTTCATGAAGGATTTCGGCGCGACGTAGAAACCGCCTTCGCCCTGCACCGGCTCGATGATGATGGCAGCGATATCACGCGGCTCGGCATCGTTCTTGAAGATGCGTTCGATGCTGGCGATGGCGTCGTCGTCGCTCACACCATGCAATTCGTTCGGGAACAGAGCGCGGAACACGCCGCCTGGCATCAGGCCCATGCCGGCCGAGTAAGGCACGACTTTACCGGTGAGACCCAGGGTCATCATGGTGCGGCCGTGGTAGGCGCCGGTGAAGGCGATCACGCCGGCACGGCCCGTGGCGGCGCGGGCGATTTTCACGGCGTTTTCCACAGCTTCGGAACCGGTGGTGACCAGCAGGGTTTTCTTGGCGAAATCGCCTGGGACCCTGGCGTTCACTTTCTCGCACAGTTCCACGTAAGGCTCATAGGCCAATACCTGGAAGCAGGTGTGAGTCAGCTTGTTCAGTTGCTCGGTCACAGCGGCGATGATCTTCGGGTGCACGTGGCCGGTGTTCAGCACGGCGATACCGCCGGCGAAATCGATGAACTCGCGACCTTCAACGTCGGTCACGGTGGCGTTCTTCGCGGATTCGGCGAAGATCGGGTGAATCTGGCCAACACCGCGCGGTACAGCGGCTTCGCGGCGTTTCATCAGGGATGCGTTGGTCTTGCTCATAAAGTCCTCATTCGCCACTCATCGGGTGGCGTGGTCCAAGGAATACGTGGCGGGGAGGCAACTACGGCAGCATGCGATGATCGACTGCCACAGCTTTCCCGGCCACTACGAATTACGCGATGGAACACGCAAAGGGTCAGCGCTCTCGTGCCCTTTGCGTTTGCTGCAATCTCTTGCCGGGTCAGATGCCCAGGCAGAGGTATTTGATTTCCAGGTAATCCTCGATCCCGTACTTGGAGCCTTCACGGCCCAGGCCCGAGGCCTTGATGCCGCCGAACGGCGCCACTTCGTTGGAGATCAACCCGGTGTTGACGCCAACCATGCCGTATTCCAGGGCTTCAGCCACACGGAACACACGGCCCAGGTCGCGGGCATAGAAGTAGGACGCCAGGCCGAACTCGGTGTCGTTGGACATCGCGATCACTTCGGCTTCGTCTTTGAAGCGGAACAACGGCGCCAGTGGGCCGAAGGTTTCTTCCTTCGCCACGGCAGCGTCTTTCGGCACGTCGACCAGGATGGTCGGCTCGAAGAAGTTACCTTCCATCACTTTGCCACCGGCCAGCAGCTTGGCGCCTTTGCTCAGGGCGTCAGCGATGTGTTCCTGCACCTTGGCCACGGCTTTCTCGTCGATCAGCGGGCCAGTGGTGGTGCCTTCTTCCAGACCGTTGCCGATCTTCAATTTGGCCACCGCCACTTTCAGCTTCTCGGCGAACGCGTCGTACACCGAGTCCTGGATGTACAGGCGGTTGGCGCAGACGCAGGTCTGGCCGTTGTTGCGGTACTTGGAGATGATCGCGCCTTCGACGGCCTTATCCAGATCGGCGTCGTCGAACACGATGAACGGGGCGTTACCGCCCAATTCCAGGGAAACTTTCTTGATGTCCTTGGCGCATTCGGCCATCAACTGGCGACCGATTTCGGTCGAGCCGGTGAAGGACAATTTACGCACGATCGGGTTGCTGGTCAGCTCACCGCCGATGTCGCCGGCACTGCCAGTGACCACGCTCAACACGCCTTTCGGGATACCGGCACGGTGCGCCAGTTCAACCAGGGCCAGGGCCGAGAACGGGGTTTGCGAAGCAGGCTTGATCACCATGGTGCAACCGGCGGCCAGGGCCGGGCCGGCTTTACGGGTGATCATCGCGGCCGGGAAGTTCCACGGGGTGATCGCGGCGGTCACGCCGATCGGCTGCTTGATCACGATCAGGCGCTTGTCCGGCTGGTGGCCCGGGATCACATCGCCGTAGATGCGCTTGGCTTCTTCGGCGAACCACTCGATAAAGGAGGCGGCGTAGACGATTTCACCCTTGGCTTCGGCCAGTGGCTTGCCTTGCTCGAGGGTCATCAGGCGACCGAGGTCTTCCTGGTTTTCGATCAGCAGTTCGAACCAACGGCGCAGCTTATTCGCGCGCTCCTTGGCGGTCAGTGCACGCCAGGCCGGCAGCGCCTTATCGGCGGCTTCGATGGCGCGGCGGGTTTCAGCGGCGCCCATCTTCGGCACGGTGCCAAGAATCTCGCCCGTGGCCGGGTTGTTGACCTTGATGGTCTGACCGTTGTCCGCATCGACCCAAGCGCCATCGATAAAGGCTTGCTGGCGGAACAATTGGGTATCTTTGAGCTGCATGTCGGGTTTCCTTAACAGCACCGCGCGCACGCGGAGCGAATTAGAGTTGTTGAAAGGCGCCTTGTGGGCTGCCGTCAGGGAAATCAGCCCCAGCACGCGGGATAGCGTGAATAGCGCGCGGGAGACAGAGCGTTTGAAATCTCAAACGAATCCTAGGATCAATGGGGGTACAGGGCAATAGTCTGTTCGAAAAAAAGAACGAAAACGGCGCTTTTAGTCGATCTTTCTGATCAGCGTCGTTGGCCCGGATTCTGCCCTTCCGATGGGTGGCGCCCGGCCTAGGGCCTTTATGCAGCGAATTCCTACGCTTGAACGCCCAAAGACCAGCATGGACGCCCAAGGTCGACATGGGTATGATGTCGCCCGCACAAGCATCCGTAGCTCAGCTGGATAGAGTACTGCCCTCCGAAGGCAGGGGTCGTGGGTTCGAATCCCGCCGGGTGCACCATATAGCAGTCTCGGGCTGTCTCAGACAGTCTACGAAATACCCCAAGAAGCCCGCCCTGTGCGGGCTTTCTTGTTTCTGGCTATCCATCCCTGTCCACCCCTATAACTTCCCGCCGTGTATGCCCACGTGTATGCTTTGAGATTCCTATAACTGGAGGCATACAGGAAGTGAAGCGCTCTGAAATCAAACGCCGCCCCTTAGCAGATACCACGCTTGCAGGCCTGGAGCCTGAGCACGCTACATATCGGGAGCAGGACGGGAATGGCCTGTACTTCCGGGTGAAACCCAACGGTCAAAAATCTTGGGAGCTGCGCTACAAAAAGCCAGACGGGAAATGGTCTTGGCTGGGTCTCGGAGGCTACCCGGAAATCAGTGGCTCTTTGGCGAGACAGAAAGCAGCTCAACTGCGGGAAGACGCATCGACCGGCAAAAACCCATTGGTAAGCAAGCAAGCTCGCAAGGTTGCAGACCAGGTTGCTGCCAACAACACCTTTGAAGCGTTAGGCCGCGAGTGGTTTGAGGCCAGACGCACAAGCTGGGAATCAGGTACGTCTCGACGAGTGCTTGGCGCACTTGAGCTTCATGTGTTCCCCGTCTTCGGCAAACGCGTGTACGCAGAAATATTGCCCTTGGAATGGATGGAGTTTCTACGCGGCATGGAGCAGAAAGGGATCATTGAACAAATGGGCCGAGTTCGTGCCTTTTGCAAAGAGATCTATGACCTGGCCCGCGTAACAGGACGAGCCGTCCACAACCCCCTTGAAGGTCTCAGCAAATTCCTGCAATCACGTAGCGCTGAAAACTATGCACACGTTTCGATTGAAGAACTGCCTGCGCTACTTCGAGCGATCAACTCCTACCCTCACGCAAAGGACGTTCGTATAGGGCTCCGCTTGCTTTCCTTATTAGCATCGCGCCCGAGCGAGATCCGAGAAGCACGCTGGTCAGAAATCGACCTCTCCAAAAAGCTATGGACGATCCCAGCTGAGCGAATGAAACGTCGTCGCGAACATGTGGTGCCTCTCTCTCGGCAGGCAATAGAAGCGCTCACTGAGTTACGAACACTGACAGGTGCGTACCCTCTCCTATTTCCAGGCAGGAAAGACAGGACAATCCCCCGTAGTAACACCGTTTTTCTAATGGCGCTCCGCCGACTGGGATATGCCGGTCGGCAAACAGGCCACGGCTTTCGTCACATCGCGAGCACCATACTCAATGAGCAGGGTTTCGATGAGAATCACATTGAGGCCCAGCTCTCTCACGCAAAGGAAGGAATTGCAGGGGTGTACAACAAGGCGGTTTACCTGCCCCAGCGCAGAGTGATGATGCAGTGGTACGCAGATCATCTGGATGAGCTAGCAGATGGCAACATTATTCAGGGACAGTTTGGAAAGGCGGGTTGAATACGCCAACCCCACACCCATCAAAAATCGGTGTTACTGGTGTTACGCGTGTTACGTATCCGAACAACTAATTGATTTTATTGAATAATAATCATGTAACACGTATTCGAAGACGTTCGTACACCACGTGTTACGCGTCAAAAGCGTGTTACGCCTAAGGCGCCCGAAGCCTCTGGCGGCCATCTATTATTGGTCCCCCTACGCTGAGGAGGCGCCGCTGTCATCGGACTACCAGAGGGGCTCGGGGAGCTACCGTTCGTCTGATACAGAAAGCTCGCAATCTCCTATTTTCGATTTTTTACTGTATGAAAAACCAGTAGGACAGGTGGGACAAATTCCATAAAGTTAAAAACTTTGCAGCGATCCTGCGCATTTTATTTGGCTTAATCGAGAAAACTGCGTCGAACAGCGTAAAAATATAACTTTAAAAAAATAGAAAATCGTTTACATAGCTGGGGCCTGTACGAACTACGACAGGAACTCCCCTATGACGCGCCACGACACTTTAGAACCTTCTGCCACCTCTCTTAATCCCGTTGATTTACTGACTACCGACCAAGTCGCTACCGCCCTAGGTCTATCCAGCCGAACGCTCGCCGCCTGGCGAAGTTCTCGCAGCAACTCACTTCCCTACGTCAAAACCGGGTCTCGGGTTCGTTATCGCTCCCAAGACGTGGCCGCGTGGCTTGAAAGCCAAGTGTGCTCACCTGCAAAAACCGCTGGAGACAAGACCTGATGAGCGCCCCAAAGCAATCTGCAAAAGTCGTGGGGCTTGCTCGCTCCACTCAACGAGAAAGTCACCAAAAAGCACCTAGCGGATCAGCATGCATGCCGATCATCGCGCCTCATACGGAAATGGGACAGTTCGATCCGGCCGCCACGCTGATACGCATCAATCAAGTCATGGCCCTGACAGGTATCGGCCGCGCAACGGTTTACAAACTTATGAGCCAGCCAGAGAGCGGCTTTCCGCAAGCCGTGAAGCTCACCGACAGCAACGCACGTGGGGCTCCGGTCGCTTGGGTATTAGCCGAAATTTTGAATTGGACGCGTGCGCGTATCGCGGCCCGCGACCGGGTGGCGGCATGACGAACCGTGTCGCTAATAAGGCCATTTTGCAGCCCTTCTCTGTACTCAGAAAAGTCGGTTTCTCGTCGCGGTGGATGCAACGTTTTGAGCTTCACAGAACGCAACAAAAACGCCTGAATCGAGTAGTTGTAGTCATGCAATGGGCAAACGGCACTTGGTGTGCACTTTCAGTACCCAGCGAAGCCCCGCGTGCCGTGATCGTGGATGAAGGGCAACAAATCGACGCTTATGAAGATGCACGATCTTGCCTCGACGGCGACTTCCTCCCACTGCTCTCCCTGCGCTGGGAAGCCAATGCCTGAAACGAAAACGCCCCCGGCGGCAACCGGAGGCGTTGAGGTAAATCTACATGCCTGAGCAATTTATTCCCCACCAAAAAAATCCGCAAGTGATCCGCACGGTTGCGCTTTCAAAAAACGGACGTTACTCTCTGGCCGTCGCTGCAAATTCAGCGACCGGGCTTGGTAACCCGACGAAATCAAGGCGCAACAGCGCCCCATTACGATTGCAGGCGCTTTTTTTGTGCCCGCAATTACGTGTTATGGCGGCTGTGCGTGGGAGGCATTCGTGCCTGCCGGGTTCCTTGATTCCCGGTTTACCAACCTGCGTACAGCTGCCACCCATTCGCTTGGTAACGAACGTGGCAGCTCCTCAAATCAAGGAGCTACACCGATGAAACACGCCCTCAATCCGTCCAAAATTCGCGCCGCTGCTCATCGAGCAATGGCTCTCGCCGCTTTACACGCCAACTCCAGCCTCGCTACACGCCTCGCCCGTTACAACGCCCATATGTCCAAAGCGCGAGCTCTGGAAGCCGTAGGGGGTGCCCAATGAGCATGCTCCCAGGCTTTGCACTACCCGAAGATCTACTCTGCGTCAGCCAAGACGCCGAAGCCGGCCTGCCTATCGACGCCATCACCTGTGCGCTCGACCGTGCCGACTCCGTTCTCATGCTGCTGGAAGACCACTTAGACGGGGATAAACCCCTGCTCTCCAACCGCGTGCTGTCGTCCGTTATTTGGGACGTGCGCGGCACCTTGGGTTTGATCAAAACACTTACCATGTACGGTGATGCCTCCTCTGTGCCGATGGGCCAGAAAGGCGGTGCGCTGTGACCCACTCCAGCACGCGTGGACGCTCCGAGTTTTCCCCTGCCAACGGTAACGGCCAAAACCTGTTTCGGGTGAATGCCGGTATCCCGCTGGAGGACGCACTTGAAGCCGTCTCCCAGATTCTGCACCACGCCAATCAACTGATCCTCGATGCCGCCATCAGCGATGCGGGCGAGCGTTTTAGTTGGCCGGCGTTCTACCTCGGCGAGATGGCCAAGGCGCTGATCGACGACGTGAACGAGGCGCCGCTTGAGTCGAGGACCGCACCATGACTCAGCGCACCGGCAACACCTCAAAACGCCCCAGCTTTGCCGACGTAAAAAGCACTGCCCTGAAGAACATCAACCGCGTACTCGCTCACTGGCTGCCGAACGGCAAACGCGTCGACGGCGGCAAGGAATACACCGCACCGAACCCGACTCGCACAGACAAACGCGCAGGCTCACTCAAGGTCAACTTGAGCAAAGGCACCTGGGCGGATTTTGCCACTGGCGATAAGGGCGGTGACCTGATTGACTTGGTGCGCTACATCGACGGCGGCACGGACGTTGATGCCTGCAAAAGGCTGGCGGATCTGCTCAGCGTTTCCGCAGGATCTGCGACCACCAAAAGCGCACCGGCCAAGAGCGCAACGCCGGAGTGGATCGCGATTCAGCCGATCCCGGTCGAGGCCATGAATAAGTGTCCTGCCAAGCACCGGCAACATGGTGTTCCGTCCAAGGTGTGGATCTACCGCGATGCACAGGGCCGACAGGTCATGGCGCTGTATCGCTTCGACCTGGCCCCCGATGAAGACGGCAAACCGAGGAAGGTCTTTGCACCGCTGACTTGGTGCAAGCGCTCCGATGGACAAACTACACAATGGCGCTGGCAAGGCTTGCCGGAACCACGGCCATTGCTGCGCCTGGATGAACTGGCACAGCGCGCCGACGCGCCTGTGGTGTTGTGTGAGGGTGAGAAAGCAGCTGATGCCGCTGCCGAGCTGATGCCCGACTACGTCGCCACCTGCTGGCCGAACGGCTCCAACTCTTGGCACAAGGCCGATCTGACGCCACTCAAAGGACGCACGGTGGTGCTGTGGCCGGATAACGATGCCAGCGGCAAGACCTGCATGGACGCCATCGAGCTCAAGTTGATTGAGCTGGGCGCCGCTTCGGTACAACGAATCTCGCTCAATGTGTTCAAGCTCAAGCCAAGCAGCAAAGGCGGAAAGCCGACACTCGTCAAAGGTGGAAAATTGGCAGACGGAGACGATGCAGCAGACGCATTAGCCAAAGGCTGGACCGCTGACCACGTCGCCGAGCTGGTGCGCAGCGGTGAGTTTTTCGGCAGTGCCGCTGAGCCAACTGAACCTCAAGAACAGAAGGCCAAGGCGCCCGCCAAAAGCCCTGCGAAATCGAAAAATGACCTATTGCCGGGCGGCTTTCGCCTGACTTCTGAAGGGGTGTTTTATTCCGGTGATGATGGCGAGGCGCGCCCCGTCTGTTCGCCTCTCGAAATCATCGCTCGCACTCGCGACGACAAGGGCCACAACTGGGGTTTGTTGGTCGAGTTCGACGACCCGGACGGCGCCAAAAAGCGCTGGAATATTCCGGCCCGAACCATGACTGGCGACTTCGGCAAGGATGTACTCGGTCCACTGGTAGACATGGGCCTGCGCCTCGCGGGAAGCCGATCTGGTCGTAACGCACGCAACGACCTGCAGAGTTACCTCGGCGGCTTCGATAGCGCCCAACGCGCACGCTTGGTAACGCGCTTGGGCTGGCACGACAAGGCGTTTCTATTGCCCGAACAACAGATTGGCTCGCACGCCGAACACCTGCATTTTTATGAGGCCGGTGCACAGTTGCCATCGATCAGCGAGGCGGGCTCTCTGGAGCAGTGGCAGCAGCAAATCGGCGCGTTGTGCGTTGGTAATCATCGCTTGGCGTTTGTCGTCTCTGTGGCCTTTGCAGGGCCTCTGCTGAACCTACTAGGTCATGAGTCGGGCGGCTTCCACCTGTATGGCGATAGTTCCGGGGGCAAGACCACTCACCTACAAGTCGCCGCCTCGGTCTATGGAGGGCCGCGTCTGGTGCGCTCGTGGCGCTCGACCGATAACGCCTTGGAGTCCATCGCTGCTGCACACTCAGACGGCCTCCTGGTGCTGGATGAAATCGGCATGTGCGACCCGCGCATTATTGGCGAGACGGTCTACATGCTCGGCAATGGCACCGGTAAGGCTCGGGCGAATGATCGAGGACAAGCGGGCCGACAGGTCCAGGAGTGGCGCTTGCTGTTTCTATCGACCGGCGAAAAGACGTTGGCGCAGCACATGGCAGACGCCAACAAGGAGCTGAAAGCCGGTATGGAGGTGCGCATGCTGGCCGTGCCTGCGGATGCGAGCAAAGGCCTAGGCATGTTCGATGTGCTGAATGGTTTTGAGGACGCAGCCGCCCTTTCCGACGCGCTCAAGGCCCGCGTAGCCAAATACTACGGCACACCCCTCGCCGCCTTCCTACACGCACTGTGCGCGCCAGGAGAAATGCTCAGATGGACGGTGATCATTCGCCGCACGGTAGAGCAGTTCATCACCCAGAACCTGCCCGCTTCGGCCAGTGGTCAGGCCCAGCGTGCCGCCCTTCGCTTTGGACTCGCCGCTGCTGCAGGTGAGTTGGCCACCGCCTTCGGCGTCACCGGCTGGCCCGATGGCACGGCCACAACCGCTGCACGGGTGTGCCTGCATGCGTGGCTGGCCGAACGTGGCGGCGCCGGTAACTTCGAGGGTGATGCGATCTTGGCGCGGCTGCGCCAGGTCATCGAACGCTTTGGAGAAAGCCGCTTTACCCGTTGGGAATCTGCTGCCGCCAAGATCGATGAGCACGGCCCACGCACGATTGATCGGTTGGGCTTTCGCAAAACCCTGGAACACGGCATGGGCGACGCCCTGCACACCACCAACACCTACTACGTGCTGCCTGAAGCCTGGAGGGCCGAGATCTTCAAAGGCATGAACATCAGTGCGGTGAACAAGGAGCTGCTGCAACGGGGCGTGCTCGAGCCGGGAGGCGACGGCAAGGCGTACAGCTTGATCCGTCTGCCCGGGTTAGGGCCCCAGCGCTGCTACGTGGTGAAGACAGTTTCAGGAACGGATGAGAGTGAGGCCAGGGCCGCCTGACGGCATGCCTGCTGACTGAGGTAGCGCCGGCCCATTTCCGGCCTCGCCAGCCGTTCGACAACCATCCCTATCAACCGCAATAACCAGAGACAATACAGATGAACACTATCCAAGAACTGAAAGACCTTCGCAAAAAACTTACCCTCGAAATGGAGAGCATTCAGCGCGACCTAATGCCCTTTGAAGAAGCGCTGGAAAGCCCAGAGGTTATCCAGCAAGGCCGTCAACGGGCAGTGCAAGATGAAATCAACGACCACAAAAGACGCATCGACTCACGAGATCATGAGATCTATCGCCTGAATCAAAAAATCGATCGCCTCGAGGCTCTGGCGAACCGTGAAAGCTTGGCTGCGGGCTACATCAGCGATATGGCGACCTGGAAAGCCGACGAGATGGAACTCAACGAAAAGCGCAACAGCATCGAGACCCGGTTGCAGCAGGTCCGCCAGTGCGATCAGGAGGACATGGCAAAAGCTCGACAAGCTGAAACGGACGCAGCCACCGCTTATGCGCAGGCTGTGGCCTGGGGCGATGTAGAGGGCGAGAAAGCCGCTAACGCGGAAGCTCAAAAGGCCGCAAAAAACCTCACGGCTGCGGTTGAGCATCACCGCCGCCAACAACTGCTGATCACCGCGCTGGAACAAGAGCTGGTGACGATTGATCTGCACATCAAAGAGGCACAAACAGAACGCGCCAAGATCGAAGACAAAGCAGCTCACCTGGCGAACACTGTGCTGGAAGAACAGTGGAACGAGGCTGCGAAAGCACTGCTGGAGACCGGCGGCAAACTGTGGGCTGCGCGAAGACTGATTAATCGGGATCCGGTTGCGCTGCTGAAGCTGGAAATCCCAGAGCAAGGTGAAAACTTCGGAAGCTGGACCTCTCGAGAACTCGCGGATCGCTCACATCAACATAGCCTGCTTGACCTATTGGCAGCCTAACCCAAACCTACCCCGAAGCAACCGGCAAGGGCCGGTTACTTCGGGCCTACCATCGGTCCAACCATGAACAAACCGCCACAAAACAGCGCACAGATGCCTGATTACCTAAAAGCCCGAAAGCTCCATTTGAACGGGATAATCGCCGTCGTGGACGACATGAAAAAGCTCAATGCAAGAGCAAAAAAAGACACAAAAGTCGAGACGCTCACAATTGATGCAGTCAAAGCAGAGCTTGATTTCATTGACCTCCAGCTCAAAAGAAAAAGCGGGTGATTAAGAAGCGGAAGCTTACGAAGTTTCAGTTTGGCTAAGCCATTAAAACAAGGCTTAAGGGATTACGGCTTCTAATCTAAGGCGGCACTGGCCTAATGGCCGCTTTCAGCCGATTCTGTTGAAAACAGTCGGCTTAGAATTCCACGGCAGTAAAGTACGCGCCTGAGATTGAAGTCTGAGTTTTTACGCAGAAGGTTCAGGAGTCGGATTTCAGGTAGCAGCGTGCAAAAGGGGTGTTTTCATCCATCAATATTCGAGCGTTTTGGGCAAGCCGGCTTTTCAACAGAATCGGCCAAGAGCTGTCGTTCAGATGCGTCTACGAAAGTGTTGCGATTCAGCCCAAGCCTTCTCTGTGGCGGAAGGTCTCAGACACAAAGTCGATGAAAGCAACCGCGGACGCTACCGCAAGCCGAGCATGCCTCGGCTGCAGGCCGCGATGTTGACCGTCCCTCCCATGTCCTGTCCCATAGAGCCCACGCAACTGAGCAAGGTTGTTGGTGAGCTGGGTAAGATTCCGAAGAATCAAACGAATGTTATCCGCCCCCTTTGTAGCATCCGTTATGCCCTCCGGGACTAGCTGTAGCTCCTTCGCGACTTTCTTGGTGAGATCGCCTAGATCATCGGATTTGGTAAATGGGATGGCCCGCTTTGTCAGAATAGATTTGCAGCATGTTTCAATTAGCTCTTTTGCTGTACCTATCGCCAAGGCAGGGTCACGATCGATAGAATTTTCCAAGCGCTCGATTTCCTTCGCCATCCAGCCTGCATCTAAGGCTTCTGCGACTGTCTTAGCTCTAAGCACGGCGCGGGACGAACTGCTAAGTTGTCGGAAGGAAAAGCGTGGCCGGCCAGCAATGAGCTCCTCTTCGTAGATCTCCCAGCCAGCAGATCGAAGCTGATCGTTGAAGTGGAGCACAAGCTTAAGCGCCTCGTCGCGATCGGGACGGACAATGGGATGCACTATCTCACAGAGAAACCGCAGGAACTGTTCCACCGGGCCGTCAATTAGTTGAAAACGGGGGTCTGTGTACACCCAATCATTCTCCCAATCATCATTGTTAGAGCGATGCTGCCAGATATCACCTGCCGCATCCTTGAACCTACTGTCTGTTGACGGAAATTGCTGAAGGTCGAACAATCGACTCAAAAATTCGACATCGTCGAGCTGACCGCACCACGCTATATTTTCCAAACGTAGACCATCCAGGATGTTAACGCGTATTTGCTGCGGGAGATCTGACGAGTCAGATCGCCAATCAGCACTCAGTTCTCTCGCCGGCACGATCTTGGCTGAATACCAATCTTGTGTTTCAGGCTCGATAGCAGTCCTCAGACGAGCAGTGATTTGCTCTTCTAATTGGCTGCGCTTCGCGCCGAGCCGGGCGTATTGCTGAGCGGGCATCTTGAACTGCACATCATAGATGTTAGTACCGCCATTCCAGTTGTCGTAACCCGTCTGCTCAATATTCGCCGGATACTCCCGAACGATGGCAGCGGCTTCGCTCATACCCTCTGCGCGCAAGAGCGCGTGGACGGTTGCAAGTATTTGTTCTGTCTCTTCCATCGCCCCGGCTCCTATCCCTGTTGGTAATCGCACAATCTATGTATCCCAGCATAGCGATGTCCGAGCTCAGCTAGGGGTTGCCGCTGAATGAAAATAGATGTTCAGGTAATACCACTAAACTTCTAAGCCTTCCCTTACCAATGCGGGAAATTCGGTATCAAGCGCAGACGCTAAACCCATTCCAAAAAGGCGAAATAGTTCGATATCTTGCAAAATCTCTACTGGACCACTAGAGCGTCCGGCTTGGAGAGCGTGCGCCATATCGTTTCTTCGCTGAAAAAAAGCATCAAGCCGCAGTGTCACGGTTGAAACCAACTCTGCTTTCTTAGGCACTCCAATCAACGCCTTAAGTTTTGGCTCGTTACAGGATTTATTAATTATTTCGGTAATACCGATATCCTTAAACAGCTCAGCCATTTGCCCTGGCCTCATATTATTAACATTATGAGCGACCGTCTTTGAAACATCAGATGCCAGGTCTTTTCTCAACGTAAAATCCAGTACATTCTGAATGCTATCCTCGATCTCACGAGCACGCTCCTCAACACGTGAAAACTGGGTACGAGCCATGTTATCCAGTGCTTTTTTCCACACCTTTCCTGCCAGAGCTTTGGGAAATCCCCCATGCCCATTGACTCTTGAGCACTTTTCCTTAAATGCCGACATCACCTGCTGCCGAATATACTCTTCATAAATAGCCGCGAGCATCAGCGTCGCTGCGTTACCAGCAGATATCCTAGCCCTCGGCGAAAGAGTGCTCGATGCCCCTTCTGTTGGACCTGCAACTACTTCAGAAAGAGCATCAAGTTCGCTGGCAAATTCATCAAAATTCAATGAGAACTCAGACATTAGATTAATCCAGCCCCTTCTTTAATTATTCTCTCTAACAAATCGATCCTTTCTTTAACAGTTTTAGCAGTGTTCCCCTGCCCAGTTAACACACCTTCTTTATCACCAGACGCAAACTCTCGAGCTAAACGCTTTTTGATATTTTTATTGTTTGCAAGCAACTCCGGAAGATGATCTATCTGGCGGTACACTGCCACCATACTGGCGTCATAAAGAGCGGAGGATATTCTGCGACGCCCCTTATCATCTGCGGGCAAAAGAAATGGTTTCGGCCCAAAAATTTCCACAGCAGCATTCAAAACCTGATTAAACTCATCACCAAGTTCTTCAGCACCTTCCTCTGTGATTTGCACTCTTGAGGCCATTGCTCTATCCAGCATGGACTTCATAGAACCGCGGATATTTCCCTCATCTCGCAAAGCGAAATAACGCAGTACCAACTGGCAATCACCCATGGATGCATAGAGTGTATTTTTTTGACGGCTGGGATTCTCATAGTAATCGCTAGGCTCAGACTCGATATAAGGTGGAATACCAAATATATCAGTAAAGACATGTCCCCTTGCCAAATCAACTACCAGCTTATTGAATTCTCCAGGATATATAGCATTTCTGATTTCTTGAGCATTTAATTTAGTCCCCCCAGTATTCAGACGATCGAACACAAAGCGACGCACATCGGTAATTGAAAATTTATTATCCGGCGATCGTTCACTATCACTTTCAAGTAACAGAACGATAGCAGAAACAGATGCTCGATCTAAAGCTCGCTTTATTCTAGGAGGAGCCTTGGAGTACCTCAGACCATTCAACGGTGAGAGCACTTCTAAACCCGTAAGGTAAAATTCGCCCTCTTGAAATTCTTTGATCGCATTAAGACGTTGCTGACCATCCATCACTTCGTATCGAGCGCCATCATTTTCGTATAGGAATACTGGAGGAATTGGTATGTTAAGCAAAAGAGATTCGATTAAGCGAGATTTCTGAATATTTGACCAGCGCAACCTGCGTTGGTATTCAGGGCGTAGATTAAGAACTTCTCCTTTTGAAACTAAGTCCCTAAGTTGTGGCAACAGAAAATTATTTGTTTGATAAACAACTCGAAAGGCGTGCTTGGCAAAAAACTCATCCGGAGATACTGTATCAGGGGTAGTTGATGACTCGTCATCCCCCAGCTCGTCCATATCCAAGACTTCAACATCATCCTCTATTTCGAAATCTTTACGTGCCATTATCTTCTCCAATGAATGTTTTTTGCACTGTAACGTATATCTTCTAACGAGTCAGCATTTTGCCGACTTATTCACGTTTAGGTTCGAGGTAGTATTCTTAACATGCATAAACAAACCTTATGGCGCTGTCCAGCCTCCTCCACGCGCGTCAATATAGTAGCAATCAACTGGACAGGTTTGTTGCAAAATTATAAGCGTGTGCGCTCCAACATAGAATGCATCTCATGAGAGGTTGCTGCTGGCCGATTGAAAACCTTCGCGACAGGCAGCAGGCGGCCAAATCGGACGATCGATGATAGACCTAAGACATCCAAGTAATGATAGCCTCTATCATCCAAAACGTAGAGCAGAAGGGTTCTAGCGATAGCCATCGTCGCACTGGGGTAATTCAGATAGCCCTGTCTCACTTACGTCTCCTATTTACTTCAATCTTTCCATTATTACCGTCGTAGCTACTCACGGTCTTTTCCTGCTGAAGACGTTCCAAGAGCTCACGATCAGCAGCAGTATCCGGCACTCGCAATTTACTGCGGCCCACCTCAGTGAGGTTAGGGTAATCACCGTCAAGTGATTGCAGGATGGTAAAGAGCTGGTCACGACTGATTACACCTAGGTGTGGCTTTAGTAGCAGTACTATCTGCTGCGCTGAGACATTTTCTTGCGCCATCTTCTGCACAACATCGGGCGATAGTTTGTATCCGCATCGGGTAGCGAATCGTGCCAGTTCATCCAGCCCTAGACGGCCCGTCATCTCCGCATATTTTGATGCTTGTTCAACAACCACATCCTTGATTGCCGAATCGATCTCATCGCTTTTCAGAAGCTCTCCCAAATCCCCCCCTACTAATGCCGGGGTCATGTAGCTCGAAAACTCACGCGACTCTCGGATAAACCCTTTGCGCGTCGACCAATCAGTTGCTGCAAGGCGCTCATAGGATGCTGCGTCATCCGCAATGATTTCGTGCTTGAGCAACTGCGCGAAGAGGTCGCCAACTTCCGCCGCGATTTCGCCGACCTCGAGGTAGTGGCGCAGGCTCAAGCTCGCGACCAGCTTAGTGCGGTGCACTGCGGATGGGAGCTGATCTCTTGCCGCCAGGATCGCCATTGCCAATGCTGTCTTCGACTCCTCGTTAGCGGTGCTAGTGTCAGAGATCTCGGCAGCGGCCGTCAGGGTTTTCGCCAGCGGTGCATCGACCGCCCCAAGAACCACTACGTAGCGGCTAACGTTGCTGAACGTCACTGAGACACGCCTATGGTCGGCCAACGCAGGCCACGCGCCCTCAGCTACCTCTGCGAGATCAGCAACCTCACAATCTGAAGCTGCACGCTCGATCACATCACCGAGACGAGGCGCTTCTAGCGAGAGTACATCTTCGATTACTGTGAGGAAGTGATCGTTCGCGTCTATCGTCGTGGAAGTGCCATCGATAGCCTCTAGGTACTTGCTCAAATGCCTGAGCACATAGTCGTAAACAGTCTTGCTCCGATCCCGAATGACGTCGAGAGCCACGGTTGTTGCATTGTCGATGGCGATCGCGATCGCGAGGTTCTGGTACGTGATCTCATATAAGTTGCGTGACACAAACGACGTGCGAATCTGGGGGCCCAATAGTTTCAGACACGGCACGGTAATACCGGCATCCCTAAAGAGCACGCTGATACGTTCGGCCTGTGCTGGCACGGTCGCATCGGACGTTAGAGCCGTGAACTCAGCATAGTGCGCCGATAGGTACGATGACACTGCCGAATCTATTCGCTGCTTTGAAGGCGTCAGGTGTGCTAGCGCTACATTCACAAGCGTTAGTCGTGAAGAGTCCTCTAGGTCCGCCTGACTCACGAGATAGGTGAGCACTTGTGTGGACGCGACCGTGAACCGCTCGATGAGCCGTAGGCACTCTTTCCCTGCGGTAAGGTAGGCCTGCAGAAAACTAACCTGACGCTCCCCAAGACTAACTAGGGAGCTGATCATGATGTCGGCCGCGTCGATATGTTTGGCCAGAAGACGGTCTAGGATAGCGATGTTGTAAAGCGCAGGCTCCTTCAACGCGCTCTTGCCTCGTTCGCGGACAACGGCGTCCACGTCCTCCGGGGTGAGCTGGAAGTGCTGATCCATCACATCTCGCTCGACGTGATGGATAATGAAATTCGTGGCAGCGGAACCCACGCGATCACCGTGGAAGGTTGAGGTGTAGAGCGTGAAATTGCGGTTGATATGCCCGGAACGGACGATCTGGTACGCCAAGCCCGGCGTTAGTATGATCTTGGAAATTGCCTCGAAGGACTGCTTGCTGTCCTTATACTGGACGAGGAATTCCGGTCGTTTGACTAGATCACCAAGATCAGCGCTCCGCAGGAACTTGATTTCCTCCCTCTTCTCGTCAATCTGCTCAGTGAGCGCCTCATGATCCACTTCGTTCCAGCTCTCGGCGTCCAGCGGATCACCAAACGCAGCCGCAAGACTGTCGCGAGTGAACGACAGTGTATGACCGTGGTAGTTGTCGTAATATTTGAGTGCAGAGTCTCCATCTGGCGAGACGAAGTCTATCCAGAACTGCGTGCCCTTGAGATCTTTCGAAGACATCGCAACACCCGCGAGCGAGTACGTTGCATTCTGGGTCCTAAAGCCAGCAGCCTCAGCTGTCCGTTGCACATGCGCAAGCAGGCGCTCGCCCATCTGAGTACTGCGGGTGGAGGTCCTATTGATGCGCGTGGTCTGCTGGCGAAGCACGCGAAGCTCGCCCTCGATTCGCCTGATGTTCTCAATCACAAGTTCACGACTGAGCTTGTAGAGCATGTCCAGCTTGCTATGACCGAGCCGAATAGTCTCGAAATCTGCTAGGTGCGTGCTCTTGTAAAGCATCATCGCAAACAGGTCAGTCTCACTCAGGTTGAGCTGCTTACCGTCGCCGGAGAAGATTCGGTCGCGGAATACGATGAATTCGTTACGGACGTTCTTGAGCAGCCTCATATCCGGTACGTACTGCGTCGCTAAGTCGAGTAGCTCCGGAGCTACCTGGTGCTCGATTTGATCAAGTAGCTGTAGCGCCAAGTTACGAGCGCTCCGGTGCGTAATAAAGGGAACCACCGGAATGACGAGATCGAAAAATTTCGTACGGTTGGCGCGTATAGCCTCAGCGTGTGCCGGATCGTCCGTCGTGAGCACTTCTGTATTAGGCCTGCGACCTTCTATATCCAGGCCGATTCGATCGAAGATACTGTCTTTGATGGCATAGATGAATCGGATCGGTTTCTTGATCTGGGGCGAAGCGTTGAGCAAAGTGTTCAGCGCTCGAAGTGTCTCGAAGATATGAGAGTCGTTGAACCTGTCGATGTCCTCGAAAAGAACAACATCGCGGTCTGAAACCTCAAAAAAGTAGACGATTTCGTCGAGGTATTGGTCAAAGTACGAAACGGAGCTTTCGTTGAGCGTGACGGTTGCAGCCCCTGCGGAGAACTGTTTGATATGCAGTTTCCCATAGAATAACCAGCTCGCCAGCAGCGTAATCAGCGTCGCAGTGCTACAAATTACAGGGTGAGCCCATACACCAATATCCACAAATGGCATGAACGCGGAAGCAATCTTTACCGTCCATCCAGTCAGCAGGAAAATTACGGCAACGACGACCCCCACCATTACCGACATTCCGATCGCCCGCCACCATCGGAAACGCTCAATACGACGAAACCGTGAGCCGGGGGTTCTGCTCGGGTATTCTCGATAGAGCAGCTGTTTAACAATCTCCTGCTGGATTCGATTGGTCGGGGTCGTTGCCTGGATAGGCACCGAATTGTCAAGCTGGGAAGCTTCGATAGGTGCAAGCGTCGAGAGAGATAACTCCACGATACGATTATCCTGCCGCCGAGCGACTTCCCACATGATACTGCTCTTACCGACCCCGTAGTTCCCGGACAACGCTATGTTGCGGATCTGACTCTTAGCGAGGGCAGCTTCGATAGCGGCGACATAGCAGCCATGCTCTTCTGCTAGGTACTCGGGAGTAAGCGGGACAAGCTCCCACGTATCCTTGGCAGGCGCCTGTTCAGAACAGAAGATGCCCCGAACACGATTACGGATGCCACTCAAAAAATGACAGACCACATGTCCTCCTGACGAAATATCCTAAATTGCAGCATTACCATATACCTTGCATGCAGGAGCACATTGTAGCGTTAATGCCGAAGTGGCGACTCAACTGCATGCCTACAGCGAAGTGGCTTGAACTCGAGTGCGGCAGACGGATGCAATTGCCGCTACTGGTCGGCAGCGGCTCTTTTAAGTGCAAGGCTCCAGTCCGATGACAGCCACCTTATTCATCAGTAACCGGTCCTCGCAGAGCATCCACTGATGTAACACCTATCTGCCACGTAACACGTATATCGCCAAACCAAGCACAGCTGTGTAACGCCATATAAATCATTTAAAATCAGGTAGTTAGAAACCCATGTAACACGAGTAACACCCGTAACACGGTTTTAAAAGGGTATCCCCCTGGCCCCATTCGTGTTGCTCCTCCAGCGAAACGAGATCGATCATGCTCTTGGCTTTGGTTAGATAGTGGGGCCCCTGCGAATATTGGTTTGACACGGGGTAGGAAACCCGCGCGATCGTGTCAGCGGAAAGATGCCCAGCTTAGTGAACAGGTGAACCGGGTGAACTGCCGTTCACCAGTGCATTTGCCCTATGAATCGGAAAGCCGTTGGGGACCCTGGGCATTTCGGATAGACACGGGGCAAAGAACCCGCGCGTTCGTGTTAGCGGCTGGATTTTTTCAGTCGGTTGACAGGTTGACTTGGTTGACAACCATCACCATGGTTGACGCCATGCAGGTGTTCACTATCAGCAGCAGACAAAGCCACCTTTACCGAAGCTGTAACGATGGTCCTTTTTCTTCAAGATCCTTTCAATTTCAACGATTGAAATTTCAGTAACTTCCACCACCTCCCACTAACTCGATCCCGCGGGTTTCATGCCCCGTGTACTAAGGATATCGTCAGGGTCCCCAGCACCTTTTTCTGCAACCCACCCGAGATCTCAGATGAGTAACCTCCAGAACCTAATCGTAAATGCCCGATCCGGCTTAGCTCTCGGCGAAAAAATCTCTGATGACAGTTGGCAGGCAATCGCTAAGCAATGCGGTGCCGCTGAGATCGAAGAAATCGAGCAGCGTATCGTCAGTTTACGAGCCGAGTTAGGCACGGTTGAGGAGTGGGACGGAGATACCCAAGATGACATACACCTCGCAATTTACAGCTTCACCCAATTACTGAAGGCAGCGAAAGCACGGTAGCTGTGCTGGTGGCGAAAGGACCACAGGGTTCAACGTGGATAGGCCATTGAAGACAGTGAGTCGCCCATCGGGATCTAGGTCACGAGGAGCTTCGATGGAGCCTTCACAAAGAGCGTTAAAGGCATCAGCACACTTCGCCCTGTATGCCCACGTGTATGCCTAACCGAAGAGCCACAAAAGAAACCCAGTAAATACGGGCCTGTTACCTCCCAGTTCAAACGACGCCGGGGCACCAGATACAATGAGAAAGCCCCAGGTCGAAAGGCCTGGGGCTTTTTTGTGGGCGTGGGGCAAAGACCGCATCGCCCGCCCTTCGCTTCAAACCCGGGCAGGCGACACAATGATTTTCACATTATGTTCTTTGTTTTTGACCAGTTCCTCGAAGCCCTGCCCCACGATCTGCTCCAACTGAATACGCCCTGTCACCAGTGGCGTGATGTCCAGCCGCCCGTCCGCGATAAATGCGATCACGTCAGCGAACTCTCCGTTGTAGGCCAGGGCGCCCATTACCTGTTTTTCCGTGGCCACCAACTCGAAGAAGTTGAATTCGCTGGGCTCCTCGAAGATGCCCACCAGTACGCACTTGCCGGCCTTGCGGATCAGGTCGATGGCCAGTTTGGCGGTGTGTTTGTTCCCGATGCATTCGAAACTGACATCCGCCCCGAGCCCGCCGGTCAGGCGGCGTACTTCGGCCAGGGCATCGCATTGATTGGGATCGAGCACGTGGGTCGCTCCCACTTCCAGCGCCTTGGCCTTGCGTGCTCCGGACATCTCCAGCGCGATCACCTGAGCAGCACCGGCGGCCTTGGCGCACATGATGGTGCACAGGCCAATGGTGCCCGCGCCGACCACCACCACGTTTTGCCCCAGCAGGCTTCCGGCTTTTTTCACCGCGTGCATGCCTACTGCCAGAGGTTCGATCAGTGCCCCGGCTTCTGCCGGAAAGTTCGCCGGCAACTTGTACAACAGGTTGGCGGGCACGTTGACCCATTCGGCAAAGGCACCGTTGTTCATCAACCCGGTGAAGGCCAGGTTTTCGCAAATGTTGTACAGCCCGTGGGTGCAGTAGTAGCACGTGCCGCAATGCTGGCAGGCATCGGCTGCCACCGACTCGCCCACGCTGAAGCCCTGCACCCCGTCACCGAGCTCGACGATTTCGCCACAAAACTCATGACCCAGAATGCACTGGCCCTTAATCCCGGTCAGCGGGTGCGGCGCATCAACCGGTATGAACACCGGACCGGCCACGTACTCGTGCAGATCGGACCCGCAAATGCCGCACCATTGCACTCGGATCTGCACCCAACCCGCAGGGGGCGAAACGGGCAGCGGCACATCTTCGACGCGGATATCGTTACGGCCGTGCCATACAGCGGCACGCATGCTGCGTTGCGAATTGCTCGAGAGGCTCATGGCGTTTTTCTCCTTGAAGCGGATGGCGCTGGCGTGCCGGGCGGTTTACCAGTGCCAGAGCAAGGCCAGTGCCAGCTGCGCGAAAACGCCTGGACACGCCTTTCATAGAGCGGCCGAAGAAAACCCGAGGGTAGCCGGCATTGAGCTCAAATGAGATCCGTGATGCCAGATCGCAGGCGGCGGCCATGAGACCGTGAGACATCGCGTCTCACGGCCTTTGTGGATCAACGCTTTTGCAACGCCTCCAAACGCGCCGGCAGGTCTTCGTCAGGGAAACGCGCATGCAATGCCAGCAGTTCTTCATCAGCGGCTTTGCTTTCACCGGCTTCACGCAAGCGCACAATCTTCTGCAACCCCTCCTCTAACGAAGGCAACACCACCGGCGCACGCTTGCTGAGTTTGGCGCCGGACTCCTCCGCCATCGAGCCCATGACCTGCGCACTCTCCGCCTGGGGCGCGGCGGCCATTCGGGCGACGGGGGCAGGCGCGGACATCGCGGGTGCAGCGGGACGCGGTGCTTCGTCGCGAAGCGCGGAGAAGGTCGCGGTGGAAACGTCGGGTTGCGGCACGGGCGAGCGCATCACCACGCCGATCATCAGGGCCAACCCTGCAACGGTGGCGAATGCCATCTGCCAGCGCGGCCGTTGGCAGGCTTGCAGCCAGCGTTGCCACAGGTTCGGCTGCCGCGCCGGGGCTTCACGGCGGGCGGCGTTGAGGATGAAGGCGTCGAGGGACGCCGGCGGCTCGACGGGGCTGTGTTGACGATAGTGCTGGAGCAATTCGTCGTCGGAATCGGGAGTGTTTCGGGAGTCGATCATGCGGGTATCTCCTCGGCCAGCAGGCGGCGCAGTTTCTGCTGGGCGTAACGCAGGCGGCTTTTCACGGTTTCCAGCGGGGCGTTGGTGAGGGCGGCGATTTGCGGCACTTCGAGGTCGCCGTGCAGGCGCAGCAGGAAGACTTCGCGCTGGTCTTCGGGCAGGTCTTGCAGCGCGGCATCGAGGCGCGCCTGGTCGCGGCTCAGGCTCAGTTGCTGCTCGGGGCCGGCGCTGTCGTCGGCCTGGGCATGCAGTTGTTCGTCGTAGCTGTCGTGCAACGGGTTGTGGACGCCGTGCTTGCGCCAGTGGTCGATCAGGCGGTTGCGGGCGATCTGGAACAGCCAGGTGCGAAAACTCGCCCGGCCTTGTGGCTGGGTGGCGCTGCGGATCAGGCTGAGCCAGGTCTCCTGGTAGATTTCCTCGGCCAGTTCGGTCTTGTTGCTCAAGGACACAAGGAACCGGTACAGGCCCTGGCGGTGCCGCGCGTACAAGGCTTCGAACGCGGCGCTGTCACCGGTGCGGTAGCGGGCCAGCAGCGATTCGTCGCTGGGTAGATCATCTGGAACAGCCATGTAGGGGCGAACTCCTTTTTATCAGCCGAAGCTGGTCTAACTGTGGGAGGGGGCTTGCCCCCGATAGCAGTGGGTCAGTAGCACACTTGATGCTGATACACCGCCATCGGGGGCAAGCCCCCTCCCACATTCGATTGTTGTCATGGCTGTGATCAGGGTTTCAGGCTTTGGGCCAGTTCCACCAGTTGCACGAATTCATTGCGCAGGCCGAACGGATCATCGCCTCGGGCCGAGCGGGCCAGTGCAGCGGTGTCCTGCAGGCTCATGCTGCCAGTGTAGCGGCCATCACCCTTGAGCTGTTGGGCAAAGGCCGCCACTGCCGCCGCAAAGCGCAGGTCATCGCTGGCCTTGGTGAGCTCTTGGCTGATGGGCCTTTCGATCAGTTGGCTGGCACCGCCCGCAGCAGGTTTGTAGCGCACCCGCAGCATCGCCAGTTCAGCGGATCGATCCCCGGTCACAGGCGCAGTGGCATAGCGCAAAGGTTCCAACCACCCCTTCTCGCCCTTCGGCACAATTTCGTACAGTGCCGTGACCGTATGCCCTGCGCCAATTTCACCGGCGTCGACTTTGTCGTTATTGAAATCCTCACGTTTCAAGGCGCGGTTTTCATAGCCCAGCAGGCGATATTCACTGACCTGCGCCGGGTTGAATTCCACCTGCAACTTCACATCGCGCGCCACCACCGCCAGGGTCGAGCTGAGTTGGTCCACCAGCACTTTGCGCGCTTCGCGCAGGTTGTCGATGTAGGCGTAATTGCCGTCGCCGGCATCGGCCAGTTGTTCCATCAGGTGTTCGTTGTAGTTATCCACACCGAAGCCCAGGGTAGTAAGGGACACGCCGCTTTTGCGCTGCTCTACCGCCATCTGTTTGAGGCTGTCGAAATCACTGATGCCCACGTTGAAGTCACCGTCGGTCGCCAGCAGGATGCGGTTGATGCCCTTGTCGATAAAGCCTTCGCGGGCCATCTGGTAGGCCAGTTCGATGCCGGAAGCGCCCGCCGTGGAGCCACCGGCGGTGAGTTGATCGATGGCGTTGCGGATCTTGACCTTGTCGCGCCCGGAGGTGGGCTTGAGCACCACACGGGATTCACCGGCGTAGACCACCAGCGAAACGCGGTCCTGGTCGCGCAATTGATCCACCAGCAACTTCAGCGTGCTCTTCACCAGCGGCAAGCCTTCGCGGCGGTCCATGGAGCCGGACACATCCACCAGGAACACCAGGTTGGCCGGTGCCAATTGCGCCACGGCACGGTCGGACGCCTTGATGCCGATGCGCAGCAACTGGGTATGCGGGTTCCACGGCGTGGCAGCGACTTCGGTGGTCACGCCAAAAGGTGAGCCGTCGGTGGGCAGCGCGTAGTGGTAGGGGAAATAGTTGACCATCTCCTCCAGTCGCACAGCGCCTTCGGGCGGTAGGCTGCCTTGGTTGAGGAAACGCCTGACGTTGGCGTAGCTGCCGGTATCGACGTCGACGCTGAAGGTGGACACCGGCGTCTCGGCCACGCGATGCACCGGGTTGTCCGGCAGATTTGCGTATTGTTCACGGGGTTCGCTGCGGTAGTCCATCACGGCTGACTCCTGCATATGCATCGGTGCAGGCATTGCCATGCGTTTGACCAAAGCACCCTGGGGTGACGCGCTTTGCAGCTCGGCGACGGGCTCGGCCGGCTTGGCCAACTCAGGGGATGAGGACAGCCCACAACCGGCCAACGCCACCACCATGGTAACGGCAAAGCCTTGGGCGGCAGGACGCAGGAAAAACAGAGGGTGGGACATGGGCTGAACCTCGTGAATGAATGATCCGTTCACAAGGTCAGACGCGAGGTGTGGAATGTTCGGGTTAACCCTGATTCAAATAACAGTCCAACTGTGGGAGGGGGCTTGCCCCCGATGGGGTGGGTCAGTCAAACATGGACTGACTGATCTACCGCTATCGGGGGCAAGCCCCCTCCCACATGAACTCAGTCCGTGCCGTATTTGGGGTTACGCGGACCGTACAGGATCCCCGCACGCTGCCCCGGTGACAGCAGGCGCGCACTGGTGATACCGGCAATCGGGTGCGCCGCATCGGTGGAGCTGTTGATCACCTGCTTGACCGCCGCCGTGATCAGCATGCCGACGAGGCCGCCGCTGTTGTTGTTGCCCTCTTCGCTGGACGCTCGCGCCGAGCCGGTCCACAGGGTGGTGCCGGTGCGCAGGTCCACCAGTTTGGCCGAAGCCGTCACGGCGGTGTCGCTGGAGATCAGCATGTACTTGGTGCCGTACTCGGTGACGGTGATGTACAGCGCGGCGTCCGCGCCGAAGATGTCATGCAGCTTGGTCGGTGGCAGGGCCTGGATGTCGTTGGCGGTGGTGAGGCCGTTCTGGCGGAAAGTTTCGTCCACCAAAGCAATCGGCAACACGTAGTAGCCGGCTTCCGCCAACGGATAGGTCACTTGCGAGACCAGGCTATAGGACGCCTGCACTTCCGGCGATTCATTGAGCGGCGGTAGTACCAGGATCGACTTCGGTCGTGCCTGCTTGTACGCCGTGTAATCAATGGTCTTGGGGGCTGCGCAACCGCCGAGCAGGGCCAGGGCCAGCAAGGCGCCCGTGAGTTTCAACAGGCTCATTTAGTGGCGACTCCGGTCTTGGCGTTTTTCAGCAGAAAGTCCATGTACGAGGCGGATTCAGGGAACAGCGCCTTCTCGGTGCGGAACTCCTGCACCATCTGGTCATCCTTGCCCATGCTCAGGTACAGCATGCCCAGGTGGGCGTGATAACCCGGCGGGGCCTTGCGGCCGCTGGCATTGATCTTCTGCAGATCGCGCTCCAGCGCCTCCACCTGCGCCTCCTTTGGCTCACCCTTGAAGTATTCGTAAACCTGCGGCTGATAACTTTCCCATTGATACAACGGCTGGGGCGCGGTTTGGCACCCGGCGACCGTCGCCACTGCTGTCAGCATCAGCGCCAACTTGACTGCCTTGCTCATCCTTGTACTGCTCCTTGAGGTGCTGCTGATCAGTTGCGCGGGTTCCAGGCGCCGGCATTGATGCCGTCGACGAGGCGGTTGATGGCTTCGCGCATGGCCAGGTCGAGGACCTTGCCATTAAGGGTGGAGTCGTAGCTGGCGGTGCCGCCGAAGCCGACCACTTCACGGTTGGACAGCGCGTACTCACCGGCGCCCTGGGTGGAATACACCACTTCGGAGGTGCTGATGTTGACGATATTCAACGCGACTTTGGCGTAGGCCACTTGGGTCTTGCCACGGCCGAGAATGCCGAACAGCTGGCGGTCGCCGGTTTCCTTGCGGCCGAACTCGGTCACATCGCCGGTCACTACGTAGTCAGCGCCCTTGAGCTTCTGCACGGTGCCTTTGATCGCGGCTTCCTGGGAGATTTCGCCCATGTTGTCGCGGTCCAGCACGCTGAAGCGGTTGGTCTGCTGCAGGTGGGTGATCAGGATGGTCTTGGCCTGGCCGCCGAGGCGGTCGACGCCGTCGGAGAAAATGCCGCGCATGTAGCTGGAGCGGTTGTCGAACTTGCCTACGGCAATCGGCACGCGCACGCCGGAATAAGCGACGTTGGCGCTGGCGACTTGTTCCACCGGCATCGCGCGGTTGCTCTCCGTGGCGCAACCGGCCACGGTCAGCAGCGCTGCGGCGGTGAAGCCGGACAGCAGGATTTTGGACAGTGTGTTCACAGGGTGCTCCTAAGTGGGAAAACGGGTACGGCAGCTAACGCTAGCGGGACGGAATGCCACGCAGGTCGTCAACGATGAATCGGCTCAACAAACCGGTGTAGAAGGTCTCGACGCTGGAGTTGCCAGAGTTGGTCAGCACCCCGGCCATCGTTTTCATGTTCTGCCAGTCGCCCTTGTACCCGCCTGGCATCAGCCCTTGGCGAGCCTGAGAGAAATGCAGCACCTCGGCGCCGGCTTTCTTGATCTTGACCTGGTAGTTGAAGTCGACACTGGCGAGGATGGTCTTGTCATCGACGATTGCCGTCATGAAACCGCCTTGGGTGTCTTGTATGCGCCGGGTATAGATGACGTTCACATCCAGCAGGTAATCGGCCTTGTCCTTGCTGGCGGCGTAGCGCTTGGCCTTGAGCAGGCGGTCGACCAGATCAACCCCGAGTTGCTGGCGCACTTTGTCATCCGGCAGGAAGCGTTCGTTCTTGCCGACCACCTCGACGTCGAAGGTGTCGAGCCAGTAAGTAGCGGTCTTGGGAATGGTCACCGGCGCCGGGGAGATGTAGTAATCCGGCTTGGAGGCACAGCCCGCCATGAGGCAGGCCGCGAGAAATACGGCAAACACGCGCATGTATGAATTCGTCCCTGAAAAGTATCGTGTTTTGAACAGTGGCGGCATTTTACGGAGTTGAAAGGCGTTCTCAAGCTGTTTTACAGCTCGAGCGGCGCTGAACTTCACGATGAAAAAGATCAGTACTGCGATGGCACAGTCGATGCCCCGTGCAACCAGGCGACGACCGATGCTGGCCAGGACGGTCGGGCGTTCAGGGGTGTTGCTTGCATCCATACGGTGTTGCTCCAGATTCAAGGTGTTTGTGTCTGCGTTGAATGTGAACGGCCCATGGCATCAGGGCTCCAGCACTTCACTTCAAACCGACCTTGAGAGACCGCTCGGACGACCAGGAGTCCTGGCCTGCCGGCAATAGCGGCTCGGCAGGAAAGCGATATTGACCGAATGCGGTGACGACGGCCTGGTCTACCTCGGCGTTGCCCGAGCTTTCGATCAATAGGATTTTCGGCACATTCGAACCCGACAGGCCTTGCACTTGCAGCGTCACCGGCTTGCTCGCGCTGCCGCGTTTGATTTGCTTGTTCAAGGCAATCTCGATGTCCAGTGCCGTACGATTGAGGCTCTTGCGACTGGTGTCACCCCAGGCCTCGTTGTAGCGCTGTACCTGTTCAGCCGTCAGCACCGGACGTTGCGCGCGAATGCGCTGAAGGCCTTTCCACGCGACATCGCCGGCATGCTGGCTGGCCTCCACGTAATACATCATGGCCGCGAACAAATCCTGCGGGCCACCTCGACCCTCTTCCATCAATCGGGCCAAGGCGAGTTTGCTTTTATCGCTGTCGCTGTTGGTCAGCGCCAACTGATAAAGCCGTCGCGCCTCCACATCGTTGCGCACTTGCCCGTGGCCCTGCTCGGCCATGCGCGCCAGCCTTTCGTAACCGACGCCATCCACGGCGGCAACGGACCCATAAAGCGATCTGGCCTTGGCAAAATCTTGTGGCACGCCACCACGACCGGATTCGTACAAACCACCGAGCGCAGTCTTACAGCGCACGTTGCCGTTATCGCTGGCTTGACGAATGAACTGAACCTTATCGGCTGTGGGGCTTTTCTCGCCCTCGGACAGCATGCATTGAACGCTGGCCAGACTCTGCTCAAAGGAGCTTGGCGGCCTGGAAGCTTGACACCCGGTGACGAGGCCGGTGATTGCCAGTAGAACAATTGCTTTTTTCATGTGATGCGTCCGTGGAATCGGGAAACAGGGGCAGGCCAGCATTAACGCACGCGCTGGCTTATTTGAGCTCTTTCACCAAATACCCACTGGAGATCTGCGTAATCCCCGTGAGCGCGCGGCGCAACGCCTCGGGGTCGGTGCGATAGGTGAGCGGCGTGTAGCCGTAGACGTTCTGGCCATTGAACGGCGTGACCGCCTCGCTGGTGCGCCAGACCATTTCATCGCCGCGATTCATCTGCGCCAGCACATTGAGGGTGGGGTACACCACACTGCTGAACCCTTGGGTCAGGCGAAAGCCCCACTCGGCCACGGTCAGCTGGATCTGCGCATCGGCGGGTTCGTCGTCACCCACCACTTTGAGGGTTGAGGTCTTGCCCAACGCATCGATAAAGCCCTGTTTGAGCAACACGCCCAAATCGATTTTTTCAGCGTCCATCACCGTAAGGATCGCTACCGGCGTCGGCATCTCGGCCAACTGCCCAAGTTTCATACCCCCTGCAAACCCGGCGCCGCTCAACGCCGCCGTGCCCAACCTGGATGCACCGCTGGCCATGCCAACGCCCGCGCCAAGCCCGGCCCCCAATGCTGCGCCCCAGGCTTGCTCACGGCCCATGTAGACCATCTGTTGCGACTCCCACTTTACCGGCAGCACCTTGACCGTCTTGATCTGGGCGCGGTGTTCGGGCGTAAGGGGATGGCTGACACAGCCGCCGAGGATGAGGGTGGCAAATAGGATGAAGAGGAGGTTTTTCACATCAGTCCTTGAACGTTTGCGCAGGGTGAAAAATGACGGCCTGCCGGACCTGGAGCCCGGCAGGCTTCAACGGTTCAACTCACTTGTTTTCTTTTGCCACGGTGCCCAGGGACGCATCCTTGACCAGGTAACGGCCTTCGAGGTCGCTCAGCACTTTAAGGCTGTTGCGTGCGATGGCGAAGCCCATGTCGACTTCCTGCTTGAGGTAAACCACCTGACCCGCCTTGACATCAATCGGCATGTCCGCCCAGTTTTCAGCCTTGGAACTGATTACGTGCTTGCCCGGTGTCACGAAAAAATAGATGTACTGGTTACCGCGGTTGTAACCCATCTCCGAGTCGGCTTCCTTGTCATCCAGGAACACGTTGAAGCGAACCATCATCCCCACGTTGCTCGGACGCACCACATACACCAAGCCTTTATCGGCGACAGCAGCCTTAGGCAACGAATAGTTCGCCACATCGGCTTGCATCTTCTCCACCGACGGCGTCGAGGAGCAGCCAAACAGAGTGACGAGGGACAGAGCAACAGCGGCTTTGCAGAACAACTTGATCATGTATTTCTTCCTTGTGGGTAGCGGTGGGGCGGTTTCGAAAACGCCGACGAAGGCCGGTTCACCCTTTCCTGATGCGTCTGGCCATCGCCAGTGTGTCGGCAGTGGAAGGCATTACATGAGGCATTGTGCCATCACCGTGATCCCGTGTGCGGTTTTGTACAAAATGCGGTCTGATCCGGATTTTCTTCTGATCGGCAAGTAATTATTAAATGAGACTGCCCCCTTTTTTTGACTGACCCCTATTTTTCCTTTTTTTATCAACCTAGTAAGATATCCTGAGTATCAACGGTCTCCACAGAACCATCAGTGACTAGAACCCCCAAGCCAAGCTGCGGATCAAAATTCGCATCAAAAATAAAACCAATTTGACGCATTCCCGCGTCAAAGGGAGACAATACTTTAATACACTTCAGAGTGACCAAGTCCCGCATATGATCAACTGCATGGGCGTTAGGGGCTTTGATATCAACCTCATCAGCATCAAAGCTCTCTCGGTATTCCTCAGATCTACATATGTAATAGCTAAAGATAGCCTTTTCTACGGCCAAAGAGACGACAGCTTTATTTGAACTAAACTCTCGAAACGCAAGTCTCTGAATATCAGAGATAGAATCACCATCAAAAGTTTGGACAATGAGTTCAACCTCACACAAACGTCCAAAAATAAACACTTCACACAATCCTGTCCAAGCCTCGTCAAAATGCAGCTCACCAAAATCTCTATCTGATATAACTGTCATTTCTTAAGCGCCTCTAGCAAACTTTTCTCAGCGATTCCGCCAAGATGGCCATATTTCAAACCAAAATCCATCGAACCGACCTTGCCAGTATGGATAAACGAGGGCACCAACTGCAGTGTTCGCATATCTTCAACCTCATGCCACGTATATTTCTCTTCTCTAATAAACCGAGCCACATCAGCTTCTTTAATACCCAGTTGACTCGCCAACATTTTGTTAGACGCGGGAAAATTAGCATCCCTCAGGGTCTGACCCCTATTCCGTTTTAATTTCAACGCCGCCCAGTTTCGTATTTAAGCAAACCTTGCTCCTCACGCGCCTGTAAATAATTAGCCATACGCTGCGCTTCGACTCCATTAAAAATAGGGGTCAGACCACCAATATACATTGGTGCACTAATCGTGGTCTGCCCCCTATTTCCCCGCAGACCGGTTGTTTCCCCGCTGAATAATGTGCAACGGGATATCCGGCAGTATAACTCTAGGACGGCGAGCCATATAAACCCCCAAATGAATAAGAGCTTACAGCTTAGCCGCCCATCA
>Ga0070669_100000122_pt1 | contig 71837 bp, 57 predicted proteins | sample KBSS53metaG_FD_64680 | JGI IMG/M metagenome (GOLD analysis project Ga0070669, IMG submission 64680) | Switchgrass rhizosphere microbial communities from Kellogg Biological Station, Michigan, USA - KBS S5-3 metaG | ecosystem: Host-associated > Plants > Roots > Rhizosphere > Soil ...
CTGAAGACCCTGCCCTGGGTGGACGCCTCGCGCATCGGCCTCTGGGGCTGGTCGGGCGGCGGCGCCAACACCCTCTACTGCGTCCTCAACCGGCCGGGGGTCTGGAAGGCGGCGGTCGCGGGCGCGCCGGTCACCGACTGGAAGCTCTACGATACGATCTGGACCGAGCGCTATCTCGACCGTCCCCAGGACAACCCGGACGGCTACCGCGACTCCTCACCGCTCACCTACGCCGCCAACCTCGCGGACCGCCTGCTGATCGTCCACGGCCTGGCGGACGACAACGTCCATCCGCAGAACACGGTCGTGATGAGCGGCGAATTCGTCAAGGCCAACCGGCAGTTCGAGCAGGCCTTCTACCCCGGCCAGAAGCACGGCTTCCGCAATCCGCCGATGCGGCATTTCTACCAGCGGATGACGGAGTTCTTCGAACGGGAGCTGAGCCCGACGGCTCCCTCCCCCTGACCTCTGCTCTGAAAGGACTCGGCCCCCGCAGCCCCGCCCGGGCATAAATGCCCGGGCTATTGAAAAGAGCCCCCTAAAGGGGACTCAGTCGGCTTTAGCCGGCTGTTTTGAATAGCCCGGGCATTTATGCCCGGGCGGGGCCGGTACCCCGGGAGAGGCCAAGACCCGAGGGGGCCCGTCTTATCCCGCGTACCGCTTGAGCACGATCGACGCGTTCGTGCCGCCGAAGCCGAACGAGTTGCTCATCGCGTAGTCGAGGGCCGCGGGGCGGGCCTTGTGGGGGACGAAGTCGAGGTCGCAGCCCTCGCCCGGCTCGTCGAGGTTGAGCGTGGGGGGAAGGACCTGGTGGTGGACGGCGAGGGCCAGGATGCCCGTTTCGAGCCCGCCGGCCGCGCCCAGGAGGTGTCCGGTGGCGCTCTTCGTCGAGGAGACGGCCAGCTTGTAGGCGTGGTCGCCGAAGACCCGCTTGATCGCCCGCACCTCGGAGAGGTCGCCGAGCGGCGTCGAGGTGCCGTGGGCGTTGATGTAGCCGATCGTCTCGGGCGCGAGGTCCGCGTCCTTGAGCGCGATCTTCATCACCCGCACGGCGCCGTCGCCCTCCGGATGCGGCGCCGAGATGTGGTAGGCGTCGGCGCTCATGCCGTAGCCCACGACCTCGGCGTAGATCGGCGCCCCCCGCCGCTTCGCCATCTCCAGCTCCTCGAGGACGACGAGGCCGCAGCCCTCGCCCATGACGAAGCCGTCGCGGCGCGCGTCCCAGGGGCGGGAGGCCTTCTCCGGCTCGTCGTTGTGGGTGGAGAGGGCGCGCATGGCGCAGAAGCCGGCCATGGCCAGCGGCGTGATGACCGCCTCCGCGCCGCCGGCGATCATGGCGTCGGCCTCGCCCGCCTGGATGAAGCGGAACGCATCGCCGATGGCGTGCAGCCCCGTGGTGCAGGCCGTGGCCGGCGAGGTGTTCGGCCCCTTGGCGCCGTGGTGGATCGACACCTGGCCCGCCGCCATGTTGACGATCAGGCCGGGGATGAAGAACGGCGACACGCGGTGCGGGCCTTTCTCCAGCAGGGTCTGGTGCATCGACTCGATCAGCGGCAGGCCGCCGATCCCCGAGCCGATGACGACACCCACCCGCTCCGCGTTGTCCTCGTCGATCACGAGCCCGGAGTCCTCCAGCGCGAAGCGGGCGGCCGCCAGGGCGTAATGGATGAAGGTGTCGCTCTTCTTGACTTCCTTCTTGTCGAGGTAGTCGAGCGGATTGAAACCCTGCACCTCGCCGGCGATGCGCGACGGATACTCCGTCGCGTCGAAACGGGTGATCGGGCCGATGCCGCTGCGCCCCTCGAGGAGCGCCTGCCAATTCTCGGCCGTGCCAACCCCAAGGGGAGACACCAGGCCTACCCCGGTAACCGCGACTCGGCGCGTCTCTTTGTTCAAGGCTGAATCTTAGCTGGGGCTTCGTGAGAACGGAGACCTAGTTCTGGTCCCCGGCGTTGTTCTGGATGTACTCAACCGCATCGCGAACGTTGCCGATCTTCTCGGCCTCCTCGTCCGGGATCTCGATCCCGAACTCCTCTTCGAAGGCCATCACCAGCTCCACGATGTCCAGCGAGTCCGCCCCGAGATCGTCGGTGAAGCTCGCCTCCAGGGTGACTTCCTCCTCGTCGACCCCGAGCTGCTCGACGATAATGCTCTTGACCTTTTCCGCGACTGCCATCGATGGTTCCCTCCTTCGTCTAGGATCTAGGATCGGCGGGGGCACACCCGCGCACGAACACGGGTTCTAACATAAAGGTCCGCCGCGAGTCCATGCCGCCACTTCAGATATACAGCCCGCCCGACACGTTCAGCGTGTGGCCGGTGACGTAGCCGCCCTCCTCGCTGGCGAGGAAGAGCACCGCCGCGGCCACGTCTTCCACCGTGCCCAGGCGCTTCAAGGCGATCGCTCCGGTCATCTCCGCGCGGGAGGCTTCCGGCAGGTTCTCCGTCATCGCCGTCTGGATGAGCCCGGGCGCCACCACGTTCACCGTGATGCTGCGGCTCCCCAGCTCGCGGGCCAGCGACTTCGAGAAGCCGATCAGCCCCGCCTTGGAGGCCGCGTAGTTCGCCTGGCCGGCGTTGCCCATCATCCCCACCACCGAGGAGACGCTGACGATGCGGCCCCAGCGGCGCTTCATCATCCCCCGCACCACCTCCTTGGTGAGCGCGAAGGCGCCGGTCAGGTTCGTCCGCAGCACCCGCTCCCAGTCGTCGAGCGACATGCGGGCGAGCAGGTTGTCGGCCGTCACGCCGGCGTTGTTGACCAGGATGTCGATGGCCGCGAAGTCCTCGGGCAGGCTCTTGAGCGCCTCGCCGAAGGTCTCCGGCCGCGTCACGTCGAGGGCCAGCGGCCGGGCGCAGCCGCCGCCGGCGTCGATTTGGGCCGCCAGCGCCTTGAGCTTCTCCTCGTTGCGGGCCGCCAGCACGACGCGGGCGCCCTGCCGGGCCAGGAGCTTCGCCACCGCCTCGCCGATACCCTGGGAAGCGCCGGTCACCAGCGCGGTCTTGCCGTCCAGCTTGAACATCAGCTCTCCTCCTCCGTCTCGGCCAGGAGCTGCTTGAGATGGTCGGGGTCCGTCACCGCCGTCGAGCGCGCCGCCTTGACGATGCGCCGGTTGAGGCCCGAGAGCACGTTGCCCGGCCCCACCTCGACGAACGCCTCCACCCCCAGCGCCTCCTCCATCCACAAGATCGACTCCACCCAGCGCACCGGGCTGTCGATCTGCCGCACCAGGGCGTCGCGGGCCGCGTCGCCCGAGGCGACCGGCGCGGCGTCCACGTTGGTCACCACGGGCACCCGGGGAGCGCGGAATTCCGTCGCCGCCAGCAGCGGCGCCATGCCCTCCCGGGCCGGGCGCATCAAGGGCGAGTGGAAGGGCGCCGAGACGGCCAGCAGCGTCGCCTTGCGCGCCCCGCGCTCCTTCGCCAGCACGACGGCGCGGTCGACGGCCCCCTTGCTGCCGGCGATCACCGTCTGCGACGGGCCATTGTAGTTGGCGACGGCACAGACTTCGTCCGCCGTTGCCGAATCCGCCGCGATGGCGGCGATGGCCTCGGCGTCCATGCCGATGATGGCCGCCATGGCGCCCTGCCCCACCGGCACCGCCTCCTGCATCAGCTCGCCGCGGCGGCGCACCAGGCGCAGGGCGTCCGCGAAGCCCAGGGCGCCAGCGGCCACCAGGGCCGAGTACTCGCCCAGGCTGTGCCCCGCGACCGCCACCGGCGCCAGCTCGGGCGCCAGGGCGCCCAGGGCGCGGTAAACGGCGACCGCGGCGGCCACCAGGGCCGGCTGCGTGTTCGCCGTCAGGTTCAGCTCCTCCTCCGGCCCCTCCCAGCAGAGCCTGGAGAGGGGAAAGCCGAGGGCCTCGTCGGCCTCCTCGAACGTCCGGCGGGCCTCGGGGGAGGCGTCGGCCCAGACGCGGCCCATGCCCACTTTCTGCGAGCCCTGGCCGGGAAAGACGAACGCGATCTTCTTGCTTGTCAGACTCATCCGGCTTCCACTCCCTGCCGGCCGTCCAGGTGGCGGTCCTCCTGGCTGCGCAGCTCGGCGATCTTGTCGCGGATCTTACGGTCCACCCGCGCGTTCGAGAACTCGACGGCGCGGCGGATGGCGTTCTGGATGGCGTGGGCGTTGGAACGGCCGTGGCCGATGAAGCAGCCGCCGTTGATGCCGAGCATGGGGGCGCCCCCGAACTCGGTGTAGTCCGTGCGCTGCCGGAAGCGCTCGAAGGCCCCCTTGGCCATCAGGTAGCCCAGCTTGCCGCCCGGGGCGCCGGTGATCTCCTCGCGCAGCATGCGCCGCATCAGCTCGGCGAGGGCCTCGGCGCTCTTCAGGAGCACGTTGCCGACGAAGCCGTCGCAGACGATCACGTCGGCGTTGCCGCTGAAGACGTCCCGCCCCTCGACGTTGCCGACGAAGTTGAGCCCCGCGGTCTGCAGCAGCCGGTAGGCCTCGCGGGTCAGGTCCGTCCCCTTGCCCTCCTCCTCGCCGACCGACATCAAGCCGACCCGCGGCCTGGGGGTGCCGAGCACCTCCTGGGCGTAGAAGTGCCCCATGACGGCGAACTCGCGCAGGTGGACGGCCTTGCTGTCGACGTTGGCCCCGACGTCGAGGAGGACCGTCTTGCCGCTGGCGTTGGGCAGCACCGCCGCCAGCGCCGGGCGGTCCACGCCGGCCACCGTGCCGATCACCATCTTGGCCACGGCGAGGGCCGCGCCGGTGTTGCCGGCGGTGACCATCGCCTGCGCCCGGCCTTCCTTGACCAGCTCGGCGCACAGGCGCAGCGACGAGCGGCGCTTCTTGCGGATCGGCGTGATGGCCGGCTCGTCCATGCCCACCACCTCCTCGGCGTGGACGACCTCGATGCGGCCGCCCGCGTCGCCGAGCTTCCGCAGCTCGTGCTCGACGCGCGCGCGGTCCCCCACCAGCAGGATCGCGCAGCCGTCCTCGGTGGCGGCACGGAACGCGCCCTCCACCGCGGATTGCGGCGCGGAGTCCCCACCCATGGCATCCAAGGCGATTGGCATGACGGGTCAGCCCCCCTCCGTCAGGAGAGAGGCTCGGGTGAGGTCGTCTTGGCAGTCACTGCGAAAGCGCCTGGCAAGGCGGCGGGCTACAGGCTCTCGGTGCCTTCGATGATCTGGCGGCCGCGATACTGCCCGCATTTCGGGCAAGCGCGATGCGGCATCTTGGCCTCGCCGCAGTTGGGGCAGGTCGAGAGGGCGGGAGTCGCCAGCGCATCGTGCGCCCGCCGCCTGTCGCGGCGGGCCTTGGAATGGCGTCGTTTGGGATTCGGCATAGTCGTCGAGCCTCTTGAAGTCTAGGGTCCTGGTCACGGGCATCGAGCCCGGGATTCCATCAGTTCTTCTCTTCGAGCCTGCTCTTCAGGGCCGCCAGGGCCGCCCAGCGGGAATCCCCGGTGGGCTCCGAGCAGGAGCATTCCACGGCGTTCTTGTCGGCTCCGCAGACCGGGCACAGCCCCTGGCAGTCTTCCTGGCAAAGGGGCTTCATCGGAATGTTGAGCTGGAGCTGCTCGATCAGGATGGGGTCCGTTTCGAGGACCTCCTCCGGGACGTACATCAGTCCCAGATCCTGCTCGTGCAGCGCGTGCTCGCCCCCGATGGGCGGATTCTTCTCCACCAGGATCATCAGCTCGACGTCGGCCGAGACCTGCTCGACGATCGGCTTCAGGCACCGGTTGCAGCTCAGCGTCTGCTCATAGGAGTGCCGGGCCCGCAGGAAGTACCCGGGGTCGGCGTACACCACCTGCCCGCGCCACTTCACCGGACCGAGGTCCAGAAGCTCCGGGCGCTCCAGGGTCTCCTTGGCGATACTCTGAGTTTCGTCCCAGTTGAAAGGTTCGTCTTGAACCTGATCCAGCCAAATCTGCATACACAGAACCTCCAGCCGGGGCAAACGGGAAGGCTAAGGGATTCCCTGCCGGCTGTCAAATCGAATGCGGCCGTCAGGACCGTATCAAAGCGTCGAAGCGAACCGTCAGTCGCAGCCTTCTAGGCGCAGAAGGAACGACGACGGCGAGCGGGTGGCCGCGAGCGAGACCCGATCACAGGGGGCGAGCGGACGGAGAAGCGTCTCCCAGTCCCGCCAGCTCTGAACCTGCCGGCGGTCCATCAGGGGGACCTTCTCGAAGCCTGTGCGGAGCTGTTTGACCAGGCGCAGGGCAGGACGCGGACGCAACCAGAGGCCCAGGACCAGCCGGCCGCCCGGGGCGTCCCCTTCCGGTGGCACGAGCGCCGAGATCCGCGGCGCCAAAGCCTCCGCGCTCGCGAGGCTCGCGGCGTCCAGAGCAACAATGCTCCACCCGTCGGCATTCCCCTTCGGCATGCCCTTCGACAGCAGGCCGGCGAGGCCCTTCGACGGCAGCGACCACCGCCGGCCGCCGGGCCCGTTGAGCACCGCCACTCCCGGCAGCTCGCCGAGCGGCCCCAGCTTCAGCCCGCCTCCGACGCCGAACAGCGCCATCGCCGCCGGCGGCAGCGGCTTCGGCGAGTCGTCCGGCCAGGTCTGCCCCGCCGCGGCCAGCAGCACCGGAGCGTCCGGACCGGCCGGAACCGGCGGCGCGGGCGCTTCCGCCCCGCCCAGGATGGACAACTGCAGGTCCCCGCCCTTCCGCTCTATGAAGTAGTCGCCGGCGGGAAAGTCGGAGGCGTCCTGCTCCAGGTGCAGCATTCCCAGGCTCGCCGGGTAATTGGTGGGATCGGAGGCCGCCGGACTGCCCGCGGGGATTTCCGGTTCCGCCCCGGACCACACCGTCCAGAAGCCGTCCCGCCAGGCGACGTGGAACACCCGCTCCTCGACCTCGTCGCGGCGTCCCCGGGTCTCCCGGATCTCGCCGCCCTCGAGCCACGGGTTGTCCGCCAGTTGGCCGGCGAGCTTCGCCAGCGCGCCGAGGCCCGGGTAGACCCGCGCCACCAGGTAGAACCGCTGGCCGTCGAGATCCGAGCAGGCGACGATCTCCCGCGACGGCGGCACCGCGAAGGGTCCGAACGAAGGCAGCGTCGGCGGCGGCAGGTCCGCCACCCGCGCCAGGGCCGTCACATACTCCGGCCCGTCGTCGATCGATCCCGCGAGCGCGCCCAGGTTCTGGTGCGGGTAAGGCAGCCACAGGCAGGCGCCGTACTCCCCTGAGGCCAGCAGCCGCGCCGGCAATCCCCCCGCCTCCGGCGCCGCCGGCCGCTCCCGCGGCCAGTACCAATAGAAAATGTGCCCCGCCAGCACGCCGAGGACGAGCAGAAGGATCCCAAGACGGACGAATCGCCTCATGCGCGGGTCCTGGAGAAGGTTGAAGAGAAAGGAATCACCATCGGCGCTCCGTAGCGCCGGGAAGGTACCACGGAAGTTCCCCCTAATCCGTCGCGATCATCACGCTGGAGGCCTTGACGACCGCGTAGACCTCCTTGCCCTCGGCGAGCCCGAGGCTCTCGGCGGAGCTCTTCGTGATGACGGAGACGATCTCCGTCCCTCCCGGCAGCTCGATGACGACCTCGTCGTTGACGGCTCCCGTCTTGATCCGCTTGACCCGCCCCTTCAGTACATTGCGCGCGCTGATCTTCATGGCCCCTCCTGTCTGGGGGACCATCATACCGGTCTCAAATCCACCGGCGCACACGGCGGCAATACTCCGCGTAGTCGCGGCCGAAGGTCTCCGCGAGGTGCAGCTCCTCCTTGCGGATGACGGCCCGCCAGAGCAGGTAAAGCACCAGCGGCAGCAGGAGGACCGGCCAGAGCGCGCCCAACCACAGGGCCAGCCCCAGATAGGTCCCGATGAGCCCCGCGTACATGGGGTTCCGGCTGAACCGGTACGGCCCCGCGAGGACGAGGGTCGATGCCGGCTGGTTGGGCATGACGGAGGTGCGGGCCCGCCGGAAAAGGGTCAAGGCCCAGACGGTCAGCCCGAGGCCGAGAGCGACCATCGTCCACGCCACCGGCAGCACCGGGAACGGGCGCCCGCCGGGGATCAGCGGCAGCGGCCAGACCCGCTGGAGCAGGAGGCCCGCCACGAAGCCGATCACGAAGAGGAACGGTGGCGGAAAAGGAACGCCGGGACCCTTGGAACGATTCATGGGGCGCAGTATGCCCCAGGGAGCCCGTCCGTCAACAGACGGGAGCCGTCATCCGCCCTTCTTCTCCTGCGGTTGCGAGGCCCGGTAGGCCGCGGCCGCCGCCAAGTCCCGGATCGCGGGAAGAATGCTGTCGTTGACCACGCACTCGATGACGGACCGTATCTCCGTCGAGACGTCCATCTCCTCCTCGCCCAGCAGCATCATGCCCTCGCTCGGCGGCACGGGCAGGCCCTTGTTGATGTCCGTCAGCTCCGCGCGGATCTCCTGCAGGTCTTTGACGATCTTCTGAAGCTTCGCCTGGGCTACGGCCTCGGGTTCCATGATCAGGGTCTCTTGCTCTCGCATGGCGCGAGACTATGGAACGATCCCGCTTCCTTGATCAGGTAACTTGAAGATCCTATAAACTATGTTCGGGAGAAGATCTTTCGTGGAGACCGGGAACCGCCGGCCCTCTGGAAGCCGCTTCGGTGTCACGAATACAGGCCGGCGAGTACATCTCTTTGTGGAACCATTCGGAGGGGGAATTCTGCGATGCCGCGAGAAGAACTGTCACCCGAGGCCTTGGCCTTGATCTATCTGCGGTCGCGGCGAGGCTGGTCGAAGAAGGAGCTGGCCTCCCGTCTGGGCCTCTCGGACGTCCGGCAGCTCTATCGCTACGAACGAGGGGACGCGGCGCTCCGCCGCGAGGATCTGGAGTCCTTCGCGGACCGGCTGGGCTACTCGCCGGAGGCCGTGGATGCCTTGATCTTCATCCACTCGGTGATTTCGGACGAGCTTCCCGGGACGGGCTCGCCGTTCGTCTTCAGCTCCACGGAGCGCCGGAAGATCAAGAGCGCCGTGATCTCGACCGGGGTCGCGGCGGCCGAGTCGGTCGGCCACCTGTTGGTCCGGCGGAGGGAAAGGGAGAAGGCGGAGGAGGCGCGCCGGGAGGCCGAGGAGCTGTGGGCGAGCCTGAAGACGGCCACGCGCCAGGAGCGGCGCGATCTGGTGGCCCTCTTCCCGGAGTTCCAGAGCTGGGCCCTGGCGGTGCGGGTGTGCGAGGCCAGCATCCGGGCCGCGGCCGACAAGACCGAGGTGGCGCTGGAGCTGGCGGACCTGGCGATGTACATCGCGGAGCGCGTGCCTGGAGAGGAAGGCTGGCGCTCCCGCGTCAAGGGCTACGCCTCTGCCCACGTCGCCAACGCCCTCCGGGTTTCCAACGACTTCGCCGGGGCCGACGAAGCGTTCGCCCGAGCCTGGGAGCTCTGGCGGGCCGGAACCGTGGCCGATTCCGATCTGGTCCCGGAGTGGCGGATGCTGGATCTCGAAGCCTCACTCCGGAGAGAGCAGCATCGGTTCTCGGAAGCCTTGGAGCTGCTCGACCGGGCGGGAAGTGCCCACAGAGGAAATCCAGCGGATGCCGGACGGCTCCTTCTCCAAAAAGAACACGTCTTCGAGCAGATGGGTGATGTCCAGAGCGCCTTGGCGGTCTTGGCGGAGGCAGCATCGTTCATCGAGGCGGCGGAAGATCCCCGCTTGCTGTTCGCGCTCCTCTTCAAGAAAGCGAACAACCTGTGCCACTTGGAGCGCTACGCGGAAGCTTTTGGGCTTCTACCGCAAGTTCACGAGCTCGCCGTGCGATTGGGCAATGGACTAGACCTCATCCGCGTGGTCTGGCTGGCGGCGAGAGTCGCGGCAGGCCAGGGGCGGAAGGAGGAGGCAATAGCTGGTTTGGAGCAGGTGCGCCGAGACTTCACGGTACGCCAGCTTCCTTACGACGCGGCCCGCTCCTCACTGGAACTCGCCGTGCTCTGGCTGGAGGCCGGGCACACAGCGGAGGTGAGGGAACTGGCCTTCGCCATGACATGGATCTTCAAGGCGCAGGGGATTCATCGCGAAGCTCTTGCGGCGCTCTTCCTATTTTACGACGCCGCTCAGCAGGAGACCGCCACTGTGGAGTTGGCGCGGCAAGTCATTGCCGAGGTGGAAAGGGTGAGGCGCTCGGCCTCTCGTTCCGATTGGAGAGGCCGAGCCGTCACGGTCTAGCCGCCACAACGGCCGAAGGAATCGATCTGGCAGCCGGTGTCCGCATGGTCCGTGGGAAGAGGTTCCGTGACTAAACCGGTCAGGCAGCGACCGTTCGGATCGATCTGGCACCCGGTCTTGCTCCAGAGGCTCGTGAGGAAGCTCCAAGCGCGGCTGACCAGAGCCAGAGGCGCCAGCTCGGTGCTGTGCGCCGGTCGCGGCTTCTCCAGCCGGTGCCCCGCGAAGGCCCCCGGAGCGGTGAGCACGGCGGCCAGGAGGAGGAAGACGACGACCTTGCGATGCAGAGAGTTAGAGGACATGGCGGGCTCCTTCGAGAGCGCTCCACCACGGCCTCCATGACCGTGGGGGCGTCTCTACGTAAAAAAGTGCACCCACCGAACATAACCTATGTGTGGCACGGAAGGACGTATGAGAATAGTGGGAAGAGGGAACAGGACCGCCTCCCTGCGGCTGATCGTCATCTTTTTACGCTCCCATGCCGACATGACGCAGGCCGAATTCGGGAAAGCTTCCGGCATCCAGCAGGGCGACATCTCCCGATACGAGTCCGGCCAGAAGCTGCCTTCGGAGGAGACCCTGCGCCGGATGGCGGCCGCCACGGACCTCCCCTGGTCCATCGTGGCCCATCTCCGGCGCTTCTTCAGCAAGATGCTCACCGGCGCGGAGCTGTGGAGAGAGGCCGAGGCCGGCAACGCCCCCCTCGACCGGACGGTCCTGGAGTCGAGCCTGCTGGCGCTGACCTCCCATCTCATCGAGGACGATAGAGCGGCGGCCGAAACCCAGACGCCCGAGGAAGCCCGCCAGGCCGCGGCGAACCTCTGGCAAGGTCTGCTTCGCCTGGCCGTGCGCCACAGGCGGCGGCTGGTCGATCTCTCGATGCGGTCCTCCCGCAACTGGGCCCTGATGGTCCTGGCGTGCGATACGAGCCTCAAAGCCGCCAACCCGGAGGACGCCATGGAGATGGCGAAGCTGGGGCTGCTGATCGCGGAACGGGTACCGGGAGAGGAGGGCTGGCGCGCCCGAGTCAAGGGGTTCGCCCACGCCCACATCGCCCACGCCTACCGAAGGGCCGGCGACTTCCCCCGAGCCAACGAGTCGTTCGCCCTCGCCCGGGACCTCTGGCACACCGGCATCGACCCGGAGGATCTCATCCCGGAGGAGCCGTGGCGGGAGATCGAGATGGCGCTGGGGTGAGGGCTGGGCTGAGGGGCGGCGACGAGGAAAGGAGGACGATCACGATGGCTAAGACCCGTAACGACTTTCTCTCCCTTGATTATCCCCGTGAGTTGGTTCGCGACTCAGAGGCAAAGATGTTCGTCGCCTCTCATCCAGATCTCCCTGGATGTTTGGCCCAAGGGAGCAGCGCAGTTGAGGCAATCGCCAATCTTGACGATGCCCGCAACGATTGGATTACGTTCCGCCTAGAAGAGGGACTCCCAGTTCCAGAGCCGCCATCGACGGATTTGTAGGGGTGCTATTAGAACGGTGCGACGCCTGAAGGACTGGAGGAACGAAGCGGTTCCTCCGCCGCAGAGACGCCCCGACGTTATCGATCCCGAACCGGTCTGGGTGACTCGTCTGGGGTCGTCTCTACGGGCCGTTAGAGGCAAGCCGTACGATTGGGTTGGGGAAACGATGCGCCCCCGTAACCTCCACTTCCGCCAACGCGACATCGCCCCGTAGAGACGCCCTCACGGGTACCCCGTGGGGCGTCTCCGAGGCGGAGGAAACGCACCCATTTCTCAACATCTTCGACCGGTCCACCATAAGCGAGGTGCCGCATACCCGGCGAAATATGCCGCGTACCCCGGTCGATATACCGCTAACCCCGGAAGATATGCCGCATGCCCGGGGAGATATACCGCGTATCCGGAGAGATATACCGCATACCCGGCGGGATGTACCGCGTACCCCGAAGGATATGCCGCGTGCCCGCCCGGATATGCCGCGTACCCGCATGGATATACCGCGTACCCGGCGGGGGATGCCGCGTGTCCGAGCAGATATACCGCGAATTGCTGAGGCTTATCCCTCCGTCCAGCCGGAGATGCCGCGAAGTCAGCCCTACCGGAATCCCAGCGCCATCTCGTCGCGCACCGACTCGATCCAGTCGCAGGGCTTCAGGCGGGCCTCGTGGCGGCGGAGGACGTAGAGCTTTTCGCCGCTCTCCCTTTGTTCGAGGAGACGGAAGCCCTGGTCCTCGTAGAAGGTCTCGACGGGCTTGTTCTTGGCGGTCGGCAGGTAGCGGCCGCGCAGCTCCAGGTGGCCGGGCTCGTCGAGAAGGCGGTGCTTGAGGTGGTTCATCAAGGCCGTCTCGAGGCCCCGGCCCATGGCCCGGCAGCTCATGAGGAAGCTGTCGACGTAGACGACGCGGCCGTCGCGCTTGAGGAGGATGGCGCCGATGGTGCCCAGCTCGCCGAAACGGTCCCGCGCCCGGGCCACCCAGAGCTCGCAGATGGGCGAGCCGATGAAGCGCTCGACCTCGGCCGGGGTGTAGCGCTGGGTGGTGAGGTTGAACTGGTTCGTCTTGGTGAAGAGCTGGTGGACCCGCGGCAGGTCGTCGCGCCGGGCGCGGCCGATGGCCAGCTCCGTGCGCAGGCTCGCGAGATAGGTGGCGAGGCCCCCCGCGGCGGCCTGCAGCTCCTGGCGCTGCCGGTTCTCGCGGTACTGGGAGGTCTTCCGCGCGTCTTCCTCGAGGACGGCCGTGCGCTCGAAATCGGTCATGCGCTCGACGAGGGCCGCGTACTCGGCCGGATCGGGCGGCAGGAGCACGGTCTTGACCTCGGGGAGCATCTGGGCGATCAGGCTGATCTCGGCGGGGTTGTCGTCCATGAAGACGAGGCTGTCCGTGCCGAGGCTCAAGGCGGCGGCGATCTTCTTCAATCCCTCGTGCTTGGGCTCCCAGGAGATCTCGACGGCGGCGAAGTCGGAGAGCTTCAGGGGCATCTCCGGCCGGCTCTCGAACAGCTCGTGGACGTCGCCGGGGTTGTTCTTGCTGCACACGGCGAGCAGGACGCCCTGGGCCTGGAGGGCCTTGAGGCGATGCTGGAGGTCGAGGAAGGCCTCGCCCTCGGGGTCGCCGGAGCCGATCTTGACGCCGGCCGGGCCGTCCTCCCCCACCACGCCGCCCCAGAGAGTGTTGTCGAGGTCGAGCACCAGGCACTTGCGGGCCCGTCCCTGGGCCGCCCGGGCGTGGCGCACCAGCTCGCCGGCCACGCAGCCGAGGAAGGCCGGCGACCACTCCATCTTCGCCAGGTAGTACATGCGACGGTCGACCAGCCGGTCCTTGCCGAAGCGGGCGGCGAGGCGCTCGGCGTCGAACACCTGCACCCGCGGCAGGCCCTTGAAGCGGCGCAGGAGGTCGAGGTTCAGGTCGAGATGGAACTCGGTCTCGCCATACTCGGCGTTGAGGTCGGCGACGCCGAAGGAGGGCTGGGCGGGAAGGGGGAAATTGGCGATCAGCAGGGTGGCCGGCACCCGCTCCAGGGCCGACAGGGCCCAGGACTCGACGTGGGAGACGACGTCCTCGCGCAGATCGCGGCGCTCGGCCGGCGACAGGCTGGCGAAGGCCGCCCAGGCCTCGGGCCGCAACTGGCGCAGGGAGAGGGCGAGCAGGACGAGGTCCGGCTGGAAGCGGGCGAGGCCGGAGTCCTCGCCCAGCACCTCCTGCACGTACTGGCCGAAGCCGCCGACGTGGTGGGCGGCGCCGAAGCCTTCGCGGGCGAAGTGGACGTCCACCCAGCGCGGCAGGAGGTCGAGGGTGAAGTTGGAGAGGTAGGCGAGCTTGACGTCCGGCGGCCCGCCGCGCTTCTGCAACGAGCGGGAGAGCAGGCTCACGTCGTTGGCCGAGAGCTTCTCGAGGTCCACCGGGCCGAGCGCCCGCCGGAGCGCGGCGGCGTCCGGCGCCGCCGCGAGGGCCTCAGCCAGGGCCCGGATGTCGAGCTTCGAGTCGCGCGGTTTCTCCATTGCTGCCATCCTCTCCGATCTTCTCAGCGACCGCATGGTAGAAAGCCAGAAGCTTCCGGCGGAAGGCCTCCGGGGTGAGCTCCGCCTGGGCGAACCGCCGGGCGTTGGCGGCCAGCCGCTCGCGCAGCGCCTCGTCCTGGAGGAGCCGCGCGAGCCCCGTCCCCATGGCCTCGGGCGTGGGATCGACGAGCAGGGCGACCTCGTCGTCGAGCACCTGGGTGTGGGTGGGCAGGCGGGTGGCGACCAGCGGGCGGCCCGAGTCGAGGTACGAGTAGACCTTCATGGGGGTGTTGGTGCCGTGGACGCGGGGCGACACCAGCACCGTCGCCTGCCGCAGGCAGTCCCCCAGCTCCTCCAGGGGACGCGGACCGGTGAAGCGGACGTTGCCGGCGATCCCCAGCCTCTCCGCCTCCCCCTGGTAGTGGGCGATGCGCTCCTCGGCTCCGCCGACCACCACCAGCCGCGCCGTGGGGACTTCGGGGAGCGCAAGGGCGAAGGCGGCCAGGAGCAGGTCGATCCCCTGGTAGGCCTGGAGGTTGCCGACGTAGAAGACCTTAGGGTCGTCTCGCCACTCCGGCACGCAGAGGTCCGGCGCCCTGGATTCGCCGCCGGCGCCGAGCAGGCTGACGTCCTCCAGCCGGGCGACGAGCCCGCCGGGATGGCAAGCCCGGGCCTGGTCCTCCAGGGAGCCGCAGACGGCCAGCGTGCCGAGGCTGCCGCGCACGGCCAGGCGCTCGCAGGCGTCGAGGAGCCTCCGAAACCGGGCGAGGAGGGGGAAGCGGTCCACCATCTGCTGGGCCAGGCCGGAGTCCATGTCGTAGACGTACGGGACGCCGAACAGCTCCTTGCAGAGCCGGGCGATGAAGGCCGACTCCTCCACGGCGTGGACGAGGTCGTAGCGCTCGCGGCGGACCCTCGCCAGACAGGCGCCGAGCATCACCGCGTCGGAGGCCAGCTTCTTCAGGGAGAAGCCCGGCCGCATGCCCAGCGTCCAGACGGGAGCCGGGATGCGCAGGATGCGGCAGTTGGGGATCCGCGGGTCCTCGCCTCCCGGAAAGGTGAGCACGTCGATCTGGTGCCCCTGCCCTCCCAGCACCTCGAGGAGCATCTTCTCGGCGATGGGCGTGCCCCGCTGCGAGAAGAAGGGATGGGGAGCGAGGAGGAGGATTCTCATGAGACCGCCTCCTCCACGGGCAGGATGCGCTCCGCGCGCCGCGTCGCGTAGACCACGCCGCCCACCACCGCCTGCAGCAGCACCAGCCCGTAGTCCAGCCAGGCGACCGCCACGCCCAGGGCCGCAGGGACCCCGAAGGCGGCGAAGAAGAAGGCCCAGACGTTCTCCCGCACGCCGATGGCATTGATCGACACCGGCAGCATCATCGCGAAGAGCGCCAGCGGCACGATCAGGAAGAAGACCGGCAGGGGGATCGGCACGTGCAGGGCGCGGGAGAGGAAGTAGCCGTTCAGCACCACCAGCGTCTGGAGGAGCAGCGACCAGGCGAAGGCCCGGGCCAGCACGCCCGCCGGCCACTGGAAGGAGAACCGGGACGCGACGAACCTGGGGAGCACGAAGAGGAGCCCGGCGATCAGCCCCAGGACGGCCGCCCCGCCCAGCACCCAGGCGGCGAGGGCCGGCACCTTCTCAGTAAGCCGGCCGGAGACCAGCACGCTCAGGACGGCGAAGAGCATCAGGGCGAGCAGGCCCACGAAGCGGTCCACGAAGACGATGGCCACGGCCCGGGCGCGGCCGACGCCGGTCCTGGCGGTGTCGATCGCGCGCACGGTATCGCCGCCGATCGTCGAAGGCAGGAAGTTGTTGAAGAAGACGCCGACCAGGAAGGAGCGGAGGAGGAACGGCAGCGCCGCGTCGCCGCCCTGGGCGCGGATCAGCAGCCGCCAGCGGCGGACGCTGGCGAGATAGCCGAGCGGGTTGAGGGCGAGGGCCAGCAGCACGAACCGCGGGTCGGCCGAGCGGAAGGCGGCGGCGACCTCGCGGAAGGGCGTGCGCGAGAGGACCCAGGCGATCAGGCCCGCGGAGACGGCCAGGCGGAGCCAGAAAACGGCCCGCCGCCCGGGCATCCATGGCCGGCTGGCCTGCGGTTCGGACTTCATCGGGATGGGCCTTCAGGCCGCTGAGCCGACGAGCCTTTCCCGGAGCAGGCCGGTCAGGTCCTCGAGAGGCTCGCCCCGCACGTACAGGCGGTACCAGATCTCGACGTTGAGGATCATCCACAGCCGGACGTGGTGGTCCGCGCGGTGGGCCACGTGCTCCGCGACCAGCTTCTCGATGGGCTCGCGCCGGAAGATCCCCTCCTCGACCAGCACCGGCCGCGAGAGCAGGTGCTTGAGCACGGGCAGGAGGGGGCCCTTCATCCAGTAGCCGAGGGGGAACATGAAGCCCTGCTTGGGGCGCTTGAGGATCTCCGCCGGCAGGTAGGGCTTGGCGACCTGGCGCAGGAGGTACTTGAGGGTGCGCCCCCGCATCTTGAGGTTCACCGGCAGCGTGGCCACGAACTCGGCCAGGCGGTGGTCGAGGAAGGGCGAGCGGGCCTCGAGGCCGCGGGCCATGGTCATGCGGTCGGAGAGCATCAGGGAGTGCTCGGGCATGCGGGTCGCGATGTCGGCCTGCAGCATGCGGTCGAGGTCGTGCCGCGCCTCGGCCTCGTCGAAGCCGCGGACGACGGACTCCATGGGGTCGTGGTCCGCCAGGCTGGCCACCACGTCGGGCGCGTAGAGCCCGCCCTTGCCCTCCTGGCCGAAGCGGAAGAAGGCCGTGGCCTGGGCGTAGCGCCGCCCGCCGTCGTGGAAGGAGAGGTCGTGCATCCAGCGCGCCTTCTGGGTGAGGTTCTTGTAGGCCGAGGAGTCGCGCAGGGCGTGGACGGCCGGGCCCAGGAGGTGCCGCCGCAGCCCCTGGGGCAGGGCGGCGTAGAGGTTGACCCAGCGGAAGCCGAAGTAGCGGTCGTAGCCCGCGAAGACCTCGTCGCCGCCGTCGCCGGTGAGGACGACCTTGACGTGGCGGGAGGCGAGCGACGCCGCGTGGTACATGCAGGCGGCGATGGGGTCCGAGGGCTCGTCGAGGTGGTAGACCATCGACGGCAGGAGCTGGACCATGTCGGGCCAGACCATCTCCTCGTGGTGCCGGGTGCCGCAATGCTCGGCGACGGCGCGGGCGTAGGGCAGCTCGTTGAACTGCGGATCGTCGACGCCGACGGCGAAGGTCTGGACGGGCTCCTCGCGCAGCTCGGACATCATCGCGACGACCAGGCTGGAGTCCATGCCGCCGGAGAGGTAGGCGCCCACGGGCACGTCGGAGAGCAGGTGGGACTCGACGGCCTCGCGGATGCGCTCCCGCGCCTCCTCGACCAGCTCGGCCTCGCGGTTGCCCCGCTTGGGCTCGTAGCGCAGGTGCCAGTAGCGCCGCACCTCGATGGACGGCGCCGAGGAGAGGAACCCGGGCCGCGGCTCGGTGCCGGAGGCGTCCAGCACCAGCAGGTGGGCGGGCGGCAGCTTGCGGATGCCCTTGAACAGGGTGCGCGGGCTGGGGATGAAGCGCAGGGTCAGGTAGTCGTCGAGCGAGCCCAGGTCGACCTCGGGCCGCTGGGCGTCCGGCCCGCCGGCGGCCAGGATGGCCTTGATCTCGGAGGCGAACTGGAAGCGCCGGCCGTCGAACCGGTAGAACAGGGGCTTCTGGCCGAAACGGTCGCGGGCCAGCAGCAGCTTGCGCCGGCGCTGGTCCCAGAGGGCGAAGGCGAACATCCCCCGCAGATCGTCGACCACGCGCTCGCCGCGCTCCTCGTACAGGTGGAGGAGGACCTCGACGTCGCTGTCGGTCTTGAACGAGTGGCCGCGGCCGGCGAGCTGGCGCCGCAGCTCGCGGTGGTTGTAGATCTCGCCGTTGCAGACGACCCAGACGCTGCCGTCCTCGTTCGAAATCGGCTGGTGCCCGCGGGTGAGGTCGATGATCGAGAGCCGCCGCATGGCGAGCCCCGCCTCGCCGAGCAGCACGGCGCCCTGGTCGTCGGGGCCGCGATGGACCAGGGCGTCGCTCATCCGCTCGAGCGACCGGGCCTCGACGGCCTGGAGGTTCCATTCACCGCAGATTCCGCACACGGGCGATCTTCCTTTCCGTTCCGGCCCTCTCCGTCAGGGCCGCCTGGGAGCCGGGCGACCGGATCACCTCGGCGATGTGGTAGGAGCGGACCTTGCGGGCGTGGGTGAAGATGATGATCTCGCCGATCAGGCCGATCGACAGGGTCTGCACGCCCAGCACCATCAGCAGCACGCCCAGCAGCAGCAGCGCCCGATCCGCCAGGGCGACCTCGAAGAAGACCCTCTCGATGACGACGAGGAGGTCGACGCCGAACCCCATGGCGAACAGGCCGGCGCCCAGCAGGCCGAAGAAGCGCAGCGGGCGGCGGGTGAACTTGGTCAGGAAGAAGACGGTCAGGATGTCGAGCAGGCGCCCGAGGTAGGCGCCGGTGCCGTGGAAGCGGGTGCCCCGGTCCTCGGTGCGCTGGGCGACCTCGATCTCGCGCACGGCGAAGCCGTGGCTGAGCGCCAGCACCGGGATGAACCGGTGCATGCCGCCGTAGAGGTTGAGCTCGCGCGCCACCTGCGGCTTCATCGCCCGGAAGCCGCAGCTGACGTCGTGGAAGTCGGTCGAGGTCATGCGGCTGACGATGCGGTGGAAGAGCCGGGACTGCAGGCGGTTGAAGAAGGAGTCGATGCGCGGGAATCTCCGGCCGACGACCAGGTCCGCGCCCTCGTCGAGGGCCTGGAGGGCGGGGCCGAGCCCGCTCGGCTGCACCTGGAAGTAGGAAGCCAGCGTGACGATGCGCTCGCCGCGCGCCCGCTCCAGCCCCACGGTGAGCGCCGCCGACTCGCCGAAGGGGCCGCCCATGAGGACGATGACGATCTCCTGCCCGTCCCGCTCCGGCAGCTCGCGCAGCACGGGCACGGCGCCGCGCAGCCGGTCGTCGACGACGAAGATGAACTCCGCGCTCTTCTCCAGGCGGGACAGCTCGGCGGCGAGCTCCGAGTGGAGCTGCTTCAGGTCGCCATGGCGCTCGACGACCGGGATGACGATCGAGACGTCCGGATGGACCCGCCGGTCGCCGTGCACCCGCACGTGCCTCATTGCGAACGGCCTCCTGACGGCTCGCGATCGACCGCGCCCGCCAGCGACGGGAGCACGACGTCGCTCGCCTTGAAGTCGCCCACCCGCACGACCAGCTCGGACAGGAGGCCGAGGATGGTCAGATGGGCGGAAGCGAAGGCGAGCAGGATCGTGATGGACGGGAATACCAGCGAGTACTTGCCGCCGGGCGGGACGGTCAAGTCGATATACACGGCCGTCGCCAATGCGAGCAGCGTGCCCGCCAGGAAGGGCACGGCCATCACCGCGAACCATTTCGCCGGCCGGGTGGTGAAGCCGAGCAGCATCTTGACCACCACCAGGTCGAGGAAGACCTTCCAGATGCGCGAGATGCCGTACTTGCTGTAGCCGAACCGGCGGGCCCGGTGGTTGACCACGACCTCCCGGCAGCGCGAGCCGGAGAGGGACATCATGGGCGCCATGAAGCGGTGCATCTCGCCGTAGAGGCGGGCGCGCTTCACAACGTCCGACCGGTAGGCCTTGAGGGTACAGCCGTTGTCGTGGATCGCGGTGCCGGTGACCCGGCCGATCAGCCAGTTGGCCGCCATCGAGGGGAGGCGGCGCGAGACCATCTTGTCCTTGCGGTCGTGCCGCCAGCCGCAGACGACGTCGTAGCCCTCGTCGAGGGTCGAGAGCAGCAGGCCGAAATCCCGCGGGTCGTTCTGCAGGTCGCCGTCCAGGGTGACGACGGCCTGCCCGCGGGCGCGGTCGAAGCCGGCCTGGAGGGCCGCCGTCTGCCCGTAGTTGCGACGGAAGCGGATCACCTCGACGCGGGGATCGCCGGCGCAGATCTCGCGCAGCCGGGCGACGGTGCCGTCGGTGCTGCCGTCGTCGACCAGCAGCAGCTCCCAGTCCACCCCCAGGCCGTCCGCCGCCGCGCGGACCTCCTCGTAGAGGGCGGCCACGCTCTCCTCCTCGTTGTAAAGGGGGATGACGATGCTCAAGTCCAACATCCGCGACAGCTCCTACGGCACTCGCTTGACGATCATCGGCCCCAGCACCCGGGTGACGGGGAGGGGCAGCTTCTGCCAGATGCGGATGGCCGCCTGGTACTTGGGGTTCGTGGGGCCGACGTTGGGCAGCTCGCGGGCCTTGACCAGGTGATACTGGTAGCCGAGGGGGACTTCCTCCATCCCCCACCGCTGCTTGAACTTATAGGCGCCGGTGCCGCGCTTGCTGCGGCCGAAGTCGAAGGTGCGGAAGCCGTTCTCGCGGCCCCAGCGCATGATGGCGAGGTAGGTGAAGTCGTCGACGCCGCGGGGGCGCTCGTGGCGGTCCGCGCCGGCGTAGAAGGGCATCAGCACGTCGCGGAACGTCAGGTTCATGACGCCCGCCACCGGCCGGCCCTCGTGGTAGACGAAGAAGAGGTTGGTGTCCCCGGGGTAGCGGTCGAGGATCTCGCGCAGGAAGCGGCGCGGATAGACCGGCGTCCCGTGGTGGCGCATGCTCTCGCAGAACAGCCGGTAGAAGAGGGGAAGCTCCTCGATGCCGGCGACGCGGTATTCGAAGGGCGCCTTGGCGACATAATTCATCATCTGCCGCCGCTTGCGCTCCATCCGCTTGATCAGGGCCTCCTCGCTCTCGCGCAGGTCGGCCCGGAAGGTGACGTAGAGGTCCTTGTCCACCAGCCCGGGATCGGGCAGCGGACGCTCCGAGCGCAGCTCCAGGTAGTCGACCTTCCTCTCCTGCGCCAGCGTCCGGGCGGCGGCGAGCAGGGCCGAGGCCGCCGCGGGGTCGTCCGCCGCGATGCCGCCGCCGATGGCGAAGGGGATCGACACCAGGGAGTGGCCGAAGAGGAGGCTCTTGAGCTCGAACATCGGCAGCACGCCCACGATTTCGCCGTCCCGCAGGGCCGTCAGGTAGTGGGCCCGGTGGCCGAAGACCCGCTCCACCAGCCAGCGCCAGCCGAGCTGGTGGAAGAAGGTGGCGTCCGGGGCGCTCTTGACGTAGCGGTCCCACTCGCCCTCGCGGTGGGGGCGGAGCGTGTCGACGGCCACGAGGCCGGGCTCGTCGAGCGGATCGGCGAGCAACGGTTTGGCGATGGGCTCGGCAATCATAGGCCCAGCACTTCCCGGCAGGTCGTGAACGCGTACTCGGAGAACAGCCGGGCCAGCCGCTCCTCGGTGCGGTCGAGGTTGCGGTAGTGGCGCAGGCGCTTGAGCCTCCCGACGTCCTGCACCGGCTGGCCGGGATCGAGCTCCCAGGGATGGATGTAGACCACGGCCGGGCGCCGCTCGACCTCGTTCAGGTGGCGCATCCCCCAGCGGATGAAGGGCAGCGGGAAGTGGCGCAGGTAGCCGCCGCCGACGAACGGCAGGTTCATGCCCGCGAAGCGGATCGTCGAGATGGGGAACTCGTGCAGCGCCGTGCCGTTGTGCCCGCGCACCGGCCGCGGGAAGCGGGGGAAGTCGGGGATGCCGTAGTGGTCGTGGCGGATGGGGAAGATGCTGGAGTCGTAGCGGAAGCCCTCCTCCGCCAGGATGTCCATGGCCCACATCGTCTCGCGGACGATCGAGTAGTTGGGGGCGCGGTAGCCGATCACCTCGACGCCCGCGACCTCCTCGATGGTCCGCTTGGAGCGCCGGACGTCGGCGCGGAACTCGTCCGGCGTCAGGGTGGTGACCCGGCGGTGGTCCTGGCCATGGGTGCCCAGCTCGTGGCCGGCGTCGCGGATCTCCCGCACCAGGCCGGGCCAGCGCTCCGCCACCCAGCCGAGCACGAACCAGGTGCCTTTGACCCCGTGCTCCTCGCACAGCTCCAGCAACTGCCGCGTGTTCCGCTCCACCCGCGGCTCGAAGCCGCCCCAGGAGTCGCGGGGGATGGTGTTCTCGAAGGCCCCCACCTGGAAGTAGTCCTCGACGTCGACGGAAAACGCATTCAGCACGATTCCACCTCCCGGTCCCGGCTCGCCACGGCGGCGGCGGGCCGCTGCCGCACGCTCGCCACCAGCTCTTCGACTCGTCTCGCGTTCTCTTCCCACAGGTAGCCCTGCTCGAAGACGCGGGCGCGCGCCGCCTCCCCCAGGCGCGTCCGCAGCCCCGGGTCGCGCACCAGGGCCAGGATGCCCTCGCTCAGGTCCTCGGCGGACGGGTTCTCGTCCCCGGGGCAGAGCAGCGCCGTCTCGCCATGGGTCAGCAGCTCCCGCACGTTGGCCGAGCCGGGCGCGACGATGGCGCGGCCGGCGGCCATGTACTCCAGGATCTTCATCGGGCAGGCGTAGGACGTCACCGCCGGCTGGACGGCGACGTCGAAGGCGGCCAGCGCCGACTCGATCTCGCCGCGCGGCACCGGGCCGCAGAGCACGACGCGCCGCAGCAGGTCCGGCGAGGACTCCCGGATCTCCCGCAGGGCCGGCATGGCCGGGCCGTCGCCGGCCAGCACCAGGTGGATCCCCGCCTCCCGCCAGGCGGGCGAGCCCGCCACCTCGACCAGCCGCTCCAGGCCGTGCCAGGCGCGGAACCAGCCGACGAAGCCGGCCACCGGCGCGTCCGCGGGGATGCCCAGGCCCCGCCGGAAGGCGGCGCCGTCGCCGTTCGTCCCGAACTCGCGGCGGACGCCGTTCGGCATGACGACGACCTTCCCGGCGGGAACGCCGCCGTCTTCCAGGATCCCGGCCAACACGCGGGTGACGGCGATCGTCACGTCCGCCCGCGAGCAGAGCCGGCGCTCGATCCGCCCGGTGACGTTGCCGAAAAAGATCCCGCCGTGCTCGGCCTTCTCCAGGGCCAGCGGCGAGTTCACCTCCAGCACGAACGGCACCCCGTGGCGGCGGGCGGCGGCCAGGCCGGCGAAGGTGTTGGCGGCGTAGCGCTCGTAGACGAAGTCCGGCCGGTGCTCGCGGATGGCCCGCGACAGGCGCCGGTAGGCGATGGCGTTGTAGGCGAGCTCCATGGCCTCGCGGGCCGGCAGCGGCAGGCGGGCCGCGGCGCGCGAGGCGAGCCCGGCGAGGCCGCGCGCCTCGCCGCCCGACTCGTCCGCCTTGGCCTCGGCCCCGGCCTCCACCAGGGCCACCTCGCGCACGTCGTGGCCGCGCAGGCGGAAGGCGCGCTGGATCTCGGAGATGTGGATGCCCTGCGCGTCGCCGGCCCGCGTGCGGTGGTGGTAGAGGATCTTCATGGCACCACCTCGGCATTTTCGTAGGGTGCGCCGTGCGCACCGTCCATCGCCGCGTCCGTGCCGGTGCGCGCGGCGCACCCTACGGCGGCCCGCAGCTCCTCGGCCACCTCGGCGCCGACGGCCCGCCAGGTGCGCGACTCGACGCGGGCGCGCACGGCGTCCGGGTCCCAGCCGCGGCTCAGGGCCTGGTCGATGCCGGCGGCGATCGACTCGGCGTTCCGCTCCACCAGCACTCCAGTTTCAAGTCCCCCGGAGCCATCGAGCAGCTCCGGGATGTTGCCCACCGGCGTCGCCACCACCGGCGTGCCGCAGGCGAGGGCCTCCAGCACCACGTTGGGGCACCCCTCGTGGGCCGTCGCCAGCACGAACAGGTCGGCGGCGGCGTACCAGCGGGCCAGCTCCTCGCTCTTGCGGGGCCCGGCGAAGATCACCCGGTCGGCGATCTTCAGGCGCTCGGCGAGCTGGCGCAGCTCGGCCAGCATGGCCCCCTCGGCGCCGTCGCCGCCGACGATGGCGAAGCGCAGCGTCGGCCAGCCCTTCCCGAGCTTCGCCATGGCCTCCATCACCAGGTGGAACCCCTTGCGGGGCGCCAGCGTGCCCACCGACACCAGGAGCGGCCCGTACTTGGCGAGCCCCAGGGCGCGCCGGGCCTCGGTGCGGTCGACGGGGTGGAAGAGCTCGGGATCGGTGCCGTTCTCGATCACCCGCACCCGCTCCGTCGGCACCCCCAGGGCGACGGCGTCCCGCTTGAGCGACTCGGCGACGGCGATCACCCGCGCCGCCCGGCGCAGGGCGAAGCGGAGCTGCGGCCGGCGCAGGCGGAAGGGCACGAGCAGCGGCAGCATGCCGCGCAGGGTCACCGTCACCGGCACCCGCAGGACGAGCCCGGCGAGCGCCGCCGCCAAACCCTCCGGATAGACGAAGTGGGCGTCGATCACGTCGAAGCGGAACTCCCGGCGCAGCCGGATCAGCGTCGGCAGCGTCCAGAGGAAGAGGAAGAGGCCGTCCAGGCACTTGAAGACGCCGGGCACGGAGAGGAAGGGCGGGTGGAGGACGGGCACGCCGTCCTGCACCTCCTCGCGCGGCACCTCCGGCCGGAACCCCGGGCGCAGCCGCCGCAGGCGCGCGGCCAGGGGGAACCAGGGCGTCGGGGCCACCACCCGCACCTCGAACTCCGCCGGCGGCAGGCCGAGCATGCGCTGGCGCACGAAGACGCCGTGGTGCGGCTGGGCGGCGTTGGGGAAGACGGTGCTGAACAGCAGCACGCGCGTCCGCGCCGCGACGGATTCAGACGGCGGCATGGGCCACCTCCAGCTCGGGGGCTCCGGCCGATCCGACCGGCCCGGCGGGAGCCTGGCGCGCCACCTCGCGGCCCCAGACCTCCAGCATCAGCAGCGTCCACAAGGCCCAGCCCGCCTCCAGCCGGTGCGCCGCGTGGTCGTCGAGCAGGCGCTCGACCTCGCGCCGCTCGAAGAGGCCGCGGCCGAAGGCGTCCGGCGCCAGCAGGAGATCGCGGGAGAAGTCCCGCAGGTCCTCCCGCAGCCAGCGCGAGATGGGGGGCGCGAAGCCCCGCTTGGGCCGCGCCATGATCTCCGCCGGCAGCCGCCGCTCGGCGACGCGGCGCAGCAGGATCTTGGTCCGTCCGCCCGCCATCTTGAGCCGCGCGGGCAGGCGCGCCGCCATCTCGATGATCCGGTGGTCGAGCAGCGGGCAGCGCACCTCCAGGGCGTGGGCCATGCTCATGCGGTCCACCTTCACCAGGCCGTCGTCCGCCAGCCAGGTCTTGAAGTCGAGGTAGAGGGCGCGGGCGAGCGGCTCGCGGGGGGCGCGGGCGAGGTGCGGCTCGAGGGCGGAGAAGGGGTCGAACCCCCGGCGGCGCTCCCGCAGGCTCTCGCCGAACAGGCGCTCCTGCAGGTGGAGCGGGATCAGGCAGCGGTCCCGGTAATAGGAGCGGTCGGCGTCCACCGACAGGTTGCCGAGCAGGCCGCCCAGGCGCAGGGCGCGCGGCAGGCGCGGCGAGCGCGGCCAGTGGCGGGCGAGGCCCGGGAACAGGCCGTGGCGCACCGGCCCCGGCACCCAGCGGCGCAGGCGCTCCTCCAGCAGGTGCATGCCGTACTTCTCGCCGTAGCCGGCGAACAGCTCGTCGCCGCCGTCGCCCGAGAGGGCCACGGTGACCCGGCGACGCGTCTCGCGCGAGACGTACCAGGTGGGCACGGCCGAGGGGTCGGCGAACGGCTCGTCGAGGTGCCAGGCGATCCGCGGCAGCACGTCCGCGAGGTCGGGGTGCACCTCGGTCTCCACGTGATCGGTGCCGAGCGCGGCCGCCACGGCGGCGGCGTCCGCCCGCTCGTCGGTGGCGCGGTCGGCGAAGCCCACGGTGTGGGTGCGCACCGGCCCCGGCAGGGCCTGGCTCATGAAGGAGACGATCGTCCCCGAGTCGATGCCGCCCGAGAGGAAGGCGCCCAGGGGCACGTCGCTCTCCAGGCGGTCGCGCACGGCGGACGCCAGGAGCGATTCGAGCTCGCCGGTCAGCCGCTCGTCGTGGACCGGGCCGAGGTCCGGCGCCTCGTCGGCCGGCACGTCCCAGTAGCGCTCGATGCGCATGCCGTTGGCGTCGACGACGGCGAGGTGGCCGGCGGGGAGCTTGGCGGCGCCCCGGAAGATGGTCCACGGCGCCGGCACGTAGCCGTAGGAGAGGTAGAGGTCGAGGGCCTCGGGATCGACCTCCGGCCGCACCAGGCCGGCGGCGAGGAGCGACTTGAGCTCGGAGGCGAAGCCCAGGGTGGAGCCGTCGTCGGCCAGGAAGAGCGGCTTCTTGCCCACCCGGTCGCGGGCGATCAGCAGGGTGCGGCGGCGGAAGTCGGCCACGGCGAGGGCGAACATGCCGGCGAGCTTCTCGACGCAGCGGGGCCCCAGCTCTTCCCAGAGATGGACGACGACCTCGGTGTCCGAGCGGGTGGCGAAGCGGTGCCCCTTCTCCTCCAGCTCCCGGCGCAGCTCGCGGTGGTTGTAGATCTCGCCGTTGCAGACGACGGCGGCGGTGCGGTCCTCGTTGAAGATCGGCTGGTGGCCGCCGGCGACGTCGATGATCGACAGCCGCGCGTGGCCGAGCCCCAGGGGGCCGGTGACGAGCACACCCTGGTCGTCCGGCCCGCGGTGGCGCAGCGGCGCCACCATGGCCGCGAGCGTGCCGCGGTCCGCGGCGCCCGTTCCGGCGCTTGCCTCAGGACGATAATTGAAGAGCCCGGCGATGCCGCACATGGCGTCAGGCCCTCCTCGCCCAGGAGGCCGTGGCGGCCGGGGAGGTGGAAGCCGCCGCGGGAACCGCCCGGGCCGGCGCCGGCCGTTTCCACCAGGGCTCCTCGGGTCCGGCCGGCGCCAGCGCGGGCACGGGCTCCGCGGCGGCGCTGGCGATCACCCGCAAGCTGACGCTCATCCCCACGAGCTGGTAGATCAGCTCGGAGTAGGCCGTGTTGAGGAACATGCTGCCCACGCAGTAGGCCGCGATCGAGATCTGGAGCATGCGGGCGTAGGTCTCCACCCAGGGGACCTCCGTCTGCCTGCGCAGCCGTCCCAGGCTCCACCAGCCCGACCCGATGACGCCCAGGAACAGCAGCAGCGCCGGCAGGCCGCACTCGGAGAGGATCTGGAGGTAGGCGTTGTGCGACACCCGGAAGCGTTCCGGCTCGGGCGAGTAGCGCGAATGGACCACCGCCAGGTTGTTCGGCCCGACGCCGAACACCGGGTAGTCGAGGAACACCCGCCACGAGGTCTGCCAGGCGTTGAGCCGGCCGACGGCCGAGCCGTCCTGCTCGTAGTCGGAGATCGTCGAGGCCCGCTGGACGTAGGCCTGGGTGAAGGTGGCCGAGGTGAAGACCAGGAACACCGCCAGGCCGGCGGCGATCAGGCCGCTCACCGCCAGCCGGTGGCGGGAGCGCCAGATCAGCGGCGGCACCACGACGCCCAGGGTCACCAGGCCGCCGCGGGAGAAGGTGAAGAGGATGGTTATGGTGCACAGCACGGCCATGGCGGCGGCGGTGAAGCGCAGGATCTTCTCCTTCTCCACCACGGCGATGCCCACCAGCAGCGGCAGGACCATGTTGAGGACGAGGGCGAAGCTGTTGTTGTCGTTCATGAAGCCGCCCGGCCCGTCGTCGTAGCGGATGCCGCCCCGCAGCAGGCCGACCAGGCCGCGCTTGGCGCCCAGGAAGCCGATCGAGAAGGCGATCAGCATCACCAGGACGCGGAAGCGCCGGCGGTCGCTCGCCAGCCCGGTGGTCAGGACGCTGATCAGGATCGCCTTCCAGTAGTAGCCGTACATGTCGACGGAGACCTCCGGCAGCACCGCCGTCGTCACCGTGACGCTGATCCAGCCGGCCAGCAGGAGCAGCAGCACCGTCTGGGTCTTGAGCACCAGCCACCGCTCGCGGCCGAGCGAGAGGACCAGGCCGAGCACCAGGGCGATCGCCACCCACTGCGAGAGCGGCATGACGCGGGTCATGCCCCAGGCCATGTCCTGCGGCCGCATGTAGGCCAGCCAGCCGTAGACCAGCAGCCCGAAGAAGGGGCGGAAGACGATGACCGGCAGCGATGAGCAGACGACCGCGAGGACGATCAGGTCACGCACGCCGCGCGTCTCCGGCGGCCGTGGCCGTCAGGTCCCCTTCCTCGCCCTCGCCGAAGCCGGGTGTCCCGAGGCCGGCCGGCAGCGGCGAGCTGGCGGGAGGCCGGGCGGAGGCGCCGATCAGATCTTCCAGGCGCTCCATGTTCGGCGTCCAGCGGTAGGTGGCCAGCAGCCGCTGCCGCGCGGCGCCGGCCAGGCGCTCGCGCAGCCCGGCGTCCTCGATCAGGGAGGCGACGGCGCGCTCCATGTCGTCGTTCGAGGAGGCCGCCAGCACGTCCCGGCCGCTGCGGAAGCCGCCGTCGGAGAGGCCGCCCAGCACCCTCTCGCTGCAGACCACCGGCACGTTCGACGCGACCGCCTCCAGCACCTTGTTCTGCACTCCCTGGGCGATGCGCAGGGGCGCCACGAAGGCCCAGGAGCGGGCGAGGAACGGCCGCACGTCGCCCACGGCGCCCGTCACGACCACGCCCGGGAGCTCCGCCAGGTCGCGCACCGCGGCGACCGGCGCGCGGCCCACGATCAGCAGCTCGAGGTCCGGGAACCGCTGCCGCAGGCGGGGGAAGACCTCCCTGGAGAACTGGACCACGCCGTCGACGTTGGCGAAGTAGTCCATCTGGCCGGTGAAGACCAGCGACGGGTGGGGCGACTTGGGCAGGTCCATCGGTTCGAAGAAGTCGAAGTCCACGCCGGAGAGCACGGTCTCCACCCGCGCCTTGGGCGCGAAGGTCTTGTACAGCCGGGTCTCGTTGCCGGTGGCGAGGAAGATGCGGTGGAAGCGCTCGGCGAGCGACGCCTCGTAGCGGCGCAGCCGGCGGGCTTCCAGGGCGTAGACGGGCCTCAGGGGGACCGGCGCGAAGCGGGCGTACTGGGCCCACTTCTCCGAGTCGACGTCCACCATGTCCAGCACCGCGGGCACGTCCGGCATCAGGGCGGCGTAGGGCGCGACCCCCGAGCAGTAGACCACCATGACGTCGAACCGCTCGCGCCGGGCCAGCTCGCGCATCCGGGCGGCCAGCTCGGCCGACTGGAAGAAGGAGAGGGTCAGCGGGCCGGGCCGGAGAGCGCCCAGGGCCGCCCGGACGTAGGCCGCCGGCCGGCTCAGGGGGAAGACCTCCACCTTCTCGCACAGCGCCTCGAGCGGCGCCAGGTCGGGCAGCGGGCCGTCGGACAGCGTCAGGACGTGGACGCGGTGCCGCTGGGCGAGGCTGCGGATCATGTGGAAGGCCCGGATCTTCTCGCCCTTGTCCGGAGGGTAGGGCACCCGGTGGCAGAGGAAGAGGATCCTCATGCCGGCGCGCGGCCGCGCGGCGTGGCGCCGAAGATCCACGGGGGTCGTCGGCTCCGTCATCGGGCACCTCGTCCCAGCAGCACGATCCTGGCCGTCGAGAGCAGGATCGAGATGTCGAGGAACAGCGACAGGTTCTTGATGTAGAAAAGGTCGAACTTGAGCTTCTCGATCGACTCCTCGAAGGTGGAGGCGTAGGGGGCCTTGATCTGCGCCCAGCCGGTGAGGCCCGGGCGGACGACCAGCCGCTGCTCGTACCAGGGGCAGACCTCCGTGAGCTGATCGACGAACATGCGGCGCTCGGGGCGCGGGCCCACCAGGCTCATGTCGCCGAGCAGGACGTTGACGAGCTGCGGCAGCTCGTCGAGCCGGGTCGTGCGGATGAAGCGGCCGACGCGGGTGACGCGGGTATCGCCCTGCACGGCCCAGCGGGCGCCGCCGGCCTCGGCGTCGGTGCGCATGGAGCGGAACTTCCAGAGCGTGAACTCCCGGCCGCCGCGGCCCACCCGGTCCTGGCGGAAGAAGACGGGCCCCGGCGAGTCGAGCCGCACGGCGAGCGCGACCAGGAGCATGAACGGCAGCGCCAGCACCAGGCCGATGCCGGCGGCCATCATGTCGAGCAGCCGCTTGGCGAACAGGGTGCCGCGGGAGACCATGAAGCCGTCCGAGAAGACGAGCCACGACTTGCGCAGCCCCTCGATCATGATCTTGCCGGTGATCTGCTCGTAGTAGCTCGAGCCCTCCTGGACGCGGATGCCGTTGGTCTTGCAGTCGAGCAGGGCGTCCATGCTGAGCCGGCCCCGGTAGTCCATGGCCGCCACCACGACCCGGGTGACGCCGTGCTGCATCGCCAGGTTGCAGGCCTGGGCCGTGGTGCCGATCACCCGCGGGTTGATCAGGCTCACGCCCTGGAGGAGGGGGTCGTCGTCGAGGAAGCCGACGACGCGGTAGCCCAGGTGCTTGCGCTGCAGGGTCTCGCGGGCGATGTCGATCGCCTTGTCGTCCGAGCCGATGATCAGGATGCGCTCGGCGAAGCTCTCCGAGCGCAGGACCCAGCCCAGGATCACGCGCCAGGCGAGCACGAAGCCGGCGCCCACGCCGAGGCTCAGCGCGAAGACGCCGCGGCCCGTCTCCAGCGAGGGGACGAGGAAGTAGAAGGCCCAGGACGCCATCGCCAGGATCGAGAACGTCCGCAGCAGGCGGATCAGCAGCAGCCGGCCCGAGAACCGCTCGCCGAAGTCGTAGAGGCTGTTGGCGTAGAGGGAGAGGAGCCCCATGAGAGCGAACACCGCGGCCTCCCACAGCACCGTCGAGAGCGGCGGCGGCGTGCCGGGGCCGATCCCCAGGCGGAGCTGCGTGGCCACCAGCACCGCCGAGAAGAGCAGAGCCCCCTCGAAGATCAGCGATATCAACGCTGGCACGGCCCAATAACGATTGAAGATCCTGATCATATACGCACTCCCTGCACCGCTGTAGTCTTTATCTAGTAATACCCGCGGTATCCGCGATCGGAGATGCGCGCGCAGTTGAGCACCGCCCCGATGAGCTTCTCCTGCCCCAAAGAGGCGAGGGTCTTCTCGAGGCTTCCCTTCTTGGTCTGGCCGGCCCGCACCACCACCACCACGCCGTCGGCCCGGGCGGCGAGCGACCGGGCGCTGGCGAGCAGCCCCATGGGCGGCGAATCGATCACCACCACCTCGTAGCGCGAGCGGGCCTCGCCGAGGACCTCGGACATCCGGCGGCTGGACATCACGTCCCCGCCGCCCGAGGCGCCGGCCATCAGCACGTCCAGGGTGCCGCCCTCGATCGACACCACCGCGTCGGCGAGCGACAGCCGCCCTTCCAGCACCTGCTGCAGCCCCGGCCGGTCCGGCCGCTCCGGGACGAAGTAGGTGTGGAGCTGAGGCCGCCACAGGTCGCCCTCGAGGAGCAGCACGCGCCGCTCCTGGCCGCGGGTGAGGGTGAGCGCCAGGTTGAGGCTGGTCAGCGTCTTGCCCGCGCCCTCCTCCGGGCTGGTCACGGTGAGGGCGTAGCCCAGCGAGCCGAGCGGATCGATCCGCTCCTCCACCTGCACGGCGAGGCTGCGGTACTGCTCGGCCGCGAAGGACGGCGGGTCCATGTAGTTGATGACCGGAGCGTCGTCGCGAAGCTGCAGGCGGCGCGACGGCCCCAGCTCCCGGGGCACTTGCGGCGCCCTCTCGGTCCTCAGCGATAAATCCATGATGGTCATCTCCTGCTGCCTGCCCGGGAGGTGCCCCGGGACTCCTTGAAGACGGGGATGGTGGCGAGCACCGGCAAGCCGGGGAAAGCCTGCTGCAGCGAGTCGGCGTCGATGTACGTGGGGTCGGTCTGGTCGCGCAGCAGCGCCGCGAACAGCCCGGCGAGGCCGCCGGCGACGAGCCCCAGGCCGAGCACCAGGAAGATGTTGGGGCCGTACGGCATGGCCGGCGGCAGCGCCCGCTCGATGATCGCGAAGCGCTCGCCCTGCTGGCTCTTCTCCAGGTTCTCGTAGAGCTTGGCGTTCAGGCGCTTGTCGAGCAGCGACTCGTAGGAGCTCTTGATGTTGTCGTAGTCGCGGGTCAGCGACAGCAGCTCCTGCTCCACCCGGGGCACGCTCTCGAGCCGCGCCTGCACCCGGGAGGTGTCGCCCAGGATGCGCTCGCGCTCGTTCTTGAGGTTGCGGATCTCCAGCTCGATCGAGGCCAGCTCGGCCTTGAGCGTGGGGTCCACCCGGGGAGCGGCGGCGACCTCCTCGTCGTCCTCGTCCGGCGCGGCCGCCAGGGCCGTGGCGGGCTCGGCGCGGGGCGGCGCCTCCCTCTCCTCGCGCTCCAACTGCTCGACCTCGGCCTGGGCGCGGATCACGTCGGGGTGCCGGTCCGTGTAGCGGGCGCGCAGCTGGCTCAGCTCCGCCCGGGCCAGCTCGAGGCGGGTGGGCGGCGGCGGGGCCGAGGACCCCGTGGCGCCGCCGGCGGCGGTGCCGCGGCGGCCCGACCGGGTGGCGGCGGGATAGCGCCGCATCTCGGCGAGCTGCGTCTGCAGGAGCAGCTTGCGGGTCTCCGCCTTGTCCAGCGCGTCCATGTTGATCTCGAGCTTGGTCTGGAGCTGCTCGACGGAGCGCAGGTTGGTGTCGCGCTGCTCGGGCAGGTCGCCCATGTTCAGGCGCTTGAACTCGGCGAGCCGGGCCTCCTGGATTTCCAGGCGGCGCTTGGTCTGGGCGAGCTCGCCCTCGAGGAACGAGGAGGTGCCCTGCGCCTGGTTCTCGCGCATCTGGACGTTGCTGTCGATGAACAGCTCCGCCACCCGGTTGGCCGTGCGGGCGGCCTTCACGGGGTCCCGGGCCTCGAAGTAGATGAGGAAGGTGTCCCCCTGCAGCCGCACCGTCAGGTCGTTGCGCGCCCGGTCGACCAGGCTCTCCATGGAGTACTCGCGCCGCAGGTCCGGGTAGAGGTCCATCTCGCGGATGATCCGTTCCAGGTTGTCGCGGTTCTTGATCTGCGGCTCGATCGTGCGCAGCCGCTCCTCGATGCTGGAGGTCACCGTCGGCTTCACGTAGTCGGCGGGCACCTTCTGCCGCTCGACGAGCACGGTGGTGACGGCCCGGTAGGTCTTGGGCAGCACCTGGAGGGCCAGCACGCCCGCCGCCATGCCCAGCACCAGTGGCACCAGGAACCAGAAGCGGCGCCGCCAGACGGCCCGCGCCAGATCACTGATCGTCAGGTTCTTCATCCGTCGGCCTCCCAAGGCTGTCCGGCGCCTTCGGGGTTTCCCCCGAGCTGTAAAGCCGGACCGCCAGGCTCAAGAAATAGCGGGCATAGTTGAGGTCGCCGAAGCTCGCCACCCGGGAGCGCTGCCATACCCGGGAGTAGCCGCCCTCGAGGCGGAACGCCGGGGCGAAGGTCCAGGCGGCGCGCGCCGTGCCGGTCGCGAACTCGGTCAGGTCCTCCCGGCCGTCTCCCAGCTCCAGCGCGTCCTGGCTGGAGGAGAGATCGTTCTGCCGCGAGCCGCTGCCGTCGAGGCCGAGCTCCCACTCCCGGCCGATGGGGACCGAGAGGCCGAGGAAGGCGTTGTCCGCCTCCACCGCCCGGCCGACGCCGGAGCCCGGCGAGATGTCGTGGGTCAGGCCGAGGGCCCAGCGGAGGAGCTGCCGCTCCTGCGAGAACTGCACGCCGCCCCGCCAGCCCTGATCGCTCTCCTGCAGCAGGACCGTCCGCGTCTCGCCCGGCAGGCCGGGCTCGCCGGGCAGCACGAGGATGCGGCGGTCCGTCGACTCCGCCCAGAAGGCTCCGCCCTCCAGCCGGAGGTGATTGCTCCGCCCGTTCATGACCCAGGCGAGGCCGACCGTGCGCACGTCGGCGTCCCCGCGCTCCTGGTAGTCGTACCGCCCGACGCCCGCCGCCGCCTCGATCCGGCGGCCGCGCTCCAGGTCGAAGCCGGCGCCGATGCGGGCGTTCAGCGCCTCGGAGTCGAAGAGTTCCTCGTCCTCGAACTTGCGCAGCGAATGGGTGGCTCCCAGCAGCAGCGACGAGCGCCGGCTGAAGCTCTGGGTGAAGGCGACGTCCAGCGTGTGGCTGAGCTGGTCGCCCCGGGGCGCCACCGTCGTCGTCTCGGCGACGGCGGCCGGCGCGTAGAGGTCGAGGTTGGGGGTCGAGAGGAGCCGCTCCCGGATGTCCATCCGCAACCGCCGGGTGAGGTCGCCCGCCACCCCGAAGTCGAGGCGGTGGGTGGTGCCCGAGAGGTTCGAGTCCTTCAGGCTCCGCTCGTAGGAAGGGGAGTAGTCGAGGGCCAGGTTCAGCCGCTGCAGCGCATAGGAGAACCGGAGGTTGAGCCCGGCGCGGCCGACCGACTGGTCGCGGTCCAGGGTGCCCTGCTCGTCGTCGAGGCCCGTCAGGCGGCGGCCGTAGTTGCCGTCGTTGCGGACTCCCGCCTCGCCCTCCAGGACGAACCGGAACTCCCCGGCCCCGGCCGCGCGGGGCCAGCAGATGCCGAGCGCCACCAGGAGGAGAGCCACCGCCCTCCCGGTCCGCCATGCTTCCAGCGCGTCTCCGGGTATAGCTTTCATAATGCCTTTCGATTGGCCTTCAACCTGGGCCGTCTCGCGAGCGGCAGGGCGGCTCAGCCGAGCCGGACCACTCCGTGAGATTCATTGATCAAGTCCAATGCATGGTGCCCAAAGGTTTTTGAGTCCATCCAATCCATTCCTGACTCCATACCCAAAGTGCAAGAGGGGTGCCATAGCCGGCAGCAAAAAGGATCATCCCGTTCCTTCCCCCTTGCGAATGCCGATGCCCTGTTTCGTGTGCTGAATTGCCGCCTGCGCGCGGGCGAGATCTTCCAACTCGCACTTGTAGGTTTTTCCGCCCTTGGAACGAGCCCTATAACCATTAACGGATCGTTCAAGCTGCGTAGGTACTGGAAAACAAAGCTTCGGCCCGCGAGGTCCGTCACGCGGCGGAAAGGTTCTCGGAACCTTTTCGTCACCGCGGACGGATGGCCATGAGGAAGACGGCGGGGAATCAGGGCACGACCAGCGTGTCGCCGGGCTGCAGGAGAAGGTTGTCCTGCGCCTTCTTGCCCGAGACGATGGAGCCGATCTCGATCGAGACGTGCCGGTCCTGCTTGCCGTCCCGGGTATCCCGCAGGACGATGACGCGCCCCTTGGCATAGGGAGTGATCCCGCCCGCCAGGGCGAGCGCCTGCATCACTTTCATGCGCGGCTCCAGGTCGTAGACCCCCGGCTTCGACACCTCGCCGGTGATATAGACCTTGCGCGAGTGGATCTCCTTGACGACGACTGACACAGCCGGCGCGGTGACATACTCCTTGTAACCGTCTGTCAGTGTCTGTTTGAGCGCCAGCGGGGTCATGCCCGCGGCCTGCACGTCGCCCAGGAGCGGCACCGAGATCCGGCCGTCCGGGCGCACCGGCACCGTGGTGGTCAGCTCCGTGTTCTTCCATACGGAGATCTCTAGAATGTCGCCCGGGCCGATGGCGTAGGCGTTGGGGCCGTCGTCCTCCGTGCGCGTCAGGACCTGGGCGGCGGCCGGACCGGCCACCAGGGCCAGCAGCACGGCGGCGGCGGTCAACCGGTACAGAATCGAGCGGTACGGGCTCGAGCAGTACGGGCTCGAGCTTATGGTCAGGGTCCTCTTGCCCATCGTTTCCTCCAGGATCTCGGGTGGACACGATTCCCCCCGGGTGAACGATCACCTACATGGCCAATGTGCAAGAACCGAGCCGAAGCCCCCCAGGGTCTCATGGCCTGGTCGTTGCATTGAAGCTGGCTCCGCGGGAGTCACTCTGGAGGCCCAACCAATATGAAGAAACGTCTGCTCGACTGGATCCTCTGCCCCAACTGCGGCGAACGGCCGGCGCTCCAGGTCTTCCAGGAAGAGAAGGTGGAGCTGCCCTCGCCCGTGCGGTCGCCCGCCTGCTCGTTCTACTGCGGACGCCACGACGTCGCCCACCCCCAGGCCATCACGCCGCCGCCGGACTGCAACTCCTGCTACCGCGAGGAGATCCTGGAAGGGGCGCTCGCCTGCGTCTGCGGGCTCGTCTACCCGGTGGTGGACGGCATCCCCCGGATGCTCCGCAACGCCCGCGAGGAGTACCCGGAGTTCTTCGCCCGGCATGGCCTCGCCGGCGTGCCCAAGGCGGCTTCCGCCCCGGTTTCCGCCCCAATATCGGCCGCAGTGCCCGCTGCCCGAACGGCCGACCCCCGCAGCCCGAAGAGCTTCGGCATGCAGTGGACCCTCTACCAGGAGGGCGACCACACCTGGTTCAAGGACGACGCGGGCCTGCGCAAGCAGGAGTTCCTCTACAACCTCCAGACCACCCCCGAGGAGCTGCGCGGCTCGACGCTGCTCGACGGCGGCTGCGGCAACGGCGAGCTGACCCGGGCGGTGGCGGAGTACGGCCCGGAGATCGTGGGCATGGACTTCAGCCGCAGCGTCGAGCACGCCCGCCGCCGGCTCTTCGAGAAGGGCTCCGCCGTCGCCCACAAGGTGCACTATCTCCAGGGCAACATCCTTGAGATTCCGCTCCTGCCCGCGAGCTTCGACATGGTCCACACCTCCGGGGTGCTGCACCACACGCCGAGCACCTACCGGGCGTTCCGCTCCATCAGCCGGGTCGTCAAGCCGGGGAGCAAGCTCTACGTGCAGCTCTACCGCCGCCGGCCGGCCTGGATCCACGCCGTCAACGTCTCCCTGCGCGCCGTGACGACCCGGCTGCCCATGAACCTGCTCTACGGCCTCTGCTATGTCACGACGCCGGTGCACGCGGGGCTCTCGCGGCTGGTGCACTTCCTGCGGCGCGAGCCCGCGCCGCCGAAGGCCACGGCCCGCGAGCGCGCCGTCCAGATGTTCGACAACTACAGCCCGCCCTTCCAGTACCGCCACACCGTGCCCGAGATCATGGACCTCTTCCGCAGCGAGGGTTACACCGACCTGCAGGACGTGACCCTCGACAACGAGGCCCGCCACATGCTGGCCGTGCTGGGCAGGAAGGTGGCGCCGTCCGAGGCGGCGGCGCCGGCCACGGCCGCGGCGGAGCCGGCGCGGGAAGCCTCGCCGATGACGGCGCAGACGGTGTAGAAGGGCCCCTACAGCGACGGCGAAACGGCGGCGCGGCCCGGCGCCGCCGTCGCCAGCTCGGGAGCCACGTCGCCATCGATGAGCTTCCGGTGCCACTCCTCCAGCACCAGGAGCTGCCAGAGGACGCGGTGGTGGTCCCGCTCCCCCGCCGCGTGCTCGCGCAGCATCGAGCGCACCGCCTCGGGGCGGAAGTAGCCGCGGTCGGCGAAGCGGTCGCTGCCCAGGACCTCCTCGACGTAGCCCCTCAACTCGCTCTTGAACATCATCGCCAGCGGCGTCGGGAAGCCCATCTTGCCGCGGTAGAGGATCTCCTTCGGCAGATACGGCTCCAGCGCCTTCTTGAGGATGTATTTCGTCTCCCAGCCCTTGATGCGCAGGCGCGGCGGAATGCGCCCGCCGAGCTCGACCAGGCGGTGGTCGAGGAACGGCACGCGGAGCTCGACCGAGGTCGCCATCGTCATCTTGTCGGCCTTGATCAGGAGATCGTCCGGCAGCCAGCTCTTGACGTCGAGATACATCATCCGCAGCAACGGATCGAGCCCCTCCGTCCGGTCGTAATAGCGGCCCACCAGCCCCGGCATGGCGCTGCCGTTGAAGAGGCTCTTGATCTCGGGCCGGTAGAGCGCGTCCTTGACCGGCGTGTCGTAGAAGGACACGCCGGTATAGCGTTTCGCGAGCGGCTGATCGGAGAGGTCCGTGTACTTGCCCCACTTGCCGCCCAGCCGGTTGAGGAGCGGATTGATCAGCTTCTGCCGCAGCGCCGGCGGCAGCAGCCGGTAGCGCTCCAGCGCGTGCATGTATTTATAGATCGGATAGCCGCCGAAGACCTCGTCCGAGCCCTCGCCGGAGAGCACCACGGTGACGTCCTCGCGCGCCAGCTTGGAAACGAAGAACAGCGAGATCGCCGCCGACTCCGTGACCGGCTCGTCCATGTGCCACACCAGGGACGGGATGAAATCCCGGAACTCCTGGGGCGTGACGAAGACCTCGCGGTGGATGGTACCGAACTTCTCCGCCACCTGGCGCGCGTAGCGGGTCTCGTCGTACTCGGGGCCGAAGTCGTAGGCGACGGTGAACGTCCGGATGTCGCGGATGCCCATCTCGTGCATCAGGGCCACCACGGCGCTCGAATCGACGCCGCCCGAGAGGAAGACGCCCAGGGGGACGTCGCTGCGGAGCTGCAGGCGGACGGAGTCGCGCAGCAGGCCCAGGGAGCGGCGGACGCACTCGTCCTCGCTCATCTCCTCGGTCTCGGGCTTGAGGTCCCAGTACTGGCGGCCGCGCGGGCCGTCGCGGTCGACGGTCATGCACCAGCCGGGCTGGAGCTTCTCGATGCCCTGGAAGAGGGTGCGCTCGGTGGGCACGTAGCCCACGCTCATGTAGGCGTCGAGCATCTCCAGGTTGACTTTCGGCTTCCCGGGGGCGATGGCGAGGAGCGCCTTGATCTCCGAGGCGAAGGCGAGGCCCTCCGCGCCGACCGTGAAGTAGAGCGGCTTGATGCCCAGCCGGTCGCGGGCGATGAACAGGCGCTTCGACCGCCGGTCCCAGATGGCGAAGGCGAACATGCCGTTGAGCTTGTCGAGCATGTCCTCGCCCTCGACCTGGTAGAGGCGGAGGAGGACCTCGGTATCCGTCGCGGTCTGGAAGGTGTGCCCCGCGGCCTCCAGCTCCGCCCGCAGCTCGAGGAAGTTGTAGACCTCGCCGTTGAAGGTGATGGCGAGCTGGCCGTCCTCGGTGAACATGGGCTGGCGCCCGCGCCGGGACGTGTCGAGGATGGTCAGCCGCTTGTGGGCGAGCCCGAGCGGCCCCTCCTCGTAATACCCCTCGTCGTCCGGCCCGCGATGGGCCATGGAGCTCCCCATCGCCCGCAGCTCGCTCGGCGCGACGGGCCGCCCCGAGCGGAAGTTGTAGATCCCCGCGATGCCGCACATGACGACTCCCTCCAGTAGACGATGGCCGGAGGCCCGGGCGCACCGATGGCTGGAATGGATCCGGAAGCAAGAAGTGGGCCCTTCATGGGCGCTCCGTTACCCGGGCGGGGAGAAACATTCCGACGAGAAACTACGTATAATGAATATGAACCGGCCATGAAAGGAGACAAGATGAAATTCGGACGGCTTCTTCTTTGCGCTTTCACCCTCGCGATCACCCTCTGGGCCTCCCAGGCCTCCGCGAACCCCGCGATGCCCTGCGACCAGATCTGTAACTCCGAGGTGCGCTGCAGCACCCGGTGCTCGATCTGGGACGACCAGGCGCACTACACGAACGTGACCTGCGGCTTCATCGGCGCCTGTCACATCTGAGGTCGGGCCCTGGTCGGCGCCCCTTCTCCCGGCGGAGTCGGGCCGGGAGAAGGGGCGCGCCGACGAGACGGGGACGGCAGCTCCGGTCAGCTCGGTTCGATGCAGCCGCTGCCGGGTCTTCTCTCGAAGCAGAAATATTCGACCGTGGTGGTGTGGGAGGCCGAGCCCGACTGGCCGCCGCTATCCACCACTTCGGCGCGGAGGGTTACGTCCTGAGGGGCCCCGCAGACGCTCCTGGAGTAGGTGGTCCCATGGCCGACGAAGGTGTCGTTCAGGTAGAGCCGGGTGTTGTAAGCCGCGGTTCCGCCTGAAATGGCGACCGTCCAGGTGATCGTGGTGCACGCCTGCGAGCCTTGACTGATCGTGGAGGGCTGGTCGGAGTACACGGTGGCCTGGAGGGCCGACGCCGGCTCCGGCGACGCCGGGCAGCTCTCGTTGGACGTGGACTGGCTGTACGACGAGGGGTTCAAGTCGCTGCTCGTCACGCTCGCGTAGGCGAAGGACTCGCAGGGGGAGCCGCCGTTGCGGCCGGCGTCCGCGCTGGCGCTGACGTTATAGCCGCTCCTGGGCCCATCGGTCACCGTCGCGGTGGTCTCGGCCCCGTTCACCGTGGTCTTGGCGAAGGCATACGCGTAGACCTCGCCGGAGATCTCGGGGTCGTCGGGGACCTCCGAGAGGGATCCGCAAGGCGAGTAGACGCCGAAGTCGGCGCTGGCGTTCGCCCAGGTTCCCCGGCTCTGGGTTTTCGCGCCGGCGGCCGCGTCGTAGGCGAAGTTGATGGTGGGCGGCTCGATGCAGACCATGACGGGACTCTTGGCCTGTCCTCTCGCCTCCGCCGTCCGGGCGCGCTCGATCATCCTCAGGGTGCTCGCGATCACCTTGCGATGGCTCCCGATGGCCCGCCGCAGCTCGGGGGTCGGGTTCGCCGCGAATTCCCGCCGCAGGATCCGGAGCTGACTCCGCAGGTCCCGGAGCTTCCAGGTGAACCCCTCGACGCCGAAGACGAAGGTCTCGACCTTGCCGGGCCTCAGCTCGCGCCGCAGGACGCCGTCCTGCTCGATCTTCCACCCCGCCCGTTCCATCCTGGCCAGAGGATCGTCGCCGGCTTCCCGGTCGGCCTGGGCCAGACCTGGGGAACCCGTGGCGAACAGGGACAGACACAGCAGGAGGGTAGCGATCGACGATCTCCGCATCATGGTGAGCTCCTCCGGAGGAAGACGCTCCCGGTCTGGATGGCCAGGAGGCGGATCGATGATACTCGCGCCGGGCGCGCCTACGCAGCCGGCACCGCCCCGTCCGCGACCGCCGCCGGCACGCTCCTGGCCGGCTCGATCCCGCCGATTTCCCGGATCATGTCGAGCAACTGCTTGCGCACGGTTTCGCGGGAGTAGTCGGCGGCGAGGCGGCGGCGGCCGTTGTCGATCAGCCATTGGCGGCTGGCGGGGTTGTCCAGCAGCTCGGCGACGGCGGTCACCCACTCGACGGGATGCTGGCCGACGAGCATGAAGTCCTCGCCCTGGCGGCCGGAGGTGCCGGCGACCGCCCAGGACGAGGCGAGCACGGGCACGCCCACCGCCCAGGCCTCCAGCACCTTGATGGGCACGCCCGAGCCGCAGCGCATGGGCGCGATCGACAGCGTCGCCTGCGAGAGGACGGAACGCATGTCCCGCGGCGACTCGACGAGACGCGCCCCGGCCTTCCTCACCGCCTGGCGGACCGACGAGGCCGGCCGGTCGCCGGCCACCACCAGGCGCACGTCCGGCCGGACGCGGTGGAGCTGGGGCCAGACGTCGCGCAGCCACCAGGTGATCGCGTCCACGTTGACGAAGTAGCCGAGGTTGCCCGTCAGCGCGAGCACCGGCCCCACGTCCCCCTCGCGCCAGAGCTTCTCCTCCTCGAGAGGCGGATCGAACTTCCGCTCGCGGACGGCGAGGCGCACCACCGCGACCTTGGCCCCGAGGTCCGGCGGCAGCCGGTTGACCAGCGCCTGGCGGTCCCGCTCGCAGACCACGAGCATCCGCTCCGCCCGCTCGGCCAGCCGCCGCTCGGCGATGGCGAGCAGGCGGGCCTCCACCTTGAGGAGAGGCGCCAGCCAGGCGCGGTCCACGTCGGCCCGCAGCGAGAAATTGAGCGACAGGCTGTCGATGAGGTCGACGACGATCGGCGTGTCGCCGAAGTCGTCGACGTGGCTGGCGAGACGCACGAGCTGCAGGATCCCCAGGTCGTGCTGCGGCGCCAGCTCGCGGAGCCGCCGGCCGAGGTCCGGCTGGAAGAACGGGCCCGTCTGGAGCGGCAGGAGCTTGACCATCGCCCGCGCCATGCCCTTGAGGAAGGCGGGCCCGCCGCCGGCTTTATAGAGCTCGATCCGGTACGGCGTCCCCGCGGGCGGCGGCGGCTGGCCTTTCCCCGGCGCCGGCGCGAGCAGCGTCACCTCGTGCTCGCTCGACAGGAAGTCCAGCATCTGCACCGCCCGCATCTGGTCCCCCCGCCGCGGCGGCCAGGGGTAGCGGGAAGTGGCGAGGAGGATCTTCATCGAGGGGGTTGGGAGAGCCTCATTGTACTGCCGTCAGATCCCCCGCGAAATCCCGCGTCTCCCCCCTGGGACCGCGAGTCTCCCCCGAGGGCGGAGAGCCGCCCCTCCGGAGGGCGGGTTCCCCCCTTTGAACGCGAGAGTCCCCCCTCCCATCGCGAGAGTTTCCCCTGGCGGGGGGAGATCCGTCTCAGGAAAGGGGAGAGCCGTCTCAAGAAAGGGGAGAACTGCGGCTCCGCGGGGGAGAGCCCGCCCCCGGAGGGGCGACAAGCGGGCTCCGCGGGGGGACAACGCGGGATGGGAGGGGCACCGCTCCCCCATCCGTCAGACCAGCTTGAGCAGATGTCCGAGCTTGTCGCGCTTGGTGCGGAGATAGGCGCGGCTGATGTCCGTGGGCGGCACCTCCAGGGGGAGGCGTTCGACGATCTCCAGGCCATAGCCGTGGAGGCCGACGTACTTGCTGGGGTTGTTCGTCATCAGCCGCATCTTGCGGACGCCGAGGTCGCGCAGGATCTGGGCGCCGATGCCGTAGTCCCGCTGGTCGGGGCGGAAGCCCAGCCGCTCGTTGGCTTCCACCGTGTCGTGCCCCTGCTCCTGGAGCTCGTAGGCCCGGAGCTTGTTCAGCAGGCCGATGCCCCGGCCCTCCTGGAGGAGGTAGAGGAGCACGCCCTTGCCCTCCTCGGCGATATGGTTGAGGGCCTGCTCGAGCTGCGGCCCGCAGTCGCACCGGCAGGAGCCGAAGATGTCCCCCGTCAGGCACTGGCTGTGGACGCGCACCAACGTCGGCTCCTCGGGATCGATCTCCCCCATGACCAGGGCAACGTTCTCGTCGCCCGTCACGTCCGAACGGTAGGCGTGGATGCGGAAGTCGCCGTACACCGTCGGCAGGTTGGGCGAGGCGATCTTGCGCACCAGCGTCTCGTGGCGCAGGCGGTAGCTGATGAGATCGGAGACGGTGATCATCATCAGGCCGAGCTCCTGGGCCACCTTGGTGAGGTCGGGCACGCGGGCCATGGTGCCGTCGTCGTTCATGATCTCGCAGATCACTCCCGCCGGCATGAGGCCGGCCAGGGCGGCGAGGTCCACGGACGCCTCGGTCTGCCCGGCGCGCTTCAGGACGCCGCCCTTCTTGGCGCGGAGGGGGAAGACGTGGCCGGGACGCAGCAGGTCCTCGGGCCGGGTCGCCGGGTCGATGGCGGTGAGGATGGTGGCGGCGCGGTCGGCGGCGGAGATGCCGGTCGTGACCTTGCCGCGCGCCTCGATCGAGATGGTGAACGCGGTGCCGAAGGTCGAGGTGTTGTCCTCCACCATGAGGGGCAGCTCCAGCGTCCGGCAGCGCTCCTCGGTCAAGGCCAGGCAGATCAGGCCGCGCCCGTGCTTGGCCATGAAGTTGATGGCCGCCGGGCTGACCTTCTCGGCCGCGATGGCGAAGTCGCCCTCGTTCTCGCGGTCCTCGTCGTCGCAGATGATGACGATCTCGCCCCGGCGGAAGCTGGCGATCGCCTCCTCGATGGAAGCGAAGGGAGTCTTGTCGGTCATGGCATTGGCTTTCTTGGGCAATTGTCTCGGGTAATAACTCGGGTAATAAGCGTCCGCGCATCGCGGCGGCTCGGCCGCCCGCGAGGCATGCAGAAAGAATTGCGAGTTGAACGGCCTCTGATTGAGTCTACGTTGCCGCAGTGCGACGGTCAACCGCGGGCGGGAGCGGGGACGTCGAGATCTTTGCAGATCTTCCGTGCCAGGAAATCGTTGATTTCCCGATGCCGGGGTACGGCCGAGCTCTTCTGGGATGTGCGATTGACGTAAACGGAATGGCTGCCACCCTCTCGCAGGAAATCGCACCCATGGTGCTCCAAGTGGCGAATCAGGTCGACTCGTTTCACGCCGAGATCTTAAGAGTCTCGCGGATCACCTGGATCCCACGGATCTCTTCCTCGGCAAGCACCCGGTTGGCTTCGAGCACGAGAGCCACCGCCTCCTCCAAGTTCGCCCGAGTCTCTTCCAGCGTGGCTCCCTGAGTATTCGCTCCTGGCAGCTCTTCGACGAATCCGATGTAGCCTTCAGGAACCTGTTGAAAGACAGCAGTCAGATGGATTTCCATTCTTGAACCTCCAAGTCGATGATAGCGGGTCCGGAGAGGTCTGAGAGAGCCTGCCTCTCTACTGGACTCGATACTGAACCGTCGCCTTGACGACGCTCCGCCGGGCGGTGCCGTCGACGCGGGCCGGCGAGTACTTCCACTTCTGGACGGCCGCGACGGCGTTGGCGTCGAGGGACGGCTCCAGCGGCTGGGTGACGGTCGCCTTCACGACGTTGCCCTCGGCGTCGATCTCCACCTCGAGCCCGACGTCGCCCTGGAGCCGTTGCCGCCGCGGCTCCTCGGCGTACTGAGCCCTGGTGCGGGTCACGAGGACCGGCGGCTCGATCGCCTTGCCGCCGGCATCGGCGCCCTCGATGAAGATCCACTGGACGGCTTGGGGAGCGGCGGCCGGAGCGGAGGCCGCAGTCCGGGTTCCCTCCGGGTGGTAGCTGCAGGCGACCGCGGCGAGGCAGAGCACGGCGAGAACAGGCTTCCACATCGAGAAGACCTCCAGTGCATCAGGGCAAAACGTAAGGGATCTGCTGTGCCGCGGCTGGCGTGAAGAGGAGGAGGGAGCGGAAAGCCGCCAGGTGCTCGCCGGGGTCAAGCCTGCCGGCGAGGGACGCGACCAGGTCACGCCAGAGGAGCAACTCACGCTTCAGGGCGGGGCGTTGCTGGACGTCCAGGGTGAGATCGACGAGCCGCAGGATCCGCTCATAGGCAAGGCGGAGCCCCGAGATGTCTTGAAGCTCGATCAACCTCTTCGCGCGGTTCATCTCGTTCCCGATCATCAGAATCTGCTGGTCGAGGCCGAACTGCGCCCAGCGCTCGGGTGACAAGGAGGCGTGCTGAGTCATTCGAGTATGCCCAGCATTGCCCAGCTACCGCGTCCCCTTCGTCCCCTGCTGAATGATGCCGCGCAGGGCGTCGTTGACCGACTCCGCGTCGGAGAAGACCGCGGCGACATCGGGCTCCAGGACGACGATCGTGCTTCCTTCCGAAAAGCGGTCGGCATACTTGCCACGAACACCACCGCTGAAGTCGTATTCTTCCCGCATCTCCAGGTCCTGGTCATCTTGAGCCTTGTTCATAGTACCTCGCCCTAGAACGGATTCCCGATATTGAAGAACAGCTCGTACAGCGGCTCTCCCGGCACGCCGGGCCCGCCCCGCTCGCGGTCGAGCTTCCAGCCGATGCCGGCGCGCAGGGGTCCGATGGGCGAGAGGTAGCGGACGCCGAGGCCGACGCCGTTCTTGACCTGGCCGAGGTCGATCGACCGCCAGTCGGCCCAGACGTTGCCGCTGTCGAAGAAGAGCGTGCCGCCGAAGTCGCCGAACACCGGGAAGCGGTACTCCAGGTTGAAGATGAGCAGCCCGTCGCCGCCCACCGGCACGAAGCCGTCCTTCGCCGCGTTGAGGAGGAGGCTCTCGCCGCGGATCCCCAGGTCGTCGCGGCTGTAGGCCCGGTGGGAGGCGTCGCCGCCCGCGAAGAAGCGCTCGGGGAGGGGGATGTCGCGGCTCGGGAAGGCGCTCAGCGGGTTGTCCTCCGCCTGGGTCGCCAACGCCTTGTAGGGCTGGATGCCGCCCACCCGCAGACTGGCGGCCAGCACGCCCTGCCGCCCGAGGTTGAGGTAGTGGGTCTGCTGGACGAAGACCTTCAGGAACTCGGTGTCCGTCTGGAAGGCCGGGAAGGCGTACTGGAACTGCACCAGGGAGCTCCAGCCGCGGATCGGGTTGATCGGGTCGTTGCGGCGGTCCCAGAAGAGGCTCGGCACGAAGCTGGTGACCTGGTAGGGCTGGTCGCGCCGCTCGATCTCGTTGGCGGCGACGTTCGGGTCGACCCCCGTCAGCTCGACGGTGCGGTAGTCGAAGCCGGCGCTCAGCCGGCGGTTGCCGTACACCCGCACGGCCTCGGTGCGGGCGCCGTAGCGGATGGCCTGCTTGAAGGGCCGGTCGCGCGGCGTCTCCTCCTCGTAGAACAGGGTCGAGGTGAGCGAGACCGGGTACTCGAAGATGTACGGCTGGTTGAAGATGAAGCGGAAGAGCTTGTTGGGATCGCTCCAGCGCAGGTCGGTCCGCAGGCTGTAGGCCCGGCCGCCGACGTTGCTGTCGGTGAAGCCGACGAGCCCCCGGGGGCCGTCCTCGGAGTCCCAGCCGAGGCCGTAGATGAGCGTGCGCGGCTTGCCCTCCTCGACCCGGATCAGCACGTCGCGTTCGGTGGTATCGAGCTCGGCGCGGATGAGCTCGACGTCGACGCGGGAGAAGATCCCCAGGCGGTAGAGGTTGCGCTCGGTCTCGAGCAGCTTGACCTCGCTGATCGGCTCGCCGCTGTCGAGGTCGAGGGTGCGGCGGATCACGTCCCCCTCGGTGCGCCGGTTGCCGCGCACGATGACGCGGTCCACCACCTGCCGCGGCCCTTCGAGCGCCTCGATGGTGACGTCGACCAGGGTGTGGTCCGGGTTCCAGTCCTGCCGGGCGGACACCTGGGCCTGGGTGTACCCCTCCGCCGCGTAGTCGGCCCGGATCTGGTCGAGGGCGTTCTCCAGCAGGACGGGGTGGAAGCCATCCCCGGACCGCAGAGGCAGCCGCCGGCGGAGCCGGTCCACGTCGAGCGCCTCCACCCCCTGGATCGCGAGGTCGACCACCCGCTGGCGCGGCCCTTCCCGGATGGGCAGGACGACCCGCAGGTCCTGGCCCTGCTTCTCGACCTGGGGCGGCCCGACCTCGGCCTGCGAGTAGCCGCGCAGGGCGTAGTAGCGCCGGAGGTTCTCGACGTCCTTGTCCAGCTCGGTCTGCACCAGCCGGCCGCTGCCGGGGCGCAGGAGGCTGCGCTCGGCGCTGCCCAGCACCGGGCGGAGGCTGTCGTCGGAGATCTCCTCGTTGCCCTCGAGGACGATCTCCCGCAGCGTGTACTCGGGGCCGGGCACGATCTTGAAGGTGAGCACGAGCTCGCCCTCCGTCCGCTTCTCGTCGGTGTCGATGCGGACGTCCCAATAGCCCTCCCCCTGGAAGTAGCTCTTGAGCCGGCCGGCCGCCTGGAGGACCAGGGCCTCGTCGTAGCCGGCCTCGCCGAGGAAGGGCAGGAGGCCCTTGCGGCGCAGGGTCTTCTCGTCGGCGCCCACGACGACGAGGGAGATCTTCGGACCGATCTCGATGGGAAAGGTGAGCTTGACCGTGTCGCTCTCGGGGTCGCGCTCCACGCTCGGCGCGTCGACGCGGGAGGCGCCGTGGCGCTGGCGAACGAGCCAGTCGTGGAGGCGGTCGGCGTCGTCGCGGGCCTGGCGGGCGCTGTAGAAGCTGCCGGGCTTAAGCCGGAGCTGCTGCACCAGGGTGGCCGGCGCGAAGGGCGCCACGGGCTTGTCGAAGGCGATGGTGCGCACGGTGGCCCGCGGACCGCTGTCGACGGTATAGGTGACCACGGCCCGGCGGCGCGCCTCGTCGATGCGGACGGCGACGCGCGCCGTGCCCTGGAAGTAGCCGCTGCCCTCGTAGAGGTCCTGGATGGCGTAGACGCCTTGCAGCACCCGCTCTTCGGCGAGAGGCTCGGACTCGGCCTGGGGGATGGCCTGGCGCAGGGTGTCCCGGTCGATCCCCAGGCGGCCCGCGATGCGCACCTCCTCGACCTGCACCACCGCGCGGAAGACGATGATCACCACCACGCCGCCCGCCGCGGGGTCCTCGCGCGTGTAGAGCTCGATCTCGGAGGCGATGCCGGTGGCCTGGAGGTTGCGCAGGGTGTGGCGGACCTCCTCCTCGTCGAGCGGCTCGCCCACGGCGGTCTCGATCAGGGAGTCGATCTCCAGGGCCTCGTTCAGCGGGGCGTCGCTGCGGATCTCGATCGCCGTCACGATGGGGCCAGCGGGTGCCGGATCGGTTACCTGCGCCGGTTCGGGCGCCTGGGCGCGGGCCCCGCCCGTTCCCAGGGGAAGAACAATAGCGATCACCAGCCAGAGCGCCGCTTTTCGCATGCTCAGAAACGCCGCTGCCACTGGGCGTCGACGGCGTAGGTGCCGTCGCCCGCCTGGGTGAGGACCAGGGTGACGTTCCTCTTCACCTGCCACTCCACCTGGACGACGTACTGGCGGTTGGTGGAGGGGTCGGACGAGTAGGTGACGAAGACGTCCCTGGACAGGCGCTTGCCCACCGTCACGCCGACGCCGGAGATGGGCTGCCCGGCCTCGGTGATGGGATCGATGCGGAAACGGTCGAAGCCGAAGAGGCTGCCCACCCGCTTGGTGAGGGCCGTCGCGGCCTGGCCGTAGAGGAACTGCCGCGCCACTTCCGAGGGCGCGACCTCCTGGTCCGCCGTGGAGGGCGGAATGATCCCCTCCGTGGGCCGCTGGCCGGTGGCGATGAGGGTGACGATCTCCAGGTCCGCGAGGTTGGCGTCGGAGGAGAAGTTGACGTCCGGCCGGTCGAGCGTGCCGCCGATGTTGAGGGTGATGTTGAACTGCTGGATCTCGGTCTGCGCCACCAGATCGAGGAAGGGATCGATCCGGTTGGGGTTGCTGAACGTCAGGTTGCCCCGCTGGACCTGGTACTCGTTGTCGTTGAACACGAGGGTGCCGCCGGAAGCGATCTCCACCTCGCCGAAGATGACGGGCCGCGCCACCGTGCCGCGCACGGTCAGGTTGACGTCGCCCGCGAGGTTGGCGACGTTGTTGCGGACGCGCAGGGCGTCGGGCCCCCGGATGACGAGGTTGAGCTGCGTGGTGGCCTCGAAGTCGCCCGTCTCGACGAGCTCCAGGCGCTGGCGCTGGAAGAGGAGCTGGACGAACTGCAGCAGGTCCACGGGCACGTCCTCGACGTAGAGGGACCGCTCGAGGTCCACCTGGCCCACGATCTGCCGGCCGCCGTCGCTCGAGATCAGCGAGATCTCGGCGTCCCCCCGGTTGTTGAGGAACTCCGGGAAGCGGGTGCTGATGTTGTCGGCGATGACGTTCAGCCGGTAGGCGAAAGTCCGCCCGGGGCCCGGCAGGACGAGGTTGCCGTTCGCCCGCAGGGTGCCGCCGCCCAGCCGGGCGTGCAGGTCGTCGAGCAGGATCCGGTCGCGGTTGAAGCTCAGGAAGCCGTTGATGTCCTCCACCGCCTGGGCGAGGGCGGGCGCGATGACCTGGCCGCCGCGCACCTCCCCCTCGCCGGTCAGCAGCGGGCTGTCCACCGTGCCCCGCACGGCCCCCAGCAGGTCGAGGGCGCCCTCGATGCGGTAGTCGGGCAGGAAGAGCCCCGCCCAGGAGGCGGAGAGCGTGCTCTGGAAGCGCAGGTCGAGGGGGATGCCCTTGGCGAGGCCGAGGGTGCCGCCGACGAACAGCTCGTTCTCGGTGCCGGGCTCGCCCATGTAGAACGACCGCACCGTCGCCCGCTCGGGAGTCACCTCCACCACCACGGGCTCGCGGTTGGCGATGGCATGCCCCTCGTACTGCAGCCGCAGGTCGGCGAGCGTCACCCCGGCGCTCCAGGTGCCCGCGGAGAAGTCGGCGGCGAGGGCCGTCATGCCCACCACGGAGCCCGTGAACTCGGGGAGGGGCTGGGGAGCGAGGACGCGGGCGAGCGTGCCGAGGTTGTCGCTGCGCAGGTCGAGCGCCACGTCGGCCCCCTGGCGGTCCAGCCGGCCGCCGCCCTGGAAGGAGGCGAGGCCCAGCAGGGATCCCTGGAGGTCCACCCGCCGGCCGTCCCAGTTGGCGGTCGCGCGGGTGTCGCCCTGCTGGCCCACCGGCCGGCCCAGCAGGACCAGGTCCTTGCCGAGGATGGAGACCGTGGCCTGGGGCGCGCTCAGCGTTCCCGACGCCGCGGCCTGCAGGGTCATGCGGCCCGTCAGGTCGCCGCCCAGGTAGCCGCGGAACGGCTCGGCGTCCAGCGCCAGCGACGGCGCGAGGACGTTGAGGGTGAGCGCCTCCGTCGCCTGGTCGAAGCTCCCCTGGGCGAAGACCATCCCGGCGGGCATGTCGATCTGCCCCTGCTCGACGGTGATCCGGCCGCCGTCGAAGTCCGCCACCGCCCGCGCCTTGCCGACGGGGAACCCGGCCACCACCAGGTTCTCGGCCCGGGCGTCGACGCGGCCCGTGAGACGGTCGGGGAAGCCCGAGAGGTCGACGCGGCCGGAGAGCTCGCCCTGGAAGGTGTCGGCTAGCTCCGGCCCGAGGAACCAGCCGAGCCCCGAGGCCTGCCACTGCGCGGCGTCCACCGCGATGTCGAGCGGCTGGGAGGCCACGGCCCTCCCCTCGGGCGGCAGCGGCACGCGGCCGGTGACGATGAGGGCGCCGCCGCCGCGGGTCAGCTCCATCCGCAGGTCCTCCACGGCCCGGGGGTTGTACACCAGGGAGCCGTGGACGGTGTCGGCCGTGGTGGCGGGCGCCACGACGTCCTGGAGGTCGAGCCGGATGCCCAGCGTGAACTCCTTGCGGGCGAAGGCCATCGTGCCCTCGGCCGTGCCGCGGCCCCGCGTCGGCAGCCAGAAGGGGGGCTCCTCCCCGGGCGCCGGCTTGCCCCGCAGCAGCGGGTTGAGCGGCGCGACGTCGGTGCTCACCAGGCGGAAGTCGAGCCGTCCCGTGCCGCGGTCGAGGTCGTAGGTGAAGCCGTTGGAGGTCACGTCCTGCCCCGGCGAGGTCAGGTGGACGTCGCGGCCGGAGATCACCCCGCGGTCGAGGAACACCGGCACGCGGCCGGCGATCGGCAGCCCGGTCTCGCTCGTCCCCCGCACGTAGACGTCGGCCTTGCCGGTGCCGGCGAGCGGCGCCTCGCTGTCGAGCCGGTACTCCAGGGTGCCGCGGGCCCGCCCGGAGAGGCCGCCGACGATGGCGAGGTCCTCGCCCGGGAACTGGTCCTCGATGAGCTCGTGGATCGAGAGGTCGGCGTACTCGAGGTCGAGCGAGACGGGGACGCCGGGGCCCCTCTTGTCGGCCGTGTCGACGGAGACCAGCCCGGTCACGGTGCCGCCGGCGTAGCGGGAGCGCTCGACGTCGACGTCGAGGCCGTCGGGGCCGCCCGTGAACGCCGCCCGGATGTCCTGGAAGACCCGGTCGAAGGTGGCGATGCGCGGCGCGGCGGCGGTGCCGGAGTAGCTCCAGCCGGCCGGCGTCCACTCGAAGCGGCCCTGGACGGAGGCCGGGCCGTCGATGGGCTGCTGCATGTAGCCAAGCCGGTTGACGAGCTGGGCCGCGCCCTGGGCGTCGACGCCGATCGCCACGCGGCGGTTGGCGGCCCGGTAGTCGACCTGGCCATTCACCCGCGCCGTGAGGTCCGGACCCGCGAGGCGGGCGACGCCGATCTGGACCCGGCCCGGCCCCGGCAGCACGCTGCCCTTGGCGGAGAGGGTGAACCGGTAGGGCAGCGCCCGCGGCAGGGTGGTCACCACCTCCTGGGCCGTGACCAGGGCGTCGAGGCGGGTGCCGCCCTCGCCGCCGCGCTCGGCGCGGCCGATCAGGCGGCCCCAGATGGCGCGGGCGTCGAGGCTCAGGGGGGTCTTGCGGTCGTTGAGCCGGAAGACGCCATCCTGCACCAGGATGCGGCCGATGCGGACGTCGAACCGCCGCGGGCCGCCGCCCTTGGCGAAGTGGAGCTCGGGCAGGTTGCTGGTGCCGTCCGGGTTGAGCTGGAGGTAGACCTCGGGACGGACGACCTCGATCTGCTCCAGGTCGAAGACCCGGCCACGTAGGTCGCGGATGGCGATCTGGACCTGGGCGTAGGGGGCCCGGACCACCGGCGGGTCGCCCGGCCGGGGACCGGGGACGACCACGTCGCGCAGCTCGATGCCGATGGGGAAAAAGGTGTAGTCGATGCTGCCGATGGCGATCTTCCGGCCCAGGAAGGTCTCCATCTGCGCCACGATGCGGTCGAGCGCCTTCTTGCGGGCGTACTGGCTCTGGATCACCAGCAGCCCGGCGGCGAGGATGGCGACCAGCAGCACGAGCCCCCAGATGAAGGGTCGCACCACCCAGCGGCGCACCCGGCCGTGGCGTCTGCGCCGCGGCCGCGGCGGCTCGGCCTCGCTGGCTCCCGGCTCCGGCGGCTCGGAATTCAGCGGCTCGGGGTCCAGAGGCTCGCTCATGGCGGCGCTCCCCCCTCGCCGCCGCCGTCCTGCGGCCCGGCCAACCCGCCCCAGCGCAGCTTGCCGCGCAGGTTGTGGTAGAAGCTGCGCCCGCCCACCCGGGCGAGCCGCACGGTGGCGGCGCTGCGGGTGATGCGCACGGTGTCCCGGAAGCCCACCGAGGTCCCTTCCTGGCCGTCGAGCGTCAGGTAGACCTCCTCGCGCTGCGTCTCCAGGGTGATGTCGATCGGCCCCGCGTCGGGCACCACGATGGGGCGCATCGACAGGGCGTGGGGGCAGATCGGCGTCAGCACGGCCACCGGCAGCAGGGGGTTGACGATCGGCCCGCCGGCCGAGAGGTTGTAGGCGGTCGAGCCGGTGGGGGTGGAGATGATCAGGCCGTCGGACCGGAAGCGGGCGATCAGGTGGCCGTCCACCTCCAGCTTCAGCTCGATGATGCGGGCGAGGGCGCTCTTGGTGATGACGGCGTCGTTGAGCACGCGGAAGGCCGACGGGGCGCTGCCGTTGCGGCGCAGCTCGACGTCGAACAGCGAGCGCTCCTCCGTCTGGTAGCGCCCTTCGAGCACCTGCACCAGGGCCGGGTACAGCTCGCCGCGGTTGATCTCGGTCAGGAACCCCAGGTTGCCCAGGTTGACGCCGAGGATCGGCACCCCGGGCGCGAGCGTCCGGGCGACCGAGAGCAGCGTGCCGTCGCCCCCCAGCACCACCACCAGGTCGTAGGACTCGGCCGGATCGAACGGCGGCTGCCTCTCGACGCTCTCGACGCCGCGGCGGCGCAGCCACTCGCCGAGCTCGTAGGCGGTGTGGGCGGCGTCCCGGCTGCCCAGCTTGGCGACCACGCCGACGCTCATGCCCCGCTCCGCCGGAAGAGGGCGAAGGCCTCGCGGTTGCCGCCGGTGCCGGCGACCGGCGAGTCGAAGACGCCGAGCGGCTCGAGCCCGAGGGCGGCGATGCCGGCCGCGCACTCGTCGACGACGCGCCGGCGGACCTCCTCGTCGCGCAGGATGCCGCCCTTGCCGACGGCGCCGCGGCCGGCCTCGAACTGGGGCTTGATCATCGGCAGCAGGAGACCGCCCGGAGCCAGATGCGGCAGCAGGGCCGGCATCACCTTGAGCAGGGAGATGAACGAGACGTCGAGCGTGATCAGGCCGCAGGGCTCCGGCAGGGCGTCCGGGGCGAGGTTGCGGGCGTTGACCCGCTCCATCACCACCACCCGGGGGTCGATGCGCAGGCGGTGGTCGAGCTGGCCGTAGCCGACGTCGAGGGCGTAGACCTTTTCGGCGCCCCGCTGCAGCAGGCAGTCGGTGAAGCCGCCCGTGGAGGCGCCGACGTCGAGGCAGGCGAGGCCCGCCGGGTCGACGCCGAAGTGGTCGAGGGCGTGGGCCAGCTTCCGGCCCGCCCGCGAGACGAAAGGCTCCTTCGGTCCCTGCACCTCGACGCGGGCCGTGCCGGACACCGCCGTCCCCGGCTTGTCCACGCGCCGCCCCTCCACTTCCACGATACCTGCCATGACCGCGCGCCGGGCCTGCTCGCGGCTCGGAAAGACCCCACGCTCCACCAGGAGCTGATCAAGGCGCAACGAGGGCAAGCCCTGTCCTCTCCAGGATACGGTCGATCGGCATGGGGAAGGTACTGGCGCCCGAAGCGGCATGGCTCATGGCGCAGGCGTGCAACGGCCATGCCTGGGAGCGGGTTCTGCGCGGCGCCGCCATGGGCGAACTATAGCCGCTATCCCCTGCCGAGTACGCCCCTCTTCTTGAGGACCATGACGGTGAGATACGCGCACACCAGCACCGCCCAGAGGCCCAGCACGCCGGGCAGCAGGGCCTGCTCGGCCGCGCGGCCGTGGAGGAGGTACTCGTCCCACACCAGCAGGACCAGGATCAGGGAGAGGCCGGCGAAGGTCGAGCCGTACTCTTTCCTCAGCAGGCGGGGCCAGTCGAACTCCATGCCCCCGAGGGTGGCGCCGAAGCCGGCGAACGACGGCACGTAGCGGGGGACCCGCCGGCAGTATGCGTCGTACTCCGCCCCGAACCTGCCCCGCAGATACTCCTCCTCGGCCGCCGTGATCGCCAGGTAGGCGAAGGCGAAGAAGGGGATCCCCACGAGGTAGCACAGGGCCGAGTTGTGGACCAGGCAGAAGCCCACCAGGGCGAGGAAGTTGCCCAGGTAGAGAGGGTTGCGCGAGTGGGCGAAGACGCCCTCCTGCACCAGGGACTCGGCGTAGACCTGCTTGTTCTTGCCGCCGCGCCGGATGTAGGCGAAGCCGATGACGACCGCCCGCAGGAGCTGGCCGCTCAAGGCCACCACGATGCCGGCGGCGTCGAGGGCGCGGTCCCACGGCCCGCCGATCGGCCGGCTGGCCAGCGCCAGGCCGAGGAAGACCGCCGGGAACAGGAAGTCCCGGAACTTGAAGAAGAACCGGCCGACGGGCGCCAGGGCCCGCCGCCAGCCGGGCGAGGAGGAGAGCTGGGCGGAGGTGGAATCGATCATTGGCGGCATTCTTTGCGCAGGGCTACTTCATCGCCACGATGCCGCAGAAGTTGTACCACTTGAAGAACACATCCACCTGCTGGAAGCCCTGGCGGCGCAGCATCTCCTTGTTCTCCTCCAGGCGGTAGGGGATCAGCACGTTCTCCAGCGCCTCGCGCTTCTGGGCGATCTCGAGCTCGCTGTAGCCGTTGCGCTTCTTCATCTCGTAATAGTGCTTGATGAACAGGCGGTTGAAGTTGGAGCTCTCGCCCAGGACCTTCTCCACCAGGATCAGGCAGCCGTTCTCCGACAGCCCCTCGCGGATGCGGTGGATCAGCCGCTCGCGGTGGAGCGGCCGGACGAACTGCAGGGTCAGGACGAGCAGGACGACCGAGGCGCCCTCGACCTCGAGCCCCTGGTCCATGTCGGCGCAGCGCAGCTCGTAGCCGTAGCCGAACTTCTCCTCGTCGAGCTTGCGGCGGGCGAGGTTCAGCATCTCCTGCGACGAGTCGACGCCGACGAAGCGCACGTCGAGGCCCGGGGGCAGGAACTGGGCGATCTGGAGGAACGTGTTGCAGGTCGAGCACCCGAGGTCGTAGATGGCGGTGCCCTCGCTGGCGAAGTCGGCCGCCAGCTCCCCCACCATCCGCTGGATCTCGTCGTAGAACGGCACGGAGCGGCCCAGCATGTCGTCGAAGACGACGGCGGTCTCCTTGCCGAAGTTGAAGTCGTCGATCTTGGGGCGGGGCGCGGCGAAGAGGCGGTCCTGGGGCTTGTCGGGCTTTTCCGCCTTGTCCGGGAACGGTCTCACGATCTCGGGCTTTTCCATGGTGGTCTTCTACTCCTGGGCCTTCAGGGCCCTGGCAACGGCGACGCGGGGTTCCCGGGGCTCCTGGATGGCGAGGGAAGCGCGGAAGATGGCCTTGAAGATGGCCCGGATCTCCGCCGGACCGAAGGGGCCCGAAGGCTCCGCCGTCAGGTGGCGCAGCATCTCCTCCTCGCGCCTCGGGTCGTGGCCCTCCAGGCCCTGCTCCTGCTTGAGCTGGGCGACTTCGAGCACGATCCCGGCGCGCTCCTGGAGAAGAGCGAGAATACGGCCGTTCAGGACATCGATCCGGTCGCGCAGATCCGGTAGGCTGGTTTTCAAAATGGAATATTGGCGATAGAAAGGCCTCATGGAGAGGCGATTATTCGGAGTTTACATGAACAGTCGATGAACGCACGGCTCATGCCAGCGGCGCCGAACCCTTGGCGGGCCGTGCCGGAAGGCAGAACGGCAGGGCCAGCAGCAGCAGCACCGGGCGCTGCACCTCGGTGTCCCCCCAGTTGTTCTCGAACAGGCCGGCGACGTTGAAGGCGAGCAGGGCGAGCATCACGCCGACGTAGAGGTCGGCCCGCGGCCCCCGCCGCCCGCCCTCCCGCCGGAACCGCCGCCAGGCCTCGACGATCGCCGCGACGGTCAGCCACAGGTAGGAGCCGAGGGCGGGAAGCCCCCGCTCAGCCGCGACCTCCAGCAGGCTGTTGTGGAGGTGGGGGATGTCGTAGCGGGGCGCCGACGCCGAGCGGTAGATGGGGTACCGCCGCTCCACCAGGTCCGGGCCGAAGCCGAACAGCGGGCGCTCCCGGACCATGGTGATGCCGGCCTCCAGCATGCAGAGCCGGTCGTAGTTCGACGCGTCCCTGAGGTCGGTGATCGAGATCACCCGGTGCAGGAGCGGCACCGGCGCCAGGGCTATGAACAGCACCGTGGCCGGCACGTAGGCGAGCAGCAGCCGCGGCGCGCGGAGCACCACCAGCACGGTGAGGGCGACGAAGAAGGCCACCCAGGCGTTGCGGGTGTAGCTGCCGAGCAGGGCGACGTTGATGGCCCCGAGGGCCCCCCAGCGCCAGAGGCTGCGCCAGCGGCCGCCGAAGACCATCGCGGCGACGAGCAGCAGGTCGCAGATCAGCAGGAACCCCGAGAAGGTCATGTAGTGGGAGAACGGGCCGCGGATCCGCCGGTCGATGTCGCCATAGCCGAGGAGGTACTGGAAGAGCCCGGCGCAGGCGAGCAGGGCGGCCGCGCCGACCAGCACGTCCACCAGCAGGCGGACCTGGCGCTCGCCGCGCACCAGCATCGGCGTGAGCACCAGGGTCGTCAGGGTGAAGAGCTCGGTGAGGGAGCGGAAGCTGGTGCCCGGGTCGTAGGAGGCCGCGACCGAGCCCCCGAGCAGCAGCACGTAGAAGCCGAGGGGGACGAGGAGCGGCGCGCAGGCGGCCCAGTCGACGTCGCGGCGGCGCGTCCAGGGCAGGGAGAGGATCGTCACCCCGAGCAGGATGTTCGACGCCGCGATGCTGAAGATCGTCGCCACGTGGGAGACGAACAGCCAGTAGCCGGTCCGTTGCGCGCGGGGCTCGGAGTCCTCGAAGAGAGGGGTCACGTCGGACGCTCGGCAGGCCGGAGACCGGCGGGTGCCTCAGCGCCCGGCGGCGGAGGCGGGGAGCGCCTCCTCGATGAGCATGATGGGGATGTCGGAGACGATCGGATAGACGAGCCCGGAGGCGGCGCAGTAGAGCCCCTGCTCCACCACCGGCTCCTCGTCCCGGAAATGCTCGCGATACTTCTCCACGAGAGCGCCGCGAATCTCCTGCGGCAGCGCGATCAGCTCCAGGTCGCCCTTCGATTTCGGGCAGACCAGGATCTCCAGCAATTCGGGGTCAACGGCCATTATTTTGCTCCACTACCTTGCTCCACGATCTCTCGCTCCACGCTGTCTCGTTCCACGGCGCGAGGATAGCACAGGGGTCCCGCTCGGGGATTGGCTTCAGACCCAGGCGCGGAGCGCGATCAGGGCCTCGGCCACGAACGGCAGGAGGACCGGCCCCCAGAAGCCGCGCAGGCCATAATTGCGGAGCACCCGCTGAGCGGAAAAGCGGTCCGTCGCCAGCGCTTCCCGCAAGTTGAAGACGTTGGGGATGAGGCGGGGCGTCGTCTTCATGGCCACGCATTCGCCGGGATACTCCCGCGCCAGCCGCGCCTCCTCCTGGAGCATCGACGGGTAGTGGACGGTGACCAGCAGGACGAGGAACAGCGCGGCGCCCACGAGCGCGCCGTCCAGGGAGATCAGGAAGGCCAGGTAGATGAGGTTGTTGCCGAGGTAGAGGGGATGCCGCACCATGCGGTAGATCCCCGTCCGGGTCACTCCCTGGTTCTTCATGAGGTTGCCCGCGCCCCACATGCGGGCCGCCGCGCCGGCGAGCGCCAGCGACCAGGGCAGGAACCGGTACGGCGAGTTGCCGGCCCCGATGAAATCCAGCGGCGCCTGAGCGCCCCAGAGGGCATAGGCGACCGCGATCAGGCCGATCAGGACGCTCAGGGGCCCGCGCCGGCGGGCCGTCCAACTGAACGTTCTACCGCAAGCCAGCCGTTCAAGACCGGACTGTGACACTTCTTGATACAATGCTGTCTCCTGCTACGGTAAATCGAATTGGGTCGCATTGTACCTTAATCTTCCGTTTATCTTCTTTCTTCCCGTCTCAGGGCCGGGCGGTGTACGTCAGCACCAGCGATTCGCTGCCGGGGTTGAAGTTGTAGATGGCGGCGTTGGAGATGTGGAAGAAGCTCACGCCGAGGCGGGACCTCTCCCCCAGGCGGCGGGACAGCTCGATTCCCGAGCGGAACTCGATCACTCCCCCGAGGTTCCGGCCGCCATCCTGGTAGTAGAGGCCGGCCGACCATTGCGGGCTCAACGACCAGTTCCTGCTCAGCGGCCGGTCGTACCGGAAGCCGCCGTAGGCATAGAGGTCGCCCTGGGAGTTGGCCATGGCCCCGAGGGTGGGGCTGGTCTTCTGAAGGAAACGGGGAATCCACCGGAAGCGGTGCGGGGCGAACCGCACCTCCCAGCCGGTCTCGTAGACCTCGTGCTTGTCCAGGACGCCGAACGAGCCGGCGCTGACCGTGACGGCCACGGGCTCCTCGGCCCGCGCCGCCCGCGCGGAGAATCCGGCCGCGAACGACAGCAAAACGAACAAAAGGGCTCCCGCCCTGCGCATCTCCATCGACCCTTTCGAAATAGGTGCTCTGCAGCCTCACCCGCGCGTCCCTATCGAAGGGATGCCTGAATCGTTACGCGGTGGGATATAGCACTGGATGATTGTCCGTTCAAGCTCAGGGAGCCGCTCCGCCCCAGACCGCCAGCCTCCCCGAACGGTAGGGCTGAGCGAAGACGGCGCGGCCTATTTCCGGCGAGCGGACCCTGTCAGGAGAGGGCCCGAACAGCTCCTCGACCAGCTTGCCCCGGGGGTGCGCCGCCAGCCAATGAGCCTCGGCGCCAGGGAGGATCTCCTGGAACGGCTGCGTCAGCCGGCCCAGGAAGTGGAGCTGGCCATGGTAGTCCCCGGCCCAGGCGATGGGCCGCCCCTCGCGCTCGGCGGCGGCGAGGTAGCGCGCGGCCGGACGGACGTCATAGGCATCGTGGATCACTTTCGAGCCGGCGGCGAAGAGCGCGACGACCAGCAGCAGGGTCAGCAGGGACGGGGCGGCCGGCCGGCCGGCGAAGATCCGGCCCGGGAAGAGGATGCAGGCGAGGGCCGCCAGCCCCAGCGCCACGCCGGCGACGGGCCGGATCTCCCCGGCCCAGGGCGGAACGCCGGCCCGGTGGGCCAGGAACGGCGCGGCGGCGAGCGCCGCGGCGGGCAGCAGCAGAAAGGCCGCCGCCGGCACCGCGGTCCAGCGACCGGGAACCGGGGCGGGCCCCGGGGGAGCCTCCAGCCATCTGGCGGCCATCAGGGCAAACCCGGGAAACAGGGGGAGCAGGTAGTGGGGCTGCTTGCCGCTGATCAGGGAGAAGGCGGCCAGCGCCGGCAGGGTCCACGCCAGGCAGAAGCGCGTCCCGTTGTCGGCGGCGCGCGGGCGCAGGCCGCCCAGGGCCCGCCAGAGCGGCGGCCAGAACGAGTAGGGGTAAAGCAGGAGCGGCAGCATCGCCAGGTACCACCACCAGGGCCGCCGGTGGGCGAAGGAGTGGACCACCCGCTCGCCCGTCTGGGAGAAGAGAATGGCGTTGGCGTAGGCCGGCCCTCCGGCGCGCGCCGCCGGCAGGGCCCAGGAGAGAGCGACGGCGGCGGCCACGGCCACCGCCCCGAGGATTCCGGCCCACCAGCGCCAGCCCGGCCGGCGGCCTCCCCACCAGGGAGCCAGGACGGCCGCGAGCAGGGGCGCCAGGAAGACCACGGGCCCCTTGGCGAGGATGCCCAGCCCCAGCGCGGCCCCCACCTGCAGCCAGGGGAGGACGCCGCCGCGGCGCCAGGCCGCCTCGATGCCCAGCAGGGCCAGCAGCACGCAGAAGGCCACCAGCATGTCGAACATCAGCATGCCGGTGAAAAGGCTCCACAGCAGCAGGCCCACCAGCACGGCGGGCGCCGTCCGCGCCACGGCGGGGCGGTCGGGCCAGAGCCGCCGGGCGAGAGCCGCGGTCAGGAAGAGGTTGGCGAGCGAGAACAGGGCCGGCAGCAGACGGGGCCACGCGTCGTTGACGCCGAAGATCTTCCATCCGAGTTGAGTCAGCCAGAAGAGCAGGGGCGGCTTGTCGCTGTAGGGCAGGCCGTTGAGGTGCGGCACCAGGAAGTCGCCGCGGCTCCACATCTCCCAGGCCACCGTGGCGTAGCGGGTCTCGTCGATCGGCAGCAGCGGCCGTAAGGCGAGAGGGACGAAGGCGAGCAGGGCCCACGCCGCCAGGACGGGGATCCACGGGGAGAGGCGTTGCATGCCGCGTATCTTAGTCGAGGGGCATAGAGCGCCGGAGACCGCGAGACGGCCGGTGGAGCGTTCCTCCACCTGGGGGCGGGGGAGGGTTGGCCAGGGGGAGGTTAGGAGGGGGCGCCCCGGCCAGGAAAAACGCCGGCTGTTTTGGGTAGGCCCTGGCATTTATGCCCGGGCGGGCGCCCGCGAGGGATCTTCGGGGAGGCGAAAAATCGGCTCACCGAGGCGCCCCCTCCTGGCCTCCCCCTGGCCAACCCTCCCCCGCCCCCAGAGGGAGGAACGCGGTCCGGGACGGTGGCGCGGATGACAGGGGAGAGGGCGCGGCGAGGGCGGCTATGGGGTTGCCTGGGGCCGGGACGGCGGGAGAAACGGCGAATCGAATTAAGATACCGCCGTGACCCTTCCCGAGATCTCCGTCGTCGTCCCGGTCTACAACGAGGAGGAGAACCTCCCCGTGCTGGCGGCCGAGATCCGGACGGCCCTGGAGGGGATCGGCCGGCCGTACGAGGTGATCTACGTCGACGACGGCAGCACCGACTCGAGCCCCGCGGTCCTGCAGCGGCTCGCCGGGGCGGACCCGGCGGTACGGATCGTGCGCCAGCGGCGCAACGCCGGGCAGTCCGCGGCGCTCGACGCCGGCTTCCGCTTCGCCCGCGGCGGCATCGTCGTCACCCTCGACGCCGACCTCCAGAACGATCCCGCGGACCTCCCCCGGATGCTGGCGCTGATGGACGAGTACGACGTCGTCTCCGGCGTGCGGGTCAACCGCCAGGACACCTGGGTGCGGAAGGTTTCCTCCCGCATCGCCAACCGGGTGCGCAACCGGCTCACCCACGACTCCGTCACCGACGTCGGCTGCACCCTGCGGGCCTGCCGCACGGAGTACCTCCTCCGCATCCCCATGTTCACCGGCATGCACCGCTTCCTCCCCACTCTATTGAAGATGGCGGGGGCGCGCACGACCGAGATCCCCGTCAACCACCGGCCACGGCTCCACGGCCAACCCAAGTACACCATCGGCAACCGGCTCTGGCGGGCATTGGCGGACCTGTTCGCCGTGCGGTGGATGCAGAAGCGCTGGATCGACCGCCGCCTGTCCGAGGAGACCCCCGCTTGGAACACAAATTCATCTGGAACGTCTGGACCGCCATCGGCCTCCTCGGGCAAGGGTTCTTCTTCGCCCGCTTCTTCGTCCAGTGGATCGCCTCCGAGCGGCGGAAAGTCAGCGTAATCCCCACCGCCTTCTGGTTCTTCAGCATGGCGGGCAGCGTGGTGCTGCTCGCCTACGGCATCCACCGGCGCGACGCCGTGATCATCATCGGCCAGATCCCCGGCCTCTTCATCTATGGCCGCAACCTCTGGTTCATCCACCAGACCGGCCACCAGATCGCCCCGGCGGAGCCGCCCGGGGCCGACCAGCCATGACCGAGCCGCCGGGAGGGACCGCGCCGCGCCGCGACCTCCTGATCCTGGCCCTCCTGGGCGCCCTGCTCTTCCTGCCCGGCCTGGGGCGGCGCGACCTGTGGAACCCGGACGAGGCGCGCTACGCCGAGGTGGCCCGCGAGATGCGGCTGCTCGGCCACTGGTCGGTGCCGCGCCTGAACGGCGAGGTCTACACCCAGAAGCCGCCCCTCTTCTTCTGGGCCATCGCCGGCTTCGGCGCCCTGAAGGGCGGGGTGGACGAGACGGCCGCCCGGCTGCCCTCGGCCCTGTCGGCCATCGGCGCCCTGCTGCTCGTCTACCGCATCGGCGAGCGCTTCTTCGGCCGCCGCGCCGGCTGGCTGGCCGCCGCGGCCTTCGCCACCTGCTTCAAGATCCTCTGGCAGGGCCGCTTCGGGCAGATCGACATGACGCTCACGGCCCTGGTGACGCTGGGGGTGTGGTTCTGGGTGCGCGGCTTCACCGAGGAGCGGCCCCGGCTCTACCTGCTGTTCTTCGCCTCGGCGGGGCTCGCCACCCTGGCCAAGGGGCCGGTCGGCCTGCTGCCGCCCCTGCTCGCCGTCCTCGCCTTCCTGGCCATCACCAAGAACCGGGCGGAATTCAAGCGCCTGCCCCTCGGCCTCGGCCTGCTCGTCTGGGCGGCGGTGGTGCTCGCCTGGCTCGTGCCGGCGGGGCTCTCCGGCGGCGAGGACTACCTGCGGCAGATCGTCTTCAAGCAGAACGTCACCCGGTACGTCGATCCCTGGCACCACTTCGCGCCCTGGTACTACTACCTGACGGTGATCCCGGCCGAGTTCTTCCCCTGGTCGTTCCTGCTGCCGTCGGCGATCGTGGCGGGCTGGAAGCGGCTCCAGGGGCGCCCACGCCAGGGCTTCCTCTTCTGCCTGTGCTGGATGGCGGTGACGGTCGTCTTCTTCAGCGTCTCGCCCGCCAAGCGGTCGGTCTACATCCTCACCATGTACCCGGCGATGGCCCTGCTGGTGGGAGCGGGGCTCGACCGGATGGCGGCCGAATGGCCGGCGTGGCGCCGCTGGCTGGTGGCGCCTCTCGGCCTGGTGGCGGGCCTCGCGGCGCTGATCGTCGCGGCCCTGCCGGTGGTGGGACGGCGGCGGCCGGAGGTGGCCCTCCTGGGCGGCGAGACCTTCGTGTGGACGCTGGCGGCGCTCTTCGCCCTCTTCGCCCTGGGCGCCGGCTTCGCCTGGTGGGCCGCGCGGAAAGGGGAGGTCGCGCGTGCCGCGGCCGGGCTGGCGGCGGGGATCGGCCTCACCCTCCTGGGCGTGGCGTTCTACGCGCTGCCGCGGTTCGACGTCTTCAAGTCCGCCCGCGGGCTCTCCCGCGAGCTCGCGGCCCGCCTGCCCCCCGGCGAGCCTTATGGCATCTATCCCCGCCTGGACTCCACCTTCCTCTTCTATACCCGGCGCTTCTGCGTCGACCTCGACGGCGAGGCCAGGCTCCGCGCCTTCCTGGCCCGCCCCGGGCGGGTTTGGCTGCTGGCCCAGAAGGACGACCTGGCCCGGCTGAAGGACCTGCCGCCGATGACCGAGGTGGCCCGGGACCAGGATCCGAAGGAAGGCTACCTGCTCCTCGTGCGGCCCTGAACGCGGCCCGGGGTGTCCCCGCGAGAGCCCGCGGGCACACCTTGTTAGAGGAAGGCACCAGCAGGACTTCTGCTCAAAAACCAGAAAAGTATCGTTTTAAATGAAGAAACCAGAAGAAATTCTTGCCCCGGCGGACTTCCCGGGCCTGCCGGTCCACACGCTCGTCGAGCGGTGGGCCCGGGAGGCGCCCGGCGCGCTGGCGGTCGAATCGGAGGACCTGCGGCTCACCTACGGCGAGCTGAACCGCCGCGCCAACCGGCTCGCGCACCGGCTGCGGCGCCTGGGCGCCGGGCCCGAGGTGGTGGTGGCGCTGCGTCTGGAGCGCTCGCCCGGGCTGGTGGTGGCGGCGCTCGCGGCGCTCAAGGCGGGCGCGGCCTACCTGCCGGTCGATCCGGCGCATCCCGCCGAGCGGCTGGCCTTCATGCTGCGGGACTCCGGGGCGCGGCTCCTGCTGACGGCCCGTCCGCTCTCCGGGCTGCCGGCCGAGGTGCTGGCCCTGGACGGCCTGGACCTCTCGGGGGAGAGCGAGGAGGACCCGGGGACGCCGGGCTTCGGCTTGGACCAGCTCGCCTACCTGATCTACACCTCGGGCTCGACGGGCACCCCCAAGGGGATCGAGCTGGGCCACCGGGGGCTCGCGAGCCTCGTGGCCCACGACCACCGGACCCTGGGGCGCACGGCGGCGGACCGATGTACGCTGACGGCGGGGCCGGGGTTCGACGCCTCGGTCTGGGAGACCTGGTCGGCTCTCACCGCCGGATCCTCGCTGCACGTGCCACCGGCGGAGCTGGTGGTCTCGCCTCCCGCCCTGCTGGCCTGGATGGCCGACCGGGCGATCACCGTCGCCTTCCTGCCCACCCCGCTCGCCGAAGCGGCCCTCGCCGAGCCGATGCCGGCCGGGCTCGCCCTGCGGGTGCTGACGACCGGCGGCGACCGGCTGACCCGCCGCCCCCCGCCGGGCCTCGCCTTCGACCTCTGGAACATCTACGGCCCGGCGGAGAGCACGGTGGCCGCGAGCATGGGCCCGGTGCCGTCCACCGGCGAGGGGCCTCCGCTGCCTCCAGATATCGGCTGGCCGGTCGCCAACACCCGGGTGCACATCCTCGACGAGGGGCTGGAGCCGGTGGCGCCGGGCGAGACGGGCGAGCTGTGCGTCGCCGGCCTGGGGCTCGCGCGCGGCTACCGGGGCCAGCCGGGGATGACGGCGGAGCGGTTCGTGCCGGACCCGTCCGGCGAGCCGGGATCGCGGCTCTACCGCACGGGCGACCTGGCGCGCTGGCCGGCCGGCGGCGAGATCGAGTGCCTCGGCCGGATCGACTTCCAGGTCAAGATCCGGGGCTTCCGCATCGAGCTGGGGGAGATCCAGGCCGTGCTGGACCGCCACCCGGCCGTGCGCGAGTCCATGGTGCTGGTGCGCGAGGGCGAGAGCCGGCTGTGCGCCTACGTCGTTCCCCGCGGTGAGCGGGAGCCCGGCCTGCGGGAAGGGCTTCGCTCCTTTCTCGCCGAGTCGCTGCCCGAGTACATGATCCCCACCGCCTGGGTCTTCCTGGAAGCGCTGCCGCTCACCCTCAACGGCAAGGTGGACCGGCGCGCGCTGGCGCTCGTCGAGCCGGAGCTGGAAGGCGAGGCGGCGGCGCCCCGTACGCCGCTGGAGGAGGTGCTGGCGGGCCTTTTCGCCGAAGTCCTGGGCACAGACAGGACCGTGGGCGTGCACGACAGCTTCTTCGACCTCGGTGGGCAGTCGCTGCTCGCCGCCCGGCTCGCCATGCGGGTGCGCGAGATCTCCGGCGTGGACCTCGGCCTGCGCGGCGTCTTTGAGCACCCGACGGTGGCCGGCCTCGCCGGGCGGATCGGCGCGGCGGCACGGGAGCGGCAGCCCGAAGCGCCGCCCCTCGTGCCGGTGCCGCGCGGCGGCGGTCTGCCGCTCTCCTTCGCCCAGCGGCGGCTCTGGTTCCTGGAGCGCCTGCAACCCGGCACGGCCCTTTACAACCTGCCCTTCGCCTACGACTTGCGGGGCGAGTTGGAGGTGCCGGCGCTGGCGGCGGCCCTGGATGGGGTGGTGCGGCGGCACGAGGCGCTACGCGCCGTTTTTGTCCCTGGGGACGGCGAGCCCGCGCAGGCCGCCGTCGACCTGATCTTCTCCTTGCCGGAAGTGGACCTCGGGGGATTGCCGGACGAAGCGCGGCGGGCCGAGGCCGAGCGGCTGACGGCCGAAGAGGCCCGGCGGCCCTACGACCTGGAGCGGGGCCCTCTGCTGCGGGCGGCGCTCCTGCGCCTGGGCTCGCGGGAACACCGGCTGCTCCTCGGCATGCACCACATCGTCTCGGACGGCTGGTCGGTCGGCGTGTTGATGGAGGAGGTCTCCGCCCTCTACCGCGCCGTGCCCCTGGCCCCGTTGGCCATCCAATACCCCGACTTCGCCGTCTGGCAGCGGCGCTGGCTCGCGGGCGGCGTCCTCGACGAGCAGCTCGCCTGGTGGCGCGAGCGGCTGGCCGGCGCGCCCGCCCTGCTGGAGCTGGCCGGCGACCGGCCCCGGCCGCCGGCGCCATCGTTCCGCGGCGCCGTCGAGCGGCTGCCGCTCGGGGACGAAGCGGCCCTCCTCGGGATCGGCCGCCAGATAGGCGCCACTCTCTTCATGACCCTGCTCGCGGCCTTCCAGGCCCTGCTCCACCGCTACACCGGGCAGGACGACCTGGTCGTGGGCTCGCCGGCCGCCGGCCGCGACCGCCCGGAGCTGGAGCCCCTGATCGGCTTCTTCGTCAACATGCTCCCCCTGCGCGCCGATCTCTCGGGCGAGCCGGGCTTCCTGGCCCTCCTGGCCGGCGCGCGCGAGATGGCGCTGGGCGCTTTCGCCCATCAGGACCTCCCCTTCGAGAAGCTGATCGAAGAGCTGGCGCCCGAGCGGAACCTCGCCGCCGCGCCGCTCTTCCAGGCCGTGCTCGCCCTCCAGGACGCCCCCACGGGTCCGGATCTCGGGCCGGGGATCGTTGCCGCCGCCTCGCAGGTCGAGACGGGAACCGCCAAGTTCGACCTGACGCTCTTCGTGGAGGGCGGCCCCGGCGGGCTCGAAGCCATCGCCGAGTACGCGACCGACCTGTTCGACGGCGAGACCGTGCGGCGCCTGCTGGGCCACTTCCGCGTGCTGCTCGAAGGCGTCGTGGCCGATCCTGGCGCCCGCGTTTCCGAGCTGCCGCTGCTCACCCGGGAGGAGCGGCAGCAGATCACCGTCGCGCCAATCCTGGAGGTGCCGGACGAGCCCGTCCACGTCCTGTTCGAGCGGTGGGCGGACCGGACGCCGGAGGCGCTGGCGATCGTCCATGGCGACGAGCGGCTGACCTACGCCGAGCTGGACCGCCGGGCCAACCGGCTGGCCCACCGCCTGCGCCGGCTGGGAGTCGGGCCGGAGAGCGTGGTCGCCATCCTGCTCGAACGCTCCGCGGACCTGGTCGTGGCGGCGCTCGGCACGCTCAAGGCGGGCGGCGCCTGGCTGCCCATCGATCCCGCCCATCCGGCCGAGCGGGTGCTCTACATCCTGCGCGACTCCGGGGCCGCCGTGCTCCTCACGGACGCGGAGCTGCCGGGTGCGCCCCTGCCGCCCGACCGGATTCTCCTCTGTAGGGTGCGCTGTGCGCACCAGGACAGCCCACGGTGCGCACAGCGCACCCTACTCGACGAGGAGAGCAGCGAGCGGCCGGCTCCCCCCGCCACCGATCCCGATCTCCTGGCCTACGTGATCTACACCTCGGGCTCGACCGGCGCCCCCAAGGGCACCGAGCTGCGCCACGGCGGGCTCTCCAGCCTGGTCGCCTGGCACCTCCGGACCTACGGCCTGGGACCGGGAGACCGCTCGCCGCTGCTCGCCGGCCCGGGCTTCGACGCCTCCGTGTGGGAGATGTGGCCGCCGCTCGCGGCCGGCGCCGCGATCCTCGTGCCGCCCCGGGAGGTGGTCCTCTCGCCGCCCGCGCTGCTCGGCTGGTTCGCGGAACGGCAGATCACGGTGGCCTTCCTGCCCACCCCGCTCGCCGAGGCGGTGCTCGCCGAGCCGATGCCGGACGGGCTCGTCCTGCGGACGCTGCTGACCGGCGGCGACCGCCTGCACCGGCGGCCGGCGCCGGGGCTGCCCTTCGAATTCGTGAACCATTACGGCCCCACGGAGAGCACGGTCGTCGCCACCGCCGGGATCGTCAAGGCCACGGGATCAAAGCCGCCGGACATCGGGTCGGAAATCGCCAACACCCGCGTCCACCTGCTCGACCGCGGCCTGCGGCCCGTCCCCCTGGGCGTGCCGGGCGAGCTGTGCCTGGCCGGGGAAGGCCTCGCCCGGGGCTACCGTGGCCGGCCGGACCTCACCGCCGAGCGCTTCGTGCCGGCCCCGGACGGCCTTCGGATCTACCGCACGGGCGACCTCGCGCGCCGCCTGCCGGACGGCCGCCTGGAGTTCCTCGGCCGCATCGACCAGCAGGTCAAGATCCGCGGCTTCCGCATCGAGCTGGGAGAGATCGAGAGCGCCCTCGCCGCCCTGCCCGGCGTCGCCGTGGCCGCCGCTCTGGTGCGCGAGGACCGCCTGACGGCCTATCTCGTAGCTCCGACCATCGAAACAGAGGATCTGCGCGCCGCTCTCGCCCGGCGCCTGCCCGAGCCCATGATCCCGACGGCTTGGGTCCTCCTCGACGAGATGCCGCTCACCCCCAACGGCAAGGTCGACCGGCGCGCCCTGGAGCGCATCGCGCCGCCGGAGCCGGAGACGCCTGCCGCGACACTACAAAGCCCCCTTGAGGAGCTGGTCGCGGGCCTGTTCTCAGAGGCCCTGGGGATCAAAGGGACCGTGGGGCCGGACGACGACTTCTTCCACCTCGGCGGCCACTCGCTGCTGGCCGTGCAGCTCGTCTCGCGGGCGCGGCAGGCGTTCGGAGTGGACCTCGACGTCCGCGCCGTCTTCGAGCGGCCGACCGTGGCCGGCCTGGCCGGGCGCATCGAGGCCGCCGTGCGCGGCGGGGGCTCCGCGCCGCCGCCGCTCCTGCCGGAGCCGAGGAGTGAGGAGTCCCCGCTCTCCTTCGCGCAGCAGCGCCTCTGGTTCCTCGACCGCCTCGACGGCGGCACGGCGCTCTACAACGTGCCGGTGGTCTTCCGCATTCGGGGGGCGGGACTGAACGTGCCCGTCCTCGCCGGCGCCCTCGACGAGGTCGTGCGGCGCCACGAGGCGCTGCGGTCCGTCTTCCGCGAGGCCGCGGACGGCGAGCCGGCGCAGATCGTCCAGCCCTTCGTGCCTCGCGGCCTGCCCGTGATCGATCTCACGGGCCTGCCGGAGGCCGAGGCGGGACGGATCGAATCCGAGATAGCGGAGCTGCCGTTCGACCTCGCGCGCGGGCCGCTGCTGCGCGCCCTGCTCCTGCGCCTCGGCGCGGAGGAGCACCACCTGATGGTCTCGACCCACCACATCGCCTCCGACGGCTGGTCGGTGGGCGTGCTGGCGCGGGAGATCTCCTCGGTCTACCAGGATCACCCCCTGCCGCCGCTGCCCATCCAGTACGCGGACTACGCCGTCTGGCAGCGGCGCTGGCTCGCGGGGCCGGTGCTGGCGGCGGAGCTTGCCGGCTGGCGCGAGCGGCTCGCCGGCCTCCCCGCCGCGCTCGAGCTGCCCACGGACCGGCCGCGCCCCGCCGTGCAGAGCTTCCGCGGCACGGTGCGCCGCGCCGCCGTCGACCCCGAGGTGGGCGCCGGCCTCGCCGCGCTCAGCCGCCGCCAAGGCGCCACCTTCTTCATGACGGCGATGGTGGCCTTCCAGGCCCTCCTCCACCGCTGGACGGGCCAGGAGGACTTCGCCGTCGGCACCCCCGTCGCGGGCCGCGGCCAGCGCGAGACCGAGGGGCTGATCGGGTTCTTCGTCAACACGCTCGCGCTGCGGGCCTCGCTGGCGGGCGACCCGGGCTTCGGCGAGCTGCTGGCGCGGGTGCGGGCGGCGGCGCTGGACGTCTACGCCCACCCGGACCTGCCCTTCGAGCAGCTCGTGGCGGAGCTGGCCCCCGAGCGGGATCTCTCCCGCACGCCCATCTTCCAGGTCCTGATGTCGCTCCAGGAAGCGCCGCCGCGAGGGCTGGAGCTCGGGCCCGGCTTCTCGGCCCCCCTGGCCGAGGTGCGCACCGCGACCTCCAAGTTCGACCTCTCCCTGGAGCTTTGCCGGGAAGGCGACGGGCTCACCGCCAGCGTCGAGTACGCCACCGACCTGTTCGACGCGGCGACGGCCGGCCGCTTCCTCGGGCATCTGCGGACGCTCCTGGCGGGAATCGTGGCCACCCCCGAGGCGCCGCTCTCGGAGCTGCCGCTGATGACGGAGGAGGAGCGGCGGCAGCTCGCGGCCTGGGATACCGAGGGGCAGCCGGTCCATCCGGAAGGCGGGCTGCTGCACGGCCTCTTCGAGGCGCAGGCGGCGCGCACCCCGGAGGCGCCCGCCCTGGTCTGGAACGGCGAGATCCTGACCTACGCCGAGCTGGAAGCGCGCTCGGCCCGGCTGGCCCGCCGGTTGCGCCGGCTCGGCGTCGGCCCCGAGATTTCCGTGGGTATCTGCCTGCCCCGCACGCCCGGCCTCGTCGTCGCCCTCATGGCCGTGCTGCGGGCGGGCGGCTTCTACGTTCCCCTCGATCCCGTCTACCCCGCCGAGCGGCTCGCCTATCTCCTGGAGGACAGCGGCTGCGGACTGGTGCTCACCGATCGCACCGTCGAGGAGGCCCTGCCCCCGACGTCGGCGCGGCTCCTGCGGCTGGACGATCCCTCCGAAGAGGACAACGACGCGGAGCCCTCGACGGTCCTGCCCGGCAACCTCGCCTATCTGATCTACACCTCGGGCTCGACGGGCCGGCCCAAGGCCGTCGCCATCGAGCACCACAGCGCCGTGCTGCTGGCCCACTGGGCCCGCGAGGTCTTCAGCCGCGAGGACTTCGCCGGCATGCTCGCCTCGACCTCGATCACCTTCGACATGTCGGTGTTCGAGATCTTCGTCACCCTCGCCTGGGGCGGCACCCTGATCCTGGTCGACAACGCCCTCGCATTGGCCACGCTGGGAGAGCTTCCTCCGGGAATCGAGGTGCGCCTGCTCGACACGGTCCCCTCCGCCGCCGCCGAGCTGCTGCGCATGGACGGCCTGCCCGCCTCGGTGCGCACCATCAACCTGGGTGGCGAGGCGGTGCCGCGCTCGCTGGCGGACCGGCTCTATCAGCGGCCCGAGACCGAGCGCGTCTTCAACCTCTACGGGCCGTCGGAGGACACGACGTTCTCCACAATTTCTTGGATCGAGCGGGACTCGGACCGCGTCCTCGTCGGCCGGCCCGTCGACGGCACCCGCGCCTGGGTGCTCGACCGCGGCCTGCGGCTGGCGCCCATCGGCGTGCCGGGCGAGCTGTACCTGGCGGGCGGTGGACTGTCCCGCGGCTATCTCGGCCGGCCCGAGCTGACGGCCGAGCGCTTCCTCCCCGATCCGTTCGGCGGCCCGGGAGAGCGGATGTACCGGACGGGCGACCTGGTGCGCCGCCGGCCCGACGGCGAGCTGGACTATCTCGGCCGGCTCGACCACCAGGTCAAGATCCGCGGCTTCCGCGTCGAGATCGGGGAGGTCGAGGCCGCCCTCGCCGCCTGCCCGGGCGTCGGGGAGGCTGTCGTGATGGCGCGGGAGGACACGCCGGGCGACCTGCGGCTGGCCGCCTACCTCGTGGCGAGCGGCGAGCTGCCTGGTCCCGGCGAGCTGCGGCGCCTCCTGCGCCGGACTCTGCCCGAGTTCATGGTCCCCTCGGCCTTCGTCCCGCTGCCGGCGTTCCCCCGCACGCCCAACGGCAAGATCGACCGCCGCGCCCTGCCCGTCCCCGCGGGTGAGCGCCGCGAGGAGGGTGACTCCTTCCTCGCTCCCCGCACGCCGATCGAGCGGCAGATCGCCGATATCTGGCGGGAGGTCCTCGGGATCGACCTCATCGGCGTGCGGGACAACTTCTGGGACCTCGGCGGCCACTCCCTCCTCGCCACCAAGGTGCTGGCCCGGGTCAACGGCGAGTTCGGCCTCAACCTGCCGCTGCAATCCCTCTTCCTCGCGCCCACCCTCGGCGAGCTCACCGAGGCCGTCGGCCAGGTCTTCCTCACCGCCTGCGACGGCAACGTTCTGGCGGAGCTGGACGCCCTGTCGGAGGAGGAGATCCGCGCCCTGCTCGACGAGGAAGAGGTCCTGGAGCCGGGCCTCTGACCCGGCCCTCAACGCCGAGAAGAGCGTTCCTCCCCCGGCGAGGGGGCGGGTTGGCCCGGGGGAGGTCAGGAGGGGGCGCCTCCTAAGGCAAGACGCCCGTGCACGCGCCGGACTGGACCGCCCTCTCTGGCGAGCCGTCCGCCAAGGCTGGCGGACGAACCGCCAAGGTTGGCGGATAAACCGCCAGGTCTGGCGGATGACTCGCCAGGGTTGGCGGACGACTCGCCAGGTCTGGCGGACGAACCGCCAGGTCTGGCGGACGAACCGCCAGGGTTGGCGGATGACTCGCCAGAGTTGGCGGATGACTCGCCAGAGTTGGCGGACAAACCGCCAGGGTTGGCGGACGACTCGCCAGGTCTGGCGGATGAACCGCCAGAGTTGGCGGATGAGCGAGGCCGTCTTCCTTTCCACCGCTTCAACCGGCTAGTGGCCTCTCACCGTAGGATTGACGGGGGAACTCCTGGGAGCGCCGGCGTCCCGCCGGCTTAACTAACTAGATTAGTAGGCCGGCGGGACGCCGGCGCTCCCAGGGAAACTCCACCAATATGTCTGTGACAGAGCA